>LNFM01005504.1_pt1 | contig 39022 bp, 46 predicted proteins | sample 596031 | NCBI WGS metagenome assembly LNFM01 (sample SAMN04254537, study PRJNA301005) | activated carbon metagenome | isolation source: dual media filters at the Ann Arbor, Michigan drinking water treatment plant | place: USA: Ann Arbor | reverse complement strand
GCAAGCTGATCGGCACCGTCCTCATCCTCGTCTTCGTCTGCGTCTATGCGCTGGTCGCGATGGCGCTGGCGCAGGGGCGCATCACCACGGCGCCAAAGCTCGTCCAGACCATCGCCTATATCACGCTCGGGCTGGCCTGGGTGCTGCCGCTGCTGCCGCTGATCAAGTGGATGGAGCGGAAGGACCGGGCCTGAGAATCTGCCGTCATTCTCGGGCGGAGCGCAGCGGAGACCCGAGAATCCCTTGCCGGAGATGCTCGGGTCGAGCCCGAGCATGACGCGCTGACCCTACCCCACATTGACCCGCCGCCCCCGGTTCCACAGCCAGAACGGCAACCCCGAGAGCAGCGCTTTCACAGCCGCCTCGCTCTGGTGCAGGCCGTTGAGCGAGACGCGCGGCAAGGCGTGGAGGTGGTCGGCATGCTCCGCGAAGAGATGCCCAGGCCGTGTCGTCACGGCGCTGGCAACTCCCGCGGCCCGGCCGAGGTCGGGTCGCCGACCGGATAGGCGAAATGGCGGATGGGGAGGCCGAGCTGCGCTTCGAGCCGGGTCCTGCTGTCGGTGATCTCGGCGCGGGCGAAGGCCTCGTCATGCTTGGCCAGCATCGGATGCGTCAGGGTGTGGGCGCCGATGGTCACGCCCGGCGCGCCGGCCAGCGCCCGCAGCGTCTCCCAGGGCAGGCATTCGCGCTCGACCAAGGCGGCGGGGTCGATGCCGGCCTGTTCCGTCAGATCCGAAATCGCTGACAGCAGAATCGCTTCCGGCTGTTGGCGCAGACGCCAGTAGAGCTTGTCGAACGCACGCTGCTTTTCGGAATCACTCGCCGTCCGTGCGGTGAAGGGGCCGTCCGGCAGGGCGAGCGAGAGCGCCGGCAGCGCGCGAAGCGCCTCCTCCAGCTCCAGCCACCAGAGCCGCGCTGTGCGGTCGGCGAAGCCCGGCGTGACGAAGAGCGTCCAGGGCGCGTGATGCTTCGCCAGCACCGGCCAGGCGTGCTCGACATTGTCGCGATAGCCGTCGTCGAAGGTCAGCGCGACGAAGAAGCGGCCGGGGCGCGGCGCCGCAAGCCGGGCAAGCGCCTCATCGAGCGAAACCAGATCGTAGCCCTCGCCGCGGATCAGGCCGAGCGTGCGGTCGAGGAAGCCGGGCGTGATCTCGAGCAGGCCGTTGGGCCGGAAGCCGCCCGCGCCTCGCGGCCGGACATGGTGCAGGGTCAGGATCACGCCGCGGCCCTGCCCGAGGCCCCTGCCCCAGCGGTCGGCGCCCGTGGCCGCGATCGCCTTGAAGACGGCGGAGAAGGCAAGGTGGCGCAGGTTCATCTGTCCGTTCCGCGGCAACCGCCCGCTAACGCTGTTGTCCGATGGCGGCGCCATCTCAGGCGATCTTGGGCGATCTTGGCCAGTCCGTTCACAATAGCGGGTTAAGGAGGCGGCATCGCCGTTGCTCCCGAGGCTTTCAGATCCATGTCAGCGCTCGTCGAACCCAGTTCCTCCGCTCCGCCGCATCGCCGCACGGACGCGCCGGTCGCGCGCGCGCCGGACGCCGCGAAGAGCTGGTCCAGCCTGTCGGTGGTCGACGAGATCGCCGCGCTCGCAGACGAGTGGCGGGCACTGGAAGACCGCGCCCTGGTGACGCCCTATCAGGCCTATGGCTGGGTGCGGCCCTTCACCGACACGGTCGGTGCCGCCGAGCGCATGGCCTTCCGTTACGCCGTGCTGCGCGATGCCGGCGGGGCCGCGCTGGCGATCCTGCCGCTGGTCATCACCCGCCGCAGCGGCATCCGCTTCGCCGAGTTCATCGGCGGCAAGCACGCCAACTACCATATGGGCATCTACGATCCCGCCTTCGCCGCCGGTCTCGACGCCGCGGGCGCGCGGCTCATGCTGGCCGAGATCGGGGCGGCCATCGGCGGGCTCGACGCCTTCATCTTCGTCAACCAGCCGACGCAGTGGCAGGGCGTGCCCAACCCGCTGGCGCAGCTCGCCGGCGGGCCGAGCCCGAGCGGCGCCTACAAGCTCGCCCTCGTGCCGGGCGATGGCGAGGGCTCGCTGCGGCGCTCGATGAGCAGCCACGCCCACAAGAAGCTCAAGAACAAGCGCAACCGGTTCGTGACTTACGGCCCTTCCGAGATGGTGCGGGCCCGCACGCCGGCCGAGATCGCCCGCGTGATCGACGCCTTCCTCCGGCAGAAGGCGGCCCGCTTCGCGATGATGGGCATCGCCGACCCCTTCGCGCCGCCGGCCGTGCGCCGCTTCCTCGAACGTGGCGCGCAGGCTGACGGGGACCGGCCGCCGGTGCTGGAGCTCTATTCGCTCGACGTCGCCGGACAGTCGGTCGCGACTTATGTCGGGGCGGTCCAGGCCGGGCGCTTCTCCGGCATGGCGACCTCCTTCGCCATGGACAGCGAGGTGGCGAAGACGAGCCCGGGCGAGATCCTGCTGGTCGACCTGATCCGGCTGAAATCGCGCGAGGGCATCACCGTCTTCGATCTCGGCGTCGGGGAAGCCCGCTACAAGACGACGATCTGCGACGAGCGCGACGACCTCGTCGACAGCTTCCTGCCGCTGACCGCCAAGGGCCATGCCTTCGCGCTGTTCAGCCGGGCCAAGCGCGAGGCGAAGCGGCGCATCAAGGCCTCCCCTGTCGCGCTGAAGCTCGCCCACCGCGTCTCGGGCTGGCTCAGCCGCGGGCGCAAGCCCGCCGCCGACGAGTAGCCAGGCTCAGAGCGGCGCGGGGTCGCGCTCGCGCAGCTCGCCCATCCGGGCCGGCTCGGGCGCGTCCAGCATCAGGGTGACCGGCGCGCGGGTCAGGTCCGACAGGCGATAGGCCGCCTCTACGGCATGGCCGTTGCCGAGCTGGCCGGCCATGACGAGCCCGCCCTGGGCGCGCTTCGCCAGGGGGCTGAGGACCTGCGCCTCGTCGCTCGAGGCGGCGGCGACGAAGACCCAGTCATAGGTCTCGCAGAGCGCATCCAGCGCGACCTCGACGAGGTCGGGCGCCGCCAGGACCGCGTCGCGGCCGGCGCGACCCGGCCCGATGCGGTGCAGCCGCGAGCCGGGCTTGCGGGTGATGATGTCGGAGAACAACGCCTCGCCCGCCAGGAGTTCGGAGAAGCCCGGCTCGCCGCGGCCCTCATCGGCTGCGAGATCGACGATGATGCAGCGGCAGCGCTGCGACAGCAGATCGGCGAGGTCGTGCGGCGTGGTCGCGCCCTCCCCCGACCCGTCGAGCACGAGCACCATCGGCGCCATGCCGCGGGCCGGCTCGTCGATGCGCTCGGCGAGATCGGCGAGCGTCTGCTCGGGACGAGCGAGGTCGAGCGTGATCTGTCCCAGCCGTCCGCCATGGGTGAGCAGGCCCGCCACCCGCTCGCGACGGGCCTCGGCCTGCGATTCCTCGCTCCGGTACGTGCCGGTGGTCCCGCCACCGACCCAGCCCGGGGTGCGCCGCGGCTGGGCCGGGGCCTGGTCGCGCTGGCCGTTCAGGAGTTCGCGCGAGACCACGGTGGCGAGCGCGGTGAGGAAGGTCGCCAGCGTCACGACCAGCACCGTCGGCAGCTTCTTGGGGAAGGAGGGCTCGGTCGGCTCGATGGCGCGCGAGATGACGCGGGCATCAGCGGGCGTGGCGTTCTGGGTGTCGCGGGCCACGGCCTCGCGATAGCGCAGCATGTACTGTTCGAGCTGCTCGCGCAGCGTCCGCGCCTCGCGCTCCAGCGCGCGCAGCTGCACCTCGCTGTCATTGCCGGTCGAAACGCTCTTCTTCTGCCCGTCGAGGGCAGCGGTGAAGCTCTCGACGCGCTGGCCGGCGATCTTGGCCTCGTTCTCCAGCGTCCTGACGGTGCGCTCGGCGGCAGCCCGCAGCTGGCCCTCGAGATCGGCGAGCTGGGCGTTGAGCTCCTTGATGCGCGGATGCTCGGAGAGGAGGTTGCGGGATTCGAGCGCGATCTGCGCGCGCAGATTGACGCGCTGCTCGATCAGGCGCCGCACCAGCTCGTTGTTGGCGACATCGGGGATCTCGAAGGTGCGGCCCTGCTTGATCGCGTCGCGGATCAGGCCGGCCTTGGCCTGCGCCTCGGCCTGCTGGCTGCGGGCGGCGGAGAGCTGGGTCGAGAGGTCGCCGAGCTGCTGGGCGTTGATCGTGGTGTTGTTGGCGCCGACGAGCAGCCCGTTGCGCGAGCGGAACGCCTCGACCTTGGCCTCGGCCTCGCTCAAGCGCTGGCGCAGCGGCTCGATCGTGGTCGAGAGCCAGGAGGAAGCGCTGCGGGCGGAATCCTGCTTGGCGGCCTCCTGCAGCTCGAGATAGGCGTTGGCGATGATGTTGGCGCCCTTGGCGGCCAGCGCGGGGTCCTGCGAGGTGAACTCGACCGCGACGATGCGCGAGCGCCCGACGGGGTAGACCAGCAGCCTGTCGTAGTACTTCTCCAGCACGCGATCCTCGGGCGAGCGATCGGCCGGATGTCCGCCGAGCCCGATCAGGACGCCGATCTTGTGCAGCGCGTTGAGCGCGCCGGCACCGGAATCGAACTCCGGATTGCCGACGAGGCCGATACGCTTGATCGCCTCGCGCGCCAGGTCGCGCGACATGATGATCTGGACCTGGCTCTGCACGGCCTCCGAGTCGAACTGCCCGACGCTATCGGTCGAGGGCTGGCCTGGCAGCGTGAAGAAGGTGCCGCGATTCTCCAGCAGGATGCGGGCCTCGCCGGTGTAGCGCGGCGTCACCAGATTGACCGCGACGAAGGACAGGCCCAGCGCCGCCAGCGTCGGCCCGATGATCCAGGCGCGGCGGCGCTTGATCGCGGCCCAGAGCGCCGTGAGATCGAGCATGTCGCCGCGGCCGTCGTCGCGTGCGGCCGGCTCGCGCAGATCATCCCTGACGTGGCTCTCGGTGTGAGCGGTCATGACCCATCCATTCACGCAAAACTCGCGCGCCCTGAACAGGACGCAGTCGCGATCAGAACCCAGTAAGGTTAGTGCCGGGTTAAGAGGGTGCGTTTCGCCTGTCTCGATCCCGGCCAGACAGGATCGGGCGGAAGCTTTTCTTAACCATATCGCGCCCATGCTTCGCGCAGCTTCGCATGGGTATTGCTTGTGATGAGTCGACGTCTCGCTTCCCTCGCTCTGGCCGTCGCCATGACGGCGGGCGCCTGCGCGCCGCGCGTCGGCCCGTCCGACTACGCGCTGGCGCAGCCGAGCGGCCCCTATCGTCTCGCGACGGGCGACCGCCTGCGCATCATCGTCTTCGGGCAGGACAACCTCTCCAACATCTATGCGGTCGACGGCTCGGGCCGGATCGCGATGCCGCTGATCGACGCCGTGGAGGCGCAGGGGCGCACCACCCGCGAGCTGGAGCGCGCGATCGAGGCCAAGCTGCGGGCCGGCTATCTGCGGGAGCCGAAGGTCTCGGTGGAGGTCGACACCTACCGCCCCTTCTTCGTGCTCGGCGAGGTCACCAATTCCGGCCAGTTCCCCTATGTGCCCGGCATGACCGTTCAGACCGCGGTCGCCATCGCCGGCGGCTTCACGCCACGGGGGCAGCGCTCCTACGCCGAGGTGACGCGCCAGATCGAGGACCAGCTCGTCACTGCGAGTGTGCCGATCACCTATGCGGTCCAACCCGGCGACACCATCGTCATCAAGGAACGCTGGTTCTGAGCCTGCGCGGAGAGCCCCGATGACGGACGCACCGCGGCTGCGGATCCTGCATGTCTTCCGGGCGCCGCTCGGCGGGCTGTTTCGCCATGCCATCGATCTCGCCAGGGGGCAGGCCGAGCGCGGCCACGCCGTCGGCATCTTCTGCGATTCGACGACCGGCGGGCGCCGCGCCGACGAGGTCTTCGCGGAGCTCTCGGGCCAGCTCTCCCTCGGGATCACGCGCGTGCCGATGTCGCGCTATCCGAGCGTCACCGATGCGCGCGCGCAGCTCAGCGCGATGCGCCTGCGCAGTAAGCTCGATCCCGACATCGTCCATTGCCACGGCTCCAAGGGCGGGGTGTACGGACGGGTTCCCGCGTTCTTCAGACCCGGGCGGCGCTATGTCACGGCCTACACGCCCCATGGCGGCAGCTTCAACTACAAGCCCGGCGGCACCGAGCATAAGGTCTACATGGCGGTCGAGCGGCTGCTCGAGCGCGCCACCGACATGTTCCTGTTCGAGAGCCGGTTCATCGCCGGGCGCTTCGAGGCCTATATCGGCCACATGCCGACGACGGACCACCGCATCGTCCTCAACGGCATCTCCGACCCCGAATTCGAGCCGATCGACCACAGCGAGGCGACCTTCGACCTCGTCTATCTCGGCGAACTGCGCTCGGCCAAGGGCATCGACACGCTGATCGAGGCGCTCAGCCTGCTGAAGAGCCGCGACCGGATCACACCGCGCATGCTGATCGTCGGCTCGGGGCCCGACGAGGCGGAACTGCGCGCGCTGACCATGTCGCGCGGCATTGCCGACCAGTGCGTCTTCGAGCCGCCCGGGCCGATCCGCAAGGCCCTGTCGCGCGCGCAGGTCATGGTCGTGCCCTCGCGCGCCGAGTCCCTGCCCTATGTCGTGCTCGAGGCGGCGGCGGCGGCCCAGCCGCTCGTCTCGACCGATGTCGGCGGGATCAACGAAATCTACGGGCCGCGCCATCGCCACCGGCTGATCCAGCCGAACGATCCGCTCGTCATGGCCGACGCGATCGGCCGGGCGCTGGCGGCACCGGAAGCGGATCGTCACGCGGAGGCGAGCGATCTCGCCGCCCATGTCCGCGACACGTTCCGGCTCGCCCCGATGATCGACGGCGTGACCGCCGCCTATCGCGATGCGCTGGCCAGGCGCCAGGGCGCCTGACCGCTCAGAGCAGCTTGAGCGCGACGACACCGACGAGCACGAGCGCGATCCCCGCCCAGCCTGTGGGCCGGATGCGCTGGCCGAAGACCAGCGCGCCGATGATCGCGGTGATCACCAGCCCGGCCCCACCCCAGACCGCATAGGCGACGGACAGGTCCATGCCGCGGATCGCCTGGGCGAGCGCGGCGAAGGCGCCGATCACCAGCGCGAGGCCGGCCAGCCCCGGCAGGCGCCGGCGCATGCCGTCGGAGAGCTTGAGCAGGCAGGAGCCGAGAACCTCGAGCACGACCGCCAAGGCGAGCCAGGCGAGAGCCAGCGTCTGCGGCAGCAGGGCGGAGGTCATGCCGGACTCCCCTGCGCCGTGCGGACCGGGGCATCACCGACGCCACGCTCCAGCAGGAGGATGCCGGCCAGGATCGCCGCCAGGGCGACGATCCGCTCCGCCGTCAGATGCTCGCCGAACAGCAGATGGCCGACGACAGCGATGCCGACGATGCCAAGCCCCTCCCAGACCGCATAGGCGACGGCGAGCGGAATGACCCGCAGCGCGATCGAGAGCAGGGCGAAGGACAGGCCGATCAGGGCCAGCGGCAGGAACGCCACGAGCCAGGGTGCGGACACGACGGATTTCAGCGCGGCCGTCGCGACGATCTCGACGGCGATGGCCGCGAGCAGGAAGAACCAATGGGAAGACATGTTGCACACGGGCGAAGCCGGCAACGGGCGCCACGGAGGCAGCGCCGGAGGGCTCCGCGAAAGTTCGAGGTTGAGATCAGCATCCGGTCGAAAAAGGCTTTCGGCACTTCGATCCCGAAAGCAGCACGGCGACGGCGCTCCGACGGCAGGGCCGGAACTTCAATCGCGCAAAAATGTGCTTCTCAGACACTCATCACGCAGCGATATAGCCTCGCGATTGCTTTGCGTCAACCTCAGACGTCTTTTTTCCATGCCCTCGAGCGGCCAACGACGCGCGAAACACGCGATTTCGACTGCAACAATACCTTGATCGGGCTGGGAAAAATCCGATTTCCGCAGCGTGGCGGGCGGCCCCGCCGCCACAGGTGCTCGCAGTCGGGTTCGCGGCGGCAACGAGGGCGCCGCGAAACAGCGATCGGTCGGATTAAGCCTTCCGTGAGCATTTTCCGGTAGGCCAACGTCACGATCGGCTGGCCGGCAGAAGGCAATGCGTCCGGCGATGCCGACCGCGACGGGGATGTGACGTCATGGGTGCCTTCGATGTCCGCGATCTGATGAAGGCGGATGCGGCCGCCTCGGCCACGCCGGAAATGTTCGGCCCGGCGCGAAGCGGGACGCGCGTGTTCCACCCGCTCGCCGAGCGGATCGCGGCGATCCCGGTCAAGCCGACGCTCTCGCCCGTGATGATCGAGGGGCTGGTGCGCCTGCTCGACGTGCTCGCCATCCTCGCGGCGGGCGGCCTGATCTACTGGCTCTATGCGGCCGGCAACACCGAGAGCACCCTGCCCTATCAGGTCACGGTTCCGGCGCTCGCGGTCGGGGCGCTGGCGGCCTTCCAGGCGCTGCACCTCTACCATGTCGGGGCGCTCAGGAACTTCATCGCGATGGCGGTGCGGCTCGCCAGCGGGTGGACGTTGCTGTTCCTGATCACGCTGGCCGCCTTCTTCTTCCTCAAGATCGGCGACCAGGTCTCGCGCGTCTGGCTGCTGGGCTTCTACAGCGTCGGCGCCGCCGCGCTGCTGGGCGAGCGGCTGGCGGTGACGCTGGCGGTGCGCCATCTGACGCGCTCGGGGCGGCTCGAGCGGCGCACCGCCATCGTCGGCGGTGGCGAGGGCGGCGAGGCGCTGATCAAGGCGCTGGAAGCCCAGCGCGACACGGGCTTGCGCATCTGCGGCGTCTTCGACGACCGCAACGACGACCGCTCGCCCGATCTCGTCGCCGGCTATCCCAAGCTCGGCACGATCGACGACCTCGTCGAGTTCGCGCGGCGCACCAAGCTCGACCTCGTCATCTTCACCTTGCCGATCTCGGCCGAGGCGCGTCTGCTGGCGATGCTGCGCAAGCTCTGGGTGCTGCCGATCGACATCCGCCTCTCGGCGCATATGTCGAAGCTGCGCTTCCGGCCGCGCTCCTATTCCTATTTTGGCGCGGTGCCGGTGCTCGACGTGTTCGACAGGCCGATCGCCGACTGGGACATCGTCGTCAAATGGGCCTTCGACAAGGTCGTCGGGGCGCTGGCGCTGATCGTCCTGTCGCCGGTGATGCTGGCCACGGCGATCGCTATCAAGCTCGACTCGAAGGGGCCGGTGCTGTTCCGTCAGAAGCGCTACGGCTTCAACAACGAGCAGATCGAGGTCTTCAAGTTCCGCTCGCTGTATCACGAGATGACCGACCACACCGCCGCCAAGCAGGTGACGAAGGACGATCCGCGCGTCACCCGCGTCGGCCGTTTCATCCGCAAGACCTCGCTCGACGAGCTGCCCCAGCTCTTCAACGTCGTCTTCAAGGGCAATCTCTCGCTGGTCGGCCCGCGGCCGCATGCGCTGCACGCCACCGCCTCGAACCGCGCCTACGAGCAGGTGGTCGACGGCTATTTCGCGCGCCACAAGGTCAAGCCCGGCATCACCGGCTGGGCGCAGGTCAATGGTTGGCGCGGCGAGACCGACACCGAGGACAAGATCCAGCGCCGCGTCGAGCACGACCTCTACTACATCGAGAACTGGTCGGTGCTGCTCGACCTCTACATCCTGATCAAGACGCCGTTCTCGCTGATGACCAAGAGCGAGAACGCCTATTGAGCGCGCTGGCCGACAGGGGCCGTGCGGAGCCGGCGCGCCGCGGCGGCCTGCGCATCTCCTATGCCGCTCTTAAGCGCGGCGCGCTCTGGCTGCTGACCGCCTCGAGCGGGCTGGCGCTGATCGAGCCCTCGCCCTACGAGGTCGTGTTCCTGCTGGCCGTCTTCGTCTTCATGATCACCGGCATCCGCTTCTCGCAGAAGCTTTTGCCGCTGGCGCTGCTGCTGCTGCTCTACAACATCGGCGGCACCTTCTCGCTGATCCCCTGGATGGATGAATCCGCCTCGGTGCGCTTCACCGCCGTGTCGGTCTATCTGATGGTGACCGCGGTGTTCCTGGCCGCGATCATGGCCGACGACGCGCTGGGACGCCTCGAAACGCTGCGCCGGGGCTATCTCTTCGCCGCCTGGGGCGCGGGCCTCGCCGGTCTGCTGGGCTATTTCGACGTGGCGGGGCTGGGGTCCGTCTTCACCCTCTATGGCCGCGCGTCGGGCACCTTCAAGGATCCCAACGTGCTCGGCCCCTTCCTGGTGCTGCCGATCATCTATGTGCTGCATCACATCCTGACCGGCCGGCTCGGGCTTATGCGCGGGCTCCTGCTGATGAGCGTGCCGTTGGCGGCGCTGTTCCTGACCTTCTCGCGCGGCGCCTGGGGCAACCTCGTCGCCGCCGCGCTCTTGATGATCGCGCTGACCTTCCTGACCGCCCCGAATGCGGCGCGGCGGGCCAGGGTCGTCGCGCTGACGCTGACGGCACTCGGCCTGCTGACGGTCGCGCTGCTCTTCGCGCTCTCCTTCGAGAACATCCGCAGCATCTTCGAGGTCCGCGCCAGCCTCGTCCAGGAGTATGACGGCGGCGTCACCGGCCGCTTCGGCAACCAGCTGCGCTCGATCCCGCTGCTGCTGGAGGAGCCCAACGGCTTCGGCCCGCTGCGCTTCCGCTGGCTCTTCCCGGAGGATCCGCACAACGTCTACATCAACGCCTTCGCCTCCTATGGCTGGCTCGGCGGCTTCTCCTGGCTGGCGCTGATGGCGGCGACCTGCCTCGTCGGCTGGCGCCTCGTCTTCCAGCGCTCGCCCTGGCAGAACCATGCGATCGTGCTCTGGTCGGTGCTGTTCGTCACGATCCTGCAGGGGCTGCAGATCGACACCGACCACTGGCGCCACATGTATCTGATGCTCGGCCTGGTCTGGGGGCTCGCCGCGCTGCCGGCGCCGCCCGCAGCGCGGCCTCAGCCGCGGTCCTTGCGGACGACGACATAGGCGTAGGTCGTCACGAAATCCCAGCCGATCTTCGCAGCCAGCGCGTTGAAGGCGTGGTCGGCCTGCTTCAGCCCGGGCATCCGGTCGAAATAGCCGTGGCCCCAGAAGCGCTGGATGTGCACGTCCGAGAAGCCGGCGCGGGTGAGCATCGGCGTCAGCGTCGCCCGGCTGCCGCGGCACCAGTCGTAATGGGCCGGGAACTTCGGATCGCCGCCGCCGTCGCGCCGCGCCGGAAACAGCGCATGGACGATGGCGCGCGAGGCCTTCTCCGGCAGGATGTGGTTGAGCGCGAAGACCGGGGCCCAGAGCGTCGGGAAGAAGGCCAGTGCGACGCCGCCGGGCGCCAGCAGGGCGTGGATGTTGGTCCAGGCGCGCTCGACATCGCCGACATGCTCGAAGACCATGCGCGAGACCATCAGGTCGTAGCCGCCGCGTGCGATGTCGGGCTCGGAGAGATCGCCGGCGATGTCGAAGCAGGCCGTCTTCAGCCCGGCCGGCGTCAGCGCCAGTTCGCCGGCATCGATGTCGTTGACGGTCAGTTCGAGGCCGCGGCGATGGGCCTGCTCGGCGCTGAAGAGCGGATCACGCCCACCGCCGATCTCGCAGACCCGGCGCAGACCATAGTGCTGGGCCAAGGCGAGGATGGTGGATTCGTAGTTGTCCCAGGCCCATTGCGAGTGCCAGTCCGGCGCGAGCCCGTCGAACAGGGCCGCGATCGTTGCGGGGGACTGCGCCGCCGCGCGCATCGCGGGCCGCACCGGATTCGCCGTGACCGTCGCCAATGACATGGTTGTCTCCGCCTGCTGTCCTCCCCGTCCGCGGAAAACCATGCGCGCAGCGCTCCTGCTCCGCAATCACAGCCTTAATCGACGGTTAATGGCGCGGCGCCCGCCCTGTCCCGCCCTGGCGCAGACGCCCCCCTCGCCGCGGGCCCGATGAAACAAGCGCGCGAAGCCGATTGCATCCGCGGAACACCGCCACTATAAGCCGACCCGTCGGAGCGTAGCGCAGCCCGGTTAGCGCACTTGTCTGGGGGACAAGGGGTCGGAGGTTCGAATCCTCTCGCTCCGACCATTTACCGAACGCCGGTTTTTCGGCCCTGGCCGCGATGACGGCCGGTCGCCTGATCCCTCCCCGGATCGGGTTCTCCACAGGCTCGCGCCCCCTCGCCCTTGCCCGCCCCCCTGCAATGACGGAACGTCAGAGCGCTGCCGTTCGGGAGTGGGGTGCGCCATGTCTGCGTCGTCGCGTCGTGCCGTGTTGCGGGTCTCCGGACAGGGGGCCGTGTTCCTGAGGGCGCTCGCCGTCCTGATGATCGGCATGGCGATCATCCTGCCGCTGCTGGCCTGAGCACCGAGCAGCCCGCCGTCGGCGCCGACGCGCGCCATGCGTGATGCGGCTCGTATCCTGCGCCGATCGCGGGTAAGCTCCGCTCCAGAGACCGAAGACGGAGGGACGAGACCGATGGCAGGGGACAATAGGGGCCCGCGCGCCTGGCACGACGTCAACAGCGTCCAGGAAGCGCCGCGCGAGAAGCAGAAGTCGAGCGGCCGGATCGCCGCCGAAGAAGCCGCCGCCCGCAAGAAGATCGAGGCGCTGCGCGCCCAGCGGCTCGCCAAGCAGGCGGCCGAGCCGCCGCCGCCCCCGGCCGCGAAGACCCCGAAGCGCAAGGCCGCCGCGCCCTCGACCTGATCGCCCCGGACAAGCAAATGCCGGCGGCGCTCACGCGCCGCCGGATGGCCCTCAACCGGCCGCCAGCCAGCTCTGGAGCAGGCCGATATCGGGCTGGGACAGGCCGTGGCCCGCCGGCAGCGTGCGATGATCGACGCTCGCCCCATTGCCCGACAGCGTCTTGGCCAGCCGCCCGACATCGTCAGCCGGGACGATCGGGTCCATCGCGCCCGACAGGATCAGCACCCGCTTGCCGCTCAGATCCGCCTGCGGCGGCTGCGCGAAGGGCGACATCGCCCGCAGCAGCGCCGCCCCGGCGAGCACCTCCGGCCGCAGCAGCAGGAGGCTGGCCGCGATATTGGCGCCGTTCGAAAAGCCAACCGCGACCGGCTGCTGCAGCCCGTAGCGGGCGCGGCTTGCCTCGATGAAATCGGCCAGTTCATGGGTGCGCCGGCGCAGGTCGTCCTCGTCGAAGACGCCCTCGGCGAGCCGGCGGAAGAAGCGCGGCATCGGGCCCTCGAGCACCTTGCCGCGCGGCGAGAGCAGCGCCGCGCCGGGCGCCACCGCCCGGCCCAGCCCGATCAGATCGCGCTCGTCGCCGCCGGTGCCGTGCAGCAGCAGGAGCGGCGCGCGGGCGGGATCGCCGCCCGGCTCATAGAGATGGATGAAGTCGGTGGTCGCGGTCGCGTCCATCGTGGACCTCCTTTGGATTGCGGGAGCACCTCCGCTCCGCCCCGCGCGGCGGCAGGGCGGAGCGGTCGGGTCAGGCCAGTTCGGGCAGCACCGCCTCGATGCGGGCGCGCTGCGGCTCCAGCCCGGGCGGGAGCTTCAGCGCCTGCCCGAGGCTGTCGGCCGGCTCGTCCACGGCGAAGCCCGGCACATCGGTCGCGATCTCGAACAGGACATGGCCAGGCTCGCGGAAGTAGACGGAGCGGAAATAGTTCCGGTCCCGCTGTTCCGTGGTGCGGATGCCGTGGTTCTGCGCGAGCTTGCGGACCATCTCCTCCTGCGCCGCGTCATCGGCGGCCCTGAAGGCGATGTGATGGACCGAGCCGGCGCCCTGCCGGGCCGGCAGGAAGCCACCGGCGACGCGCAGGTCGACGATCGCGCCCTGGGCCGCGCCCTCGGCACGGTAGCGCACCAGCGTCTCCTCGCGACCGATCTCGCGGAAGCCGAAGACGTCGCCGAGGATCGCACCCGTCGGCGCCGCATCGGCGACGAGCAGGCTGACGCCGTGGAAGCCGCGGATCGCATGCTCGGTCGGGATGTCGCCGGCGCCCCAGGCGGGCTCGGCCTCGATCCCGGGCACGCCGACGACCGCCAGGCGCATCCCATCGGGATCGCGGAAGGCCAGCACCGTCTCGCCGAAGCGCTTCACCGGCACGTCATGGGGCACGCCGTGCTCGACGAGGCGATGCGCCCAGTAGCCGATCGCCCCTTCCGGCACGCGAAACACCGTCTCCTGCGTCTCGCCGACGCCGAGGCGACCCGGCGCGGCATGCTCCCAGGGGAAGAAGGTCAGGATCGAGCCCGGCGCGGCGGCGGCGTCGCCATAGTAGAGGTGGTAGGTGCCGGGATCGTCGAAGTTGACCGTCTTCTTGACCAGACGCAGGCCGAGGACGCGACCGTAGAAATCGAGATTGCGGCGCGCCGGACCGGCGATCGCCGTGACATGATGAAGACCGTTGATCTGCATGACTGACATCCTTCCGACGTCGTGCTGGGCAAGGCTGCCCCGTTGGCGAGGAGATTGGGCCGCCCGGCGCGGAATGCCAGGGTTCATTCATTGCACTGACGCAATCGAACGATTGATGGATATCCGTTTGCATTGCGCCAAGTCCGAGGCGATCTCTTGGGGCGAGACCAGCCCGGTCCCGTTTCAGGAGACTGCCCCCATGATCGACACCCGCCTCGCCCCCTATGGTGCGCTTGCCCTGCGCGTCGCGCTCGGCCTGATGTTCATCGCCCATGCCTATCTGAAGATCGCGATCTTCACCCCGGCGGGCTTCGCCGGCTTCCTCGGCAAGGTCGGCCTGCCGGCCTTCCTCGCCTGGCCGATCATTCTGGCCGAGCTTCTCGGCGGCCTCGCCATCCTCGTCGGCTTCTACGGTCGCCATGTCTCGTTGCTGCTGCTGCCGATCCTGCTGGGGGCGCTCTTCGTCCACGCCCCCAATGGCTGGGTCTTCAACGCGCCCAATGGCGGCTGGGAATATCCGGCCTTCCTGGCCCTGACGGCGCTGGCCCACGGCCTGATCGGCGACGGGGCGCTGGCGCTCAAGACCACCACGCCCGCCATCGCAGCCCGGCCCGTCACGGCCTGACGGCCGCTCAGGCCCCAGGCTCCTTCGCCGCCTTCGAGGCCAACGCCTTGAAGGCGGCGATGGTCTGTCGGAGATTGGCGCGATGAGCGCACCCGACAAGACGACCGCCGGCCAGGCTCCCGCGAGCAGGCCCATCACCAGCAAGTCTCCCGGCAGCAAGTCTCCGACGGGCAAGCCCCTGGCCTGGGACGATTTCCGGCTGATCAACGCGATTGCGGAGCGACGCACGCTGCCGGCTGCGGCAGCCGGGCTCGGGCTCAACCACTCCACCGTGTTCCGGCGCCTCGGCCAGATCGAGGAGGCGGTCGGCACGCGGCTGTTCGAGCGCCACCGCAGCGGCTATGTCGCCACGCCGGCCGGCGAGGAGATGGCGCGGCTCGCCGAGCGCTTCGACAGCGACATCAGCGCCTTTGCGCTCAAGCTCGCCGGCCAGGAGATCAAGCCCGCGGGCGAACTGCGCGTCACCACCAACGACACGCTGCTGGTCGATCTGCTGACGCCGGTCTTCGGCGGCTTTCTGGCGCAATGCCCCGACATCCGCCTGGAGGTGCTGCTGAGCAACCAGGCGCTCAACCTGTCCAAGCGCGATGCCGATGTCGCGATCCGCGCCACCGACCATCCGCCGGAAACGCTGGTCGGCCGCAAGGCGGCGCGGATCGCCTGGGCCCTCTACGGCCTCGCCGCCGATTTCCCGGAGGGCGGCAGCGAGCCGATCGAGGCCCTCTGGCAGCGCAGCTGGGTATCGCTGGGCGAGTCGTTCGCTGCGCTCAAGGCGGTGCGCTATCTCGCCCAGCATGTCGCGCCGGAGCGCATCGTCTACCGGGTCAACACGGTTCTGGGACTGGCGGAGGCGGTCGAGGCCGGCATCGGCATCGGCTTCCTGCCCTGCTTCATCGCCGACCGGAAGCCCGCCCTGACCCGGCTGGCCCCGCCCGACCCCGGCTTTTCCGCCGATCTCTGGCTCCTGACCCATCCGGATCTGCGGCATTCGCCGAGGGTGCGCCTGTTCCTGGACTACATGGCCGCCGAGCTCGGCCGGATGAAGCCGCTGATCGAAGGCGGGCTGGCGCTGTCGTCGCGCGATGCGCCGTGAGCGGCGACGATGGCTTCCTGACCTGGCTGCTCCTGCTGGCGGTCCCGCCCGGGCTGGCGCTCGCCGGCTACTGGGCGCGTGGGCGTTCCGGCGCAAGGCGGCCGAAGGTTCCACCCGGAGACCCGGGTAATCCGACCTGCGTGAAGAAGCCCGCGACGGCGAGCCGTCGCGGGCGATATCGGTCGCGGGTCGAGGGGCCACGCCCCGCTCAGGCGGCCTTGCGGTTGATGCCCGACTTGGCGAGCTTCGAGAGCTTGTCGTCGGCGGCATATTCCTCGTCGAGATTCTGCTGCAGCAGCGCGGCGCAATCCTCGCGGCCGAGTTGCTTGGCCCAGGCCGCGAGCGTGCCGTAACGCGTTATCTCGTAATGCTCGACCGCCTGGGCGGCGGCGATGATCGCAGCATCGAGGACCTGCTTGTCAGCGACCTCGCCGGCGACCTCGTCGGCCTCCTCGAGGATGCCGTCGATCGCCGGGCAGTTCACGGCTTTCGCCTCGGCGCCATGCTGGCGGAAGACCTGCTCGAGCCGGGCGATATGCCCTTCGGTCTCGGTGCGATGCGCCTCGAGCCCCTGCTTCAGCGTGGCGTCGGTCGCCTTCTCGATCATCTTCGGAAGTGACTTATGGATCTGCTTCTCGGCGTAATAGATGTCCTGGAGCTGGTGAACGAAGAGGTCGTCCATCGTCTTGATGTCCTTGGAAAACAGTCCCATGGCTGACTCCTTGTCGTCTGCGCTGTCTGAAGGTTGCGGTCCGGCATCGCTCGCGGCGATGCGCTCCCCCTCTCCAGCGAACGTGCATCGGCCGGATGGGTTCCCCGCCCCATCGCCTCCTCCAAGCCGGACACAGCGGCGCGCAGCCGCGGGTTTCTTCGCTCGCCGACCTGCTCTAGGCTGTCGCCATGGAGATCTTCGTTCCCCTGATGATCGGCCTGACGCTGATCTGGCTGATCGGCCGCGGCACGCCCTGGAACGCCAAGCTGCTCACGCTGGCGGTGACGCTGGCGGTGATCGTGCTGATCGTCTTGCTGGAGCGCGGCGGCTACTGGCCGGAGGCCTGGCGGCGTTCCTAGCCGCCCGCGCTCAGGCGACCAGCTTGAGCCCGACGATGCCGGCCACGATCAGCCCGATGCAGGCGAGGCGCAGCGCGGTGGCGGGCTCGCCGAGCAGGACGATGCCGAGAATGGCCGTGCCGACCGTGCCGATGCCGGTCCAGACCGCATAGGCCGTGCCGACCGGGAGGCTCTTGAGGGCGAGCCCGAGCAGTCCGAGGCTGACCGCCATGCTGGCGAGCGTCAGCACGGTCGGCACGAGGCGGGTGAAGCCTTGCGTGTATTTCAGGCCGATGGCCCAGCCGACCTCGAACAGACCGGCGATGAAGAGATAGAGCCAGGCCATGACGGCGCTCCTCGATCAAGGGCGAGGTCGTCCACGCCGGACAGGACAGCGCATCGCGCCGGGGTCGTCCCCGGAAAACGATCTAGGACGCGCGACAGCGGCTGACAACCGCCGGAAATCAGGCGAGTTCGGCCGGCGGCTGCAGGGCGCGGTCGAGGATGCGCTTGCACTCGCCCAGTTCGGCGAGAACCGCGGTCAGCAGGGTGATGTCGTCGAGCCCGGGCGGAACCGGCGCGCGGCCCGGCGGCGCCGGATGGGCGGCAGCCCCGCCCCGCCCCTTGGCGGCGTCGGGCGGCGCACCGACCGGCGCCCCCCGGCCAATGGCCTGGACATGGCGCGGGCCCTGTTCCTTCAGGATGCGCTGGAGCCCCTTGATCGTGTAGCCTTCGCCATAGAGCAGGCGGCGGATGCCCTTGAGCAGGGCGACATCGTCGGGCCGGTAGTAGCGCCGGCCGCCGCCACGCTTCAGCGGCTTGATCTGGGGAAAACGCGTCTCCCAGAAACGCAGGACGTGCTGGGGAATGTCGAGGTCTTCAGCGACCTCGCTGATGGTTCGAAAGGCATCCGGGCTCTTGGTGTCCATGTCGGCCTCTGTGTCGCCGTTGTGGAACTCCAGGCTCACGCGTCGTCGCCCTCACCCAACTGCCCGTTGATGCGGGCCTTCATCACATTCGACGGCTTGAACACCATCACGCGCCGCGGTTCGATCGGCACCTCGACGCCCGTTTTGGGATTACGCCCGATTCGCTCGCCCTTGTCGCGCACGACGAAGGACCCGAAGGAGGACAGCTTGACGTTCTCGCCGCGCGCCACCGCGTCGCAGATTTCGTCGAGGACAGCCTCGACGAGCTTGGAGGACTCCGTCCGCGACAGGCCGATCTTCTGATACACCGCCTCGCAGAGGTCCGCCCGCGTAACCGTGTGCCCCGCCATCCATATCCTCCAAGGCGTTATCTCGGCTGGCGGGTATGCCACCTGCCTTTCGCCATTCCGGACGATGAACGCTAGGCGCACCCGCAGCCCGGGTCAATGCTCGAACGGGCGCGGATGCACCCGGCTTATGAAAATTGCATGAAAACGGCGCAAAATTCCGGAAAATCTGACGATTTCTCCGCCCGTCCGCTCACCAACGGATCAAGGCCGACCCCCAGGTGAAGCCGCCACCCATGGCCTCGATCAGCACGAGCTGTCCCGGCTTGATGCGGCCATCGCGATGGGCTTCCGCCAGTGCGAGCGGGATCGAGGCGGCCGAGGTGTTGCCGTGGCGGTCGACCGTGATCACCACCCGCTCATGGCCGATGCCGAGCTTGTCGGCCGTCGCGTCGATGATGCGGCGATTGGCCTGGTGCGGCACGAACCAGTCGATGTCGGCGCCGCTCAGGCCGGTTTCCGCGAAGGTGTGGCGCACGGTCTCGGCGAGGTTCTGCACCGCATGGCGGAAGACCTCCTTGCCCTCCATGCGCAGGAAGCCGACCGTCCGCGTCGAGCCCGGCCCGCCATCGACGTAGAGCTTGTCCTTGTAGCGGCCATCCGAGCGGATATGCGTCGCCAGCACGCCGCGATCGGCCAGGGTGCCCTCGCCCGGCGCCGCCTTCAGCACGACCGCGCCGGCGCCGTCGCCGAAGAGCACGCAGGTGGTGCGGTCCTCCCAGTCGAGGATGCGCGAGAAGGTTTCGGCGCCGATGACGAGCGCGGTGCGGGCGGCGCCCGTGCTCAGGAACTTGTCGGCGGTGGTGAGCGCGAAGACGAAGCCGGAGCAGACGGCCTGCAGGTCGAAGGCGACACCGTCCTCGATGCCGAGCGCCGCCTGGATCTGCGTCGCGGTGGCCGGGAAGGTGTGGTCCGGCGTCGCCGTCGCGACGATGATGAGGTCGATCTCGGAGGCCTTCATCCCGGCATCGGCGAGCGCGGCCTGCGCCGCCTTCAGGCCGATCACCGAGGTGGTCTCGTCCGCGGCCGCGACATGGCGCTGCCGGATGCCGGTGCGCTGGACGATCCACGCGTCGGTGGTGTCGACCCGCTCGGCGAGTTCGGCATTTGTGACAATGCGCGCGGGCAGGTAGGAACCGCAGCCCACGATCTGGGAACGCAGAATTGACAAGGCTATTTCCTTACTGGGCGGCGGCCGCCCGCGCCGCGGCCTCCTGTTCGGCCGAGGCCGCCACCATTTCCCGAACCTTCGCCATCAGGTTCTCGCGCGCCATCTCGTAGCCGAGCTCGGTCGCGCTGGCGAAACCGACCGCGTCGGTGCCGCCATGGCTCTTGATGACGATGCCCTCGAGCCCGAGGAACACGCCGCCATTGACCTTGCGCGGGTCCATCTTGTCCTTCAGCGCGGCAAAGGCGCTGCGCGCGAAAAGATACCCGATCTTGGCCATCAGCGAGCGGCTCATCGCCGCCTTGAGATAGGAACTGATCTGGCGGGCGGTACCCTCCGCCGTCTTCAGCGCGATGTTTCCGGTGAAGCCCTCGGTGACGACGACGTCGACCGTGCCCTTGCCGAGGTCGTCGCCCTCGACGAAGCCGTGATAGTTGAGATGCGGCAGGTCGAGCTCGCGCAGGATGCGCCCGGCCTCCTTGACCGCCTCGACGCCCTTGATTTCCTCGACGCCGACATTGAGCAGGCCGACCGTCGGCCGGTCGAGATCGAAGATCACCCGCGCCATGGCCGCGCCCATCACCGCGAGATCGACGAGATGGCGGGCGTCGGCGCCGATCGTCGCGCCGACATCGAGCACCACGCTCTCGCCGCGCACCGTCGGCCACAGGCAGGCGATCGCCGGCCGGTCGACCTCGGGCATCGACTTCAGGCAGAATTTCGACATCGCCATCAGCGCGCCGGTGTTGCCGGCCGAGACGGTGACGTCGGCCTCGCCGGTCTTGGTGGCGTCGATCGCGCGCCACATCGAGGATTTGTAGCGGCCATAGCGCAGCGCCTGGCTCGGCTTGTCGTCCATCTTCACCGACACCTCGGTGTGGTGGAAGGTGGTCACGGCCTTGAGCTTCGGGTGCTGGTCGAGCAGCGGCAGCACCTGCCCCTCGTCCCCGAAGATCACGAAGCGCGCATCGGGACGACGCTCCAGCGTCAGCGCGGCGCCGGGGATGACGATGGCAGGGCCATGGTCTCCGCCCATCGCATCGAGCGCGATTGTAACCGGTCGTGTCATGGAGTGATGGTTGATCCCAGGAGCGGCCGACCTGCTTGCCGGGGCGGCTCGATGCGGGCGGGACAATAGCGACTTGGGCGTCCGCCGCAAGCCGCACGGCGCCCCGGACGAGGCCTCATTCGCCGCGCTTGAGCCGCGCCAGCATCGCGAAGGGCGATTCGGGCGGCTGCTCCGGCGCGGGCTCGGCAAAGACCGCGCCCGGCTTGCGGGGGTAGGGATCGAGCGCGAGCGCCAGGAATTCCAGCGTCACGGCCCCGAGATCGATCGTGCCGTCGACGATCGGCTCCGGCGGGTCCGCCTCGTTGAGCCTGACCTCGATGTCGATCTCCGCCTCGTCCTTGTCGCCCCTGCGCCGCGGCAGCTCGGGCTCCTGCGGCGCGAAATCGAGGCTCATCGGCACGGTCAGCGTCACCGGAAAGGCCTCGAGCGTGATGGTGCAGGTCTGGTGGAACGCCGCCGCGATCTCGCCTTCCAGCTTCACCCGCTCGCCGTTGCGGGCGAGCACGTAGCGCGCCTCCAGCGATTCGAGCGCGGGCAGCCCGAGCAGATCGGCGATGCCGGCCCGCTCGGCCGGTTCGGCCTGCACGGTCACCCGCGTGCCGCGCATCTTGATGTCGTCGACATGAATCGGCCGGGTCATCGGCGAAGCGGCTTGTGGGGTCATCGCGCTGTTGCCTCCTGCGCCGCCGGAAACAGGGCGGTCTCGTTCAGGAGCCCTTCGAGATCGAGTTCCGCCAGACGCCGCTGCACACGCAGCGCATAATCGGACAGCGCGGTCGCGGCCTCCGGGGCCTCCGGCGTGGCGTTGCGGCGCAGCGCCTCGGCGAGCTCGGCCGGCGTGTCCGAGACCAGCGCCGCCTCATAGGCCTGCACCCGCCCGTAGAACATCTGGCCGATCTTCTTCATCCGCTTGGGCACGGCGATGTCGCTGACGCCGCCATTGCGCACCCCGAGTTCGAGATAGGCGAAGTTCGCGTCGACCAGATCCTGCGCGACCTCGTCGGCGGGCGGCGGCAATTCGCGCAGGCGCCGCAGCACGAGAAAGACGTGGAGCGTGAGCGATTCGAAGCGGCCCTCGAAGCTGTCGGCGATGCCGCCCTCGAGATAGAAAGCGGGCTGCCGCGACGCCTCGACCACCCGCGCGAACACGGCATCGACCGGCGCCTGACGCTTCTCGCGCTTTCCGAACAATCCGAACATGGGGTCAGCACTCTCCGGCCTGAGGCGGCGAAACGTCCTTGCCTTGCCAAAGCCATCCTCGGGCGTTACGCCAACCTCGACCCGTTTGACAAGCGGCGCGGGCCCCGGCCCATCGCCGCAGCGCCACTGGATACCCTCCGCATGAACGCCGTCTCCCGCCGCACAGCCCTCCTCGGCCTCCTCGCGACGACGTCCCTGGCTCTCGCGGCCTGCGGCCCCAATGCCGGCGGCTTCAAGCTCGCGACCTCGTCGGGCATGAACGAGGAGTTCAAGCGCGGCTTCGTCGCCGACGAGGCGCTGATCTCGCAGATCAAGGTCGGCATGGACGTGCAGCAGGTGCTGTCCATCCTCGGGACGCCCTCGACGACGTCGACGGTCGGCAACCGGACCTTCTACTACATCAGCCAGACGGTCTATCGCCGCTTCCAGTTCCAGGAGCTGACGGTCGTCGACCAGACCGTGCTAGTCGCCAATTACGGCCTGCAGGACGGCGTGATCTTCGACTTCATCAGCCGCACCACCGCCACCGGCGGCGAGGAGCAGAGCTTCCTGCGCAACCTCTTCCGCGGCGTGACGCGCTTCAACCCGCTGGGTGCGTGAGGCGCCTCGCCATCATCGAGACACCGCAAAGCCCGCGGCCTGCGCCGTGGGCTTTTTTCGTTGCGGCGCGCGGGCGGACTCATGTGGGATTGCGGCGGCTGCGGGCTGGCATTGTCATCGCCAGGACGCCGCCGACGATCAGGACGAGGCCGGCCCAGGCCCTCGGTGCCAGGCTCTCGCCGAGGACAACCATGCCGATCAGCACGCCGGTGGGCACCCGCAGATAGGCCACCGACGTCGTCGCGACCGAGCCCAGCCGGGCGATCAGCCTAAAATAGATCACGAAGGCGAGCGCGGTCGAGGCGACCGACAGCGCGAGCAGCGCCTGGATCGAGGCGCCGGAGGGTGCCAGGGTCCAGGGCCGGTCGACGGCGAGGCTGAGCGGAATCAGGAGGGCTGCCCCGCAGAGGAGCGAGCCGGCCGCCGGCATGATCGGGTCCAGCCCCTTGAAGTGGCGCCCGAACAGCGCCGCGCCGCCATAGCAGAGGCTGGCCGCGACGAGCGCGAGCTGGGCGGCGAGATCGGCCCCGAAGCCCGCCATCGCCTCGGTGCCGACGATCAGCAGGGTTCCCGCCAGGCCCGACGCGATGCCGGCGAGCTTTAGCAGCGACAATCGCTCGCCCGTTCCCGCGAGCAGACCCAGCACCACGACGAAGATCGGGCTGGTCGAGCTCAGGATCGTCGCCAGCCCCGCCTCGACGCTGCGCTCGGCCCAGGCGATCAGCGTGAACGGCACGACGCTGTTGAGGCAGGCCTGGACGAGGAAGAGCCGCCAGGTCGCGCCATCGCGTGGCAGGCACAGGCCGCGCCAGCGGAGCACCCCGAGCAGGATCGCACCCGCCAGCAGCGTGCGCGCCGCGATCAGCGTCACCGGAGGAATCGTCTCCACGCCGACCTTGATGAAGCTGTAGGAGCCGCCCCAGAGCGTGGCGAGGAGGAGCAGAAGGGCAAGGTCGGTGAAGCGCCCTGCCCCGGAACGGGGTGAGGTAGCGGCGGATGGGATCATGAGCGGTCTCCTGTGATGGGAGACGTCATGCCCGGTGGCGCGCGCACTGGCTTGCGGGAACGCTACGGTCCTGGCGGGAGCGTCGCGGGCAGATTGGCGCGGCCTTCCGGTGACTCGGACTCATCGGATCCTCGTCCGACCACGATCCGTCTTTCTGTGCGCTCGTCAAAGACCATCGACGATCCTGTCGACGTCACGCGCGGCGTGGACGACCCTCAAAATCTCGACCAAGCCGTTCCGGACACGATAGAAAATCAGGTAGTCGGCATAAGGAGCACGCCGGATCTCGCGATCGGCACGGTGCATCAGGAGGGGATAACGTTCAGGCTGCGCGAGCAAGGTGGCGCAGAAGCCTTCCAGCGCCGCGATGAAACGCAGGGCCTGCCGACGGCTGTCTCGAGCGATGTAGTCGCCAACCTCGTAGAGGTCGCGCCTCGCCGCCGCCGTGAAGGCAAGTTTCATCACTCGCTCGGCGCTTCTTCGCCGTAGCGGGCCCGCAGTTCGCCAAAAACATCGTCTCCCGCGAACATCCGTCCGGCCTGCGCGTCGGCTAGCCCGGCGTCGAGCATGAGGTCGAGCGCCTGAAGCCGCTTTTCACGCTCTTCGACCAAGCGGACCCCCTCCCGCAAGATCTCGCTTTTCGAGTTGTAGCGCCCCGATGCCACCAGCGTTTCGAGGAGTTGTTCCAGGCGAGTCCCGAGATCTGCGCTGACGGCCATTCACATGCCTCCCATAAGTCAACTCAATATCTATTATTAACCGATCGGGGCGGCCCAGCCAATGAAAAACCCCGCGGATCGCTCCGCGGGGTCGACAGGATCGCCAGCAGCAGCAGCGCGATGATGTTGGTGATCTTGATCGCCGGGTTCACGGCGGGGCCCGCCGTGTCCTTGTAGGGGTCGCCGACGGTATCGCCGGTGACCGAGGCCTTGTGCGCCTCGGAGCCCTTCATGTGACGCACCCCGTCCTTGTCGACGAAGCCGTCCTCGAAGGACTTCTTGGCATTGTCCCAGGCGCCGCCGCCCGAGGTCATCGAGATCGCCACGAAGATGCCGGTGACGATGACGCCCATCAGCATGGCGCCGACGGCCGCGAAGGCCTGGTTCTTGCCGGCGATGGCGTTGATCGCGAAGAAGGTCACGATCGGCGCAAGCACAGGCAGCAGCGAGGGCACGATCATCTCCTTGATCGCCGCCTTGGTCAGCAGGTCGACGGCCCGCGCGTAATCGGGCCGCTCGGTGCCGTCCATGATGCCCGGCTTCTCCTTGAACTGGCGCCGGACCTCCTCGACGACGGAGCCCGCCGCGCGCCCCACCGCCGTCATGCCCATGCCGGCGAAGAGGAAGGGGATCAGGCCGCCGAGCAGCAGGCCGACGACGACATAGGGGTTGGACAGCGAGAAATCGACGACCACGCCCTTGAAGTACTGGAACGAGGTCGAGCCCGCCTTGTTGGCCTCGGCGACGAAGAAGTTGAGGTCCGAGGTATAGGCCGCGAAGAGCACCAGCGCGCCGAGACCCGCCGAGCCGATCGCATAGCCCTTGGTGATCGCCTTGGTGGTGTTGCCGACGGCGTCGAGCGCGTCGGTGGAGTGGCGGACCTCCTTGGGCAAGCCGGCCATCTCGGCGATGCCGCCGGCATTGTCGGTGACCGGCCCGAAGGCGTCGAGCGCGACGACGACGCCCGCCAGCGCCAGCATGGCGGTGGTGGCGATGGCAATGCCGAACAGGCCGGCGAGGCCATAGGAGACGATGATGCCGGCGATGATCACGATCGTCGGCAGCGCGGTGGATTCCAGGGAGACCGCGAGGCCCTGGATGACGTTGGTGCCGTGGCCTGTGACCGAGGCCTGGGCGATCGAGACCACCGGGCGCTTGCCGGTGCCGGTGTAGTACTCGGTGATGACGACGATCAGCAGCGTGACCGCGAGGCCGACCAGCGCGCAGGCGAAGAGCCCGCCCGAGGTGAAGGTGACGCCCTGCACCGTGGTGAAGGAGGCCGAGAAGCCGCCGAACATCAGATAGTTCACGGCTGCGATCGCGCCGATCGAGAGCACGCCGGCGGCGATGAAGCCCTTGTAGAGCGCGCCCATGATCGACTGGTTGGCGCCGAGCTTGACGAAGAAGGTGCCGATGATCGAGGTCACGATGCAGGCTGCGCCGATCGCCATCGGGTAGAGCATCATGGTGCCGAGCGTCGCCTGGCCGGCGAAGAAGATCGCGGCCAGAACCATCGTGGCGACCAGCGTCACCGCATAGGTCTCGAACAGGTCGGCCGCCATGCCGGCGCAGTCGCCGACATTGTCGCCCACGTTGTCGGCGATGGTGGCGGGATTGCGCGGATCGTCCTCGGGGATGCCGGCCTCGACCTTGCCGACGAGGTCGGCGCCGACATCGGCTCCCTTGGTGAAGATGCCGCCGCCGAGACGGGCGAAGATCGAGATCAGCGAGGCACCGAGGCCGAGCGCCACGAGCGAATCGATGACGACGCGGCTCGAGGGCGAGAAGCCCAGCATCGAGGTCAGCACGCCGTAATAGACGGCGACGCCGAGCAGGGCGAGGCCGGCGACCAGCATGCCGGTGACGGCGCCGGCCTTGAAGGCGACGTCGAGCCCCTCGCCGAGCGACTGCATGGCGGCCTGGGCGGTGCGGACGTTCGCGCGCACCGAGACGTTCATGCCGATGAAGCCGGCCATGCCGGACAGGACGGCGCCGATCAGGAAGCCAATCGCGACCCACTGCCCCAGCAGATAGGCGAGCGCGACGAAGAGCACGACACCGACCATGCCGATGGTGATGTACTGGCGCTTCAGATAGGCCTGCGCACCCTCGGCGACCGCGGCCGCGATCTCCTGCATGCGCTGGTTGCCGGCATCGCGCTTCATGACGTCGGCATAGGCCCAGACGCCATAGGCGATCGATAAAGCACTTAAGACGATGATGATAAGCAGGGCTGACATTCGGTTTCCTGACCTTGAGCTTCCGACCGAGAGGGAGCGCTGTCGCTCCTCATTTGCCGCTTTGGACGCCAGGCACAGGAAATGCGGGCCGAAAGACTAATCGGCCCGCTTCGCGTCGCCAGTGTCGGGCGAATTTGTGGCAAGTTTCGCAAGGAAGCGCAAACGCGATGACGCGTGGGCGCAATGCCGGAGCCGGGGAACCATGACGATGTCGAAGCCTGCCGCGCCCCTGCAGACCGCATCCCCCGACGGGCCTGCGCCCATGCCCTATGCCTGGCCAGCCGGAAAGGCCTCCGCCGCCTGGATCAGCATCGACGTCGACGCCGACACGCCGCTGCTCTGGCGTCTGCGCGAGACCGGGGATGACGGCTATCTCTCCGAGCGGGAGCAGCGGCAATACGGGCTGCGGGCGGGGTTGCGGCACCTGCTGCAGGTCCTGGCACGCCATGAGGTCCGCGCGACCTTCTTCGTGCCGGGCCTGATCGCCGCGCGTCAGCCGGCGCTGCTGCCGGATCTGGTCGCGGCCGGGCACGAGGTCGGCCTGCACGGTTTCGCCCATGAGGCGACGCGCGAGATTTCGACCGAGACCTTCGGCGAGGCGCTCGAAGCCTCGCTCGCGACCTTCGTGGCGCAGACGGGGCAACGGCCGGCCGGGTTTCGCGCACCGGGGTGGGAGCTGACGCGGCCGATGCATGCGCTCCTGCGCGCGCAGGGGCTCTATGACAGTTCGCTCGCCGGGCTCGACCACCCCTACACGCTCGACGGCGTTCTGGAACTGCCGGTGTCGTGGAACCGCGAGGACACGGCCCGCTTCAAGATGACCGGCCTCGACGCCCGCTGGCCCCCGACGAGCCCGGTCGTGGTGCTGCAGGAATGGCTGTTCGACTGGGAGGCCTGCGCCGCGGCCGGCGGCCTGTTCACGCTGACGCTGCACGACTGGGTTTCGGGTCGCCCCGGCCCGGCGCGGGTCCTGGACCAGCTGCTGGCCCGCATCCGCCAGGACGAGACCGCCTGGATCACGACCGGCGCGGACCTCGCGGCCCATGACCGACAGCTGGCACCGAACCGGCGGACGGCGTTTTCCTCCGCGGGGCCGTAAATGCCTACAGCGCGACGTCGCGGTTGACGTTCTTGTAGAGCAGGTAGCAGGCGTCGTCGAAGCCGGTCGGATAGAACTGCTGCGGGCAGTAGCCGCCCATCCATATGAAATCCTGGGCCCAGATCTCGTGCCAGTCGCGGTCGAGGAAATAGAGCCCCTGCCCTTCCAGCATGTAGAGCCCGTGTTCCATGACATGGGTCTCGACATCGGGGAAACAGGTGCCCGGCTTGAACCACATCAGGTTCATCTCGAAATCGAAGCGCAGATCGCCATAGGGCAGAAGGAACTGGAAGCCCCGCCCCTCCATGCCGGTGTGGTTGGTGACCGGGATCGCATCCTGATGGGACAGGATCGGCTCGGGTACGGCGAGCCCGGGCGCGGGCTCATAGCGCTTGCGCAAGCCGAGCACGCGGACAGGCGCCGCGCTGTCGTTGCGCAGGCTGAACGCAGTGCCCGGCGGCAGATAGGCGAAGCTGCCACGTCGGAAGGCGGCAGGGCTCGCACCCTCGAGCGTAAAGGCGGCCTCGCCCGACAGGCCGTAGTAGAAATGCTGGACTCCCACCTCGGCAAAGGGCGCGCGCATGCCCCCGCCCGGCTCGATCTCGAAGACATATTGCGCGAACTGCGCACCCAGCACGGGCGCTGCGAGGATGCGCACGATGGTGCGTTCCCAGTGCGGCAGACGGCTGACGAGGACGCCCTCCGGCGGCATGAAGGCATAGTTGCGCGCCACCACGCCGCGGTTGTGGCCGATCGCGCCAACGGCGGGCCGGCCGGCCATCTGCGGAAGCTGGTGAGGACGCATCGGCTGTCTCCTTTCCTTGATCCGCGCCGGCGAGGATCAGGCTGGCTGGGCGCGCGAGCCCGAGGCCTGCCAGAGAACCAGCGCCATCGCCACCGCGACGGGCGGAAACACCAGCCAGTTCACGCTCGCCCAGCCGCCGGCATGGAGCAGCCCGCCCGAGGAGAAGGAGGCGATCGCGACCGAGCCGAAGACCAGGAAATCATTGGCGGCCTGGACCTTCACCCGCTCCTCGGGCCGGTAGCAGTCGGTCACCAGCGCGGTCGCGCCGATGAAGCCGAAGTTCCAGCCGACGCCGAGCACCACGAGCGCGATCCAGAAATGCGCGACGCTGAGGCCGGTGAGCCCGATCACCGCGGCGAGCGCGGTGAGCAGCAGGCCGGCGATGGTGACCTGGGCCTTGCCGAAGCGCGCGATCAGCCGGCCGGTGAAGAAACTCGGCCCGAACATCGCCAGCACATGCCACTGGATGCCGAGCGCGGCGTCGCCGACCGAATGGCCGCAGCCGACCATGGCGAGCGGCGCGGCCGTCATCACGAAGCTCATCAGCCCGTAGGTGACCAGCGCCGCCGTCACCGAGGCGATGAATTTCGGCTGCCGCATGATCTCGGGCAAAGGCCGCCCGCCGCTCGCCTTGACCTGTGCCACCGGCGGGGCGCGCAGTTGCAGGATGACGAGCATGGCGATCAGCGCCAAAGCGGCCTGGGCGAGGAAGCTGGCGGCAAAGGGCGCGGCCGGCGTCAGATCGCGCGTCCAGTAGACCGATTGCGGGCCGATGACGCCGGCTGCGATGCCGCCGATCATGACCCAGGAGATCGCCCGCGGTCGGAAGCTCTCGGTCGCGGCATCGGCGGCGGCAAAGCGGTAGCTCTGGACGAAGGCGCCATAGAGACCGCAGGCGAAGGTGCCCAGGCAGAACAGCCAGAACAGCCGCGTGCTGGCGCCGGCCGCCGCGACGCTGGCGGCGGTCGCGCCGATCAGCGCGCCGATGAGATAGCCGTTGCGACGGCCGTGACGGCGCATCAGCATGGCCGCAGGAATGACGCCGACGGCGATGCCGAGCTGCATCAGGCTCACCGGCACGGTGGCGAAAGTCTGATCGGTGACGAGCTGCGAGCCGACGATGCCGCCCAGCGAGATCACGATCGAGGGGCTGGCGCCGCCGAGTGCCTGGGCACAGGCCAGGACGACGGAGTTGCGCTTGGCGAGCGCATCTGCGTCTGCGACCGGAACATGCTGGTTCATGGTTCTGCCGTCCCTGCGAAGGCGGCTGGAGGGCCGGCTTCAGAAATGAGCGAAGGAGCCGGCCGCGAAACCGCGCGCCCTGCCCTTCTCGCGATACTGTACGACCCCGGCTGCACCGGTCACCACGCCGATCGTCGTCAGCGCAATGCCGGCCGCTGCGGCCGCTGCGACCAGAGCAGGATATTCTCCCGGAGAGGCCGCGCAGAGAAGCCAGCGCAGGATCGGCCATGATCGCAGCGCGCGCCGCCTCCGACAGCGGGACGGCGTCGAGATCGACCTCGGCGCCGGCGCCAGAGGCCTTCAGCAGCTTGGCGAGGTCGCCGACCAGCCCGTCGGACACATCCATCGCCGCGGAGGCATGGGCCTGCAACCCGGCGGCGAGACGCAGCCGCGGCTGCGGATGGAGATAGCGATCCGCCAGCGCCGAGCGATGCCCCTCCGACAGCCCTGTCACCCAGGGCGGAGCGGCCGGGCCATGGACCTTCAGGCCGAGCGCGCCGTCGCCGATCGTGCCCGAGACGGCGAGGACATCGCCCGGCTTTGCGCCGGAACGCAACACCATGCGGCCGGCCGGCACGCTGCCGAAAGCGGTGATCGAGAGCGTCAGCGGTCCCGGCGTCGAGACGGTGTCCCCCCCGATCAGCGGACAGCCTGCCTCATCGGCCGCCTGTTTCAGCCCGGCGGCGAAGGCGGCGAGCCAGCTGTCGGTCCAGCCCTTCGGCAAGGCGAGCGCCAGCACGAAGCCTTCAGGCACCGCCAGCGCCTTGCGGGCGATCGAGCCCGGCGGATCATCGGGGAAGAAATGCACGCCGGCGACCAGCGCATCGGCGGTGACGACGATCTCGTAGCCCCGCGCCGGCCGCAGCAGCCCGGCATCATCGACCAGGCCGAGCCCGCCCGGCCCCGCGATCGGGGCGAAATGGCGGGCGATCAGCTCGAATTCGCCGGGGCGTTCGCGGGTTTCCACCGTCATCCGCAGGCCTTTCCGTCATTGCGAGGAGCGAAGCGACGAAGCAATCCAGGAGCGCTGGTGCCCTGTCTCCTCTGGATTGCTTCGCTACGCTCGCAATGACGAGTATCACGCCGCGGGCGCGTCGAACTCGTCGGCGCGGAAATCGCGGGCGAGCCGGTCGAGCACGGCGTTGACCATGCCGATCTCCTCGCCCTCGTAGAAGGCACGCGCGACCGCGACATATTCCGAGATCACGGCGCGGGCCGGCACGTCCTTGCGGAAGGCCAGTTCATAGGCGCCGGCGCGGAAGATCGCGCGCACGACCGCCTCGATCCGCTTCAGCGGCCAGCCGGAGGCCAGGGCCTCGTCCACCGAGCGGTCGACCAGGCGCTGCTCGCGCACGACGCCGCCCAGCAGGTCGCGGAAGAAGGCGATCTCGGCCTTGGGCAGCTCGATGTCCTCGACCAGCTTGCCGATCCAGAACGCCTCGAACTCGGCCATGGCCTCGACCACGCCGCGCCCGCCGATCTCCATCTCGTAGAGCGCCTGCACGACCGAGAGCCGGGCGCCGCGGCGCATCTCGGCGCGATTGGATTCCGGCCTGCTCATGTGGATTGTTCCCCGAGCGAGCGCTTGTAGCGAAGGACCGACAGCGCCGCTTCCGCCGCGCCGCCGCCCTTGTCCATCTCCGAGCGGTTGGCGCGGGCCCAGGCCTGCGCCTCGTTCTCGACGGTGAGAATGCCATTGCCGAGCGGCAGGGCGAAGGCGACCGCGAGGTCCATGAGCGCGCGCGAACTCTCGCCGGCGACGATGTCGTAATGGCCGGTCTCGCCGCGGATCACAGTGCCGAGCGCGACCACCGCCTCATAGGGGTCGACCGCCTCGTCGGCGGCGCGCAGGCCGATGACGATGGCGGAGGGGATTTCGAGCGCACCGGGAACGGTGACGACATCGACGCGGCAGCCCGCCTTGTCGAGCACGGCGCGTGCGCCTTCCAGCAGTTCGTCGGCGAGCGTGTCGTAGAAGCGCGCCTCGACCACGAGAACGCGCGCGCCGTCGAGATCGACGGCCGAAGTTGCGGCCGGTGCGGCCGAGGATTGCCGGGGTCCGGCCATGGTTCTTGTCCTATTCGAAAGAATGAGGCCGCTGGTTAGACCTCCGCACGCGCCTCCGCAAGCCGCGCGGCGTAGCGCGCCATCAGATCGACCTCGACATGGACGGGATCGCCCGCCTTCCGCTGCCCCCAGGTGGTGACCGCGAAGGAGTGCGGGATCAGCAGCACGGTGAAGACGTCGTCCTCGACCGTGTTGACGGTCAGCGAGGTGCCGTCGAGGCAGATCGAGCCCTTGGCGGCGATGAAGCGCGGCAGCCCCTGCGGCGCGCGGATGTGGAAGCGGGCGGTTGCGCCCCAGGGTTCGTCCGGATCGGGCGCGATCGGCTCGATCGTCAGGATCTGGCCGACGCCGTCGACATGGCCGGTGACGAGATGGCCGCCGAGCTCGTCGCCGACCTTGAGCGAGCGCTCGAGATTGATCGCGCTGCCGACCTCCCATGCGCCGACCAGCGTCTTCGACAGGGTTTCGGCGGCCGCCTCGACCTGGAAGATGCAGCCGGGCTCGCCATCGGTCCGCGGCCGCAGCGCCGTCACCGTCAGGCAGACGCCGGCGCAGGCGATCGAGGCGCCGATCTCGATGCCGGCAGCCTCATAGGGGCAGGCGATGGCCAGCCGCTTCAGGCTCGGGCCCTTGCGTTCGCTCTCGACGACGGTGCCGATGGCGGTGACGATGCCGGTGAACATCAGCCTGTCCTCACGAAATGCTCGAAACGGTCGTGACCGATCAGGCCGGTCTCCGCAAGGCGGTAGAGATCGGGGTCGGCCAGCGCCGCCGCAAGGGCCGGCCGCACCGCGACGACGCCGGGCTGGCCGAGCGCATTCGGCGAGGTCGAGACCACGACCTCGTCGAGCAGTCCGGCGCGCGCGAGCGTCTCCGCCACGGTCGGCCCGCCTTCCGAAAAGACGCGGGTGATGCCGCGCGTCCCCAGCAGGCTCAGCGCCTCGGCGAGATCGAGATGGCCGTGAGCGTCAGCGGAGACCCGCATCACCTCGGCCCCGGCGGCGACCAGCGCCCTCTCGCGCTCGATCGGTGCAGTCTCGGCGGCCACGACCCAGAGCGGGACCTCGGCCGCCGTCCGCACCAGTTGCGAGGCCACGGGCAGCCGCAACTGCGAATCGAGCACGACACGCACCGGCGAGCGTGCCGCCATCCCCGGCAGGCGCACGGTCAGGAGCGGATCGTCGGCCAGCACCGAGCCGATGCCGAGCATGATCGCGTCATGATGGGCGCGCTGGAGATGGACCCAGCCATTCGCCTCGGGACAGGAGACGGCGAGCCGCGCCCCGCCCGGCCCGCCGGCATAGCCGTCCGCCGTGCGCGCGATCTTGAAGGTCACCATCGGCCGGCCGCGCGTCACGCGCAGGACATGGCCGCGATGGACCCGCTGCGCCTGCGCCTCCAGCACGCCGGTGGTGACCTCGATGCCCGCCGTCCGCAGCAGGGCGAAGCCCAGCCCCTGGAAGCGGGGATTGGGGTCGGCCATCGCCGCGACGACACGCCGGACACCGGCGAGGATCGTGCGCTCGACGCAAGGGGTGGCGGCACGGATGGTGCGGTGGGAGCAGGGTTCGAGCGTGACGTAGAGCGTGCCGCCGGCCGCGGCATTCGGCCCCGCCCGGTCGAAGGCATTGGCCTCGCCATGGGGGCGCCCGCCGGGCTGGGTATGGCCGCGCGCGACGATGACCGGCCCGTCGGCCGTGTCCTGCGTCACCAGCGCGCCGACGCAGGGGTTCGGCCAGGTCGTGCCCTGTCCGCGTGCCCCGAAGGCGAGCGCCTGGCGCATGAACTCGCGGTCGATGGCGGCGCGGTCCGCGTCCCGCTCAGCCATCGGACCGAGGCGGCGGCGCGGCGGCCTCGCCCGCCTCCTCGTCGCTGCTGAGCTGGTCGAGGATCGCTTCGAAATCGCGGGCCTCGCGGAAGTTCTTGTAGACCGAGGCGAAGCGGACATAGGCGACGTCGTCGAGCGCCTTCAGCCCCTCCATCACGAGCTCGCCGATGGCGGAGCTGGCGATCTCGCCCTCCCCCGAGCTTTCGAGCTGGCGCACGATGCCGTTGACCATGCGCTCGATCCGCTCGGGCGCGACGGCGCGCTTGCGCAGCGCCACCTCGATCGAGGTCTGCAGCTTGTCGCGGTCGAAGACCGTGCGCCGTCCCGAGCGCTTGACGACGGTCAGCTCGCGCAGCTGCACCCGCTCGAAGGCGGCGGCGGCGGATGGCGGCGGAATCATCGGTCGGGCGCGAATCCTTCACCTGCGTGTCGAGGGAGCCGCAATAGGGACAGCGCATGGTGGGCTCAGGGTTGCGCAGCGGAGGCGCCGGCCTCCGTGCTCAGGGCTGCGGCGAGATTGGCGCTGGACCAGGACGGCCAGCCCGTGCCGGCAAAATCGCGGTCATGCGACCAGATGTCGGCGTCAAAGGTCCAGGCCAGCGCGAGGATGTGGGCGTCCTTGACGCTGCCGTTCCGGGAGGCCGGCGCATGGCGGAGCGCAACGGCCGCTTCCGGCATCAGCGAGTTGTAGAGACGGGGCGACGGCGCTTCCAGCAATGCGATCAGAGCCTCGGCATGGGCTGGAGCATAAGGAAAACGTCCGCTGTTATGCGCGATCACGGCGACAGCCTCAGCGACAGCCTCGGTCGAAACGAGCAGACGACGGCGCGCGCTAGCCAACATCCAAGACGGTCGCCGGCGCGCACTCAGGATTGTGGAGACGAGAATGTTCGTATCGACGACCAGAGCGGCCGAAGGGCTTCGCCCGTGCGTCACCGCTCCCGCTCTTCGAGAAAACGCTCGAGCCACTGCTTCGTGTCCTCAGGCAACGCATTATAATGCTCCTCGATACGGTCGAGCACAGCCTTCATGCGTTCGGGATCGGGCCGGTTGAGTGGCATGAGCATACCGACCGTCTCGTCACCGCTGGTGATCGGAACGGCGTGCGGCAACGCCTTGATCGTCGCGGCCGACATCTTCTGCAGTTCGCGCATCGTCACGGCGGTCTTGCCCATATCGACCTCCATTGCCCGATCCGAATGTAACCCCGTAGGGCGGCCATCTCAAGCCGCCCTACGGGGCCGCAACCTCAGTAGATCGGGAAGCGCCCGGTCAGTTCGTGGACCTTGGCCTTGACCGCCTGCTCGACGGCGGCGTTGCCCTCCTCGCCGTTCTGGCTAAGGCCGTCCAGGACCTCGGCGATCAGCTCGCCGACCTTCTTGAACTCGGCGACGCCGAAGCCGCGCGAGGTCGCGGCGGGCGTGCCCAGCCGGATGCCGGAGGTGACCATCGGCTTCTCGGGGTCGAAGGGGATGCCGTTCTTGTTGCAGGTGATGTGGGCGCGGCCGAGCGCGGCCTCGGCGGCCTTGCCGGTCACCTTCTTCGAGCGCAGGTCGACCAGCATCAGGTGGTTGTCGGTGCCGCCGGTGACGAGGTCGAAGCCCTTGGTCCGCAGCGTCTCGGCGAGCGCCCTGGCGTTCTCGACGACGGCGCGGGCGTAGATCTTGAATTCCGGCTGCAGCGCCTCGTGGAAGGCGACGGCCTTGGCGGCGATGACATGCATCAAGGGACCGCCCTGGATGCCCGGGAAGATGGCCGAGTTGAACTTCTTCGCCAGCGCCTCGTCATTGGTCAGGATCATGCCGCCGCGCGGGCCGCGCAGGGTCTTGTGCGTGGTCGTGGTCGCGACATGGGCGTGCGGGAACGGCGAGGGATGGGCGCCGCCCGCGACCAGGCCGGCGAAATGCGCCATGTCGACGAAGAGAAAGGCCCCGACCTCGTCGGCGATGGCGCGGAAGCGGGCGAAGTCCCAGTGGCGGGCATAGGCCGAGCCGCCGGCAACGATGACCTTTGGCTTGTGCTCGCGGGCGAGCCGCTCCAGCGCATCGTAGTCGATCAGCTGGTCGACGACGCAGACGCCATAGGAGACGACGTTGAACCACTTGCCGGACTGGTTGACCGGCGCGCCATGGGTCAGGTGCCCGCCGGCGGCGAGGTCGAGGCCCATGAAGGTGTCGCCCGGCTGCATCAGCGCCATGAACACGGCCTGGTTTGCCTGGCTGCCGGAATTGGGCTGGACGTTGGCGAAGCCGCAGCCGAAGAGCCGGCAGGCCCGCTCGATCGCCAGCTTCTCGGCGATGTCGACGAATTGGCAGCCGCCATAGTAGCGGCGGCCGGGATAGCCTTCCGCGTACTTGTTGGTCATCACCGAGCCTTGAGCCTCGAGCACGGCGCGGGAGACGATGTTCTCCGAGGCGATCAGCTCGATCTCGTCGCGCTGGCGGCCGAGCTCGAGGTCGATGGCGCGCGCGATCTCGGGGTCGGCATCGGCCAGCGAAGCGCCGAAGAACGAGTTCGAAAGGTGCTTTTCGGCGGCGGCGTCATGGCTCATGGCGAGGCTCCATCGGCGCTGGATCGTCGCATGGTCCCGACCGGGGGCCCATGCGGTTCAAGTCTGTCGTGCGGAATCCGCGCTCGATCCCGCCATGGGCGGTCCCGTAGCACCCGCGGAGCCCCTTTCCAAGCGGGAAGCGGGTGACATGAGCGCGCGGTCACGGCACAAGGGAGGAGCCGAACAACCGCGAGGGAACAGGACCGGAGATGCAGCCGAAGACCGACGAGGCCCCTTTCGCCAGGCGCTCGCCCTTGGGCGCCTTCCTGAAAAGCGAGGCCGCCGGCGGCGTGCTGCTCATGATCTCCGCGGCGCTGGCGCTGATCATCGCGAACTCGCCGGTGGCGCCGCTCTATTTCGCGACGCTGGGCAGCTATGTCGCCGGCCTGAGCATCCTGCACTGGATCAACGATGCGCTGATGGCGGTGTTCTTCCTGCTGGTCGGCCTCGAGATCAAGCGCGAGCTCCTCGAAGGGCAGCTCTCGACCTGGTCGCGCCGGGCGCTTCCCGGCATCGCCGCGCTCGGCGGCATGGTCGTGCCGGCGCTGATCTTCCTGGCGCTGACGCGGGGCGACCCGGTCGCGATGCGCGGCTGGGCGATTCCCGCCGCCACCGACATCGCGTTTGCGCTCGGCGTGCTGGCGCTGCTCGGCTCGCGCGTGCCGGTCTCGCTCAAGATCTTCCTGACCGCGCTGGCGATTCTCGACGATCTCGGCGCCGTCATCATCATCGCGCTGTTTTACACCAAGGGCCTGTCCCTGCCGATGCTGGGGCTGGCGGGCGCCTGCATCGTCGGGCTCATCGTGCTCAACCGCCTGCATGTGACGAAGCTCTGGGCCTATCTCGGCCTCGGGGCGCTGCTCTGGTTCTTCGTGCTCAAATCCGGCGTCCACGCGACGCTGGCGGGCGTTGCGCTGGCGCTGACCATCCCGATCAGCGACGGCAGCGACAGCGACGAGCCGGAGCACTCGCCGCTGCACACGCTGGAGCACTGGCTGCACCCCTATGTCGCCTTCCTGATCGTCCCGATCTTCGGCTTCGCCAATGCCGGCGTGTCCTTCACCGGCATGTGGGCATCGCGCTCGGCCTGTTCCTCGGCAAGCAGATCGGCGTGTTCGGCTTCTCCTGGCTCGCCATCCGCGCGGGGCTCGCGGCGATGCCGGCACAGGCCAACACGCTGCAGCTCTACGGTGTCGCCCTGCTCTGCGGCATCGGCTTCACCATGAGCCTGTTCATCGGCGCGCTGGCCTTCGACAGCGCCGAACTGGGCAAGGCGACCAAGATCGGCGTGCTGCTGGGCTCGATCGCCTCGGCGGTGCTGGGGGCGATCGTGCTGCGGATGGCGGGGCGCAGACAGGCGGCGGAGCGGCCGGCGGAGTGAGAGGCAGCCGCCGCGCCTTGATCTCACCGGAGCGCCCCCTTATCTGTAACATGTAACGGATTGCGGAGGTGCTCATGCCCACACCCGTGAACCAGCGGGTTCAGAAGCGTCGCGATGCGCTGCGGGCCGCCGGGCTGCGGCCCGTTCAGATTTGGGTTCCAGACACCCGCCGTCCCGGCTTCGTCGAAGAGTGCCGCCGTCAGTCGCTCATTGTCGCAGCGGCGGACGCCGACGATAACGGGCTGAACAGCTTTCTCGAGGCCGCTCTGGCCGATCTCACCGGCGAGGATGAGGCGTGACGCGCCGCGACATCGTCACCGTCGCCATGACCGGCAATTTTGGAAAGCCTCGCCCTGCCCTCGTCGTCCAGGCCGATCCCTTCGACCAGACCGGCACGATCACCGTCCTGCTGATCTCGGGAACGCTGGTGGATGCGCCGCTGATCCGGCTCACGGTTCCTCCAACGCCGCAGAACGGCCTGATCAAGCCGTCGCAGGTCCAGATCGACAAGGCGTCACGATAGCGTCATAGGCCAAAGAAGATGCGGACCAGATGGGTCAAGGCAGACAGGTCGCTCGAAAAAACCGTCCAAGCCGCCGATACGCGAAGCGGGTCAGATAGGTATTTGCCAACACCCTTCGCAAATTCGTCAGCCGCTATGGTAGCGCGCGCGCCAACCCAACTCAGGATTTTGGTGCCCATAGCCACGAGCACGTTTTCCGCCTGTTTGACCTTCTTCTGGTCAGGCGCTGGTGCAGTGACTTCTCCCTTGATGTCATTCAGAGCCGCAGCAAGGGCGCTGTGCTCGGCTCTATCGATAGGCGTTTCCTCCGGGGGGTTGTTGTGCCCCATTCCCGCCGCCGGCTTCCCCTCGGCAGGAGGCTCCAGTTTTCGGAGGGCAGCTAAGAGCGCGTCTACCTTGCTAATCAGATCCGCCTGATCAGCAGTTACCGAGGTTTTGGGCGGTGCAGCTTCCCGGTGTTCGATCCTCATGAGAACGCCGCGCTCTACCTCATAATACCGGAAAGCTTCCTGCCGTGATATCGCTCGTAAAATTTGAACACCGTCAAATAAAGTGTCCTCGTCGACTAAGGCTCCCTCAAAAGTGGTGCCTTCTGCGATGCGCGCATTCCGGAAATCGGCTCCGTGCAAGGAGGCGTTATTGAAGTTGCAGCCACTGAACAGACAACGTGTAAATTCAGCGCCTCGCAAAACAGCATTAGAGAAATCTACCCGAAACACTGAACCTGAAAATTGAGCGCCTGAGAGATCCGAGGTCGAGGCATTCAGGTTTGCCAAGGAGGCCTCACGAAAATCGCAGCCAATCAGCGTCGAACTAGACAGGTTTGCATTTTCTAGATGCGATCCAGTGAAATCTCGCCCGTTCAGTTCTAACCCAACCAAATTCGCGCCACGAAAATCTCGACGAACCAAGTCCGTGTCGCCAGCGCGAAGCGCTTCAATATCCACGTCGTCGGCCATAACTTCTCTCAGCATTGCAAATTCAAAACACAGTCAATCAACACCATTTCGTTTCATGCAATACCAGAGTGGCGCTACTCCACTTCAAAAATGCACGCCCTGTGGTCGCCTTCCCGCAATTCGTGGCACGCCCCACTTCAAACTCCCCCAAACCGCCCCACGAAAAACCCGCCGTCTCCGGCGGGTTTCTTCGTCTTAGACGGCTCGCAAACAGCCGCTCAGATGTCCTGCTCGCCCTGCAGGGCGGCGACGGGGGCCGGGCCCAGCCCGTCCTTGTTGTAGATGTCGTCGCGG
>LNFM01002432.1_pt1 | contig 39029 bp, 26 predicted proteins | sample 596031 | NCBI WGS metagenome assembly LNFM01 (sample SAMN04254537, study PRJNA301005) | activated carbon metagenome | isolation source: dual media filters at the Ann Arbor, Michigan drinking water treatment plant | place: USA: Ann Arbor | reverse complement strand
CCGCCATCGCCCACCTCAAGATGTCCACTATCGATGGTGGACATCTAGCAGGCACTCTATCTCGCCGTCAGAGCGGGGACACCGGACGGATACGAACAACGCCATTCTCGACAACTGCCATGTGCGCGTTGCCTTTGCCGCCAATGACGAGCGCACCGCCAAGCGGATCAGCGATGCGCTCGGCACGGCGACCGAAATGCGCGATTCCACCAACTATGCCGGCCATCGCCTTGCGCCCTGGCTGGGGCACCTCATGGTCTCGCGACAGGAAACGGCGCGTCCCCTGCTGACGCCGGGCGAAATCATGCAGCTACCGCCCACCGATGAGATCGTCATGGTCGCGGGCGTGCCGCCGATCCGTGCCGCGAAGGCGCGCTATTACGCCGATGCGCGGCTTCAGGAACGGGTGTTGCCGCCGCCAGATCTGCGCAAGCAGCCGACGAAGATTGCCATGCCGGCGTCCGATGACTGGACGAGCCGCATCGTCCCGGCGGCTAATTCCAGCGGTTCGGGTGCGGGCGCAGTCGATGGCGATCCCGCCAATGCCGGTATCCGCCGTGAGCCGGAGCTGCCCGAACACGAGGAAATCGTTCCGCCACCGCCATCCCCATCGCAGGAGTTCGACATCCTCGATGATGAGCCAGACGTCGATGCTGGCAAGGCCCGAGCCATGCGTCAGCGGATGCGCATGGTGGCGCGGCAAGCATCACTCGACCCCAGCGACGGCATCGAGCTTTGAGAAGGGAGGCAGCCATGACCACGCGCACCCGCATGAACGTCTACTTCGCGCCCGATCTGTTGAAGCAGGTCGAAGCCCTGGCACTACGCCGCAATGTCTCCAAATCCGCAGTGATCGAGGCTGCGGTGGCGTCCTTCCTATCTGGTGACACGACCGAGCGGCTGGAAGCCGCCATGTCGCGCCGTCTCGACAAACTTGGGCGCCAGTTCGACATGCTCGACGAAGATGTCGCCATCCTCGGCGAGACGCTTTCGCTGTTCGTGCAATTCTGGCTGACTGTCGCGCCGCCGTTGCCAGACAGCGCGAAACAGTCGGCGCGGATCAAGGGGAATGAGCGGTTTGAGGGCTTTATGCAGAGCCTAGGCAAGCGTCTTGCTACCGGTGACAGGTTCCTGAAGGAGATCTCGCGGGAGGTTCTTGTAGGATCGCCGTCCGAGAAGGATGGCTAAAACTACGTCTGCCATTCGCATTGCGGCCGTCCGTGTCCAGCTTATGCGTTTGGCGAAGGTCCATGAACCGCGATGACGTCGGCGACTGATGCCCGCCCGCTGTTGACCAGCGCCACCTTCCGTTCGGAAGCGCTATCACTTTCGGAGTCGTTATGCTGGATGGGAAACCAGTCACCTAGCGAGGAGACATAGGCAAGTACGTTAGTGTGCGCCCGATTGTGACTGAACGACACGATGTCAGCACGCGCATCGATCCGAAGTTCCTGCAAGAGATATTTCACGAGAAAGATGCAGATCTGCTGCGATACTGTGGATCTGAACTCCTCGGTCCTGAATGGGCCTCCAAAGGCCGCCGTTCCTGCGTGTCCAGCGACAGCGAAGTAATAGTCTTGGCAGATGTAGTACACGCAGTATGGATTTCCCGAACTTGTCGAAATGTGAACTTCGAAAATCTGCCCTTCCAGGTGGGTTTTTGGATAGGCCTTCGCGGTATCGCCGGTGAAGAGAACCTTGCCATCACGAATTATCGATACGACATCGACCTCATGACCCATCACCTTGATCTTGTTTGATAGCTTGGATTTGAAAAGGCCGAACATCAGTTAACTCCAATGATAAACATAAGAAAATCGAAATAGTATGTTGCGGCGTTCTACGTGGAAATTTTGCATACCTGAGACTTTCTCGCAGCTCAAAGCTGATCTAATAGAAGCAGCGATAAAATAAATGCCAACTTGAACCTGCTTATAGGTCAGATGGATTATGGAAAAAAGAACATCAGGGTGCAGATCTTGTATGATGACAGCGCGGGTAGGAACTGCAGCGGATCACATCACCGCCATTATCGTCCTTCCGATCTACTAATCGACCAGTAATGCATTTCGGACATTGCCATAGGCGCGCGCCATCGACGGATTCGAAGCGGACGTCGTCCTCGGCGATGCTGCATAGTTCGGCGATATAGCGTGAAGGCTTTCCGCGGTTATATAATAGGAACGTGCCGCGACTAGCCCGGGTTAACGCAACATAAAACAGCCGTCGCTCCTCGGCATATTCGAATTCCTCCGGGCGAGGGATCACCAGATTGAGAAGTTCGTCGTCCTCGATTCGGCTGGGCACTCCATAGTCGCCCTCGCTCACGTCCAACAGGATCGTGTAGTCGGCCTCAAGTCCTTTCGATCGGTGGAAGGACAGGCCGGATGCCTCTATGTTGGCAAACTTGGGCGGGCGACCAAGGAACGGGTTCAACAGGTTGTATCGCCACAGGACTAGCACCTTCAGGCGGTGCTGGTCGTGCTCACGCCACTGAGACTGGTTGCCGCCAAGGAATCTGTCCAGACGGTCCAGCACCTTGAAACAGGCATCTCGCATGCTTGGCTTCCCCCATTCAACGCTCACCGGGATTGCCCGGATAGAGCGCGGAATGGCCGGCCGAGAAGAAATGACCTGCTTCGAGATCTGCGCAGGGTTCTTTTGAATAAATCGGGCTGCGACCTCTGCCAGCGTCTGATTGCATCGATAGGTTCGCTGCAGCCGTCCCTGCCAGGAGGCACCGAAGTTGGCCTCGAAATCCGTGAAGATCGTAATATCTGATCCGGTGAACCGATAGATCGACTGCCAGTCGTCTCCAACCGCAAACACCTTCGTGAACGGCTTCTGGTGCTTGAGCGCCTTGATGAGCTTTGCCCGCGACTCGGAGATGTCTTGAAATTCATCGACCAGAATCAGGGAATACGGGGTGCGGTATCTTCCAGCCTCGACCAACGTAGTCGCGTCCCCGATCATGGAATCAAAGTCGATCCGCTTTTCCTGATCGAGCTTGCGAGAATAGGCTTGGGTAATCAGCCATATACCCTTCGCGAAGCGGGTGGCCCGATTCTTGTCTTGGAGTGTTTTCGCTTTCTCCTGCAGCATCTCAAGCGTCAGGCCGCTGGCTCGGATATGCTTGATGCAGACGCCGATGATTTTGCGATAGCGCGTTATCACGACGGGGGGGATTGCTTTTAAGATCTCTTCCAGTGGCCTTGGGGTCAACGCGATCTCACGCTTTTCCAGTTCGAGCCTTAGCTGATCGAGCAGCGATCCATTGTCCGACTGTGCGGACGTGGTCTCGAAGAAGTCGGCACCGATCCTTCCATAGCCGGCGCGCTTCAGCTTCGCATGCTTGACGTAGTCGCTGAAGGGCGACGTCCCGTCGGCATTGATCGCGAAATGTTCATGTATTGTCCCGGTAGCCAGGTAGTAGAAATCCGGATCCACGTAGCGGGAACTGCCATCTTCGTCGAGCGTCTGAGTCCGGCGTTCATATTCGAAATTGACTGAATGCTGCCACAGCCAGTTGGCGATCTTCAGCTCCTGAAGGGATTTCACATAAATCCCGGAATGGCTCAGAATGCTCTCCGGTCGCTTGCCGTTATTGTCGGCAATATAGCGCTGATAGTCTTCCAGCGTGTCGAACTGCGCAGGCGGAATGTCGGCCTTGGGGTACAGCAGCAGCACGTCCAGCCAGAGATTTCGAAACTCCTCGTTCGACTTCATCAGCTCTTCGATGATGCTGTCGATGAAGCGGGCTTCGCCATTCGCGTTGTCCACCCAGTTAGCAAGCTGCGGCGGTCTCCCCTCAACCTCCTTAATGATACCCAAACCGAGTGCATGGAAGGTGGTGACGCGGCATTCTAACTCGCCTTCTTCCACCCCGAGTTGCCTTGCGATCCGCTCTCTTAGTTCATCAGCTGCATTCTTGTTGAACGCCAGTACTAGAATTTCGGATGGAGCGTGTATCCCCTTTTCTAGGACATAAGCTACCTTACTGACCATCGTTGCAGACTTGCCCGAGCCAGCGGATGCGACGAGAAGGTTGCTGTCCTCGAGGCGGATACATGCCTCGCGTTGCTCGTCGGACAACGACAGCCCCGCAAGCTGATCGAAAAAGGGGCCGAAGGCGCGTAGTTCGTGCTGGACGAACGCTTCGTTGTAGCGTCGGCGCTCTTCGCCGTCCGTCAGTATTCGAAACGAAGTCGGCAGGTACGCCCGAAACGCGGCTGGCATAAGCTCGGCATTGAAGAGAGGATGTGACAATGCCTGCGAAGCATTCCCAGGTACCTGCGCAACCGCCCGGCTGATGTCTGACTGAGCAAGATACTGCCTCTTTCCATCGACGATCGAACTGATAGCTTTGTCGACGGCCTGCAGCTTGTCCTTATCCTGATCAATGAGGGCCGCGAGGTGGATATTCACCAAACGGTGCAGATCGTCGCGCATCTCCCGAGCTACTTTTCCGGACAAGCCGGTCAAGGTTGCGACGCGACTCCGTGTGCGAATCTCGACAGCGTGCCAGAGCAACGCCCTGTTGATCGAGATGGCGGTGATGTCGAGCGACGCCAGATCAAACTCGTTCAGACGGGCGTGCTGAGGTTGAGCCCGGTTGAGAGTTAGCGTCCAATTATCAGCGAGGAAAAGCCGAAGCCATAAACTGGGACGATATGTTTTCGACTGCCCAAACATAGAATGTCAGAAAATTCCTTTGAGATATCTAAGTTTCACAGGCTCAACTGAAGCGGTTTCATTTGATCCATGCGATGATGTCAATGGTCTATTGGGCCGTAAAATATTTGGCCTCGCCCTTGTAGAATTCGTTGATGATATCCCTCCGATTTCCCGCCGTCCGCCGCCGATGTCCGCACGGTCGTAAACGCCTGTTGAAACAGCCCCAAATCAGGTTCTTTTAATCGACCCCGATCCGGGGTCCGTCTTTTGCGCGCTCCATCTGAACGGGGCCGCCATGACCGCATCACATCAGAAACCCGAGACGCTTGCCCGTGGTGCGCGGATGCTGCGCACCGCGCTCGGGGTATCCATTGCCCGGTTTCTGGAAGATCCCGGCGTGGTCGAGGTGATGCTGAACCCGGATGGCCGCATCTGGGTCGACCGGCTTTCCGAGGGTCTGGCCGATACGGGGGAGAGATTGTCCGCCGCCGATGGCGAGCGGATCGTCCGGCTGGTCGCCCATCATGTCGGCGTCGAGGTTCATGCCCGTAGCCCACGTGTCTCAGCCGAACTGCCCGAGACCGGCGAACGGTTCGAAGGACTGTTGCCGCCGGTAGTCGCTGCTCCAACCTTTGCCATCCGCAAGCCTGCCGTCGCCGTCTTCACGCTCGACAACTATGTGACAGCCGGAATCATGACCAGCCTTCAGGCTGAGGTGCTGCGCCTGAACGTAGCCACCAGGGCCAATATCCTTGTCGCGGGCGGCACCTCGACCGGCAAGACCACGCTGACCAACGCGCTGCTGGCCGAGGTCGCGAAGACCACGGATCGCGTCGTCATCATCGAGGACACACGCGAACTGCAATGCGCCGCGCCGAACCTTGTGGCCATGCGGACGAAAGATGGCGTGTCGACGCTTTCCGATCTGGTTCGTTCCTCACTGCGCCTGCGCCCCGATCGCATCCCTATCGGCGAAGTTCGCGGCCCCGAAGCCCTCGACCTGCTCAAAGCCTGGGGCACCGGACATCCCGGCGGGATCGGCACCATCCATGCCGGTTCCGGCATCGGCGCGCTGCGTCGCCTCGAACAGCTCATCCAGGAAGCCGTTATCACGGTGCCACGCGCCCTGATCGCTGAGACGATCAACCTTGTTGCTGTCCTCGCCGGACGCGGATCTTCCCGCCGTCTCGTCGAACTCGCCCGCGTCGATGGGCTCGGCCCCGACGGCGACTACGCCATCACCCCCGCAACCACCTCGAAAGGAGACCATTCATGATCCGCACGATTTCGCGCGGCTACCGCTTCATGGCAACCGCCGTTCCCGCCGTTGCCATCAGCCTGATGCTCGCCCCGGCCGCGCACGCTTCAGGCTCGTCCATGCCGTGGGAAGCGCCGCTCCAGAGCATCCTTCAGTCGATCGAAGGGCCGGTTGCAAAGATCATCGCCGTCATCGTCATCATCTCCACCGGCCTTGCACTGGCCTTCGGCGATACAGGCGGCGGCTTCCGCAAGCTGATCCAGATCGTATTCGGTCTGTCCATCGCCTTCGCGGCGTCGAGCTTCTTCCTGTCGTTCTTCTCGTTCGGCGGCGGGGCGCTCGTCTGATGGCGGGCGGCTTTGAACAACTCGACGCCGTGCCGGGATTTTCCGTCCCGGTCCACCGGGCGTTGACCGAGCATATTCTACTCGGCGGCGCACCGCGCTCCATCGCCATCGTCAATGGCACGCTGGCCGGAGCCGTGGGCCTCGGTCTGCGTCTCTGGCTGGTCGGCATCGCCATCTGGGCGGTCGGGCATTTCCTCGCGGTCTGGGCGGCGAAACGCGATCCGCTCTTCGTCGAGGTCGGGCGCAGGCATCTGCGCATTCCCGGTCACCTTTCGGTGTGAGGGCGCAGCCATGATGAACCTCGCCGAATATCGCCGCACCGCCACCCGTCTCGCGGATTTCCTGCCCTGGGCCGCGCTGGTCGGTTCCGGTGTTGTGCTGAACAAGGACGGCAGTTTTCAGCGCACCGCCAAATTCCGGGGGCCGGATCTCGATTCAGCCGTTGCAGCTGAACTGGTCGCGGTCGCGGGCCGAATCAACAATGCCGTGCGCCGCCTTGGCTCTGGCTGGTCGATCTTCGTCGAGGCGCAGCGTTCCGAGGCTGCGACCTATCCTGACAGCACGTTTCCCGATGCGGCCTCCGCGCTGGTCGATGCCGAACGCAGGGCCGTCTTTGAGGAAGCCGGTACGCATTTCGTATCCGGCTATTTCCTGACCTTCCTCTGGCTGCCGCCTGCCGAGGATGCCGCCCGCGCCGAGACTTGGCTTTATGAGGGCCGCGAGCAATCCGGCGTCAATCCATGGGAGGTGATGCGCGGCTTCATCGACCGCACCGACCGCGTGCTGGCGCTGCTCGATGGCTTCATGCCCGAATGCCATTGGATCGATGACGCCGCGACGCTGACCTATCTCCATTCGACCATTTCCACGAACCGTCACCGCGTGCGTGTGCCTGAAGTGCCGATGCATCTCGACGCGCTGCTGGCCGATCAGCCGCTGACCGGCGGGCTGGAACCGCGCCTTGGCGATCAGCATCTGCGTATCCTGACTATTACAGGTTTCCCGACCGCGACGACGCCCGGTCTGCTCGATGAGATGAACAGGCTGGCCTTTCCCTATCGTTGGTCCACCCGCGCGATCCTGATGGACAAGACGGACGCCTCGAAGCTGCTGACCAAGATCCGCCGCCAGTGGTTCGCCAAGCGCAAGTCCATCGCCGCGATCCTGAAAGAGGTGATGACCAACGAGCAGTCCGCGTTGGTGGACACGGATGCGTCGAACAAGGCGCTCGACGCTGACATGGCCCTGCAAGAACTCGGGGCAGATATGGCGGGTATGGCCTATGTCACGGCCACCGTCACCGTCTGGGATGCCGACCCGCGCATCGCCGACGAGAAGCTGCGGCTGGTTGAGAAGATCATCCAGGGCCGCGACTTCACGGCCATGCCGGAAACCGTCAATGCTGTCGATGCCTGGCTAGGCTCCTTGCCCGGGCACGCCTACGCGAACGTCCGCCAGCCACCGGTCTCGACGCTCAACCTTGCCCACATGGTTCCTCTATCGGCCGTGTGGGCGGGGCCGGAACGGAACGAACATCTCGGAGCGCCCCCCTTGCTTTACGGCAAGACCGAGGGTTCGACGCCGTTCCGGCTTTCCCTTCATATCGGCGATGTCGGCCATACCCTCGTCGTCGGCCCGACCGGCGCAGGAAAATCCGTGCTGCTGGCGCTGATGGCGCTGCAGTTCCGCCGCTACGAACGCTCCCAGATCTTCGCCTTCGATTTCGGTGGCAGCATCCGGGCTGCATCGCTCGCCATGAGCGGCGATTGGCATGACCTTGGCGGCGGGCTGACAGAAGGAGACGAGGCGTCCGTCTCCCTCCAACCGCTGGCGCGCATCGACGACACCTATGAGCGTGCCTGGGCCGCCGACTGGATAGGCGCGATCCTCATGCGTGAAGGCATTACACTCACGCCCGACGTCAAGGAACATATCTGGACAGCACTGAACTCCCTGGCCTCTGCGCCGATTGGGGAACGCACCATCACCGGCCTTGCGGTGCTGCTGCAATCCAACGACCTCAAACAGGCGTTGCGCCCTTACTGTGTTGGTGGCGCCTATGGCCGGCTGCTCGATGCTGAAGCCGAACATCTCGGTCATGCCGACGTGCAAGCCTTTGAGATCGAGGGATTGGTCGGCACGGGGGCTGCGCCTGCGGTGCTGGCCTATCTGTTTCACCGCATCGGCGACCGGCTCGACGGCCGACCGACACTGCTCATCATCGACGAGGGCTGGCTGGCGCTGGATGATGAAGGCTTCGCCAATCAGCTCCGCGAATGGCTGAAGACGCTCAGGAAGAACAACGCTTCCGTCATCTTCGCCACGCAATCGCTGTCCGACATCGACGGCAGCAACATCGCCCCGGCCATCATCGAAAGCTGCCCGACGCGGCTTTTGTTGCCAAACGAGCGTGCCATTGAGCCCCAGATCACCGCGATCTACCGCCGCTTCGGCCTCAACGACCGGCAAATCGAAATCCTCGCACGGGCGACGCCCAAGCGGGACTATTATTGCCAGTCGCGGCGCGGCAATCGGCTGTTCGAGCTGGGGCTCAGTGAGGTCGGCCTCGCGCTTTGCGCCGCTTCCGCCAAATCAGACCAGACCCTGATTGCAAACCTCATGGCCGAGCATGGGCGCGATGGCTTCCTTGCCGCCTGGCTGCGCCATCGCGGCGCCGATTGGGCCGCAGAGCTGATCCCGAACCTCACCAATCTCACTGCGCCGACCGAGCCCGTTGTTCCGGCCGCGCCAGATCATTTCCAGCCAGACCGCCCCAATGAAGAGGAGATCCTGCCATGATCCGTATTCCCGTTCGCCGTCTCGTCGGTACTTCCGCCCTAGCTGTCGCGCTCGCCATGCCCGTCGCACTGTCGCCGATGCTGGCGAGTCCGGCCCATGCGCAATTCGGCTTCGGCCGCATCGTCTTCGATCCCTCCAACTACGCCGAAAACGTCCTCACGGCCGCACGCACGCTGGAGCAGATCAACAACCAGATTCAGAGCCTCCAGAACGAGGCGACCATGCTCATCAATCAGGCCCGCAATCTGGCGAGCCTGCCGTATAGCTCGCTCCAAACCTTGCAGCAGAATGTCCAGCGCACGCAGCAGCTTCTGAGCCAAGCGCAGAATATCGCCTTCGACGTCCAGAACATCGACCAGGCATTCCAGCAGAAATACGGCAGTATCTCCCTGTCCGCGACCGATACCCAGCTCGTCGCCGATGCCCGCTCACGCTGGCAGAATACGGTCGGCGGCTTGCAGGACGCCATGCGCGTACAGGCCGGTGTCGTCGGCAATATCGACACCAACCGCACAGAGATGTCTGCCCTTGTCGGTCAGAGCCAGAACGCCACGGGTGCATTACAGGCCACGCAGGCGGGCAATCAGCTTCTGGCCCTGCAATCACAGCAGCTTTCCGACCTCATCGCGCTGATGTCGGCCAATGGCCGTTCGGAATCGCTGATCGAGGCTGAACGTGCCACCGCTGCCGAACAGGGCCGCATCCAGCGCGAACGCTTTCTGACACCGGGATCGGGTTACCAGCCCGGCAACGCCCGGATGTTCGGCAACGGCAACAACTGACCGGACAGGAGGGCGCGAGATGGACGGCAAGCTGCTGGCCCGGATCGGGGCGATCATATTCGTCGCCATCGCGATTACCGCCACGGTGATCGAGATGACCCGCGAGGACGAACCGGCGCAAAGCCGTCCGGCTCCCGCGCTTCAACCTTCCGCCGATCCGCTGCGCCAGAGCCTCCGCCGCTGTCAGCAGCTTGGTGAGGCTGCCGTGAACGATCCCGGCTGCCTCGCCACTTGGGCCGAAAACCGCGATCGGTTCCTCGGCCGGACACCGGTGCCAGCCGCCCCGCATCAGAACGGGGGACAGTGAGCCATGGGCGGCACCGGCGTCATCGACAATTTCCTGGGCGTTTTCACCAGCTATATCGACAGCGGCTTCGGCCTACTCGGCGGTGAAGTTGCTTTCATCGCCACCACCCTGATCGTCATCGACGTGACGCTGGCAGCGCTCTTCTGGTCCTGGGGCGCCGATGACGACATTATCGCCCGGCTGGTCAAGAAGACGCTGTTCGTCGGTGTCTTCGCGTATCTGATCGGCAACTGGAACAATCTCGCGCAGATCATCTTCGACAGCTTCGCCGGTCTCGGCCTGAAGGGATCGGGGACCAACTTTTCGGCCGCCGATCTGCTGCGTCCCGGCAATGTGGCGCAGACCGGCCTCGATGCCGGTCGCCCGCTGCTCGAATCCATCTCCGACATGATGGGCTACTGGTCCTTCTTCGAGAACTTCATCCAGATCGCCTGCCTGATGTTCGCCTGGGTGCTGGTGCTGCTGGCCTTCTTCATCCTCGCCGTGCAGCTCTTCGTCACCCTGATCGAGTTCAAGCTGACCACTCTCGCGGGCTTTGTCCTTATCCCCTTCGGACTGTTCGGCAAGACAGCCTTCATGGCCGAGCGCGTGCTGGGCAACGTTATCTCCTCCGGCATCAAGGTTCTGGTGCTGGCCGTCATCATCGGCATCGGCTCGACGTTGTTCTCGCAGTTTACGGCAGGCTTCGGCGGCGTGACGCCGACCATCGACGACGCCATGGCGATTGTGCTGGCAGCACTTTCCCTTCTCGGCCTCGGTATATTCGGCCCCGGCATAGCTTCCGGTCTCGTCTCCGGCGGCCCGCAGCTTGGTGCAGGTGCTGCCGTCGGAACCGGCCTTGCTGCTGGCGGCATGGTGCTCGCCGGTGGCGCTGCCGCAGGTATGGCCGCGAAGGGTGGAGCTGCGTCGCTTTCCGGTGGAGCCGCGGCCGTCCGCGGCGGTGCTGCAGCCGCAGGTGCAGCGAGCGCCGCCTATAGTGTTGGATCGCTCGGCCAGTCCGGCGCGGTCGGTGTCGCTTCGGGTCTGGGCGGTGTCGCCCATGCAGCCGGTTCGGCTGCCGCATCGCCCCTGAAGCGTGCTGCCTCAAAAGCTACGGAAAGCGTCAAATCCAGCTTTTCCGACGGGGCGCGGGCCGGGCTCGGCGTCACCGGAGGATCGTCCACGCAGGGAACGATTGGCGGTGCGAGCGCGGCCGCGTCCGCAACGCCGGCCGCCCCGGCGGGTGGCCCGCCGGCATGGGCGCAACAGATGCACCGCCGCCAGGCGCTCAATCACGGCACCACCATGGCCGCCCATGCCGTCCGCTCCGGCGACAGCCACGGCGGCGGCTCTTCCGTCAACATGTCCGAAAGCGACCGCTCATGAACCTCTTCAGACGCCCATCGACCCATTACGGCAAATCGCCTGAACCCGAGACGCCTTACCAGAAGGCCGCGCAAGTCTGGGACGAGCGCATCGGATCGGCGCGCGTGCAGGCGAAGAACTGGCGCTACATGGCGTTCGGCTCGTTGATCCTCTCTGCAGGCTTCGCCACCGCGCTTGTCTGGCAATCGGCACGCGGGACTGTCGTGCCCTGGGTGGTGCAGGTGGATAATCTCGGCCAGGCGCAGACCGTTGCCGCAGCGACGGCCGATTATCGCCCGACAGATCCGCAGATCGCCTTCCATCTGGGCCGCTTCATCGAGCAGACGCGCTCGATCCCGGCCGACGCCATCATCGTGCGTCAGAACTGGCTGCGCGCCTATGAATTCACCACGGACCGGGGCGCCGCCGCGCTCAACGATTATGCCCGCGCCAACGATCCATTCACCCATGTCGGTCGTCAGCAGATCGCGGTCGAGGTGTCCAGCGTCATCCGTGCCTCGAATGACAGTTTCCGCGTCGCCTGGACCGAGCGCCACTACGAGAACGGGCAGCTTTCCACGACCGAGCGCTGGACTGCGATCCTGACCATCGTGATCCAGACGCCGCGTGACGCCGAGCGTCTGCGCGCCAATCCGCTCGGCATCTACGTCAATGCAATCTCATGGTCGCGGGAGATGAGCCAATGACCCGCACGTTTCCCCGCAATTCCGGCATCCTGGCTTTCCGTAAACCCGCTTTCGCGACTTTGCTGCTATTGGCCACCATGCTGGCGGGCTGCGCCACCAACCGCACGCCGCAGTTCAGCTACGATGCCGATGTTCCGGCGCTGCCCGTGGTGCACGCCGCTGTCACTGACGACCGACCGAGACCGCTTCACACGCCCCCGGCATGGACGGTCGCGCGTGGCGGAACCGCAGCAGGCACGCCGGCGGGCCGCGTCGAGAACGCTAATGCCGCCGCTCGCGTCGAGCCGCGTCGCGAAGGCTACTATAACGCCATCCAGATCTACCCCTGGTCGGAAGGCGCACTTTATCAGGTCTATGCCGCGCCGGGGCAGATCACCAATATCGCGCTGGAGCCGGGCGAGAGCCTGACCGGCGCGGGGCCGATCGCGGCGGGCGATACTGCTCGCTGGATTATCGGGGATACCGAAAGTGGCAGCGGCGTGAACCGCCGCGTCCATATCCTCATCAAGCCATCGCGGCCGGACATTTCGACCAATCTCGTCGTCACAACGGACCGGCGCACGTACATGATCGAACTGCGCGCCCACGAAGCCCTCTATATGCCGTCCGTTGCTTGGGCCTATCCGGCGCAGCCCGCCGGCCAGCGTCAAACCGTTCCGGCAGCACCGATCATCCCGGCCGAGGCCGCGCGCAACTATCGCTATGGCCTTACTGGCGATAGCCCGCCGTGGCGACCGATCTCCGTCTTCGACGACGGCCGCCGGATCTATGTCATCTTCCCGCGCGGTATCGTGCAGGGCGAGATGCCGCCGATCTTCGTTCTGGGGTCCGATGGCGAGCCGCAGATCGTCAATTCCCGCATCCACCAGAACATCCTGATCGTGGACCGCATGTTCGGCGCGGCCGAGCTGCGCCTGGGTAGTGGCGATCGCCAGCAAACCGTGAGGATCGTTCGTATCGAACAAAGGCGGGCCGCACAGCCCGCGAACACCTGGGAGTCGCCGTCATGAGCGAGGAGACCGCTACGAATGCCGCTCCGATGCGCCTGCGCGCCGAGACACCGCGTGTCACTCGCCTGTCGCGCAAGATACTCGCCGGTGTCGCAGCCGTCGCGTTGCTAGGGATCGGTGGGGCGCTGATCTATGCACTCCAGATCCGTGATCTGAGCGGCGGGGGCGAAGAACTCTATTCGACCGAGAACCGCCCCACGGCCGATGGCCTGTCCGGCCTACCGCGCGATTACACTGGCCCGGCCTTGGGACCGGCATTGCCCGGTGATCTCGGCGGTCCCATCCTTGACGCGCAAAACAGGGGTCAGCCCGTCACACCGCCCGCTATGGCGACGCCCGCCCGCGACCCTGCTGAAGAGCGGCGTCTCGCTGAAGAGGAAGCCGCCCGTCTGAGCACGGTCTTCTTCCAGTCAGGGCAGAGAACAGCAACGACAACAGGCTCTGCAATGCCCGGCCTCGCAGCCCTGGACCTTGGCGGTCAGCCCGCGACGCAGGACCGCCATACGGCTTTTCTCAATGGTCCGGTGGACCGCCAGACCGTTGCCATGGATCGCATCATGGCGCCCGCATCACCTTACATTCTTCAGGCGGGAGCCGTGATCCCGGCGGCGATGATTACCGGCATCCGCTCCGACCTGCCTGGCCAAATCACCGCGCAGGTCACGGAAAACGTCTATGACAGCCCGACCGGCTCGCTGCTCCTGATCCCGCAGGGCACCCGCATCATCGGCCAGTATGATGCGGGCGTCACCTTCGGACAGCGCCGCGTGCTGCTGGTCTGGAACCGTCTGATCTTGCCCAATGGCCGTTCCATCGTTCTGGAGCGCCAACCGGGCGCGGACGCTTCCGGCTATGCCGGACTGGAGGATGGCGTCGATTATCACTGGTGGGATCTGATGAAGGCGGCAGGGCTGTCCACGCTGCTCGGCATTGGCACCGAGCTGGCGACCGATGACGACGACCGGCTGATCCGCGCCATCCGCGACGGGGCGCAGGACACCATCAACCAGGCCGGACAACAGATCGTCCAGCGCCAGTTGCAGGTTGCCCCGACACTGACCATCCGGCCGGGCTTCCCGGTCAGGGTCATCGTCACCCGCGATCTTGTGCTCGAACCCTACAGGAACTGACCATGGCAAAGCTGAAACTTGGACCTATTATTGACGACAAACCCGTCAAACTCACGCTGGAATTGCCGGGCCCGCTCCATCGTGATCTCGTTGCCTATGCCGAGGTGCTGGCCCGAGAGACCGGGCAGCCCGCCACCGATCCCGTCAGGCTGATCGTGCCGATGCTGGAGCGGTTTATTGCCACGGATCGGGGCTTTGCCAGCGCCAGAAGAGCCCGCTCATGATGCGGGAGGCCTATCAGGACAAGTCGCCGCGATGATCTCCATGAGCGTGTCGACCGCCTTTTGCACCGTGTCCCATTTAGCGGACTGATCCATTTTCCGGTTCTGAAGGGTGAGGCTCACCGCGCCGTGTACCGTTGACCAGAACATGAAGCTGTAGCGGCTGAGATCCATGCCGGGCAAAAAGCCTTTGTCCTGAGAGCAACGAAGTCCCGTCAGCAATAGATTCAAGACCTGACTTCCAGCTTCGCTCGACCATGGGTCGTCGCTGACCCCGAGCCGCGGCGGCGGTGTGAACATCAAGCGGTATAGCGTGGGGTTCTCCAGGGCAAAGCGGACATAGGCATAGCTCCCATCACGCAAATAACCGAATGGATCGCCGCGCATCTGCTCGAAGACGACCAGCTTTTCTCTGTAGAGCCGGTTGAAACCCTCGTCCCGAACGGCACACAGCAAGGCGCTCTTGTCGTGAAAATGGCCGTAAAGCGCTGGCGCCGTGCAGCCTATGGCATGCGCAACCGCGGTCAGCGGTACGTCGAGGTCGCCGCGCTCCGCGAGCAGCCGGATGGTTTCGTCGACTGCGCGACGAGCAATATCAAGTTCTTGCTCCTTCCGGGGGCGAGCCATGGACATCCTGTCCCAACTGATCGTGAAAACTAAACGCGATTTACTTTTTTCGTTGACGGGGCGGATGTCAAGAAGCAGCATTTCGGTAACTGAACGCCGTTTAGTTTGAGATTATGCGGAGAGGCGATGAGCGCGCGTAGATTCAAGCATCGTGGCGCGTGCATCGAAAGTGAAGCGCGCAGGCCGCTTTTTGCGCCGATGGTGGCGGGGTATTCGCCAGAAACCGAACGCGGTTCAGGGTGATACGCCATGACTGCGATCCGGAACAATCGGGCCTCGCCTGATGATGCCCTCACGAACATTGTTGAGGGGAATGCCCGCAAGTCCGCAGTCCGGCTGCACCAGCTGCGATACTTTGTTGCTGCGGTCGACTATGGGAGCTTTCGCAAGGCCGCTGCGGCGCTTGCCATCCAGGAGTCTTCCATCAGCCGGCGGATTCGTGATCTCGAAGATGAACTGGGGGCGTCACTCTTCGTGCGATATGCCGGCGGGGTGCGATTGACCGTCGCCGGGCGGGAATTCCTGCGCAATGCTCGCCATGCTCTTCGCCAGATCGACATCGGGGTGACCAAGGTCGCAGCGGTCGGCCGGGCGGAGCAAGGCCTTATCAAAGTAGGGATATTCTCGTCCCTCGCGTCAGGATTTCTGTTCGATCTGCTGCGTGATTTCGGGGAGCGTCACCCGAAGGTGCAGGTCGACATCATGGATGGCAATCCACCCGAGCACGTCGCTGCGGTTCGTAAACTTTGCCTGGATGTCGCGTTCATAACCGGAACGGCGGCGTGGGATGGCTGTGAGGCGGAGCATATGTGGTGCGAAAAGGTGTTCGTGGTGCTGCCGGAAGAGCACCCGTTGGCGGACAAACCCGAGCTTGAATGGGCCGATTTGGCATCCGAGCGGTTTATCGTAAGCGATGTTGCGCCGGGACAGGAGATCCATGACTATTTGGTGGCCCATCTCGCAGGTCTCGGGCGCCGTCTCGATATTCAATCTCAGCAGGTCGGCCGCGACAATATTCTATCGCTCGTCGCTCTGGGTCGCGGCCTCACTCTGACGAGCGAAGCGACGACCGTTGCGCAGTTTCCGGGGATCACCTATCGGGAACTCGCGGATGAGGTGCTGCCGTTCAGCATGGTCTGGTCCGCCCAAAACGACAATCCGGCATGTCGCCGGCTGTTGAGCTTGGCTCGATCGATGACAGGTTTGGCCGGGAGGAAATAGGGGTTGACGGCCTGTTCGGTGCGCAGCAACATGAGGCTGCTGTTGGCGCCGGAGACGCGGGCCGCTGCACACCTCAACCCTGACAGACCTCGATAGCGCTTTTCCCACCCCCCTGTTTGTGCACGGCGATACGGGTGGGGATGCGCTCCTTCATTGCCTCGACATGGCTAATGACACCAACCTGACGGCCCTGGGATTGCAGGCTTTCCAATGCATCAATAGCCAGGTCCAGGCTGCCTGCGTCGAGTGACCCGAACCCCTCGTCGATGAACAATGTCGCCGCGAGTCCACCCTTGCCGCCCATTCGCGAAAGGGCGAGCGCAAGGGCGAGCGACACCAGGAAACGCTCGCCACCTGAAAGGCTACGCGTGGCACGGGCCTCGCCGCCCATGTCGCAATCTTCGACCTGCAGCGCGAGATCAGCCGCGCGGCGCAGACGGTAACGCGGATTGAGGTCCGCCAGATGGTGGTTGGCGTGATCCACCAGCACGTCCAGCGTTATAGATTGCGCGACCCTGGCGAATTTGTCCCCATAGCGAGAGCCCGCCGCGTGGTTCACCGCCTCCCAGACATCCAGTTCGGAGCGGGCTTGTGCAATTTCGGTCTCCAGCCCGGCAAGGGCAGTTCGGGTTGCAATATCGCGCTGGAGTTCGCCGTCGATTGCGCCGATCCGTTCGGCGCGCGTTTGGCTGGCTGCGTCCAGAAGGGAAAGTGCGTCTGTCAGGGCCTCGGGCGGATCCTCGGGGAGGCCCGCAGCTACAACCTCGGTGTGGTCTTTGCGCCGCGAATCCAGCGCGGCTTTGGCTGAGGTGACGGCGTCGTCGAGCATACGAAGCCGTTGACGCAGCGCGGCGACCTCTGTTCCCGGGAGGGCAAAAAGGGCGTCCAGATCATCCTGAACCAAATCCGTGCCGGCTAACGCATCGGTAAGCGTCGCCTGTGCGATTCCAAGCGCCTGCTGTGCGCCTGTCAATTCAGTAGCGGTGGTCTCGGCCTTAGCGCGCGCTGCCGCCCAAGCATTCGTGCCATGCGTCAGAGCCTTGCGGGCGGTGTCCAGCGTGGCGGCAGCACCTTTGCGTGCCTCGTTGTGGCGGGTACGGTGCGTGGCAGTGGCTTCGCCACCTAAAAGAGGTGCACGTTCCGCCTGTAGGGTTTGCAACGTGCTCAAGCGGGTAGCGACAGCCTCCTTCGCGGCCTCAAAGTGTTTTACGGCGCTCTCCACCTGGCTTTCAGCCTTTGCAATCTGGGGGACCAGGGCAATGAGCGCAGCCGCGGTAGTATCGCGGGCTTTGCGTAGCGCGGTAATCTCCATGACTCGGCTTTCCAGCCGAACACGTAAGCCGGGGTCACCCAGCGTCTCTTCCAGCTGTTCCAGTATTGGAGTAAGCGCGGTTGCATGGCGGGCGGTCTGTGCCTCGGCGATCTCGGCCGCACGCACGCTAAGCGTCTGATGGCTGGTGGCGGCGGCAAGCTCGCTGTTCAGGCTTTCCCGCGCGGCGGCATGACCGGCAATGATTTTTCGTAGGGCCTCGCGCCGGGCAGTGGTGGCCGCCAGTGTTTGTCGCAGTCCGGCCAGTTCGACTTGCGCTGCAGTTTCGGCCTGCCGCGCAGAGCTTGTCGCAGTCAGCAGCGTATCAAGCCCTATTGGATTTTCGCCGAGTTGATTGGGCAGGGGCGGGCATTGTGGAACCAGAACGGCCCGGTTGTGCGCGTCCTGCCAATGAGCCAGTGCGGTGGTGATCTTCGCTTCGGCTGTCTGCGCATTCGTTCCGGCTTGCTCCAGTTCCCCCTGAGCGCGATCCTGAGCACGTAGAGCCTCAGCCTGTTTGGTTCGCGCATTCTCAGCAGTGGATCGTGCGGCCGCAAGATCTGCGCGGAGGCCGGCGGCGAGATCGGCCAGTATACTATCGGCATGCGTTGGATGCTCGGGGGATCCGCAGACCGGGCACGGTTCTCCAGGCTCCAGACGCAGGCGCAGCTCCCGCGCGGCATCTGATACGGCCATGTCGGCGCGATCGGCGGGGGCCGTGAGGGCGGTTGCCTGCGCATTCGCGGTTGTCATGGTCTCGGCGGCAGAGCCGGCTTCGGATTTTGCAATTCCCATGGCCTCTTTAGCGGCCTTGGTGGTTAATTCTGCCGCCATAAGATCCGACTTGGCGGAACTGTGCTCCTGTTCGGCGCGGCGCATATCCGCAAGCGCTGTGGCAAGCGTCTGAAGTTCGCTTCCACTCCCCGGGGGATGCGTAGCCTCGATGGCGCTGAGCCGGTCGGATAGGTTGGCCATTTCCTCGACCAGCGTAGATTCCCCTGCCGTGTCGGTCTCTGTCTGGGTGGCGAGTTCGGACAGCGCCAGGGTCAACCGCTGGACCTCAATCGCATGGGTGTCGCTGTCGGTCTTTGCGCGCGCCAGGGCAGACTGCGCTTCGGCATGCTCCCCGATCTGCTGGCGGGTTTGCAGCCAGCTGTCAGCCAGTGCGCCATCAGGGGAACGGTCGGCAAGTTCCCCTTCGGTCGCCTGCAGGGTTTCGCGGGCTTTGACCTCCTCTTGTTGCAAGGCTTGGCATGCAGTTCGGGCCGCGGCTGCGTCTTGTTCGAATGTCTCAGCTTGCGAACGGGAGGTTTCCAGCTCTGTCGTGGCCGAGTTGATGCGGTTATCGAGCGTGGCGGCCTGATCCCAGAGCGGGCCAAATATCTTGAACTCATCCTCGCGCGCTGTGTGTTCGGCCTCCGCCTGCTTGGTCACTTCGCTTAGCGCATTGGCGCTCGCGGCGGCCTCATCTGAGAGATCGGTCGCCATCGCTGCCGAACTGGTGGCATTTTGTACCCGATCTTTGGCGCTCTGTACCGTTTGCCACGGAGCGAGCAGCGGGCTTGCTTGGTCAATGCGGGCAAGTTGTGCGCGATCAACGCTGGCATCAGTCTGGCGGGTCGCGGCCTGTTCGAATGCGGCTTCGGCCAGGGCAAGCTGCCGGGAGGTTTCGGCATGGCGGGTATGGCGCGCCAACGCATCCTTAAGGGTCTTGGCCTCTACACCTGCTGCCTGACTGGCCTGGGTTACGACAAGCCGTTCGGTCTCCAGTGCCGCACGGTCCTCATCCGTCAATACGTGGTGGCCTTCGCGTCGCTGGATCAACGCTCCATGGGCCTGACGGGCGGCCTCAGTGCGTTCATAGATACGCGATGATACCGCTCGGTAGAGCCCGGTGCCGGTCACTTTCTCCAACAGGCCCGCACGATCGTTGGTGTCGGCGCGAAGAAAGGCATCGAAGTCGCCTTGTGCGAGCAAGACCGTGCGGCGAAACTCGTCGTAGGAAAAGCCGGTCAGCGCGGTGATTTGATCGGTGACGATTGTGAGCTGGCTGGCAAGTATCTGCCCATCGGATGCACGGGCCAGTGAGCGCGAGACGTTCTGCAACTGCCCGTCGACTTTGTCGCGGGCGCGCCGCGCCTGCCAACGAGCAATATAGTCCTGCCCGTCGCGTGCGGTGAAACGAACCTCGGCCCAACCTTGCGCGGCGCCCCTGCGCAGAACGGCGCGGGAATCGCGCGCCTTGATGGCCTTGCCGGACGGGTCCGGCACTTCGTCGCCTGCGGATCCGGCAAGGCGCGGGGCATCACCGTAAAGCGCCAAACACATTGCGTCGAGGATCGAGGATTTTCCTGCCCCGGTCTCGCCGGTGATGACGAAGAGGCCTGCGCCCGCCAGTGGTGTTGCGGTGAAGTCGATGGTGAAAGGTTGGGCAAGGCTTGCGATGTTCTGGCCCGAGATGGAGAGGATGCGCATGGGATCAGACCTCAACTTTAGATTTCGGACAGGGCATCGCGGAACGCGGCAAGATGCGCTGTGTCCGGATCAACACCATGAGATTGGCTGAAAGCCATCAAGAACAGATCCTCCGGCGAGGTGTCGGATAGGCTCGGTGGCGGCATTTCGGACGTGACTGCGGCGTCAGATCGCGCGATCGACAGACCAGCAAGGCGGACTGGAAGTGCCTCGATCAGTGCTTCGGCCTCGGCGGCTATCTGGGTAACTGGCCGGTCGGCAATGAGCGAGAGATAGACGAACGGCTGCGCCTCGCGAGGTGTGTCGGGCGACAGTTCTAACGTATTCAGGACCGAGGCAACCTCCGCCAGCGGCGCGACACCGGTGGCGGGCAGACGGTACATAGGTACTGGCCGAGGCAGAGGGATGTGCCGGGGCGCAAACCCATCGTCGAGATCAAGCAACGTCACACCGTGATCATAGCCGATTTCAGAAGCGGACATTGGGAAGGGTGAACCAGAATAGCGCACTCTTCCACCATCAAGCGATTGCGGCCGGTGCAAATGGCCAAGAGCAACATAGGACAGGGCGGGCGGGAAGATGTCGGGCGGTACCGCATGTTCACCGCCGATAAGGATGCGTCGTTCTGCCCCTTCGGATTCGAGACCTCCCGCACAGGTTAGGTGCCCCATGGCAATGATTGGCAGTCCGACAGCGTGGACTTCGGCTGTATTTGACATCGCCAGATGCAAAGCCCGGACCGCGGCAGTGACTGCAGGTTCCACTCCGCCGGTCGCGCCCAATTGCAGCCCTGGCAAGTCGGCCTGTCGCAGGAAGGGCACAGCCAACACATGGACGCGGACCGCGCCGGTGCTATCACTCAATGGGATGAGATGGCGGTTCATGTCCACACCGGCAGCATCGCGTCGCAATGTGCCCAGCACATGCACGCCGAGCGCATTCAGCACGGCCTCGGGTGCCTCAAGCCGCTGCGCTGGGTCGTGGTTTCCTGCCGTTATCACGATTTGCAACTGCGGACTGGCACGCAAAAAACCGGCGATGGCGGCATAAAGCAATCGCTGTGCTTCACCCGATGGATTGATGCCATCGAACACATCGCCTGCAATCAGGAGCGCGTCGATACGCTCGGTCACGATCACATTACGCAGAGCGTCACAAAAAGTCTGATGCTCATACTCGCGCGACCAGCCGTTCAGGGTTTGGCCGATGTGCCAGTCAGCAGTGTGCAAGATACGCATCGGCTATTCCTCGGGCTTGACAGTTGGAGGTCTGTGAGGATAGAAAGTATACGGGCATCGCAAGGTTGTCCATATACTTTATATCCTCGCAAGAGCTATGAGGCGAGCAATGCTGAAATGGGGTGTCGAGAGGCGGTTGGAGTTCATTGAATTCCGCCTGTTCTGGGAGGGGGGCGTCAATCGCTCTGACCTGATCGATACGTTTGGCGTCTCGGTTCCGCAGGCATCAAAGGACTTGACCCATTATCAGGAGCGTGCGCCGCAAAATGCGGTCTATGACAAAAGCGCTCGTCGTTACGTAGCCGGTCCGGAATTTCGTCCGGTGTTTCTGGATCCTGATCCAGAAGCCTATTTCATGCGACTGCGCTCGATGGCGGAGGGGTTCGCCGAGGCGGGTTCGAACTGGCTCGCTGTCCCGCCTGATATGGATATCGCCCTTACGCTGCGACGTAAGGTCGATACCGAAGTTCTGCGTTCAGTCCTGGCGGCAGTGCGCGAGGAAAGGTCGCTCGACCTTCACTACCAATCCATGAACCGCGACCGCCCCGATCCGGCCTGGCGGCGGATCACCCCGCATGCCTTTGGTTTTGATGGCCTTCGTTGGCATGTTCGGGCCTGGTGTCATGAGACGGAGCGGTTCAAGGATTTTCTGCTTTCGCGCATCCTACGTTACGGCGAAATCGGTGAGCCGGGCGCTGGTGCGGCGCAGGACCGGCTGTGGCAAGAAACATTCGACATCACCATTGTGCCGCATCCCGACTTGTCGGTCGGCCAGCAGGCGGTGGTCGCGAAGGACTACAACATGGTGGATGGGCGCGCTGTGCTGACAGTTCGCTACGCCATGCTGTTTTATGTGCTCAAGCGGCTAGGACTTCTTGAAGGGGCGCGGACGCGTGATCCTCGGACCCAGCATATCGTCGCCGCCAACGAACGCGAGGTGGCCGCCGCCCTTGAGCGTGCGCAGCATGAGTTCGATGAGGCCGACGTAGCAAGCGGGGCGGCGCCTCAATGATGTCCGCCGTATCGAAATATCGAATGTCCTTCAGTGTGGGCGGGCTGATGCTCAATGAGAGCCTCGTGATTGCCCAGGCTTATCAACCCGGCGAGAGCTGGGCGTCTGCTCGTGAGCGCTTGCTGGCCCAAGGCGCGTCTTCCTTGCCCAAGCTGGCCTCGCAAACCCGCGCGCTTCGTGAAGTGTACGACCGGATAGGTCATCTCTCAGATGCCGAGCGCCATTACCTGTCGGTTGAGGCTGACCGCGCTGAGCAGCAGGCGATGATGTGGCTGGCGATCTGCCGGACCTACCGTCTTGTCCATGAATTCGCTGTCGAGGTGATCAACGAGCGCTACCAATCCTGGCGGCTTGACCTGGGGCATGAGGTTTTTGACCGCTTTCTCACGGAGAAAGCTGAATGTGATCCAAGCCTCGCTGAACTTTCATCATCAACCTGCGCGAAATTGCGTCAGGTCTTGTTTCGGATTTTGCGTGAATCCGGTTTGAGAAGTGTCGAGGATAGAATTCAGCCGATTTGGTTGTCGGGGCGCATGAAGCGGCTGATTGAGGAGAATAATCCGGCGGATCTGCGGATCTTTCCCGGAAATGGGGGGTAATTGTGAGCACGAAAACTGATCGGCGCGCCCGTGCCGAGCACCTATTCAGAGTGATTTCCAGTGAACGGTTCTTGCAAAAGCAAGGGCTGGGCAACGAGGTTCCCTTTTTCATCTGCGCTTTTGATGCCGAAGACGGGCTGAGCCTGGGCGAGGATCGCGAGGATCTGATCGCCCGGTTGGGGCACGCCGGTGTTCGCGTACTTGATATTGACCTCTATGTCCTTTCACTCAGGATCCTCGAGGATCGAGGAATCTTTGAGCAGATTCTTGAGGTTGAAGCCGAGACAGAGAAGGCGGAGCTCAAGGAACTCTTGCAAGGCGTTCTAGACCCGCAGGCACATCTTATTCCGGAGATCGCGCGCCAGATTGAAGAAATTCCACATGATGTGATCTTCGTGTCAGGTGTCGGCGAGGTTTACCCCTTCCTGCGTTCGCACAATGTGCTCAACAACTTGCAAAGCACCGCGAAGGACCGACCGACGATCATGTTCTTTCCGGGGAAGTATACCCATGCGTTGGCGACGGGGGCCTCGCTAGAATTGTTTGGCTTGTTGCACGACGACAAATACTACCGCGCGTTCAACATCATGAATTACGAGGTCTGACCGATGGCTACTCTTCTGCGTGATATCTTCGCCAAACCGGTCGACCGTTCGATCGATGGGGTGATCAAGGCTGATGACATGGGCAGCCTCCTGACCGAGCTCGATGAATATGTCATCACCAACGAGATCGGTGCCCGGCTGGAGCAATTCCTCGACGCCTACAACAATTACGATACCGCGAATGGCGTGTGGATTTCCGGCTTCTTCGGATCTGGTAAATCTCACCTGCTGAAGATGCTCGCTCTTTTGCTGGAGAACGACGAGGTCGAGGGGCAGCGCGCCGTTGAGATCTTTGAACGCAAGCTTGCGGGCAATCCGATGTTGGCGGGAGCCTTGCGCAAGGCGGTTTCCATCCCTTCTCGGTCGGTGCTGTTCAATATCGACCAGAAGGCGGATGTGATCTCGAAGATGGATGTCGATGCTCTTCTGGCTGTCTTCCAGAAGGTCTTTGACGAGATGTGCGGCTACTACGGCAAGCTCCCGCATATCGCACAGTTCGAGCGTGATCTGGATAGCCGCGGCAAGCTTGATGCTTTCAAAACGGCTTTTGCGCAGTCTTCTGGCAAGCCCTGGGAGCGTGGGCGTGAACAGGCGCTGATGGAAGGCAAGCACATTGCTACGGCTTTTTCGCAGGTCACGGGCGATGAGGTGCAGGACGTTCTTGGCCAGTATCGCAAGGATACGAAGGTCTCGATCGAGGATTTCGCCAATATGGTGAAGTCGTGGATCGATGCGCAGGGGCCAAAGTTCAGGCTGAACTTCTTCGTCGATGAGGTGGGGCAGTATATCGCCGACAACGTCAAACTGATGACGAACCTGCAGACCATTGCCGAGAGCCTGAACACGAAGTGCAAGGGGCAGGCATGGATCGTTGTCACCGCCCAGCAGGACATGGGTTCGGTTATCGGTGATTTGACGGCGCAGCAGGAAAACGACTTCTCGAAAATCCAGGCGCGCTTCGCCAACCGAATGCCGCTGAACTCTCAGGATGTGGCCGAAGTCATTCAGCGCCGCCTTCTGGCCAAGACCGAGGCAGGCCAGATTACCCTTGGCAATCTTTACGATGCTGAGGAAAACAACCTGCGCACTCTGTTCGATTTCGGCGATAATTCGTTCAAGTTCAAGAACTTCTCCGGAAAGGAGCAGTTCGTCGCGAGCTACCCGTTTCCGAACTACCAGTATGATCTGTTCCAGCGTGCGATCATGGGTCTCTCGCAGCATAACGCATTCGAGGGCAAGCACAGCTCGGTCGGTGAACGCTCGATGCTGGGGGTGTTTCAGGAGGTCGCAAAACGGCTGGCAGATACGCCGGTCGGCGGCCTTGCGACCTTTGATCTGATGTTCGAGGGGATCCGTACCGCCCTGAAATCATCGGTTCAACAGTCAATCCATCTGGCGGAAGCGAACCATCGAGGCGAGGATTTCGCTCTACGGGTGCTGAAGGTGCTGTTCCTTGTGAAATACGTCAAGGAGTTCAAACCGACCGCCCGTAATATCTCGATCCTCATGTTGTCCCGGTTCGAGGCGGACCAGACCGAGCAGCGCCGCAATATCGAAGAGGCTTTGTCGTTTCTGGAACGCCAGACGCTGATCCAGCGCAATGGCGAAGTCTATGAATTCCTCACGAATGAGGAAAAGGACGTCGAGGCCGAGATCAAGGCAATTGCCGTTGATACCGCCGAGATCGAACGGCGGCTCGACGAGCTGGCTTTCGGTTCGATCCTGCGTCACGGCAAGATCAAGCATGCTGGCACAGGGGTCGACTATGCCTTTACCCGCAAGCTCGACGGGCACAGCCTGAACAAGGAATATGAGCTGGCGGTGAATATCGTCTCGCCCTTCAGCGACGAGTCCGACACGCCGGATGTGGTTCGTTCGAACAGCATGGCAAGCGATGAGATGGTTGTCATGCTGGGGCGGGATGTGCGCTTTACCCGCGATCTTATCCTGGGGCTCCAAACCGAAAAATTTGCCAAGCAGGCTAACAGCGGGGATGCCCAACCCGGTCGCGATCGTATCATTGCGGAAAAGCGTGACCAGAATACGCGGCGTGAAAAGGATCTGGTGCAGCGGCTCCGCGGCCTGATGGCAGATGCACGGCTGTTCGTGCGCGGAGCCGAACTGGAAATCGGTGGGGAAGACCCGCAAGAGCGGCTGGTCAGAGGTTTCCAGACCTTGGTGGACAAGGTCTATACTAGCCTGCCGGTTTTGCGCGGCGCCACTTACACCGAAGCCGATCTTGCCCGCGCAGGCAAAACCGATGGCGAACTTTTCGGTGGCGAAGGCAGCGGTTTGACCGAAGCCGAACAGGATGTGCTGAACCACGTTCAGGCCCAGATGCGTCTTGGAACGCGGGTTTCGGCCAAGGCCTTGGTCGAAAAGTTCGGCGCAAAACCTTATGGTTGGCCCGCCATTGCGGTTCTGTGCCTGGCCGCGAGCCTTGTCGCGCGCGGCAAGCTCGAGGCGCGGTCCGAAAGCGCCCTGCTGGAAGGGGATGCGCTGGTGCAGGGGCTGCGCAACAGCCACGCCCTTGGCAATATTCTCCTCTCGCCGCAGATTGAGTTCACCGCTCCTCAAGTTCGTAAATCGCGCGAACTGTTCCAGGAGCTGTTCGACCTACCCGCCTCGGGGAATGACGCGCGCAGTCTTGGTGCGGAGTGGCAGGCGCAGTTGCGCAAGCTGACCAGCGAACTCGAGGGGCTTGGCCGGCAGGCGACTGGCTACCCGTTTGTTGCAGCTCTCGATCCCTTGCGGATCCTGCTCGACAGCATGCGCGATCAGCCGGCGGCCTGGTTCATTACCGGCCTGGTGGGGCAGGAAGACCAGCTTCTGGATGCGAAGGAGGATATCCTCGACAAAGTCCGCAGTTTCATGTCCGGGCCGCAAAAGGGCATCTATGATGAGGTGCATGCATTCCTGACCGCGCAGGATCAGAACCTTGCCTATGCCGAAGATGCCGCTGCCGAGACGTTGCGTCAGGTTCTTACCGATCCGCAGTGCTTCAAGGGCACTGCAATTCAGGAGCTGAAGGCGGATTTCTACGCCCTGAAAGAGCGCATCGAACAAACGGTTCTGGCGGAGCGCACCGCCGTCATCGCCGCGATTGACGAGGTGGCTGAGAAAATCACCCAGACCTCGGAGTTCCGGGCGCTGCCGCCCGAGCAGCAGGCGCGTATTCGCGAAGGGTTTGCCGCGCAGAAATCTGGCCTTGCCTCACAGAGCCTGATCCCAGCCTTGCGCAATCGGGCGACCGAGGTGCGGTCAAACCTTCTGGCCGATACGCTGACCCGGATCGCTTCGCTGACGCCGGCGCCTACCCCTCAGCCCGAACCTGGGGGTGGTGTGGCCGAACGCCCGTCTGCGCCATATGTGCCGCCAGCACCGGCAAAGCCCCAATATATCAAGGCGCAGTCGATCACCGTCCCCTTCGCGAAAACCTATCTCGAAGATGAGGACGATGTGATCCGCTACCTTGATGCGATGAAGAAGACCCTGCTGGCCGAGATCGGCGCGGGCAAGAAAGTGATTGTCTGATGGATACCAACGCGCTGAAGAAATTTGCTCAGGCTGCCCGCAATCTGCTGATCGATCAGGTTACGGCACGACTGGATATGGTGCTGGCCGAGGGCGCAGCGGCCCGCCGTGAACATCCTAAGGCGATTGCAAAGCTGGAAGCCGCAGCCAACAGCAACCGCCAGCAGGTGATCGAGCAGGCGGCTTACACCTGGTTCAACCGCTTCACCGCGCTGCGTTTCATGGATGCGACGGGCCTGACCAACCCGCGCGTCGTATCCCCCGCAGACGGCGCCACCCGGCCCGAGATTCTGGCCGAGGCAATGGCCGGCAACCTGCCGGATCGTGCGCGCGCCGAGATTGCCGAATATCTGAACGGCACCCGCCCCGCCCATGACGGGCAGGCAGAGGCGTATCGGCTGCTGCTGATCCATGCCTGCAACGAATGGCACGGCCAGATGCCCTATATGTTCGAGCGCGCGGATATGCTCGACCGGGCCGAGGATTATACCGAACTGCTGATGCCCGACGATCTTCTGTCGCCGGACAGCATCCTTGCCCGCCTGCGCGAGGTGATGACCGAGGATGCCTGCCAAGATGTCGAGATTATCGGCTGGCTTTATCAGTTCTACATCAGCGAGAAGAAGGATCAGGTCTTTGCCGGGCTGAAGAAGAATGTGAAGATCACGGCAGAGAATATTCCCGCCGCGACGCAGCTTTTCACCCCGCACTGGATCGTCCGCTACCTGGTGGAAAACTCGCTGGGGCGGCTGTGGCTGCTGAACCGCCCGCAATCAAAACTTGCCGCGCAGATGGAGTATTACATCGCGCCGGAAGAGCCGGAGACGGATTTTCTACGCATCCACGGACCCGAGGATATCCGCATCTGCGATCCGGCCTGCGGCTCGGGCCATATGCTGACCTACGCCTTTGATCTGCTTTACGCGATCTACGAGGAAGAGGGATATGAGGCGTCCACCATCCCAGCACTGATCCTGACGCATAACCTGACGGGGATCGAGATTGACGACCGCGCAGGCGCCTTGGCGGCCTTTGCGTTGTCGATGAAGGCGGCGGCAAAGCTAGGGCGGCGACGGTTCCTGCGCACGGAGGCGAAGCCCGATATCGTCGTGCTGCAGGATGTGACTTTTACCCCGGCCGAGATGCAGGATGTCGCCGCCGTGGTGGGGCGTGATCTGTTCACTGATGAATTGCGCGAGATGCTGAGGCAGTTTGAGCAGGCGAAGAACTTTGGATCGCTGATCGTGCCGAAGCTTCGCGACCCTGCTGAAGCACTGCGGGTGGTACAGGCGCGGGACTTCGGCGGCGATCTGCTGCTGAAGGAGGTGCAGACACGCGTTGTGTTCGTGTTGCGTATGGCCGAGGCACTCTCGCCGACCTATCATGTCGTGGTGGCCAACCCGCCGTATATGGGTAGCAAGGGTATGAACGGTAAGCTGGGTGATTGGACCAAGAAGCACTACCCGGCGGCAAAATCGGATCTGATGACATGTTTCATGGTGCGCTCTTCCACGCTTCTCCAAACGGGCGGCGTCTGGGGTATGATCAACCTTCCGTCTTGGATGTTCCTGAGTTCCTATGAGGCCCTGCGTGAAACGCTAATAAATTCGCAGAGCATTCAATCCTTGTTACATCTTGGTCGCGGAATTTTCGGCTCGGATTTTGGAACCGTGGCTTTGGTTGCTAAGGCTACCAAACCTTCCAGTGAAACCTCGGCTGTTTATCGAAGACTCTTTGAGCGCCATGTCCAAGTTCGGAGCTCAGAAACCATTAAAAATCTATTTCTTGATAATAGTTTTGGGCGGCACGACTTGAAGCAAAACGAGTTGAAGAAAATCCCGGGATGGCCGTTGGCCTACTGGGTTAGCCCTTCAATTCGAAATCTATTCGCGCATGGGGACTCCATCGAAGACCTCGCGCCGGTCAGACAAGGCTTTCAAACTGGAGATAACGATAGGTTCCTAAGGCAGTGGTTCGAAACTGATTTCAACGAAATTGGTTTGAATAAATCGGATACAGAGGAATTCCATAAGGCAACGAAAAAATTTGCGCCATATAATAAGGGTGGGGAATATCGGCGCTGGTTCGGAAACAATGACTACGTGGTCAAGTTTGATCCAACGTCCTATGATGCACTGTCAAAAATGGGAAATAATCTTCCCTCGCGACAACTTTATTTTAGAGAGTCCATGACATGGAGTTCGCTGTCATCGGGAAGCTTCGGCGCACGCCACAACGGGATTGGATACACATTTAGTGCAAAGGGGGCCTGCGCCTTTCCAACGAGTCAATTCTCATCTCGCGCAGTCTTGTCGCTACTTAACACTAAAGTAACAACCAAATTGCTTGAATTCTTAAGCCCCACGGTTGACTTCAATGTGGGTAGCATTCGGCAGATACCAGTAGCGACAAAGAACCTCTCTGACTTTCGCGCTACAATAGAGGAACAATGTGACCGCTTAATTCAGATTGCGCGCTCCGACTGGGACGCCTACGAAATCTCTTGGGATTTCACCAGGCTCCCGCTGCTCTCACCCGATTACCGGGCCGAGACGCTGGCGGACAGCTACGTCAAACTCCGCGCCCATTGGCAGGGCCTGACGGATGAAATGCAGCGGTTGGAGGAAGAGAACAACCGAATCTTCATCGACGCCTATGGCCTGCAGGACGAACTCACCCCTGAGGTGCCGATCAAGGAAATCACCCTCTCCTGCAACCCGGCCTATCGCTATGGCGTGAAGTCCTCGGAAGAGGACCGCGAGGCGCGGCTGCGCGAGGATACGGTGGCCGAATTCCTCCACTATGCCGTGGGCTGCATGTTCGGTCGCTATAGCCTCGACGCGCCGGGCCTCATCCTCGCCAATCACGGCGAGGGAATCGAAGATTTCCTTGCCCGCGTACCCGAGCCAAGCTTCGCCCCCGACCGCGACAATGTGATCCCGGTGCTGGATGCCGACTGGTTCGCCGATGACATCGTCACCCGCACCCGCGACTTCCTGCGCGTGACCTTTGGCGAGGCGAAGTTCCGCGAGAACGTCGCCTTCATCGAAAAGGCGCTCGGCAAGGATCTGCGCAAGTGGTTCACGAAGGATTTCTTCGACGACCACGTCCGCCGCTACAAGAAGCGCCCGATCTACTGGATGTTCTCCAGCCCCAAGGGCAGCTTCAACGCGCTGATCTATATGCACCGCTACCGGTCCGACACCGTCTCGGTCGTGCTGAACCAGTATCTGCGTGAGTTCATCCACAAGCTGGAGGTCGAGCGCGCCCGGCTGGAAAAGCTGGCCGTGGATCCTACAGCTACGCCCGCCCAGCAAACAAAGGCGCAGAAGGAAACAGCCACGGTAATCAAACAGATCGCCGAACTGACCGAATGGGAACGCGATGTCGTCTATCCGATGGCGCAGCAGAAGATCGCCATCGATCTGGATGACGGTGTGAAGCGCAACTATCCGCTGTTCGCCAGCGCGCTGAAGCCGATCAAGGGGCTGGAGGTGGCGGATGACTGACCGCATCACCACCGGCCTGCTGCGCCTCTATGAGGATCAGGGCCACCGCATCGTCTTCTGGTATGACGCCGCCCGCGATCTGCGCGGGGCGTTCGATGCGGTGAACCTGCCCGGCGTGACCAAGCTTGAAATTGCGAACAACGAATTCGGTCTGAAATACCGCATGCTGCGGCAGGAACCGAAAGCCCGGTTCCTGCTCTATAAGGATGGCCCGGAGCCGCCGATGCCTGAGAACTGGCTGCTGGATGTGCAACTGGCAACCGCCGTCTTCCGCGCCGATCAGGCGGCGATCTGGGTGGCGGATCTGGGCATCCCGGCGAAATACGAAGCCGCCGTACGCGACCATGCCGAATTCTACCGTTCCGGCAAGCGGTTGGAAGCGCTGCGCGCTATCGAGCGCGAGCGCCCGTCGCAAAGCGCCAATGATGTCCGCCGCAAGATGCTGGCCGTCTGCTCCGGTGCGGATGGCGATCTGGATACGGTAATCGAGGCGTTGCTGGCCGAACTGGCCGAAGACCGCGATGAAGCACTGCGGTTGATGGATCGGGTCGGGCTGTCGGAGTTCTTCTGGAAGGAAGTGACCGCGCGTTATGGCTATGCGGCTTCCGAGCCGGATTTTCAGGACTTCGCCATTACGCTCTTTTCCAGTGCTTGGGCGCGCGCGATGGGGGAGGCTGCCGCCCTGAACACGGAGGCTGCGCTGATGTTCCGTCGCTGGAGCGCCTCGCGGCGGTGGGGAGAGGCGTTCGAGAAGCTTTCGGGCGATTATCAGGATGTACTGAAGATCCGGGACGATCTGGCGCCGCGTGATTTCCGCAAGCTGATGCCGCATGACCATTTCGAAGAGGTGGATCGGCGGATCGTCATCGCCATCGTCGAAGGGCTGGCCCAGCAGAGTCTGGCGGCGACAGATGTGCTGAAATGGGTGCGCGATCGCCGTCAGAGCCATTGGTATGATCGTTACGCCGACGTCTATCAGACTATCGGTTACGCGACCGAGTTCCAGCAGGCCCTGGCTGAGGCCGACCTAACCATGACCAGCATGTCTGATGGCGTGAAACGCTATTCGGCAAGCTGGTTTCGGCTGGACCAGCTTTATCGCAAGTTTATCTATCACATGCAGAAAAGTGGGCAGTCAGGGCTGTTGTCCGCGCTCTATGAGGCAGTCGAAAACCGCTACACCACGAATTTCGTGCTGAAGCTGAACGATGCCTGGCAGGATCAGGTTACGCGCCTGACGGATTGGGCGGTACCGGGCTTCCCGCGCCAGATGGATTTCTATCGGGAACAGGCTGCAGAATACCGCCGCAAGGATCAAAAAGTCGTCGTCATCATCTCGGACGCGCTGCGCTACGAGGTAGCCGAAGAGGCGCTGCGGGAGATCCGCAAGCTCAACCGGTTTGATGCCGAGCTGAAGCCGATGATCGGGGCTTTGCCCAGCTATACCCAGCTTGGCATGGCGGCGCTGTTGCCGCACCGGCAACTGGCCATCCGTGATGACAATGATCTGGTGCTGCTGGACGGTGAAAGCACCATGGGTGCGGCCGCTCGTGAAAAGGCGCTGCTGGCGGGCCGCGCCGGAGATCGGGCGAAGGTTCTGGCGGCGAAAGATTTCATGAATTTCGCGACATCAGAGGGTAAGGACCTCTTCCGGGATCATGACATCCTCTACCTTTACCACAATCAGATCGACGCGATTGGCGACAAGCTCGCCACCGAAGAAAATGTTCCTGCGGCGGCCGAGACAGCCATTGAGGATCTGGTGAAGCTGGTGCGCAAGCTAACCTCGGCCAATTTTTCGAACATTCTGATCACCGCCGATCATGGGTTCCTGTGGCAACACAAGGCGTTGGAAGAAAGCGGCTTTGCGCTGAGTGAGCCGGAAGGCGATATCGTCACACGCAACCGTCGCTATGTGATCGGGCGAAGTCTTAGCAGCAGCGGTGGTATGAAGAAGTTCACAGCGGCACAGCTTGGTCTGGATGGTGATCAGGACATCCTGATCCCGAACTCGATCAACCGTCTGCGCGTGAAAGGATCAGGCAGCCGTTTTGTCCACGGCGGGGCGAGCCTGCAGGAGATCGTGCTGCCGGTTCTGCGTGTGGGCAAGCAGCGGAAGGAGGATATCGGTCAGGTGTCGGTGCAAATCATTCCTCCGGCCCGCGCCCAGATCACGACAGGTCAGATCCAGATCACATTCTATCAGGTGGAGCCGGTTACCGAAAAACAGCAGCCCAGGCAGGTCTATGCCGCAATCTTTGCCGGCGATGAAACGCTCATCTCTGACGAAGCCGAGCTGGAGTTTGATTTCGCGTCCGAGAACCCGCGTGAGCGCGAGCTATCGCGAAACTTCCTGCTATCCCGGGCTGCAGACACCTATAACAATCAGACAGTCTTCCTGAAGCTGCGTACGCGCATCGGCAAGACCAGCCATTTCGAAGATCACGCTTCACAGCCATTGCTGCTGAAACGCGGGATCAGCACAGATTTCGATTTCTGAGGTGCCGATGTCGACCCTTGATGACAAGATCAACGAGCATTTTGCCGGTTTCGTCGTCCGCAAGGACCTGGTGAAGGCGGTGAAGGGGAATGCCATTGTTCCCACCTATGTGCTTGAATACCTGCTTGGCCAATACTGCGCCACCGACGATGAAGCCTCGATTGCGACAGGCATCGAGACGGTCAAGGATATCCTGCGCAAACATTACGTCCATCGTTCCGAAGCGGGGCTGGTCCAGTCGACGATCAAGGAGCGCGGCCGCTACAAGGTCATCGATCAGGTCAGCGTAGCGCTGAATGAAAAGACCGATGCCTATGAGGCGGTGTTCGAAAACCTTGGGATCAAACGGGTTGCGATCGACAGCGCCACGGTCAAGGCGCATCCGAAACTGCTGGTTACCGGGATCTGGTGCATCGCCGAGGTGCAGTACGAGTTCTCGGAAGAAAGCCGGATATCTCCCTGGATCATCGACACGCTGAAGCCGATCCAGATCGCCCGCGTTGACTATGACGGGTATCGCGAGACGCGTGACAAGTTCACCACCGAGGAATGGATTGATCTTCTGATGCAGAGCATCGGCTTTGATCCGTCTCTGTTCGGGCGCCGGTCGAAACTTTTGCAGTTGCTGCGACTGATCCCCTTCGTCGAACGCAACTACAACCTCATTGAACTTGGCCCCAAGGGGACGGGCAAATCGCATATCTATTCTGAGTTCTCCCCCCATGGTCAGTTGATATCCGGGGGTGAAATCACGATTCCCAAGCTCTTCGTGAACAACTCCAATGGGCGCATTGGGTTGGTTGGCTATTGGGATGTCGTCGCCTTTGACGAATTTGCCGGTCGCGAGAAGACTGCCAACAAGGCGCTTGTCGACATCATGAAGAACTACATGGCGAACAAGCAGTTCTCGCGCGGGGTAAATCCGATGGGCGCTGAGGCCAGTTTCGCCTTCGTCGGCAATACCGACCATAACGTCCCATGGATGCTGAAGAATACTGACCTGTTCGAGGCTTTGCCGCCGCAGTTCCACGACAGCGCCTTTATCGATCGCCTGCATGCCTATCTCCCCGGATGGGAGATAGGCATCATTCGAGGCGATATGTTCACATCTGGCTATGGGTTCATCGTCGACTATCTGGCCGAAATCCTGCGTCACCTGCGTGCCGAGGACTTCTCACACCGGCCGGATCGCTACTTCACCATCCCCGTTCAGACCCATATCCGGGACCGTGCAGCGATCAGCAAAACCATGTCGGGCCTGCTAAAGCTGATTTTCCCGAATGGAGGCGAGACGGAAGCTGAGGTTGAAGAGCTGCTGCGGTTTGCGATTGAATGCCGCAAGCGAGTGAAAGACCAGCTCCTGCGGATCGACAGCACCTTTGAGAGCGCGGATTTCCATTACATCGCGTCGGATGGCGCAAAGCGCGCCGTCACCACGCTGGAGGAAGAGGAGTTTCCTCAGTTCTACCATCGTCGGTCCGCCAGCGATGTGGATGACAGTGCAGATCAACCTGAGATCGTGCCGGTTTCGGCGGAGCCGACTTCAACGGCGGCTGCCTCCGCAGCGCCTGTTATTGCCGCTGCCCCTGCTTTTGTCCCGAAGCCGGGGCACGTCGTTTTCACGGAAAACCGCAAGGGCATCAGTTTCGACAAGATCTTTGGCCCCTGGACGGATGGAGCAACGAGGATCGTCATCACCGATCCTTACATCCGGAAGTTCCATCAGGCACGCAATGTGATGGAACTGATTGAGATGCTGATCCGGCGCAAACTGCCCGAAGATCAGGTCGCTGTGCATCTTGTCACGACTCCGGACGATGGGAACATTCAAGAGCAGCGGGAATGCCTGGACGGGATCGCCGAGGCCTGCACTGGCACGGGCGTTGATTTCACCTGGGCGTTTGACGGGAGCGGAACGATCCATGCCCGCGACATCACGACGGACACCGGCTGGAAGATGGTTCTGGATCGAGGGCTGGATATTTTTCAGCCGACACCTCGCAAGATGAACGGTTTTTCACTGGGGGAACGGATGCAGGAGCACCGCATGATCCGTGGATTCTACGTGACCTACGTTGAGAGCTCGTAAAACTCAGCTTGCGAGTTGTTGCTCGCGTTGCTGGTGCGATGGTTTTCCAATCTCGAGAGTGAGCCTTGGTAGGCTGCACGGTCGTTAGTACTCGACCCTTGCGGCAAGGCCTTTATGGAATTGAAAGAATTCCGCGCGGGGAGCAATGCTCGACCCATGAAGCCAACCCTCACAAAGAAGGTGGCGCACCCGACAGGATTCGAACCTGTGACCTACGGCTTCGGAGGCCGTCACTCTATCCAGCTGAGCTACGGGTGCATCTAGGGGATGCGATAATGTCTAACCCGCAAGCGGGTCAATCGCAAACCTGAACTCATCGTCGACTCGAACGTCATCAAGGCTCCTTATCAGATAAGCCCTTTTGCCGCCCTTCGCCGCCTACAACCTCCTTCTCGTTTGCTTCCGCAGTGCTTCCGCGACTACGGAAGCAGTTTTCTCGCTTCCTCCGAGTTTCGCCAATCGCTTGGTTTCACTCACTTTTTTACACCCGCATACACAACTCACTTGACTTAGCGTTGCCTTCGGAGGGCAACGCTCTATCCAGCTGAGCTATGGGTGCCTGAGCATGTCCTTACCGGATGGTGGCCGGGGTTTCAATGGCAAACGGCACGGAGGCATGTGCCACAACGGCGTGGGCGGGCAAAGTAATTTGCCGCCGAAAGGGCAACATCTTGACCGAATCGGGCACTATACCTGCAGTTGATTCAGTCACGTTGTTGAGAGGAGTTCTCCGTGCGCCATTTTTTGCCAACCACCTTTCGCCGCACGTCAGTGATGCTTTTGTCGCTGTCCAGTCTGACCGTACTTGCCGCCTGTGGTGGCGGCGACGAGGAAGGATTTGATCCTTTCAGTTACCTCTCACCGTTTGCGCCACCGGCCCCGGTGTCGATATCAGTTTTCAATAGGGGACTGAGTTTCTTGCCCACGATCATCGCCGAGACCGACGCACTTCTGGCGACTACGCGCTATCAGAACACCAACGTTAGTATCGCTTGGCTGCAGCAGTACATTGATGCAAGTGTTCCGGGAGCAGCAACCCAAGACCCTATCCGAACCTCTGGTGCTGCGTTTGCCCATGCGGCGGGCCTCTCGGGAGCGGGGCAGTATATTGCGATTTCCGATGAGCACATTTCTGGTTCACACGAAGCGCTCAGCGGGCGCCTCCTCATGCTTTCGAATGGGGACCCGTTGGATCAGCAAGGAAATCCGAACGAGCACGGAACGTCGGTCGCTTCGGTTGCCGCCGGAAACTCTCCCAACTTTGTTGGTACCGCACCTGACGCGAGAATTCTTTTCGGCACATGGGGCGATGGGGATCTGGCAAACCTGGGAATATATGCCCGAGCCATTGGTGCAGTGGCTTGGAACAACTCCTGGGGTTACACCGGCCTTGGACCGGATCAGGCTGGTTTCGATGCGGCATTCAACAACGGCTCGGCGGAAAGCGCGTACTATCTGACCTCGCTGGATGAATACGCCTCTGAAGGTGTCGTTGTCTTTGCCGTTTCAAATGACAACCTCCAAAATGCCACTCTGATGGATGCGCTGCCTTTTCTACGTCCTTCGCTTGAGGCCGGGTGGATCGCGACAGCCAACGGAGTTCCCACCATCACGGGCGGAAACGTTACCGACGTTCACCTCTTGTCGAATTCTTGCTGGCAGGCGGCGCGCTGGTGTTTGGTCGCCGACGGAACTTGGTCTGCGGCCACTGGAGGCGGGGCAGACTACGCTCCCACGACAGGATCGTCATTTGCTGCTCCACAAGTCTCGGGTGCTCTGGCACTCCTTGCCGAGGCGTTTCCAACACTTTCGCCGCACGATCTGCGCGTGCGGCTCTTGGCTTCGGCCGAAGACGACTTCTTTACGGTTGACGATACCGTCGAACTCGCAACCGGCTTCAACAAGGGCTACTCGGTCATCTACGGCCATGGCTTCCTGGACATTGAAGCGGCGTTGAAGCCGATTGGGGGGACTGCAGTCACCCTGGCCGGGGGGACGCAAATCAGTACCGACGCGCCGGTTCTCCTGACCGGTTCGGCGATGGGGGATGCGGTGGAAGTGTCGCTTGCGGGCACCGACGTGGCCGTGCGCGATGCGCTCGCAGCAGGGTTCGTGATGCCAGCCGGCGCCTTGACCGCAGGCGCGCGTCCGGGGGCGCAGGCAGGAAAGTTGTTGGCGAAAAGCCTTCTCGGCAACCTGTCGGCCGAGCGTTCCGCTACGCCTTCCGCGCTGACCGACCCGTTTGCCGAGTTTGCCGGGCCGGTCCTTGCGATGTCGTCGCCTGACAGCGAGGCCACTGCCGCGATCCTGGTTCCGCAAGGGGGCGGCAGCGCCGGGGTTACGGTCAGCCGAGCAGTTACCGACGGTTCGACCCGGATCGAGCTTGGCGTCAAGCTTGCGCGCGATGCGGGGACGGTGATGAGCCTGGACGGAGAGAATGCCGCGATGATGGCGTCCGTAGCGCTGGGTCTGACGCAATCGCTTGGCGACGGGGCCTTCCTTGCCCTGTCGGGCGAAGTGGGCCTGACCGATCTTGGCGGCTCGACCGCTTTCGGCGACACCGGAAGCGCGCGGTTCAATGCGGTAAAAGTGGCGGCGGGACGCAGCGACATCTTCTCCAAGGGTGACCGCATCTCGATCGGCGTCGGGCTACCGGTCGCAATCGCCTCGGGCGAGACGACGCTGGACTTGCCGGTCATGCGCGAAGGGGCAGCCGCGTTCGACTCGGTCGCGCTGGACCTTGCTCCCGAGGACCGCCAGCTTGATATGGAGCTGACCTATCAGGCCGAAGTCAGCAAGGGTCTTGAGATGAAGCTGTCGCTGGTTCACTCGGACAATTTCGGCAACCGCGCCGGCGCGACCGACACCAGCGGCGCCCTAGCCTTCGCGTTCCGCTTCTGATCAGAGAGGCCCAGCTGCTGCGGCAACTGGGCCTTTTTCTCTAGGCGAACAGCTCGTGCGCCAGGTCCAGTGCGCTGACCAGCGCGTCGACTTCCTCGACCGTGTTGTAAAGCCCGAACGAGGCGCGGCACGAGGCGGTGATGCCAAGCTGCTCCATCAGCGGCATGGCGCAGTGGGTGCCGGCGCGGACGGCGATGCCGCGTTTGTCGAGGATGGTCGAGATGTCATGCGCATGCGCCGCGCCTTCTAGCGTGAAGGAGAAGATCGCCCCCTTCCCTGCCGAGTTTCCTTGCACTTTCAGCCAGTTGAGGCCCGAAAGCCTGTCGCGGGCATAGTCGCGCAGGCTGCGTTCATGGGCGGCCACCTCGGCCATGCCCAGCGACATCATGTAGTCCAGTGCCACGCCAAGCCCGATCTGCTGGACGATGCCAGGGGTCCCGGCCTCGAACTTCATCGGGGGATCGTTCCAGGTGACTGTTTCGCGGGTAACCTCGCGGATCATGTCGCCACCGCCGAGGAAGGGGCGCATCTCGGCCTGGCGCTCGGCCCGGATGTAGATCCCGCCCGAGCCTGAGGGGCCGTAAAGCTTGTGGCCGGTGATGGCGTAGAAGTCGCAGCCAAGCGCCTGAACGTCCACGGCCATATGGACGGCGGCCTGCGAGCCGTCGACCAGCACCGGCACGCCCTTTTCCCGCGCGCCCCGGCAGACCGCGGCCACATCGACCACGGTGCCAAGAACGTTGGACATATGGGTGACGGCGACCAGTTTGGTCTTCGGCCCGATCGCGTCGATCACCGCCTGCGGGTCAAGGTCGCCGTTCGCGTCGATGT
>LNFM01003235.1_pt1 | contig 39059 bp, 34 predicted proteins | sample 596031 | NCBI WGS metagenome assembly LNFM01 (sample SAMN04254537, study PRJNA301005) | activated carbon metagenome | isolation source: dual media filters at the Ann Arbor, Michigan drinking water treatment plant | place: USA: Ann Arbor | reverse complement strand
CTTCAATTTGCTTCAATGCTTTTTTGATGCAGTATTCGCTTACCTGCTTTTGTTTTAGTTCATATTTTATTTTTACCCGGCCCCATTGTTTGATACGAAATCTTCCTCCGGCATAGGCAATGGCAAATCGTTCTTCGTTCAGGTAATTTTCTTCAATAAGGGTGGCAATAATTTCGTCATGCTCTTTTTTCCAAACGCCGAGATTGTATAACTTCTCCTTCACCTCGGCATGACAGCGTTCCTGGTAAGCACAGTAATGCTTTAGTTTTTGCAATGCCTGTTCTTTAGTAAGGTATTTTTTATACATCACAGTTCTTCAAGCCGGTCGGTACAGCTGTATTCTGTTTTTAAAAAATCGTCGTAGTAGTCTGCTTGTTTAAAAAGGTGACGAAAGGTTTCGGCACCGCCTTCCTTACTCATATCCAAATCATAAATAATGCGGCTGAGTACAATGTTTTGTTTTACACAACTTAGTACAAGGCCATTGGTGCGATAGTTTTCCTGTAATAAGAATTGATACAGCGGTTTGATCTTTGTAGCATCTGCCGGCATTTGACAGAGGTAGGCATCGCCGGCTATAAAAAAATTTTCTGCGTTGTAGGTAATTTTTATTTTGGCAGACCCTTCTTTTACACTCCAGGTATTTACGCCATCTCTTGCCAGTCGTACATCTTTTCCTAATTCCTTTAATATCTCTTCGATCTTTTTGGCTGCCCCTATTGCTTCAATTTCCTTTTCCGGTATCTCCGGCAGTTTTACTTCCGTACCGCAGCTTGGGCAATATTTTTTTGAATCAATATTTTCTGTAGTAACCAAATAGCCACAACTAAAACAACGGGTTGATGCTTGCCCCCTATTGGGTAAATACATTTGCAATGCATCCCGCAGGTAATTAACGGGCAGTGCAAAACCCAGGTTATCACCACCCCGAATGATGAAGGAGTTTACACCAATTACTTCGCCTTTATTATTTACCAATGGGCCACCGCTATTACCAGGATTTATAGCTGCATCAATTTGTATAAACTTCAACCCGTCTCTTATTCTGTCCACTTTAGAAATTACACCCTGCGTGGCGGTATAATTTAATCCGTACGGATGACCGATAGCAACAACCGCATCGCCATCTTTCATTTCTTCATAGCGGCCCAATCGAATTTCTGGTAACTCAATATCAGGTGGTGCTTGTAAAAAAGCAAGGTCATGCTTTCTATCGGTGTACCAAACTCTGGATAAAGCTTTATCAAATGCTTTACCGGCAATAGTTACTTCGGCATTATCGGCCACCACATGGTCGTTGGTAACAATAAGGTCAAATTCTTTTACATAAAATCCCGTGCCGGTTCCACCAGCGGTTGCAATTTGTATAATTGCTTTTTGGTATTGTTCTATTATTTGTTGCGGATCCATGTAAATTGTTTCGGGTTTTTGGTCTTTGGTTTCTTGTTACTTTAAAACGGCTTTTATTATTTAGGGTTCAACTAAAAACCACAAACAATAAACTACAAATTCATTTAGGTATCCATATTTAAAAATTCTATTTCATTGGTAAATGTCATATCAAAATTTACTAATGTATCGAAACGTAAATTTTGGGTTTTGAAGTCCATGTTCGGATATTTGTCCCTCCACCTGGATTGTATTTCTCTTATGCAATCCGTTATTTCTTCGGAATCAAACTTATTGCGGGCTGCATCGTATGGAATATTGGTGTAACCTAACGCTGTAAAAAAGTCGGAGTAGTTAATTTTCATATACAAATGAAATAACTCGGTTATTACTTTGGGCAAGCTGTAAGAGTACTGGCAATACGAAATTCCATACTCTGCAATTTGTGAGGCAATAAACGGATAATTATTGTCCCTGTACCAAACCATGTTCTGGTTGGCCACATGAATGGAATCACTGACCGCTTTATGCGGCTGCGGCGCAACAATGGAAAAAGTATATTTTGAATGGAAGAGATAATTGAAAATCTCTTCCTTCGGTCTTTCTTTTAGTTTGTAACAGGCCGTTCATCTTTTTTAAAATAAATGCCCGTTATTTTTTCCAGGTCATGTAATAATTTTCCTTCGGGAGTTATTAAATAATCAATGCGATAAATTAAAGCCAGTAACATATAAGCAATGCCGCCAGAAAACTTTTCTGCATCCACAGAGGCGGCTGTATCCAACACTTGTTGTATCCATTTTTGCAGGTACTCATATTTTATTTCCTTTTCCTGCTGCGGAGAGATAATGATATGTTCGTTGTCTGCCGTTTGCAGCATGGAGAAATCTTGTACCAGCAAATCATCTTGCTTATCGGCTTTAATAGCCAGTTCTTTTAATCCATAGTACAGTTTACTCGGACTGGCCGCATCAATGCCACTATCAAACCGCATACAGAGGCGATCGTTATCCAAAGCGAAACGGCTATAGTATAAATTGAAATTCATTTCCAGCAGGCGCCGCATTACCGGTACTGATGCTTGAGGCATTTTAGCCAGTGTAACTTCTGCTGTTACTCCTTCTTTGGAAATTCTTCCTCTTACAATTTTAGAACCCTGGTATAATTCAAAGCGGCCTTCGGCACCGTTTCTTTCATACACCACATTTTGTATGGTATCATCCCGCAGGTATTCAAAAAAGGCATCAATGCTTTCGGGATATTTTTTTTCTTTGTATAGGTTATCCGCATCTGTCCAGCGGTTTACTTTGTCCAGCGGTTTATTATTATCTGAATAGCGGCCAAACGGTATTTCCGGACCTGCTTTTGGCACTTCTTTTTTCTTTCCCCAGCCAAATAATTTATTGAGCATTGTAAGGTTTTGTGGAAAGGCAATATACTAAAAAGCTTCAGTTTCGGGCTTTATGTTGAGAGTTTGGAATTGGCCTTATGGAGTGGTAGATTTTGCTGAGTAGAGATCCTGCAGTACAAGAGTGATTATTCTTTCCTTTCCCCAAAAGGAAAGAATAACAGAACAAGTTCGCAAGGGATCTCGCCTAAGGCGAGACCACGGAACAGAACGCCGGTAATCAAAATATTTAACCTGTTTTCACCCCGTTTTTAGTGTTGGCTGTATGGCAAAAATCAGTAGTTTCGCCACATTCAATTATTAATATGAAGTTCATAGCATCCTCGTCCTCGTTGCTGAAACAATTACAGCATATCTCCGGTGTTATTAATGCTAACACGGTGCTTCCGATCCTTGAAGATTTTTTGTTTGAGGTTGAAAAAAACAAGTTGACCGTGGTGGCGACCGACCTGGAAACCGTAATGCGGGTACAGTTGGATATTGAAGCCAAAGACAGTGGCAAAGTTTGTATTCCGGCAAAGATCCTGATGGATTCGTTGAAAAATATTGCGGATCAGCCTCTCACTTTCAACATTGATAAAAATTTTGCCGTGGAGATTACCAGCGATAATGGTAAGTATAAAGTAATGGGCGAAAACCCGGACAACTTTCCGAAAGAACCGGCGGCTGACGACACTACTTCATTTACTATGACGGCTTCGGCGTTGGTAACTGCTATCAGCAAAACATTATTTGCTACCAGCAATGATGATCTTCGTCCGGCAATGACAGGTGTTTTCTTTGAGTTGGATAAAAAAGGTTTTCAATGTGTGGCTACAGATGCTCACCGGCTGGTGCGTTATAAAAGAACTGATGTTAAATGTCCGAAGGCAGATTCATTCATCGTTCCCCGCAAGCCATTGAACCTGGTAAAAACAGCGATCCCTTCTTCGGAAGATGAGATCACCATCAGCTACAACAGCAATCACCTGTTTATAAAACATGGCACTACGCAAATGAGTTGCCGGTTGATCGATGCCCGGTTCCCGGATTATAAAGTGGTAATACCTGCTGATAATCCTTATCGGTTAACGGTGAATAAAAATGATTTTCAAAGTGCTTTACGTCGTGTAAGTGTATTTAGTAATAAAAGCACTAACCAGGTAGCGTTGAGCATTAGTGGCAGCGAGTTACAATTAGCGGCGCAGGATGTGGATTTTAGCTTTGAAGGAAATGAAAGAATGAAATGCCAGTATAACGGCGAAGATTTGATGATCGCCTTTAATGCCCGTTTCTTAATTGAAATGTTAAGTGCTGCAGATAGCGACGATATTAATATGGAATTATCAACTCCAACAAAGGCTGGTATTATAAAGCCTACCGACCTGGATGATAATGAAGAGTTGTTGATGTTGGTAATGCCGTTGATGCTGAATCAATAAAAGAACTAAGATTTTTTAGATTAATTAAGATTTATGGGAGAAAGGGAACTTCCTTACAAGGAGCTCACTCATAAAATAATTGGTTGTGCAATGGAGGTTCATCGGGTGCTTGGGCCAGGGTTTCAAGAATATATTTATCAGCGGGCATTGGCTGTTGAAATGAAGGGTGTCGGAATAAAATTTGAAGAAGAGTTCGAACTTTCAATTCATTACAAAGGAAATAAAATTGGCTTGCGAAGAGTTGATTTTTGGATTGATAATACTGTCTCTCTCGAAATAAAAGCGAAGTCGGAAATAGACAATTCGCATATGGCACAAGCTATCAACTATATTGAAGCATCAAATGTTTCAACCGGTTTGCTTATAAACTTTGGTGCAACTTCTCTACAATTTAAACGTATACACAACAGAAATTTATTTCCCCCTCTTCCGCAAGACACTTCCAAGTAAAAGCTCTTCCATTTTTCCCTTTAATCCTTTTTAATCCTTTTAATCTTAGTTCTTATTATCCATTCAGCAACAATCAAATTTCCAACCCAGCCTACCCATGCTACAACCCGATATACATCCATTGGTGGAAGTGTGACGGTATTGGTGATCGCATATTTCCATGCTCTTAATGTAATGGCAGATAGTGTCAGCGCATAGCTTCTTATCATATAATTGCGATGGGCCTTAAAGTCCTTTTGCCTGGCTTTTACCAATGCCATGGCGGTGAAATATATCCATAGCACCGCCAATAAAACAAATGCTATTCTTGACCACAGCCCACCATTGGCATAAAAACCCATTAGCAATCCTGCCGGACCAGTTATTAATAATACATCAATCACATAAATATAGCCGAGTGTTCGGTGGAGCTTTGGTTGGTTTCTTTGTATTGCTTTTGAAAATTGGGTGAAGCCGGCAAATAACACCCACATACTGGCATATACATGAATGAAGAAAGCGATCCGCCACTGGTCGATATGTATATAGTGTTGTTTGATGCGCAAAAAGCCAACATCCGTATTGTAGGGAATATAGGCCATGGTTATTGATGCCATCAGCCAGCAAAAAAAAGCCAGTAATAGCAACAGTGCTACATTTATGGTATTTGTACGACTGATTATTTGTCCTAATTTTAAAAGAGTAATCAAACCACCTTTCCAAAATTAAACCTTTCGTTATGAGAAATTTTCTGTCGCTACTCATTTCTTGTCTGTTCTTTTTTGCATGCAACAATGAAAAAACACAATCAGCAGTTGAAACTACAGCAACACCGGATGAAGTTCCGGTTGAAACGATTGCCAGGCAGGAGTCAGTGCCCATAGTAGCGGACCCAAATGAAAAATTACTGGGTTCTTATGTGGGCCCATTTGGCAGAAATAAAATAACCTTTCTAATAACTAAAATAGCGGGTGATTCAGTAGTAGGCAGAACGATTGTTGGTGGAAACGACCGTCCTTTTTATGGCACCTTTAAAAAAGATGGCAGTTTTTATTTTTTTAATGGCAAAGAACCGGGAGATCATAAAGATGATGGAGTATTTGATTTTGTGATTGATGAAAATGCGTTGGATATATTATACGGTGGTTGGAAACCTTATGCAAAAGGCCGGCCCGAAAAGGAATACAACCTGCAGCGTAAAAAATTTCAATATCGTACGGATGTTGGCGATTATCCGCAGGCATCTCAACGATTATTAAAACCCGAAGATGTAGAAAATGAAATGAAAGAAGACCTGGAGTTTATGCGCAATGAGATCTTTGCCCGTCATGGTTTTTGCTTTAATAAACGGCATTTGCGTCAGCAGTTTGAAATGCAGGAATGGTATGTACCCAATACGGTTGATATAAAAGGTTTTTTGACAGAGATCGAAAAGAAAAATATTGCATTGATAAAGCGATATGAAAAATATGCGGATGAGTATGGGGATGAATATGGACGTTAATAAATAACTACTATGAAATTTGTACCCGTTTGGACTTATAATGATTATGTATCGGCACATATTGCAATGGGCAGGCTAGAAGAAGATGGTTTTAAGTGCTGGCTAAAAGATGAGAATACAGTTACTATTGACCCGATACTTACCAATGCTGTTGGTGGTATTAAATTAATGGTAGAAGAAGCCGAAGCACAAAAAGCGGTTGATATTTTAAAACAATTACAACAGGAACATAAAGCTAAAATTGCTTGTCCCAAATGCGGTTCACATAATATTGAAGTGGTAAGCACTCCCCGCAAAGCGTCTAATTGGGCCAGTGCGGTTATTGGCTTTTTGTTCACCAGTTTCGCCATGCCCGTTGAAACGGTGAATCATTGCTTTGATTGTGGAAATGAATTTGCAGAAGAAAAGTTAGAAAATTAAACATGGTATGCGCCTATTATTATTCCTTCGTACCTTTTAACTGAAATTGACTAACGATGTGGCACAGTATTATTGAACATTTCAAAACCCTTGAACAACGACCGCTGGAGCGAATGGCGATTCTTGTTGGTGGATTGTTGTTTTTCTGGATCATCGAAGGCGCCATACCGCTGATTTCTTTACGCTATAAGAAGAATAAACTACGCCATGCTGGTGTAAATTTTGTTTTCACGGTTATACACCTCATTATTCATACAGCACTTGCCGTTTTAATTGTATTGCTTTCCGATTGGTGTTTGCGCAATGGGTTTGGCCTGGTATATTGGTTCAATGCAAATGTCTTGCTTACTGTAATTATTGGAATTCTTGCATTAGATTTCAGCAGTTGGTTGGTTCATATGGTTATGCACAAGGTTCCGTTGCTATGGCGTTTTCATCTGGTGCATCATAGCGATACCAATGTAGATGTAACAACTGGTTTGCGCCATCATCCTGGTGATAGTTTATTGAGAGGTATCTTCTTCATTATTTTTATTTTCATCTCAGGCGCACCCATGTATAGTGTTATGATCTATCAAACGCTGGTGGTTATTGCTACTGCCTTCACCCATGCCAATATCAGCCTTCCTAAAAAATTAGATGCTGCGTTAAGCTATATTCTCATTTCTCCTAACATGCATAAAGTACATCACCATTGGAAACAACCGTACACCGATACCAACTACGGTGCTGTATTTTCTTTTTGGGACCGGCTGCTGGGTACCTTTGGTAAATTAGATACTAAAGAAATTAAGTACGGTCTCGACCGGTATTACCCGGCAGAAAAAGATGAAGACGTAATCAGCTTATTGAAAAAGCCTTTTCAAAAATTAGACGCCTGATTAATATTTAACCACACACCTTAATACATGAAAAAAATTATTCTTGCTGCCCTGCTTTTTATTTCGCTGCATTCAATGGCGCAGTTAACAGATGGTACTTATTATGTAGCTGCCAGAACCGGCCTTAGTATTCGGGAAAAAGCAGACCCCACTTCAAAAGTGCTGGATAAAATTCCTTACGGCACCAAGGTAACCACCATTGCTGAAGATGGCGACTGGAAAGTGATAGTAACAGAAAGCCTAACCGGTTACTGGAAAAAAGTAAAGTACAATAATAAGACAGGTTATATAGTTGATAGCTACCTGCTGCCATGGGCGCCACCAAAATTGACAACCATCAAAGATTTAAAACAATACCTGGCACAAGCGGCTGCACCGTTTGGTCAGAAGTTGGTAACAAAATCTGGCAGCATGGCCGAGATTACAGAAAGTGGCTGGGAACTATCCAAACAATTATATAAAAATGGAGCAGAATGGCATCAGCTTTATGCGTATGAATATAATTCTGATACCTATTTCCTTCCCGGCTTTAGTTTGCAACAGGGCTTTTTATTGTTGCGCCTTATTCCTGAGTTTAAAGAATTGTTTGGAGAAAAAGATGAGTTTCCTACCAGTAGTAAAACGATAAAGAAAGGTGATAAAGAATTTGATATTAAATTGATAAAAACAACTGAAGAGGCAGAATATAGCGGCCCATTTACTATTGAGAAAATAAAAATCAGCTTTGAAGACGGCGCTTATTATGATTTTGAAATGTATAGTATTGGAAACCAGTTAGTGATTTCTATCAGCTCGGGAGTGTAATTTTACCAGATGAAAAAAATTGCGATGATACCGGCCCGGTATGCTGCTACCAGATTTCCGGCTAAGCTGATGCAGTTGCTCGGCGATAAAACGGTTATCCGGCATACGTACGATGCAACAATAGCCACGGGTCTATTTGATGAAGTGGTAGTAATCACCGACAGCGATATTATTTATGCTGAAATTACCAATGCCGGCGGCCATGCCGTAATGAGCATCAACGAACATGAAAGTGGCAGCGATAGAATTGCAGAAGCCGCCGCCGAAATGGAGTTTGATATTATTGTAAATGTGCAAGGCGATACGCCATTTGTAAAACGAGAGCCGTTAGAAAAATTATTAACTCAGTTTAATGATGATTCTGTAGAGGTGGCTTCAATGATGCAGGTATTAACCGACCGCAACGATATTATGGATCCCAACTTTGTAAAAGTGGCGGTGGATAAGCATATGAATTCACTGTTCTTTAGTCGCTCTGTTATTCCTTATCCAAGAGATAAAAATTTTCCTACTACTTATTACGAACATATAGGTGTATATGCCTTCCGTAAACAGGCCTTAATGAATTTTACGCAATGGCCGGTTACTCCCCTGGAAGCGGCTGAAAAAATTGAGTGTCTCCGTTATTTAGAAAATGGTATTCCTCTCCGCATGATTGTGGTGGATTATATGGGAGTAGAAATTGATACGCCGGATGATTTAGCAAAAGCAGCTAAGTTGTTGTAGTTTTTGTAAACAGCAACCGTTTGCAGCAGGTTGTTTTTCTTGTTGTTCCTTTTTGTATCCCGCAGGCCTTTCTTATTTTCTTATCTTACCTATCAACAAACAATTGCCTGCACATGAATAAGAACAAGCTCCTCAGCTGGTCAATAGTGGCTGCTTTGGCCGGGTTTATTTTTGGTTTTGATACGGTAGTTATCTCCGGAGCTAATCAACCTATTAAAGAACTCTGGCACACCTCTCCCTTATTTCATGGTTTCTTTATTATGTCAATGGCATTATGGGGTACTGTTGTTGGTGCTATCTTCGGTGGCATACCTACTGAAAAATATGGTCGTAAAAAAGTACTGCTCTGGATTGGAATTTTCTTTGCTGTTTCTGCAATAGGTTCTGCACTTGCACCTGACCCTTACAGTTTTTCATTTTTCCGTTTTATGGGCGGTGTTGGCATTGGAGTGTCATCTGTTGTTGCACCAACATATATTTCTGAAATTTCTACTTCAAAAATTAGAGGCCGGTTAACGGCCATGTATCAGTTCAATATTGTGTTTGGTATTTTGATCGCTTTTTTATCTAACTATTTCTTACAGGGTGTTGGTGGTGATAATGACTGGCGGTGGATGCTGGGAGTATTAGCTGTTCCATCTGTTATTTATACAGTGATGGTATTGGGTATTCCGGAAAGCCCACGATGGTTGATTACAAAAAAGAATGACCAAGTGGCAGCTAAAAAAATTTTAGCTGATATGGGAGTGGAAGATACCGATGCAGAAATAGCTTCTATCATTGCCAGCAACAAGCACAGTGAAACGGCAGGGGTTAAATCTTCTTTCTTTGATAAAAAATACCGGAGAGTTATTTACCTCGCTTTTATGGTGGCGTTCTTCAACCAGGTTTCGGGCATCAACTTTATTCTTTACTATGCGCCGGAGATTTTAGAAAAAGCTGGTTTAGCTGCTAAAGAATCCTTATTAAATTCCATTGCCATCGGCGGCACTAATTTAATTTTCACTTTTGTTGGTTTGTATCTTATTGACAGAATTGGCCGGAGAACATTATTAATAATCGGTTCATTCGGATACATACTTAGCCTTGCATTGGTTACCTGGTCATTCTATTCCGGGGCGGGGCCAACGTTTTTGTTACTGTCATTGCTTTTATTTATTGCAGCTCATGCCATCGGGCAGGGTGCCGTAATCTGGGTATTTATTTCAGAAATTTTTCCCAATAAAATACGGGCAATGGGCCAATCATTTGGCGCCAGTGTGCATTGGGTGTTTGCAGCATTAATAACATTAATCACTCCTATCTTCCTGGATTCAAAAGATGGAATTTTTAAAGATAACCCGTGGCCTATTTTTGCCTTCTTTGCAGGAATGATGGTGTTGCAATTAATCTGGGTATTGACAAAAGTTCCGGAAACAAAAGGAGTGTCGTTAGAAGAATTGGAAAAGAAATTGATTGTTGAATAATCATTAAGCACATTGTATGAAACGATTATTACTTCTTTTATCGCTTTGTTTTTGTGTAGGCGCATCTGCACAAACAGATTCTTTATACAAAGAACAATACCGTCCCCGTTTTCATTTCTCTCCCTCTGTCAACTGGTGCAATGACCCCAACGGACTTGTTTATCACAACGGCAAATATCATTTGTTTTACCAATTCAATCCATTTGGTAATGTATGGGGACATATGACATGGGCACATGCTACCAGTAAAGATTTAATTCATTGGAAACATTTACCCATTGCCATTGCAGAAGAAAAAGACACCATGATTTTTTCCGGTACCTGTGTGGTGGATAAGAACAATACCAGTGGCTTTGGTAAAAACGGACAAATACCAATGGTGGCTGTATATACCGGGCATATTGAAAACAAAAATCAATCACAACACATTGCCTATAGTTTAGACAATGGCGTAAGCTGGACAAAGTATAATAAAAATCCTGTGCTTGATTTGGGAAAGAAAGATTTCCGTGACCCGAAAATTTTTTGGTATGAACCGAAACAATATTGGGTAATGGCAGTAATGTTCCCGGTAGAACATTTTGTGCAATTTTATTCGTCAGGTAATTTAAAAGACTGGAAACATTTAAGTGATTTTGGTCCTGTGGGTGATACCAGTGGTGTTTGGGAATGTCCCGACTTAACACAAGTGCCTGTTGAGGGTCTGCCCGGAAAAAAGAAATGGGTATTACAAACTTCACAAAATGCTTCCATGCAATATTTTGTTGGCGAGTTTGATGGAATAAGATTCACCAATGAAAATCCTATTAATAAAATTGTTCGTCCCGATTACGGTCCGGATTATTATGCTGCTATTGCTTACAATCAATTACCCGTTGCACATTTACCAACAGCTATCGGCTGGATTAACAATTGGAATTATGCCAATGATATTCCTACCGCTCCGTGGAAGGGAGCTTTTTCATTACCCAGAACAATGAAAGTAAAAAAAGTAAATAATGAATGGGGTTTAATTCAACAACCTGTTGCTGCTGTAAAAACTTTGCGAACCCGGCCGTTGGAAATCAAAAACCACGGTGTTACCGGAACATTTACTCTACCACGAAAAAGTCGTCAGTTTGAAATGTTGCTCACTTATGAACCTTCTGCATCAACCAGCGGTATTCGGTTAGCAACTGGTAATAACAGTTATTTTGAAATTGGTTACGATGCAGTAAAAAAAACCGTATATATTGACCGTACCAAAACAGGGCAAACGGATTTCAATAAAAACTTTTCATCATTAAGTCGGTTTGAAACCCCTGTTGTATTAAAGAATAAAAAGCTCAAACTAAATATTTTTTATGACCACAGCATTGCTGAGGTGTTTGTAAACGATGGCGAAGCTGTATTAACAGCACAACTATTTTCTGTTGACACAAACAATGGTATTGAGATCTTCAGCAATGGTGGCCGCTCAGCAGTAATTTTCCTGAAATTGTGGGACATAAAATCAATATGGTAGATTTTTCGCTGCTTCTTATTCGTTGCTGAAGGCAATCAATGTGTATTTAATTTCTTTCCTACGTTTTATTTTTACGAAATAACGGGACAGGCTGTGTAAATTCGTGGCCTGTAAAATCTCTGTATGAAATTTCGCAACTTCAAACTGGTCGGCTATGTAGTGTATGGCCGTGGCTCTTTTAATCAATTAGACGAGATCATTGCGCCGCACCGCAAGGAATGCAAGCCGATGGTTTTTTTAGTAGATCATTTTTTTGAGGGCAAACCCCTGGTCAACAGAATTCCATTTCGTGGAAATGATAAAGTAATATTTGTAGATGTTACCTACGAGCCCAAAACAACATATGTTGATACACTGGCGCAACAATTAAAAGAAGAGTTTGGAACCTTAAGCGGCGTTATTGGAATTGGTGGTGGCTCTGCTATGGATTTAGCAAAAGCCGTTTCACTAATGATGAACAACACCGGATCATCTGCAGATTACCAGGGATGGGACCTCGTAAAACAACCCGGTGTTTATAAAGTAGGCATTCCTACATTGAGTGGAACAGGCGCCGAAGTTTCCAGAACGACTGTATTAACAGGCCCCACAAAAAAGTTGGGCATGAATTCCGACTTTACTCCGTTTGATCAAATAGTATTAGACCCTGAGTTAACAGCCAATGCACCCGCCAATCAGCGTTTTTATACTGGTATGGATTGCTATATCCATTGCATTGAAAGTTTAGAAGGAACTTTTTTAAACGAATTTAGCAAAAGCTATGGCGAAAAGGCATTGGAACTCTGCAGGGATGTATTTGTAAAAACGGATGGATGGAATGAAGGCTGTGATGATAAATTAATGATGGCTTCTTATGCCGGTGGAATGAGTATTGCTTATTCACAGGTAGGTGTGGCCCATGCCGTAAGTTATGGATTGAGTTATTTACTAGGCACCAAGCATGGTATTGGCAATTGTATTGTCATGAATCATCTCGAAGAATATTATCCGGCTGGTGTAAAAGAATTTAAATACATGGTGGAGAAAAATAAAATTGATATACCAACCGGTATTTGCAAAGGAATGAGCGAAGAAGATTTTGATAAAATGATCGGGGTATCCATGGGCATGAAACCGCTCTGGGAAAATGCACTCGGAAAAAATTGGGAAACAATAATGACGAGAGAGAAGTTGAGAGAATTGTATGGGCGGTTGTAGTTACTGCGAGTTGATGAACCCTTCCTTCCAATCTGTAAGCTAATTTTGATACAGCAGTTTCGTGTATTTATGAGTTAGTCATCATGCAGTAGAATACGAAATTGAAAATGTGCGATAAAAAAAGAGTTAAACATGTAGGAAAAATATAGTCGCCAAGCATTACCTACTAAACAATATAGAGAATTATTGGGGTCTGTTATATGCGTTTTCAATTCCAATAATCAATTTATTATTGAAAATATTTTGCCAATCGATAATTTAAATTACAATTGGTATGAGCTAATTGATAAAACTACTGGTGAATTGTTAGAACCAATAAAAGAAAAAAAATAATTCATAGTTTCAAATCACAGAAAATCATAAACAGATATTATAAGCAAAATAATATTACTGAAAATTACTTGCTAGAGTTCATTAAAGACAATGAAAACTTGTCTACCATGCTGCATAATTTTAGAGGTCATTGAACCCAAAACAAGATGTACAAACTAATAATTACACTAATCGCTAACAGCGGCTCCTATGTAAAGTAGTTTAAAGCCTCTTATTATTCTCCCAACAGTTATTTATATTTAGCCTTAGTTCTCCATCCTTTAATTTTTTTCGCTAATAACCTTAAACTCTAGCCGAAGAATAACACCGAGCAATAGATTAAAAAATGAACTTTTCTTTACCAATTTAGTTTCTTTTTCGGGCTGAAGATTTTAAATACCGCTGCATTGCCAAGCCTTGATCCGTTTTATGTCGACCTGAAGAATCATGCTACACATATACAAGCACCCATGACTTTGCAACCCGATCACTCGCCACTTCTAGAACAGCGTTACAATTGTATAGTTGTGTTGGTTTAATTTTATACAAGACTTGGTTTAGTATATTCTCCAAGGCTGTCTTCAAAAAAGCCACAGGTACCTGTTGTCTGTATCTGAACCTTAACTCATATAACCTAGTATATTTTTACTTTCTTGTTCCGAAACGTAAAGTATTTCTGCAGAAAATAATTAAGGATGAGTATAATCAACGTTGAAAGCAGATAAGCGAAGGTGGGTTGCATCAGCAAAATTATTATCAATCCTTTCGTAATCAGGTAATCGCTGAACTGCCCCTGCAGTGAAACCAAAAAATATTTTCCAAACTGCTTTTGTGTTTCTTTTTTATCATTAACAACATCATTAAATGCAAAGTTTTTACTAAGCCAAAAACCTGTAAAAACGGTAACAATAAATGAAAGTATAGTAGCTGCTTCTACAACCAGCATTGAATTTTTAAAAGCCAGGTACAATACAACGAACAAACCAATATTGAGTAATGTATTAGCAGCCCCCACAGCGAGATAAGCATACACCTGGTAGGGAATCAGCTTTTTTACCAGTGGGTAAAAAAACTTAAGCAACTGTTGGATAAAATTTTTGAGCATGGCTTTGTAAAGTTTTATTGTTTTGTTTTATGATTTTTTTGGCATGAGAGAGATACCATTGTGCCAGTTCATTCATGGGTAATCCTTTTGCAGCAGCATAATTCATATCCTCGTATTTCTTTCTCTCTTCAGGATGTTCTATCAAATGGGCTACTGCAGCAGCAAGGCTTTGTGCATTGTCGGTTTCAAAATATGCACCGCCATAACCTTCTTCTTCCACTACTCTTTCCAAATCATCAATTTTGGGAAGTATGCAAGCCCTGGCATAGCTACCAGCCTGATGTAATATACCTGAGCTGCCGGTTGTTGTTGTATAAGGAAAAATCACAAACGTAGATGCCTTAAAAATGCTTTCCACATTTTCTTCGGGTACATATCCGGTGAATACTACATTTTTCATATCACTGTATTTTTCTTTTACTGTATCCAGGTATCCTTTTACATTCGGGTTATCCGTACCTGCAATGGTGGCCTTGAATTTTTGCTGCGGATATTTTTGTTCCAGTATTTTCACTGCATCCAGCAATACTTCCACTTTTTTATAGGTACCAAATTTTCCAAAAGCCATCAGGTCTATTTCTTCAATTACTTCCGGTAAATAACTACGTTCAGGTAATTCAAAATTTCCGTGTGGCAGGAGTATCACATTTTTTGCATTGTATTTTTCACGGATAATATCTACATATTGCGAAATAGTGAGTCCAACGAGGTCCGCTTTCAAAATAAATTTTGTTAACTGCTTACCTATCCATAAAAACAATTTTTCTTTCCACTTGCTGCCTGCCATGCCGATTGTATCCAGCTTAACCGTTTCAGTGATATTGTGAAGAATAACTATAGAAGGAATACTGAGTAGTTTACATACCCATGGTGTAAGTAATCCCAACGCAGCCGGTACTTTTCCTTCACCAAAAGTCATGAACTGAAGATTCATGATAACTAAATCAGGTTTCAGTTCTTTTAACTGCTTGCTTATTTGCCAGAAACTAAAAAGTCCATCAAATTTCCAGCAGGGAATAATTTCAATTCCATCCATTGCATAACGGCTGTATTCACTATTATCTTCTAAATGATTGGTGAGTACATAAATCTTTTCTACTTCGGCCTTGCCAGCAAAACTGCGGATAAGATGGTACCCATATTCATTTAGTGTAACCTGGCTTGGCGGATAGGGAGAAACGAATGCTATTTTCATTTGCTTAGTTTTTTTGCACATGCCAATATCCAATAATTCTGCCAGTAGAATAAAGCACTGAAAATCAAAGCATAAAAATTATATACCAATGACTAATTTTCCGAAATATGGAAAATATGGGAATTGTTCCGCCAAATGGATTAGAAACAAGACTTATTTTAGAGGAGTTTCACTAATTAACCGGAGTGCATCAATACGCCAATGGTCGCCCTGGAAAAGCAGCACCAGTTTAAGATTGGCTTTGGTGGTTTTACTGGATTTATCGGAGTACTGATAATGGAAAATGACATTGCTATCAGAAACAGTACAAGCTAAACCATCCCATGCCCAGTTTTCAATATGCAGTTCGTGTTGTTCGTCACTTCTCTTAATTTTTGTTTGCACAGGTCCATTATAATGATGGTTGATTTGTTTAAACCACTCTTCTGAATAATATTCTTTCCCGGCTTCCACATCATTGGTTTCATATAAATGATTGAGGTGTGCCCAGAGATTACTGTAATCTTTTTTGAAAGTCTCCAGTTGTATGGAATCCGGTTTATACATGGAGTGAACAGTGGCATTGATTTTTGTTAGATGTGCTTCTGCAAGTTCATCATTGCGGAGAAAGACGGGCTTTTCTCCATTGCGTTCATTCAGCCTTCCCTGCAAAAAAAAGAATGCCGTAACAATTACTATGAGTAATATGAAAAGTATACGCATCATTTACGGACTCAATTGTACTTGCTTGGAAACTGTTTCATTCACTTTTGCTGTTAAGCTGTATTGTCTATTTTTTTCTGCGGGAATTTTTACACTTGCAAAGCCATTGAGCAGTGCAGCTTCCATTCGGTATGTTTGTTCATCATCACTATAAATAAAAGCTACCACTGTCCCGTTTGCTACGGTATTATTATGTTTGTCTTTTAAAGGCCCCGTCGTAACCACAAAAACATTCTCGTCTTTGTTATAAACTGAATTTACTTCAATGGAAGTTGCTGAGCCGGGTTGAACATAAAAAGAGGACAAAGCTTTGTCTTTTTGTGCACGGTAAGTACCTGCAATGGGATTGAGTTGAATAATGTCTTCATAAAATGGCTGGAGTTGCTGCGGTGCATTTAAAATATTTCTCCATTCATCAATAGTATGCAGCAAGCGGTGTTGCGCTAAACTTGAATCAGGGTTTACTGTCTTGGGTGAACGGTAGTCTTTTTCAGAAATAGAACCAAAAGACTTGTTATGCAAATTCAAGTCGTAATAAAAATGCTGAGAACCATTGCTGAGAATGAGTTGTGCCATTCCTTCTGTTATTCCATATTTGTTTTGTGACGACAGAACAAAACCATCATTTGTAAATCTTACTGTCAATGGAACAGGTTGCGTAAAGCTGAGTAATGTTGCTTCCCAGTTTTCCTCGTCCGCTATAAATACTAATGACTCAATTGGAATGGAAAGAATATCCGTTTTGTTTACCCACACCGGTTTTTCTATTGCTTTGTTTTTGCAGGCTGAGATTGAAATCAAAAGGATGATATGTATAAATAGGTTTTTCATTGCAGGTAAATTTCCTGGCTCATAAAACAATGCGGCAATAACACGATTCCTTTATTGGCATTTGCTATTTCATCTTTTTGTACAGGCAAAGCATTTCTTGGTTGCCCGTTTATGAATAAGCTAATGGGAAATTGTTTTACCAATTGTGCTTTGCCCTCTATTTTTTTAAATACTGTTTGGAAATTTATGTTCAATCCGCTTCTTACTGCTGTATTGTGTAAATACAATTGTGATTGTAAAATATTTCCTGCTGAATCTTTTTCAGCAATCAAAATACCGGGGATATTAATTTCAGTGGTAAGCTCATTGTAGACTTTTGTATTTATCAGTACATTATTATTTTCTAATACGTTTACGGAGTAACCTGGTGTACCACCATGTATATAACCTCTTTCACTTACATCTGTTTCGGTATACAGTTCTATAGATTTTATTTTTAATGCATCGAGTATTTTACTGCTATCCAGTTCCACCTGGAAAAAACTACCAGCCTTTGGTGAAAGATTATACTGAATAGCCGTGCCAGGATAATAATCTTTTGTACTGTCGTTTTGAAAACGAACCGTAACTTTTAAAGCAATGTTTACCGGTATATTATCTGCATTCAGAATTTCACCGGTAATAAAATTATGTTCGCCATTACGAATAAAGTTGACTTGTTTAAAAGCAGCAAATGGTTTTTTTACCCTGTCATCTTTTACTGTTGGAAAACTGCTGATAAGTCTTTTTCCCTGCTTCTTAAATAAAGTGTAGGTATAACTTCTCATTTGTTCATCCGGTATCTCCGGTATAAACTGCGATGGAAGGATATACCATTTTTTATCCTGCTTTACCAGTTTCATTGTATCAGTTTTTTCCCGATGCCCCAATGATGTTCGCCATCGTGTGTATACAGATAGTTGCGCCGAATCGTTTTTACGATACAATTCTTTTACTGCAATGCTATCCAACTTTGCATAAGAAGGCAATAATCCTCCATCATTTACTGATTTCTCCAGCAAATACTGGTCAAGCGGGTAAGTTGGAGATGGTTTAAAAAAATGAAAAGCATTTTCAAATCGTTGGAAGTCGAGATGATTGTAATAGTTTAATACCGCCTTCTTTGGGTCTTTCTGTTCTTTCACCAGTAATAATTCATATACCTGTTTTAACATAAATCCTGAAAAGAAAAGAACGGGCAATAAGGAAGATGAATAGATAACCCTCAACGGATAATAATGATTAGTTTCAGGAACAATATCGAAGTAATCTTTCTCCTTATATCTTTTCAGATAAAAAAGTGTGAGTAAGAAAGCAACACATAAACTGCTTATCGGGAAAAAGCCCCAAGCTTTTTTTAGTACCGGAGAAACTTCTTTGGGTTGCACAGGTTTTATCGTGGAGATATTTCCCTTCTCCCAAACCAGGATGCCATTTTCTAATCTTATCGTTCTGCTCCAGCCATTGTAATAAAGCAACGGGTCATAGTAGCGGTCGTTGCTGAAAACATATTTTAAACTATACTTTTCTGAATTGGATAAGAAATCATTTAAAGAAGCCAAACCTTCATCACCACTAAACTTTGCATTTTCCAATCTTTCAACAGGTCTTGTAGTTAACTCAGGTAATCTTCTTGCACTATGATAGTTTCCATCTACGGTTGCAGCTAATGAATTAGCACTCAGCCAAGCCATCTGGTCACCAAAGCCAAGTGTAAGATACCGCCAGCGCATATGATCATCACGGTTTAAAAAATTGAGCATGGGTTGTATCTCAATTTCTTTTGGCTGTAGCGGACGAAACGTACCGAGATGAAAAATAAAAATGATGAAAAGTAAATAACTAAATCCTGTTACTCCCGATAAAATAAAATGAGTTTGTGTACTAAAATTTTTATACCAGAAATCTTTAACAGGCCCGGAAATAAAAGAATAAATAAATTTTGCCATAAAAGGAATGGCGATGATAGAAGCCCAGAAACCAAAACGGTCCAGAGTCAGAATATTAAAGGCATTACTGCCAAGCATCATCTTTGGTATAGGAGTTGTTCCACCACTTCCAAATAATAAACAAAGGAAAAAGGCAACTGCCCAACCAATAAATCTTCTTTGTTTAGTGATGGTATAACTTATTGCAGGAAGTAATGCAAAGATGAGTGTAAGCGGAATGATGAAAAAAATTAAACCAGAAGATGGATGTTCAAAAAAATTATCTCTTGAACCATGTGGAATGGAGACCTGTGTGATAGGATCTGTTTTACTCCAGTACCAATAAGGAAAAATCAGTCCAACCGCAAGTACAATCATCAATCCGCCAAACAAAATGATCTCTTTGTATTTCTTAAATCCTGCTTTCACAACAGTAACTGCAAATCGAAAAATATTTTTTGGGGAGCTTTCTTTTGGCAAACCATCCACTAATGCCATGAACACCGTTGGTGCAATAAAGAATACCATTCCGAAGATTGCTGTAACATGATGAGAGCTGATTACGACAGATAAAAAAGCCAGTGCCATTACCAGGTAAATGAATTTTCGTTTTACGATAAACTGGTATAAAAACGGTAAAGCATTTAACAAAAATGCCAGCCCTGTAAGAGTTGGCATTTGCCCATACACATGTAATGTTTCTACTATCGAAGAAAGTAAGACCGTCAATATTGCTGCAACACCAGCTGTTGTTTTATCAAAGAACAATTTTGAAAAACGGTATACACCAATAATGAGTATCTCTAAAATAAAAATTGCATAAATACTAAAGGCTACTTTTAATGGAAATACTTTACTGATGAGTGCAATAGCCTGGTGCACTAAAGGAGGATAGCTTGTAGTAAGAAAACCGGTGTACCATCTGTATTCCCATGGTTCAAACCAGAAGCGGGAATAGTGGTCGGCAAAAAAAATATGAACAAAAGCATCATAGGTTTTGGGCAAGGTGAAAAAGATAATGACACCGTGAGTTACTAAAGCCAGTGCTAAAGCTATCAGCAAAAGTTTCTTGCCATTATATTCATCCCATAAATGATAGCCTTGCTTTTTCATTGTTCTTTTGCCCTGTTTTCTTAAAGATACAGTTCGCCTTTCTTTTCTTTAACTTTTAACAGGTATTCTTTTATCTGTTGTTCATTTTCTTTTTTGCAGATGAGTAAGGCGTCCGGTGTATTCACAACAATCAAATCGTCTACACCACCAATCAGTACTAATTTTTTATCGGTTGAATGAACCATACAGCCATTGGCATCCACCATTAAGGTATTATCGCCCGCTATGGCATTCTGTGCACTGTCTTTATCAAAATTTTCCCAGGCACTGTTCCATGTTCCTAAATCACTCCAGTCGAAGGTTGCAGGAACCACATGAACATTCTTCGCTTTTTCCAAAATAGCATAGTCGATAGAAATGGATTCACAGTGATTATAAATATGTTTGATTGCTGCGGCTTCATTTTCAGTGTTTAAATCAATCAATCCACAGGCAAAAATGTCGAACATATCCGGCATATAAAATCTAAAAGCGTTTACAATATCTTTTGCTTTCCAGATAAATATGCCGGAGTTCCATAAATAACCGCCATCCTTAAAAAACTTGATGGCTGTCTCCTTGTTTGGTTTTTCAGTAAATCTTTTTACAGTATGTATTCCCTCTTTGGCATTTTCTTTTTCAAATTGGATATAACCATATCCTGTGTTGGCATAAGTGGGTTTAATACCCAATGTAACAAATGCATTATTGTTTACTGTATACTCCAATCCTGCCAAACAGTTTTGTTTAAAGGCTTCTACGTTCTCTATCATATGGTCACTTGGTGCCACCACTAAATTTGCTGCAGAATTTATTTTCTTAATCTTTAGAGATACAAGAGCTATGCAGGCAGCTGTATTTTTTCTTTCCGGCTCACCTATAATATTTTCTACAGGCAGTTGAGGTAACTGTTCTTTTACAATAGAAACATATTCTGCTGAAGTAACGATATAAATATTTTCATTGGGAATAAAAGAAAGGAAACGTTCATAGGTTGACTGGAGCAATGTTTTACCGGTATTCATTATATCCAAAAATTGTTTTGGGTAAGTGGTACGACTCATGGGCCAGAAACGGCTGCCAATTCCACCGGCCATAATTGCTACGTAATTGTTCTTGTTCATATAAAATGTTTTTTATTTTTTAGAATTGATTAAAGAAATAATGAAGCAGTTGCTCTTAGTGTTTTTTGTACAACTGTAAGATTACTTTTAGTATCAAATAATGAATAACCTGATTTTGTGTTAAACTTCTTTGCAATATTATACTGGTAATGCAGTTTTAATAATTGCATGGGTATTTTAATTGTGTCTTTGACTTTTAATCTTGAATCACCCACTTCTGTCCAGTACATTAATGGAAATTCCAATACTCCTTTTTGCAAAGAGGTTTTTCCAAACTTCTTTTGTAAGCGAAGGAAAATTTCCACATCAAACAACCACGGAGTCATAAATGGCTGGCTGAATAAGAACGGAACAAGGTCACGTTGAAAAATCTTTGCACCACATTGTGTATCCTGGAAAGGAGTTTTTAAAATAACACGGATAAATTTTTTAATGATGCTACTAAATAGCGAACGGCTATCATCACGATTGATTGCTGCACCGAGGCGCTGAATACGGCTGCCTACAATTGCGCCAAACTGCGGATGATGCTCTTTATACTTTGCCATTTGTAACCACTCTTCAGGAGTAGTAGCCAGGTCTGCATCTAAAAATCCAAGCATGGTTACATCAAAATGTTTGTACATGTATATCATCCCTTGTCTCACCGCTTCAGCTTTGCCGCCATTTTGCGGACAATCATAAACGCAAATATTTTGCGGGCATTCTGTTTGTATACCTTTTAATACTGAAAGCGTTTTGTCTTTACTTCCATCGTTCACAAAACATAATAATACTTCCGGGTTGTTTTGTGCGAAACTGAGAAAGGGCTGATAAGGAAACCGCTTCTCTTCATTATAACAAGGAACTATGATTGCATAATTCAGTTTTTTGCTTTCAATAAGATTGTTATTAATACTCATATTCTTAATTTTTTATTTGTGCCAGGATGTTTTCAAAGCAGGTGCCAAAAGATAATGATATGAAAATCAGCCTATAAAATTTTCCATACAAACTTTAAGAGTCTAATAAATGGAAAAACTCCAGATATTGTAATATTTGGCCTATATTGTTTGATTAACTGAATGATTGATTAACCCATAATAATTTCAAACACATTTTATGGAAGGATATAAGATATATATAGTAGAAGACGACCCCTGGTATGGCGAAATACTCGCTTATCACCTTAGTCTTAACCCGGATTATAAAGTATCCAGGTTTGAATCTGGTAAAGATTGCCTAGCTAAGATGTCTGCAAAACCAGACCTAGTAACTATTGATTTTTCTTTGCCCGATATGCAGGGTGATGAGTTATTTAAAAAAATCAGGGAAACAAATCCAACCGTACCAGTAATAATTATCAGTGCACAGGAAGAGGTTTCCGTTGCAGTGAATTTATTAAAGATAGGTGTGAACGATTACCTGGTGAAAGATGAAGCAACAAAAGACTTGTTATGGAACAGTGTTGTCCGCATCAGGGAAAATCAATCATTGAAAAAAGAAGTGGAGCATTTGCGTGAAGAGCTGGGTCAGAAATATTCATTTCAAAAAACATTGATTGGCCAAAGTGAAAATTTGAAAAAGGTTTTCACGATGATGGAGAAAGCGGTTAAGACCAATATCAACGTATCTATTGCCGGAGAAACAGGAACAGGTAAAGAAGTAGTGGCAAAAGCCATTCACTATAACAGCGAGCGGAAGAAAAAGAATTTTGTTGCCGTAAATATGGCCGCTATTCCAAAAGAGCTTGTAGAAAGCGAATTATTCGGTCATGAAAAAGGCGCTTTTACCGGGGCATTAGCAAGGAAAGCCGGCAAGTTTGAAGAAGCGAATGGCGGTTCTATTTTCCTGGATGAAATTGCGGAGATGGATATGAGTTTGCAAAGTAAAATGCTGCGGGTATTACAGGAAAGAGAAGTGGTAAGAGTGGGTGGAAATGAAACAGTGAAATTGGATGTACGCTTAATAGTCGCTACCCATAAAAATCTGGCAGATGAAGTGAAGAAAGGAAACTTCAGGGAAGATTTATATTTCCGCATTATGGGTTTGCCTGTTGAATTACCACCATTAAGGGAAAGAGGAAATGATATTTTAATTCTGGCAAAACATTTTGCCGATGCTTTTGCCAAAGAAAATAAACTGGGCATTATTCAATTTACCAAAGAGGCGAAAGAGAAACTAATGAAGTATCATTTCCCCGGCAATATCCGTGAGCTTAAAGCGGTCATTGATTTAAGTGTTGTGATGTGTGAGAACAATGAAATAAAACCCGATGACATCACTTTTGCATCTACCAAACGGGATGATTTTTTTATTCCGGAAGACAAAACACTAAGGCAACATACCTGTGACATTATTAAACATTATCTGAAAAAAAATAATGATGATGTGGTAGCTACAGCTAAAGCATTGGATATTGGAAAAAGCACTATCTATAAAATGATTCAGGAAGGAGAACTGTCAATCTAAGTTGCCCGTTTTCCCGCTATTAGATTTTTTTTCCAAAATCCGGAATGACCTATTTTAAACCAAAAATTAAGTAACTGGTATTCAATGCCTGGCACTATCCTTTTTTCTGGAAACAATTTTGCCAATAGCCTTTGTAAACAACTTACTTAATACTTGTAATTTATTTTATGAACACTTCACTTTACCAGTTTTCAGAAAATAATTGGGTGAAACATCCGATGAGCAGGCTAAACAATGATTCTCAGGCAAACCTTGTTTTATGCTTTGCATCTAAAGCAATCCTGCAATCAGGCACTGCCTATACTTCAGTAAAAACTAAATTTCCAAATGCTGAAATTGCCATGTGCAGTACTGCAGGGGAAATTAGCCAGGATAATGTTTCCGACAATTCATTTGTTGTCACCGCTATTCAATTTGATAAAACAAAGATTGAAGCAACTTCTGTAAACATCAAAGATTATAACAGCAGTTGCTCAGCAGCAATTGGGCTGGCAAAAAAAATATCCAAAGAAGACTTAGCCTATATCTTGATACTTTCAGACGGTAGCCTGGTGAATGGAAGTGAACTTGTAAAAGGGTTAACTACACAAATCGATAAAAATGTTTTGATAACCGGTGGACTTGCGGGTGATGATGCAAATTTCAAATCAACATTAATTGGATTAAACCAACAACCCAAAGAAGGGGAAATTATTGCCATCGGTTTTTATGGAAACAATATAACCGTAACACATGGCTCACAAGGTGGCTGGGATATCTTTGGTTTAGAAAAAACAGTCACCAATTCTTCCAGCAATATATTATTCGAGTTGGAGGGTCAAAATGCATTAGAGCTTTATAAAAAATATTTGGGTGATGAGTCAAAAAATTTACCGGGCTCTGCCTTATTATTTCCTTTATCAGTAATCATTCCAGGGGCTACTAAACCGGTGGTACGAACGATTCTTTCTATTAATGAAGAAGATAAGAGTATGACCTTTGCCGGTGATATTCCTGTAGGTTCCAAAGTAAGATTTATGAAAGCCAATTTCGATAAGCTAACAATGGCAGCGTCAGAAGCTGCTCATCAAACCACATTGAACCATACTGATAAACCAGCATTCTCATTGTTGATTAGTTGCGTTGGGAGGAAACTTATTTTAGGGTCCCGTACAAATGAGGAAGTAAAAGCAGTAAGTAAATCCTTTGATGATAAAACATTACTGGCCGGCTTTTATTCATACGGAGAAATTTCTCCGTTTAATGAAGGCGGTAGTTGTCAATTGCACAATCAAACAATGACTATTACATCCTTTTATGAAAATTAATTTATCAACTAACTAAACCATCATTTATGTACGGGATTGTAAACAAAGCTATCCAGGACCTCATAACAGATAAATTCGGTGCTGAAGAATGGGAATCTGTAAAAGAAAAAAGCGGCGTGGATGTTGACTTTTTTTTAAGCAACGAACCTTATGATGATGATATAACTTACAAGCTGGCTGGTGCTGCATCCGAAGTTTTAGGGTTAACAGTTGGACAAGTATTAAATGCATTTGGTGAATGGTGGATACTTAAAACGGGAAAAGAAAAATATGGTGGACTTATGGCTGCTGGCGGAAATAATTTAAAAGAATTTTTAGTAAACCTCCCCTTGTTTCATAATCGTATTATGTTGATGTATCCTAAACTGACTCCTCCGGAATTTAAAGTAAGCGATTTAGAAGAGCATTCTATTCATGTACATTATCATTCCAAAAGAGAAGGATTGCAGGAATTCGTAAGAGGATTATTAAGCGGCCTCGCTAAAATGTATAATGTAGAAGCCAACATAGAATTATTGCAAAGCCGTGATGATGGAAATACTCATGAAATATTTAAAGTAAGCTGGTAATAAATGACACATCCTTTTTCATTTAATGAACCTCAGTTCAATCGTCTTTTCCCTTTTTATCTTTTAATAAACTGGGATTTGAAGGTCGTTGCTATGGGTAAATCCATCAACAAATTATTTGAAAAAGAAAAGGTGCAAGAGTTTAGTCTATTTTTTTCCATACCTAGACCGCTAACACCTATCAATACTTTTGATGATTTAATTGCTTTACAAAATCAACTCGTGGTTTTGGAATCAGCTACAGAACAAAAATTATTGTTTCGTGGTCAGTTTGAATATTTATCTGAAACTAGAGAAATATTATTTGTTGGCTCACCTTGGTTTGGTTCTATGGAACAGGTTATTGAAAACAACCTGGTGATTGATGATTTTGCCCGTCACGACCCGTTGATTGATTTGCTCCATGTAATGAAATCGCAGGAAATTACTACGGATGACCTAAAAGAGTTGATTACAACCATCAATAAACAAAAGAATGATTTAAAAAAGGCAAATAAAGAAGTTTATGATATCGCTTTATTTCCAACACAAAACCCGGACCCCCTTATCCGTATAAATTTTACTGGCGATGTTTTACGCAATAATCCTGCAGCTGCAAAACTGGATTTTTTTGAATATGATAAGAAGATGTACCGCAACGATGAGTTTTTCGTTTTGGTTGCAGAAAAGATTGATAAAACAGAACCAAGATGGTTAATTGAAGCCAGGTCAGATGGAAAGGATTACTCTTTTCTATGTGTGACAATGAAAGACAAGGAGTACATTAATATTTATGGAAGAGATATTACTCAACAAAAGAAAGACCAGCGCAAATTAGAAAGGATATCATTAGTAGCAAGTGCTAATGAAAATGGCGTATTGTTTACGACACCTGACGGTTATATTACCTGGGCAAACGAAGGTTTTTGCAAATTGACAGGCTATACTTTAGAAGAAGTTATTGGTAAATCACCGGTTGAACTATGCAAAGGACCTTTGAGCGATGAAGCTGCGCTCTATAATATTCTTGAATCGTTTTTTAAAGGACAAGCATTCAGTACAGAAATAATTTATTACCGTAAAGATAAAAGCTGGTTCTGGGGACGTTCGGTTAGTCAACCAATAAAAAATGAGGATGGAAAAGTAACAGAGTTTTTTGGAATCATCCAAAACGTAACGGATGAAAAAGCCAGTGAAGAAAAATTAAAAGTACTCTCACAAATAGCAGAAGACAATATCAATGCAGTTGTAATTGCAGATAAACAAGGAATGATAACCTGGGTAAATAAAAGTTTCACAGAAATGACAGGTTATAGCTTGGAGGAATCAATTGGTAAAAAACCCGGGCATCTTTTGCAGGGTCCGGAAACAGATAAAAAAACTGTTGAGTACCTGCGCAAACAAATAAGAAAAGGGGAGCCATTTAATACTGAAATAATTAATTACTCCAAATCAGGGAATAAATACTGGCTGCGTGTACAGGGGCAACCTATTAAAAATGAGAAAGGGGAGTTAACCGGATTCTTTGCATTGGAAGAAGATATCACTAAAGAAAAAGAATCGGAACAAAGATTCAGGCAAGCATTGGAAAATATTGGTGATAACGTATGGGAACATGATTTCAGAACCGGGAAAACCTATTTTTCAAAATTAGAGAATGAATTTTTGGGTTATACTACAGATGAATTAACAAATAACGAGCAATATTGGTGGAACAGCGTTTATAAAGAAGATCTGCACTTCTTAATTGAAAACGACAAGAAGTATAAAAGAGGTCAGGCAGATTCGCATAATCTTGAGTACAGAATTACTCATAAAGATGGAAGTATTAAATGGGTGCTAGATCGTGGTGTAGTTATTGAAAAAGACAGAAATGGAAAACCGCTTCGTATAACAGGTACTCATACGGATATTACAGGGCGAAAAGAATTTGAACAAACACTTAAGGCAAACGAAGAAAAATACCGGGGAATTATTGCCAATATGAACCTTGGTTTGATGGAAATAGATAAAAAAGGTAAAATCAGTTTTGCTAATCAAACTTTGCTTAAGATGACAGCATTATCAGAAACCAATGCTATTGGTTTTGATGCGTTGAAATTTTTAGCTGAAGAAAGTTTGGAAGAAGTAGAACAAAGAATGAATAAACGGGCAGAAGGGATCAGTGAAGCTTATGAAGTGCAAACAAATATAGCCAATAAGAAAGGTTGGTGGTTTGTAAGTTCCACTCCAAAATATTCACAGAATGGCGAACACATAGGCTCAATAGTAATTTGTTTAGATATTACCAACCAGAAAAAACTGGAAAAGGAACTTATTAAATCAAGAGAGCAGGCAGAGCAGCTGGCAAAAGCAAAAGAAACCTTTCTTGCAAATATGAGTCATGAAATACGTACTCCAATGAATGCAATTATGGGTATGGGCAACCAGTTATTAAAAACAAAATTATCAGAGCAACAGCGTTTTTATCTCAATACAATAAATACCGCTGCTGAAAATCTATTAGTAATTATTAATGATATACTTGACCTTTCTAAAATAGAGGCGGGAAAACTTAGTGTAGAGAAAATCGGATTTGAACCAAAGAAAGTAGTTGGCAATGCTATGCAGGTATTAATGTATAAGGCTGAAGAGAAAGGACTAAAACTCACTAATTCGTATTGCGATAACCGGCTGGCATCTGTTTTAATTGGAGATCCTTACCGCTTAAATCAGGTATTACTAAATCTAATCAGCAATGCAGTTAAGTTTACAGAGAAAGGTGCAATTGATGTTACCTGTGAAGTAATTAAGGACACAGATACTACTCAAACTATACAGGCCAAAGTAATTGATACAGGTATAGGTATGGATAAAGATTTTGCAGAAAAACTATTTGACAAATTCAGCCAGGAATATGAATCGGTTTCCAGAAGATATGGCGGTACCGGTTTAGGAATGAGTATTTGCAAAGAGTTGATTGAACTGATGGGTGGAGAAATTGAAGTATCAAGTATTAAAGGCAAAGGCACAACTATTATGTTCAGGATTGAATTTACGAAAGGAACCAATTCAGATATTGCTGGAATTATCACAGAAAACATTACAGCTGATTTTTTGAAAGGTAAAACACTACTTGTAACTGACGATAATGATATGAACAGGCTGGTAGCATCCACTATATTAGAAAACTATGGTGCCGCTATTATTGAAGCAGCAAATGGAGAAGAAGCTTTATTTGCACTGGATAAAAACAAAATAGACCTGGTATTGATGGATATACAAATGCCTATTTTAAACGGGTATGATGCTGTACGTATCCTTCGTAAACAGGGAAACGAAATTCCGGTTATAGCACTTACCGCCAATGCAATAAAAGGGGAAAATGAAAAATGTATTGAAGCAGGAATGAATGATTATATCGCCAAACCTTTTAAAGAAGAGGAATTTTTAAAGAAGATAGCGCATTGGTTGAATGCGGAAATATCATCCGTTGAAAACTTATCAATCAATGAAGTGGCAATTGAAGATACCCTCTATGATTTATCGGGATTAGAAGAAATCAGCCGGGGCAACAAGGCTTTCATTGAGAAAATGATTAAACTATTTTGTGAGCAATCACCGGTTATGGTTGAACAAATTAAAGAAGCCTATACATCGGATAAATTAGAAGCAATGGGTGCCATAGCGCATAAACTAAAACCGAGTATTGATAATTTAAGAATCAAGTCACTCAAACAAGTAATCCGCAGTATTGAGAAAGCAGGGAAGGAACAAAGTAAAACAGAAGAATTAGCAACTCAAATTCAATTGACTAAAGAAATAATTAATAAAACTATTAAAAAACTAAAGCAGGAGTTTCCTGTATAAAAAATAAATATGATTACCAAAGAACAGGCATTTGAAAAATCTGCCACACTATTAAAGCAATTGCACTTAGACATTATTAAAGAAGACAAATCGAGACCATGGGGTGGTTTTTATGTAATTGATGAGTCACAGGCGGCGCAATTCGCCAAACATTTTTTTCCGGAAGAGGATTTTGAAGCGTTGAAAATTTCAGAAAAACTCAGCCCGAAAATTTTAATGGTGGCTCCTGGTAAAAGATTGAGCTGGCAATATCATCATCGCCGTGCAGAAATATGGAGATGCATTGATGGTGAAGTAGCTGTTGCTACCAGTCATACCGATGTAGAAAAAGAAAAGCACATTTTAAAACCGGGTGATAAAATAAAGTTGAAGCAAGGTGAACGTCATCGCCTCATTGGATTAGATGGATGGGGTGTAGTTGCAGAAATATGGCAACATACCGATGCTGCTAACCCATCTGATGAAGATGATATTATTAGATTACAAGATGATTTTGGAAGGTAAATATTTAAACCCTGGAAGGCTTTTTTCACAGTTTGTCCTTTTTTCTTATATGTTTTGATCCGTTGCCTATCCCCGTAGCTCATATTGAAAAATGAGTAAACTCTTTCTTTCGGTACATAATGCATTCCTTACAAAAACCCTTTTTCTTAAAGGGTGTTCATTGATTTATACAAGTCTCGATTCTGGAATTACTTCTTTGATTTGGAAGAAATTCTCAAATACATGACGATAAAATAATGATTTGCAATATTTTATGATTTGGCATACATATGGACAATTCCATGCCAAACAAATAAAAATGAAAAAGCAAAACATCAAAAGAACATTTATTGTAGATGACGACCCATTTTGGACAGCTATGCTTGCTCAAATGCTTACCGACCTCGGTTATGAAAACATTGTAACCTTTAGTAATGGTAAAGATTGTATTGATAACCTTCACCTCAACCCCAGTCTTGTGTTCCTTGATTACCAAATGGAAGATATGGATGGCCTCGAAGTATTGCAAAAAATAAAGAGCTATTATCCCGGAATTGGTGTGGTATTCTGCACAGCACACGAAGATTTAAGCGTAGCAGTGAATGCAATGAAAAACGGTTCATTCGATTACCTGCTGAAATCGAACGCCACAAAAAAAGAAGTTGCTTCCATTATCAATAACATGGGTGAGAAACAAATTTTTGCTGATAAAGTAATTTAATAAAAAAATTAACAACTACTCATGCCATTTACTCTTGCACATCCGGCTATTATTCTTCCGCTTACTAAATCAAAACGGCTTTCACTCACCGCTTTGATTGCAGGAAGTATGGTGCCTGACTTTGAATTTTTCTTCCAGTTGAGGGAAGTAGAAAACATCGGGCATCACTGGTATGGTATTTTGCTTTTTGATTTTCCCGTTGCATTGATCAGCTGTTTCTTATTTCACAACCTGCTGAGAAATGCACTGGTAATTAACTTGCCTGCATTTTTCAGAAACCGTGTTGCCAACGTGTTGGACATTGACTGGAACAGTTATGCAAGAAATAACAAATGGAACATTACTCTTTCCTTATTCATTGGCATCGCTTCGCATATTCTTTGGGATGGCTTCACGCATTATGACGGACTATTTGTAGAAATGTTCCCGCCACTGGCTGCCAAAACCAGCATCGCAGGATTTGATTTACCAGTATATTATTTACTCCAGTTATTATTCAGCATTATCGGTTTACTGGCAGTGACCGTTGTTATTCTTCGCATGCCGAAACAGCCAAAAGCAATCAGCGGAGAAAAAAATAATTGGTACTGGCCTTTATTCCTGTTAACCCTTTCAGTTATTCTGTGTATTCGCCTTGCCGGCTGGCCTGAATATAATTCCTTCTGGAGTGTATTTATGGCTGTGATGGGTGGTATTTGTTACACATGGATACTGGTATCTTTTCTTTTTAAAAATTATTTACTTAAAAAAATATCTTTATGAGTTTCGTTATTGATTTTTTCAAAACACCTGGTAATCAAAAGGCGAATATCCGCTTCAGAAAAATGCAACAACTGACCAGTAAAGAGGCAACTTCTATCCGCGAAGAAATCGGAGAACTCATGTCAACTGAATTTGACACGATTTATGTAGACGCAAGTGATGTGATAACTGCAGACCTTTCCGGTATCAATGAAATCATTCATACCAATTACACGCTGCAACATGCAGAAAAGAACCTGGTATTTGTTTACCGCAAAAATTCGGTTGTGGAAAAATGGGTAGAAACTACCAGCCTTGACAAATTTGTTGACACTGCCTTGCTTCCATCGAATTAATCTTATAATAAAACATAAAATGAAATTACTCCGGATATTTTTGACTCTCGTTTTCTTTCACACTGTATTCAGTTCGAATGCTCAGGTGAATGAAACAACTCCTTTAAGCGGTGAAAAAAGAGAGCAGTTTATCCAGCGGGCAGTTCAGTTTCGTAAAGATGAGAATTATGCTGCTGCTATTGTGCAACTGGATTCTATCCTGGCTCATAATGGCAAAGATGCCGGTATACTGTTATTCAAAGGCGACTTGAAATTACAAAGTAAGTTGTATGGTGATGCAGTGGAAACATACAAAGCATTGCTGCCCTTGAATTATGAAAGGACTATTACACAAATCAATCTTTCTTATGCACTATTCATGAATCACCAGCCGGCAAAGGCATTAAGCTTTGCTGAAAAAGCATGGGACGAAAACAAAACAAACAGCAATGCCATTGTAAATTATTTCAATGCCATGCTCTGGAATATAAAAACAAAAGAAGCATCCGCTTTTTTGCAGGCACAGGATAGTCTGCTTACACCTGCACAAAGACTGGTATTAAAAGCAAGACTATATACCACCAGTGGTAATTATAATGAAGGCTTAAAATATTATGACAGCCTGGTGAAAGCATATCCTGAAAAATATTATGTACAGGAATATGCAGAAGTATTATTAGGTAAAAAAGAAATTAACCAGTCGTCGGAAACAATGCAAAATTCCAAAGAATTATTTACAGCCAATGAATACAAGGCGTATGAACAAAAACTAAAAGCTACCAGGCAACAGAATGCCGGAACCGAAATGATTTATTTTAAAGATGTAGCCAAAAACGTACGCATTGATAACAGTATATGGTGGCAGCAAAATGAAAACCGTACCTACCGTTTTCGTTTAAGTGCAGGCACCTCTACTTATACGTCTGCATTAAAGGAAAAAACAACAGCTCAGTTTGGTCATATACGTATTGATGAAAAATGGAGCCGTGAATGGAGTGGTGAAACCGATATACATCTACAACTGATACAACCATCCAACGGTGAACGTTTCACCGGTGTTACGGGACAACAAAGTGTAAAGTACCAGCCCAATGACCGTAGAATGTTTGGCGCATATTATAGTTCAGATATATTAAACTATACTGCTTCGTTACTTGGAAATAATATCCGCAGCAATAATGCGGGTTATATCACACATATTATGCTGAGCGGTAAAACAGGTTTTTACAGCCAGGGGAGTGCCGGGTTGCTTACCGATAAAAACCAACGTTACCAGTTCTTCGGTTCATTGTATCATTTGTTTCGTACTGAACCCACGTTGAAAACAGGCCTTAATTTTTCTGCCCTGCATTATAAAGACAGTAGTATAAAAAATTATTTCTCTCCCAACCGTTATTTGAATACAGAAGTATTTGCTGATTACAGCACACCCTTACCTATGCTGAGTAAATTTTATTTACAACTGCAGGCAGCCGCGGGTATGCAAAAGATAGAAGCAGGCAAATGGGAACCTGCCTTTCGTTTTCAAACAGAATTAGGCATCCGCATACAACACCTGGAAACTTCTTTAAAATACCAAACCAGTAACGTAGCCTCTGCTGCCGGCACCGGCTATAAGTTTAACTGGTATACAGCAAAAGTGATGTGGAAGTGGTAAAAGCCAAAAACTTCTTTATACTTATTCCTGTACCAAAGTGACTGCCTTGTTCCAACCCTTCCGTGATTTACCCCGCAACGATGGACACAGTCTAAATATTTGAAGAACCAATTCGAAGGGCGAACATACAACATTGGTATTTCCAAAATGTAGGCTGACGGAAGCAGTGTTTCAACTGTTGTAATTCTGTTAGGCTTCATATCAAGCTTGACCTTATCTATTTAGCTATGTGCATATCATCATCTTTTTTATCTTTACTCAGTAGCGGTCAGCCAGGCTTACGGATTTCTATTCCATGCACTTCGGCAATACCTGTTCGTTAGCAACTTCAAATTATTTATACAAAAAACCCTGTTCCTTTTTTGGATACAGGGTTTTTTGTATGGACCCGACATACAAGTGAGAAACATTTTATCGCCAGCGGCCCGGTACCCATTTATATCCTCTGCGGGTATATTGCCAATGGCCGGGCACCCATACCGCCCTGCTTTGTATTGGACTTGCCCAATATCCCGGCACTGTTACATACTGCCCTCTTTGCCAACGCCACTCTGGTCCTATCCAGATGGCACCATGCCGGGGAGATGGGCCTGGTGCATTTACCCGAACGCCAATCGGAAAGTTTAAACGAACTCTAACATGTTGCGCCTGTAGTTGCAATCCCGCTACCAACAAGCACATTACGATTAAGGCTTTTATTTTCATAGCTACTTGTTTAAGGCCTGTATGACCGGAAAAGATATTCCGGGTTTAGTTGGCACCGATACTTTTCCTAACTTTCCTGTTATGAATCTTGATAAGCTGCGGCCCGATAAATACCTGAAATATTTGTACCTGCCCAATCTGTTTGGCTCCAATAGAACCAAAGAGATTTTATCTGTTAACCCTACTGTTATTCCTCACCGGGATGTATGATTATAACGCAGAAACAATGGAAGAGAAAAAATTTTCCACCATTGATAGTTGTTTTAATTACAAATCAAGCGGCCGCACCACCTGGATCAATATTGATGGGCTACGCAAAACAGATGTAGAAGCCATTTGCGCACATTTTGATATTCACCCGTTGATCGTTGAAGATATACTGAGCATTAACCAGCGTCCAAAATTAGATGAGGCCGAGAACAGCATTTTTTGCCTGCTCAACATGCTTTATTTTAATGAAGAAACTTTTGCAGTAGAGCAAGAACAGATCAGTATCATCCTGGCCAAAGATGTCGTTATTAGTTTCCAGGAAGATGCTCATCGCGATGTGTTTACTTCCTTGCGGGAAAAGCTAAAAAGCCACGGCAGTAAAGTACGACAGCGTACGGCCGATTATCTCTGCTACACATTGCTCGACATGATCGTTGACCATTATTTTATTGTAATGGAAAAACTCGGCAATCGTATCGAAGAAGTGGAAGAAGAAGTATCCCGGGGTAATAATCCAAGAGCTCTTGCACATATAACCAGATTGAGAAAAGAGCTGATCATTTTAAAAAGAAATTTTTCTCCGGTTCGGGAAGTAATAAATGGTTTTTTAAGAACTGAGAGTGAGCTGTTAGAAGATCGCCATACTAAATATTATAAAGACGTTTACGATCACATCATCCAGGCTACAGACCTTAGTGAAAACTATCGGGATATCATGGTGAGTTTGCAAGATCTGCATGTGAACAACGTAAACATGAAAATGAATGAAGTGATGAAGGTGATGGCAATCGTTACCTGCCTGCTTGCACCAGCTACTGTTATCGGTGGTATTTTTGGAATGAACTTCGATGCCAATGTAAACTTCTTTCACCAACGTTGGGGGTTTTATACGGCTGTTGGCTTAATGTTATTAATACCAATTGTTATGCTGTGGATGTTCCGGCGGCGTGGCTGGTTTTAAATTGATCGTTACATGGGGGTAGTTATAACAACATTGTCACACCGGGCTTGACCCGGTGTCTTTCCTAAATAATCTTTTGTTCGATACCTTTATTTCATTAGCAATAGGTAAGAGAGAAAGATTCCGGGTCGGGCACAGGGCGACATAACACTACAAAGGGTATTTTAATTAATTAACGTTGTGTAAATTTAATGAGCCTGTCACGCCGGGCTTGACCCGGTGTCTTTTTCACCAATATATTTTTCGGCATTTTTCTGTTAGATATTTTGGGAAAGATTCCGGGGTGGGCCCGGAATGACAAATAAAATAAGCCGAATAGGCAATAAAAACTTCTATGCATTTCAAAAATATTTTATGGGCCGTAGTAATTCTTTTTCGGTTTATATTCTTTCAAATTTTGCCCGCACTGTTTTTTATATTGGCGTAACTAACAATCTTGTTACAAGAATTGCGCAGCACAGAAATGGCACAGGTAGTGTTTTTACATTAAAGTATAAATGTTTTTTTCTTGTTTATTATGAAGACTATGCTGATATTAATAATGCAATTGCCCGGGAAAAGCAATTAAAAAATTGGCAGCGGAAGTGGAAAATCGAATTGATACGAAAAGAAAACCCCGACTTGAATGATCTTGCAAAAGACTGGGACTAGAAAAAGATTCCGGGTCAAGCCCGGAATGACATGGCAAAACAAACATTATCAATTTAATAATCGGGATCGTGTAAATATATCGGGTCTGTCACACCGGGCTTGACCCGGTGTCTTTCTCAAAAATTTATTTGCTAACTATTTTGTGTTGGGTTTAAATCTATATAAGTTGTTTAATAGCAAAAGATTTCGGGTCAGGCCCGGAATAACAAAATGCAATAAAGATTTTATTCTTTCTTCTAGCCTTTAGGGGACAGGGATTTCTTATACACCGGCACCGTACTACACGGCTCGCCATACATGATACTTTTTACTACAGGGCGCAATAGTTTAGTTATTTCCATGTATACATAATCTGCTATAGGCGTTTCGCCGCAGCCTTTAATTACTATTCGCTTATCAAAGAAATCATTTGCATTTATTGCTGAGAGATTTTTTAGAAACAGGGTTTTGTGTAATTCTTTTTCATCGCCCATTACTATTTCTGCAGCTACTGGTTGCAGGTAAGATGCTACCAGCATATAAGCCCATACTGGAATGATGGCGTCGGCGGTGCAGGTGAGTGCTATATTTTTATTGGCGAATATCGACCAGTCAATATTTTTTAGTGCTTCTCTAAAATCTTTTTCTTTTAAGATCAGACCCATGAACAAATAATCTTTCATATCGAAAACAGCGGTTTCTCCTTTCGGATACCAGGTTTCCAAATCGATTGTTACCAAACCACTTTCCGCTACTTTATTTATTATTGGCTCACTCATTTCTTGCTTTGTTGTTTGCGACTTCCGTAAAACAAAAAAGCCCCGTCTCGTTTAAGGAGACAGGACTCTTTCTGTTAATTTTGGTTGCTATTCAGTTTAATATTTTTCAGCTCTTTTATCTTTAATGGTGGCCGCTTCACGCAGCGCCATCAAAATCAACTGAGGGTTGGCTGCTCTTTGTTTTCCCTGTTCGTACAATGATTTGCGTTGTTCAGTAACATCACCACTTGTTACGGCTGTTGCAGAAACGTTTTCTACTCTTACAACATATACACCATTCTGTCCTTCCAATACTTCCGGAACTACTTTTCCTTTATTAGCTGGATTAAACGCTGCGCCAATTACCCGTGGCTCATAACCCAATGCAGGCGATGTTGCCTGGGAAGACATTCTGATGCTATCCGCTGTTTCTATTGGTTTTGCCAATGTGGTAGCTGCTGTTTCCAAGGTTGATATTTTACCAATTTTTTGTTTCAGCATTTCTGCTTTCTTCTTATTACGCAAGGCTGGCTCTGCCGTCATTCTTGCAGTGGCCACACTTTGTGTTCCTTCTTCAAAAACTTCTGTAACTACCGCAACATACTTCGCCTTTCTTAGCATCATAAATAGCCCGTACAAAAGTTCTTGAATCACCAAGACCCGGAATTTGAGAATCTGCTGGTTTAATATTAGAACCGATTCCTTTTAAAAGACCCTGTGATTTTAGTTTTTTCTCATACGTCGCATCAAATGATTTTAAATCTCTGCTATCGCCGGCAAATTCGTTGGCTTTGTTTAAGGCGTTGTTATCTGTTTCCTGGCTGGTAATAATTTCTTTTGGCAGATATGCAATTTTATAACCAGCACCACTTCCTTTATGCGAAAGCACTTCCATATAGTGATAACCAAAATCTGTTTTTACTACGCCTTTTGTTCCAATAGGATTTAAGAATCCAAAATCATTGAACGGTGCTACCATTTGGCCCGGCGTCATATTCTCATATATTCCACCCTTGTCTTTGCTGCCCGGATCTTCTGAAAGCTTTGCACAAACCGTATCAAAGTTGGAACCGTTGCGGATAGCCACTTCTATACTATCAGCTAATTTTTTTGCATCCTCATCACTTCTTATTGGATACATCTGTCCGCTTTGCGGATCTCTTTGTGTAGTAGCTATAAGTATGTGGCGAACTTTTACTGTATCTGGCATTTGTCTTACACCCATCATTTTTGCCAATGTATAGGTGGAGCCATCAAGATATGGTCCATAAGTGCTGCCAACCGGTGTTCTGAAAATAGAATCTTTAGCAGCAATCTGTATGGCTTTGCCGCTGATATAACCATTATAAAAATTTCCTGTTCCCTGGTAGGCAAGAAACTGTTCTATATTTTGTGTGGTATCAAACTCTGCCTTTAATGCCATTAGTTTGTTTCTTGCTTCTGCACTATCTGCAGCCGTTGGTGATGCGCTAAATTTTACATAGCTGATGCTGCGACTTTCCTGCTGTTTAAATGCGTCTTTATTCTTATTAATATAATCTTGAATTTCTTTATCCGTAATCTTTACTGCGCTATCAGGTATGCTGGTATAGGGCTCTCTTACAAAAGAAATTTTTGCCATCTGGCTGTTATCAGCATTTTGTTTTTCTACCATCCATTTTGGATAGTTAACGGTATTGGCTAACATAGCAACCAACTTTTCGCTTTTGCGTTGTTGCTCCAGGTCTCTGATATAGTTATTGAACTGTTCTTTTTGTTCAGGAGTTCCTTTCTTCAACATCTGATCTATCTGTTGCTTTGCAAGCACTGCATTATACTGACCGGTTGCAGAATCTGTAAACTGTTGTTTTAAATCTTGCGGAGCATTAGGACCATATAAAATATCGCCTAATTCTTTTTTGCCAATCTTCATTCCCAGTTTATCAAATTCATCGGTAAACAAAACTCTTCCCACTTCCTGGCTCCAGGCTTGTTCAATGGCTTGTTGAGTTGTTGCACCACCTGCAGGATAACCTTGCTGCTGCAAACTACTTTCTACACGGTCAACGTATTGCTGAAATTCAGCGGCAGAAATTTTAGTGCCGTTTACAGTACCCACAGAATTGGGTCCGCCACCTGTAGCACCACGACCTTTACCAGCAAAATAATCGGTTAGAATAAATCCAATGAGGGCTAAAGCAATCAATACAACAGAAACTTTTGCGCCTTTGTCCCTTATAGTTTGAATAATAGACATAATAATATACCCTGTTTAAAAAGGATGGCAAAAATAGGGGAAAAACTGTG
>LNFM01002430.1_pt1 | contig 39060 bp, 34 predicted proteins | sample 596031 | NCBI WGS metagenome assembly LNFM01 (sample SAMN04254537, study PRJNA301005) | activated carbon metagenome | isolation source: dual media filters at the Ann Arbor, Michigan drinking water treatment plant | place: USA: Ann Arbor | reverse complement strand
CCCGGAGAGCCTGCCCATGTCGTTCTTCAAGAAGCTCAAGGAGCGGATGTTCCGGTCTTCGGACAAGATCGGCGAGGGGCTGGAGGCGCTGGTCGCCGACGGGGCAGACGACCCGAAGGACCCGCCGCGCGAGCTGCCCGATGCGCTGCCGGAACTGCCCGAGCCCGCGATGCCGGAGCTGCCGGAACCGGACGTGCCCGAGATGCCGGACACCGCCGATCCCGAGCCCAACCTGCCGATGCCCGAGGACCCGATGCCGACGGAGCGGGCACGGACGCCTGCGCCCGAGCCCGAGCCAGCAAAGCCCGGCCTTCTGGGGCGTTTGTTCGGGCGGACAGCCGTCGAGGAACCCCGTCGGGTGCTGGACGACGAGATGCTGGAAAGCCTGGAAGAGCTGCTGATCCAGGCCGACATGGGCGTCGATACCGCGGTGCGGGTGACGGCCAACATCGCCGAAGGGCGGTTCGGGCGGAAGATTTCGACTCGTGAGCTGCGCTCAGCGCTCGCCTCGGAAGTCTCGCGGATCATGGGGCCGGTGGCGCGGCCGATGCCCTTGTATCCCCAAAAGCCGCAGGTCGTGCTGGTGGTGGGCGTGAACGGCTCGGGCAAGACAACGACGATCGGCAAGCTTGCCAGCCAATTCAAGGCGGCGGGCAAGACTGTGGTCATTGCGGCGGGAGACACGTTCCGCGCAGCGGCGGTGGAGCAATTGCAGATCTGGGGCCAACGCGCCGGGGTGCCAGTGCTGACCGCGCCCGAAGGGTCGGACCCGGCGTCGCTGGCTTTCGATGCGCTGACCAAGGCGCGGGCGGATGGCGCGGACCTCTTGATGATCGACACGGCGGGGCGCTTGCAGAACCGCCAGGATCTGATGGAGGAACTGGCGAAGATCGTGCGCGTCATCCGCAAGGTCGATCCGACCGCGCCGCACAACACCCTGCTGGTTCTGGACGCGACCACGGGCCAAAACGCGGTCACGCAGGTCGATATCTTCCGCAAGATCGCCGATGTGTCGGGGCTGGTGATGACCAAGCTGGACGGGACGGCCAAGGGCGGCGTTCTGGTGGCACTGGCCGACAAGTTCGGGCTGCCGATCCATGCCATCGGGGTGGGTGAGCAGATCGACGACCTTGCGCCGTTTGATCCGGAGGAATTCGCCAAGGCGTTGGTCGGGGCCGAGGGGTGATCCGGGCGGGTCTTCTGGCGCTGGCGCTGGCTGGGCCGGTCGGGGCGGAAGGCCTCGCCGGTCAGGCGCTGTGCGCGGCGGCCTGGGAGAAACTTGAGGGCGGGCTTGGTACGCTGGGGAGGGTCACGGCAGCCTCGGTGGCGCAGGAGGGGGACTGGTGCGTCGTCGAAGCCCCGGTTCTGGACCTGCAGGGACGATATCTGCCGGACTGGCATATGGACCGTTTGCGGGTTCGTGGCACGGCGCTGGGCTGGATTGCGGATGGCTCGACCTTGCCCGAGGGGCTGGAGGTCGTGGTGGACGGGCTGCGGCTGGTGGTTGAGACCGGAAATCAACAGACGGACTGGCTTTTCGCCGCCCAATCCCGCCCGAACGCCATCTACGCCGAGGCTGCGCTGTCCTGGGATGCCGGTGCCGGGGTGCTGCGGCTGGAAGGGCTGACCGTGGATTTCCCGGGCGAAAACGCGGTGCAGGCCTCGGCGCTGGTGCGGGGGGTGGATCTGTCCTCGACCGGAGCGATGCAGATGTCGGTGACCAGCTTCGCGCTGACCGAGGCTGATCTGCGGGTCACCACGCATGGGCTTTTCGAATGGTATCTGCTGATGGCGCTGGCGCCGATGCTGCTGCCGCCTGAAGGCGACATGGACGCGGCGGCCGAGGCGATCCGGGCGGACCTCTTGGCGGGGGTGAACGACCTGCCCGAGGCAAGCTTTTCCGGCGCCAGCAAGGCGGCCCTGCAGGCGCTGGTGGGCGAGTTGCCGAACCCCTCGGGCGATCTGACCGTTGCGCTGCGGTCCGAGGCGGGAATCGGCCCGCAGCGGCTGGGCGGCTATGCGATGACGGGGGTGCCAGAGACGCTGGCCGAGGCGGCTTTGCTACTGCAGGGCGTGACGGTGGATGTTGGCTGGACGCATTCCGATGCTCCTTAAGCTTGGCTTTGCACTGGCGGTTGCGTTGGCTGGCCCGGTCGCGGCGGAGCCTGCGGGTTGCCCAAGGCTTGCAGAGGCGCTGGAGGCGATGACGGACTACGCGGTCACGGCACCTGTGGCGGGGCCGGAGGGCGGGTGGTGCGTCTTTGACCGGGCGGTGCTGAAGGCCGCGGCCGCGCCGGACCTTGCGGCCGAGCGTCTGCGGCTGCGCGGCGAGATGGCCGAGGACGCCCTGGTGGAACTGGCGCTGGAGGCGGGCGGGGTGCGGATTGCGCCCGGTCTGGGGCAGCGCGACCTCGACCCGGTCCTGCGAGAAACGCTTCGGTTGCAGACGGCGGAGCTGGCCTTTGTGGCGGCAGTCGGGCCGGAGGGGCTGGCGCTGCGGGACGGGCGGCTGAAGCTCTCTGGCGGGACAGAGCTGGAGGTCGAGGCGGATGTGGCCGGCGCAGGGCTTTCGGCGGGGACGCTTCTTTTGGGGCGGCTGACACGGGCGACGGTGGACTGGCGCAACGATGGCAAGCTTTTGCGACCAGCCCTGCAGAGCTGGGGCGAAAGCCTGGTCGACGGCGCGATTGGAGAAAACGGGGTCAATGCGGCGCGACTGGCCTTGCAGCACATGGTCCTGAACCTGCCGGACTCGCTGTTTCAGGAAGACGGGAAGGACCGGATGGAGAGTGTGCTCGACGCCTTGCCGCAGGGACGCGGGCGGCTGTGGCTGGAGTTCCGCTCGACCGAAGGGATCGGTGCTGCACAGGTGGCGATTGCCGCGCTCTCGGGCGACCCGCTGGGCCCCGAGGCGCTGGCGCGGTTGTTCGGTGGCGCGCAGATACGCCTGGACTGGCAGCCGGGGCTGGCCCCTTGAGCGACTTCCTGCGGTCGATCGAGGGCACCCCGGCGGGGCATGACATGGCGCTTGCCTTGGCCCTGCTTGCGGCGGTGCTGCATGCGCTGTTTGGCGCCTTGCAGAAGGGGCGGCATGATCCCTGGCTTAGCCGGGCGGCGATTGACGCGAGTTACGGTGTGATCGCAGTGCCCTTCGCCCTGTTCGTTGTGCCCTGGCCCGAGCCGCATATGTGGCCGATCTTCACGGGGGCCTTCGTGATCCATGCGGTCTACAAGGTGCTGCAGGCGATGACCTACTCGCGCGGGGCTTACACTGTCGTCTACCCGGTCGTGCGGGGCACGGGGCCGTTCTTTACGGTGATCGGCGCAGGCATCGTCTTTGGCGAGACCTTTGCGCCGGGGCAATGGGCGGGGCTCGCGCTGTTGGTCGGGGGTATCCTGGGGCTTGCCGTCTGGAATCTGCGCCATGTCACGGTGGACCGGGCGACGATGGTGCCCGCCCTCTGGCTGGCAGTGGCGACGGGGGCGCTGGTCGCGGTCTACACCACCTACGACGCCTATGGCATCCGCGCCACGGCGGACCCGTTCACCTTCCTCGCCTGGTTTTTCATGCTGGACGGGTTCTTCATCCCCCTGGTCACGCATCGGCGCTGGCGGCAGCTTCCTGCCGCCGAGATCATTCCGCTCATCAAGCGGGGTGTGCTGGGCGCTTTCGTCGCCTATTTCAGCTTTGGCGCCATCATGCTGGCCACCCGGCTGGACAAGGTCGGCGAAGCGGCAGTCCTGCGCGAAACCAGTACCGTCTTTGCCGCCTTGATCGGCTGGCTGGTTCTGGGCGAGAAGGTGGGGCCGGTGCGGGCCGGGCTGATGGCCCTGATCGCGGTGGGAGCAGTCATCATGGAATGGGCGGGATAATGGCCGAACGGAAGATCAACCCGATTCTCAAGCAGATTCTGGAACTGGGGCCGACCGTGGTCTTCTTTCTGGTCTACATGCGGATCAAGGACGAGACCTACAATCTGGGCGGGATCGACTATTCCGGCTTCATTGTGGCGGCTCTGATCCTGGTTCCTCTCCTTCTCGCCGCAATTTTCATCCTCTGGTTGTTGACGGGGACGATCAGCCGGATGCAGATCTTCGTGGCCGTGATGGTCGTGCTCTTCGGCGGGCTGACTGCATGGTTCAACGACGAGCGGTTCTTCAAGATGAAGACCACCATCGTCTACGGCACCTTCGCGGTGATCCTTGGCGCGGGACTCTTGCGCGGCAAAAGCCTGCTGCAATGGGTGATGGCCGAAGCTTTGCCCATGAAACCAGAGGGTTGGATGATCTTGACCCGGCGGTTGATGCTGATGTTTGCGGCCCTTGCAGTCGCAAACGAGATCATCTGGCGCACGCAATCGACCGAACTTTGGGTCAAGCTTGAGACCTTCGCGATGCCTGCCGCGCTGTTTTTGTTCCTGATGGTGAACTTCATGATGCTGCAGCGCTACCTGATTGAAGAGCCCGAGGACAAATCCTGACAACCAGCACAGGAATGCCCCGCAACCGGCCGGGTTCTGCCCCAGACCTGCCTTGAAGCATCGGTAAACCCAAAGGTGAGCCTGAGGGAGTTCACCGATGCACCGCACACCGTTCGATCTGGTCCGCCTGTTCCTGAGCCTGTTCCAGGATATGCCGCCCCTGTCGCGGTCGATGTACCTGCCCGGCGCGGTTCTTCTGATCGGGTATCCGGTCCTTTCGGTGGCCTTCGGAGCCGAACATTCCACCAGCGCCTTCGCGACCGCATTCCTTGCAGCCCTGGCTGTGCGGATCGGGATGGGGTTCGAAGGCATGGTGCGGCGGCTGTTGACCCGCTACTCGGTCGGCCGGTCGGTCGTATTTGCGCTGGCCTTCGCGGGTGTGCCGCTGGTGGTGCTGGCGCTGGCCAACGACCCTTTGTGGTGCCAGCGGATGCAAAGCCTGTTCTACGTGGTGATCGGCGGCATCTTCCTGCAGGACGTGCTGAACGGCCGCACCGCCACTGCGGCCAGCTTCTGGCCGGATGCCGAAATGCGTGACCACCTGCCGAACCTGACCCGGATCATGGTGGTCTACAACTTCGCTTTCCTGCTGCTGAACGAAACCATGATCCGCGTCGTCGATGCGTCGCACTGGCTTCTGTTCTGGGCGATGCTGCCGGTGATCGGTCACATGGTGCTGCGCGCCATGGTGCTGACGGTCATCAACCTGGACGACAACGGCCACAAGGCGTGACAGTCCACCCCACCAGTTTTTGAGCGAAGGCCTTTATCCCCCAAGACCTTTGCCAAGGGCGCCGCAAGGCGCCCTTGTCTTTTCTGGGCCTAGTCCGCCAGCAAGCAGGCGGTCTTCTTGACGTCGATGCAGCGCCGCAGCGCGGTCAGCACGCCCGCCGGGGCGTTCGACAGGGGCAGAAAGCCCAGTTCCGACAGCTTGCGCGCATAGGTCCGGGACAGCGCCGGGTCGATCCCCATTGCCGCGTCGTAATTGGCAAAGGCCTCCTCCATCCGCCCAAGCGCCGCGTCGATCCGGGCAAGGGTGTCGTGATAGGTCGCTTCCATCCGTTGGCTATCGGGGTTCTGGCGCAGGCCCTGGGAAACCTGGTCCGCCTCGGCCGCCTTGCCGTCGGCGAGAAGGGCGCGCGCCTGCACGTTGGCCGCGGCGAGGCTGTTCGGGAACCGCTGGAGGAGAGCCGCCGCTTCGGCGGCAAGCGTCGCCGGGGGGGCATACTCGCCAAGCGCCAGAAGGCGGCGCGACAGGATGTCTTCCTCGATCACCGGATTGCTGTCGGTCACGACACCCGGGCGCAGCGCCTCGTCCGCGACGGCGACAAGGTCCGGATACCGGCCAAGCGCTGCCAACGCCGCAAGCTTGTTGCGATAGGCGTTCTGGTAGCCGGGGCTCAGCGTGATGGCGGTGTCGAAGTAGCTCAGCGCCTCTTCCGCGCGGTCGAGGTCGATCAAGCAGCGGCCCTTGATCTCGTTGGCATAGGCGTATTGCGGGTCAAGCCGCAGCGCGTTGTCGGCGTCATCCGAACAGCGCTGGCCTTCGCGAAACTGCCACCAGGTTTCCGCCCGGTTGGCCCAGGCCGAGATATAATCCTCGGCGGCAAGCGCTGCCGAGTAATGCGCAAGCGCCCCGGCCGGGTCGCCCTGGTCGTAGCGGACATTGCCGAGTTCGACCCAGATCCAGGCATTTGCGGCGGAAAGTGCCACCGCCTCTTGCAACGTGGCAGCGGCCTCGTCCAGGCGGCCCAGCATCCGCTGCGCCTCGCCCTTCATCGCCAGGGCCATCGCGGCCCCGTCGGCGCTGTCGGCGGCCTGAAAGGCCTGATCGCAGAGCGTGATCTGGGTTTCGAAATCGGCGGTGCGATCGTCGCAGGTCTGCGCGGACGCGGGCAGGGCGGGGGACAGGGTCGCGAGGACGAAAAGGAGGCGGCGCATGGGGGCTTTCGCAACTGGGTCCGGGACGGTGCGGGAAGCGTCCTTCAGCCGGTCGGGAAAATCAAGTGCGGGCAGGGGGTTTCAGGCCGCGGGCAGGCCCCCACCAAGGTTCATCCCACGGGCGCCAAGGATCAGGCGCGACCAGCGGCGACCGGGGCGATGGCGCGGCAGGTCGGCCGCCGCCAGCCGCTTTTCGATCAGCGCCCGGTACAGCGCGATGGTGCCGGGGCGCAGGTAGGGCGACCAGTGGCAGATGCGCCGGGGCGGGTCGGCAAGTGGATGGCCAAGGGCAGAAAGTCCCGCCAGCGTGCGCGGTTGGTCGATCCAGAGGTCGTGCCAGTGCGCTAGGCTGCGTCCAAGACCCTGTCCGATCGAGGTGCGCAGGCCCAGGTGGATGCCCCATTCGAAAAAGGCATCGAAGAGGTCGTTCTCGCGCGTGGTGACGTTGATGACCTCGACCACGCGTCCGGCCGGAGAGGCAAGCGCTGCCAGAGTGCGGCCCCGGGTTTCGGCGGCGGCAAGAAGGATCATCCGGTCGATCTGGCCGGGCTCGACCAGGGGCAGGGCCGCAAGTGCGACGCGGGCGCCCATCGAATGGGCGAAGATCTGGATCGGGCGGCCGGACAGCTCGTGGACCATACGCGCGATGTCTGCCAAGGCGGCGCCGGTGCGATGGGCCCGCAGATGCGCGCGCCAGGGGTCGCATTTCGCGTTCCACCCCAAGGCAATCCCCAGCCCTTGCCTGCCGTCCAGCCCAAGGTGACGGGGCCAGCTGACCGCGCGACGGTCGGCGGGCGCGGGGTCAAGCGACAGGATCGAGCCATGCGGGCAGTCGCGGGCAAAGCCCGGGGCATAGCGCCAGCCGTGGATCATCACAACGACTGGAGCGCCCGGTGGAAGTGCCGCCAGCTTGCGCGCCAGCCTGTCCCGATCAAGGACCAGACCCTGGTCTGTCGCGTCGGCGCGGATCGGACGGGGATCGTCGGTCATGGCCTGCACCGCATCACTGCCTGTTTTCGTCATCGTTGCCGCAGTGCGGAAACGGTGGGGTGACGCGCAGGTGACGGGCGCATGACAGCGGGGCGCTGTGGCCGCTTGACCACGCCGGGCGGCGGGCGTATGCAAGCCCTCGTGGCGCTTTGTTACCGGATTGCGGGCCACGTTAAACAAACCGCTAAAGAGGTGAAGGGCATGGCCCCGGCACCTTTGGTATGCCGGGGTTTTTTATTGGCCGGGGGGCCTGAGGCGACGATGACCAAGGACTGGAAGACACGGACCCGGATGGTCCACGAAGGCACCCGCCGCAGCCAGTATGGCGAGATGGCCGAAGCGATCTTCCTGACGCAGGGCTTCGTCTACCCCACCGCCGAAAGCGCCGAGGCGCGGTTCGTGAAGGCGGGCGAGGACGAGTTCATCTATGCCCGCTACGGCAACCCCACGACCCGGATGTTCGAGGAACGCATCGCCGCCTTGGAGGGGACGGAGGACGCCTTCGCCACCGCGAGCGGAATGGCGGCGGTGTCGGGTGCTCTGATGTCGCTGGTGCGGGCGGGGGACCATGTGGTCAGCGCGCGGGCGCTGTTCGGATCCTGCCTTTACGTGCTGGAAGAGGTGCTGCAGAAGTTCGGAGTGAAGGTCACCTTCGTCGACGGTGCGGACCTCGACCAATGGCGTGCGGCGGTGACGCCCGGCACCAAGGCGGTGTTCTTCGAATCGATGTCCAACCCGACGCTGGAGCTGGTGGACATCCGCAGCGTCTCCGAGATCGCCCACAAGGCGGGGGCTATGGTCATCTGCGACAATGTCTTTGCCACGCCGATCTTTTCCCGAGCGGTCGAACAGGGCGCGGATGTGGTGGTCTATTCCACGACCAAGCACATCGACGGGCAGGGAAGGGCGCTGGGTGGCGTGGTCTGCGGCACGCAGGCCTTCGTGCGCAAGGTGCTGGAACCCTACATGAAGCACACCGGCGGCTCGATGAGCCCGTTCACCGCCTGGATGCACCTGAACGGCATGGCGACGCTGGACCTGCGCTGCCGGGCGATGGCGGCTTCTGCCCTGCAGATTGCCGAGACGCTGGCCCAGTGGTCGCAGGTGGGCCGGGTGATCTATCCGGGGCTTGCCTCGCATCCGCAGCACGATCTGGCCATGGCGCAGATGGGCAGTGGCGGCACCCTGGTGACCTTCGAGGTGGCGGGCGACAAGGACACGGCGTTCCGCTTCATGAACGCCTTGGGAATCATCAAGATTTCCAACAACCTGGGTGATGCCAAGTCCATCGCGACCCATCCCGCGACGACCACGCACCAGCGGCTTCCACAGGACCAGAAGGACGCGCTGGGGATCACGCCGGGGCTGATCCGGCTGTCGGTCGGACTGGAAGACCCCGACGATCTGATCGAGGATCTGGCACAGGCTCTGGGACGGAACTGACCCGGCGAGGGGGGATGGTTTCGCGGCGGGAACCGGGTACTCTGCCGCAAGACGCGCGGTGGGAGGCGGTATTGCGGGACATCCGGTCGCGGGACCTTTGGCTGCTGCTTCTGGCGGGGCCGGTGCTGTTCCTCTTTGCAATCATCGCCGTCTCGGTGGCGCTGGGGGCAAGCGGTGTGCCGGCCGAGCAGATCGGGGCGGAAGTGCCGCGCCATGCCTCGACAATCCTTCTGGTCGTGCTGGTGGCGCTAGGGCTGTTGGCTCTGTGGCGCCTGCCGGTGCCGGCGCTATGGGCGGAAGGCGCAGGGGCGCGGCTGCCGGATGCGGCGGTGGGTGCGGGGGTCGGCGCGGGGTTGGCGGTCGCTTACCTCTGGGCGCTGGCCCCGCTGATGGAATGGCTGCAGCGCGATGTGGGCGACTATGTCCCGCCCGGAGAAGTGCTGGCCACGGTGTCGGGGCAGATAATGCCGTTCTTCCTGGCCAATGTGCTGCTCGCTCCGGTGGTGGAAGAGACGATCTATCGCGGGGCGGCGCTACAGGGGATTGCGGCGCGGTCGGGCCCGGGAAGGGCGATGATCCTGAGCTGCCTGGCATTCGGCGCGCTGCACTGGACGGGTGGCGTCTGGTATATGTTGCTGACCGGTATTGTCGCAGGCGGGGCCTTCGCGGGCCTGGCGCTGTGGCGTGGCGGCCTTATGGCACCCTTCGCGGCACATCTGACCCTGAATGCAATCGAGTTTGCCGTGACCGCGACGTGACTGCCGCAGGCGTCAAGCAAGCCGTCGCTCCTGATGCTTGCGTTTCCGGATAAATTGACTATCTGATGGACGCCTGCCTCGGACCAGGGTGATCCGGCGGCGGCTGCCAATCGTAGAATATTCCGGAAATTGACGGCTTGGCCATCTGGCCCGCCCGAACCGAAAGGACCTGCCCAGATGAATATCCATACCCCCGAAATCGACCGTCTTCCGACGCGCGAAGAGGCCGAAGCGGCACTTGCCGTGCTGCGGCAGTGGGCGGGGAAATCGTCGGACGAGGACATCTCGCGCCTGGATTCAGCGGTGGGCTGGCTTTTGCCGGGGCAGGGCTATCCCGCCCTGTCTCGTGAGTATCCGGTTGGGTTCAAGGCGGATGCCGCCTACCGCGCCTCGCTGCCTGACCTGCAGAACGGTCCGGCCAGCCTGATCCGCGGGGCAAGATCGCGCATCCAGCATGTCGGCATCTCGAACTTCCGCTTGCCGATCCGCTATGCGACCCGCGATGGCGCCCCCCTGGTGCTGGAGACCAGCGTGACCGGCACGGTCAGCCTGGAGGCCGAGCAGAAGGGCATCAACATGAGCCGCATCATGCGGTCGTTCTATGCCCATGCCGAGAAGGAGTTTTCCTTCGGCGTGATCGAAGCGGCGCTGGACGATTACAAGGCGGACCTCGGGGCCTTCGACGCGCGCATCCAGATGCGCCTGTCGTTCCCGATGCAGGTGAAATCGCTGCGCTCGGGCCTGTCGGGCTGGCAGTACTATGATATCGCGCTGGAACTGGTCGAGGCGGCGGGGGTGCGCAAGCGGATCGTGCATCTCGATTACGTCTACTCCTCGACCTGCCCGTGCAGTCTGGAGCTGGCCGAACATGCCCGGGCGATGCGCGGGCAACTGGCGACGCCGCATTCGCAACGGTCGGTCGCACGGCTGTCGGTGGAACTGACGGGCGAAATGGCGTTCGAGGAGCTGATCGAACTGGCCCGCGCAGCCGTGGTCACCGAGACCCAGGTCATGGTCAAGCGCGAGGACGAACAGGCCTTTGCCGAGTTGAACGCGGCCAACCCGATCTTCGTGGAAGACGCGGCGCGGCTCTTCTGCGAGGCGCTGCGGGCGGACCCGCGGATCGGCGATTTCCGGGTGATCGCGAGCCACCAGGAAAGCTTGCACAGCCATGATGCGATCAGCCTTCTGACTGAAGGCGAGACTTTTGCCGCCGAAAGCCTGGACCCTCGGCTGTTTCAGGGGTTGATCCACGCGGGCTAAAGCGTGGCCAGAATTGACGCGAACGACCAAGGACCGCTGCCGCAAGGTGGCGGTCCTTTCCTGTTTGGTATCAATCTGTTCTGCGAATTGGTCAAAAAATTCCAGGCAATGAATGAACCGATTTGCGGTCGGGTCCGACCTATCCACGGGAAGCCGGTAAGCGGCCTCCGGAACACAAGAGATCAAGGACCAATCATGAAACTGTCGATTTTTGCCGCCCTTTTCGCCGTCACCCACAGCGCTGTCGCGCCGACGATGTCCCTTGCGGGCGGGGTAACGCCCTCCGGTCAACGCTGTGCGCCCTGCGCCGTGACCGTCACCAATCCGGACACCGGCGAACAGGGCTGCCACAACCGTGAAACCCAGACCTCCGAGCCCGGCGCCTGCCCGACCAAGTGATCCTGGCCCGCCTGCGGACGGGTGGCGACCGGGATGCGGAACCGAAAGGCGTGTTCCGGTCGCCCTGGATCGCAGAAGCTTAAGCGGGACCGGCGGGGAGGATGCATGCCCCCCGCCGGTCGCCACGCGGCCTTCCCGATTGACGCCCTGTTCCCCGGCGCGTAGCCATGGCCCACCATGGTAGACTTCCGTCCCGTCGCCTACGTCATCGGCCGTATCCTGATCGTCCTGGCGATCCTGATGCTGGCACCCGCCATCATTGATTGGCGGGCGGGGCTGGCGAATGGCTATGACTTCCTGGCCTCGGCCGCGCTGACTGGCGTTACGGGCACGGCGTTGACGCTGTCGACGGGCAATGCGCTTGGTCGGGGGCTTGATACCCGGCAGGCCTATCTTCTGACCGCGGGGATCTGGTTCCTGGTGCCGTTCTTCGGGGCGCTGCCGTTCTGGATCGGTGCACCCGGGCTTTCGCTTTTGAATGCGTATTTCGAGGCGGTTTCGGGGATCACCACGACGGGGGCCTCGGTGATCTCGGGACTGGCAGAGCTGCCGCAGGGCATGATCTTGTGGCGCGGAATGCTGAACTGGCTGGGTGGCCTGGGGATCGCCTTCATCGCGATGATCTTCCTGCCGCTGATGCGCATTGGCGGCATGCAGTTCTTCCGGACCGAAGGGTTCGACACCTTCGGCAAGGTCTTGCCGCGCGCCACCGATATCGCCCAGCAGCTCCTGATCGTTTACATGGCGCTCTCGGTTGCGACCATAACTGTCTATGCGGTTCTGGGCATGCCAGCCTTCGACGCCGTCGTGCACGGCATGGCCACGGTCGCGACCGGAGGGTTTTCCAGCAAGGACGATTCGTTCACCAGCTACAGCGCCCCCATCCAGTATGCCTCGGCGCTGTTCATGTTTCTTGCCAGCCTGCCCTACATCCGCTTTGTCCAATTGATGAACGGGTCGGTTGTGCCGCTATGGCAGGACGCACAGTTGCGGGCCTATGCCAGGTGGCTTGCGATGGCGGTCGTCTCGGTGGCCGTGTGGCGAATCTGGACTACGAACATCGGGGCGGAAGAAGCCTTCCGGCAAAGCCTGTTCAACCTGACATCGATCATGTCCTCGACCGGTTTCGGCACGGTGAGCTTCGCAGGCTGGGGTGGCTTCATGCTTGTCGTTGCTTTCGTCATCGGCGTGATCGGCGCCTGTTCGGGGTCATCCGCGGCAGGCTTGTCGGTTTTCCGGGTGCAGTTGGTGATCAGCGTCCTGCGGCGCGAAGTGCGGCGGATCGGCAACCCCTCGACGGTCGACCCGATCCGCTACCAGGGACGCACGGTCGAGGAAGACGTGCTGAACGCACTGATCCTCTTCGTGTCGAGCTACATCCTGATCCTTGGCACCATGAGCGTCGCGCTGACGCTGATGGGGGTCGATACGGTGTCGGCGGTGTTCGCGGTCTGGACCACGCTTGGCAACGTCGGCTACGGCTTTGGCCCGCTGGTCGAGCGGACGGGCACCTTCATCGATTTCCCGCAAGGTGCCATCGCGATCATGACGCTGTGCATGATCCTGGGCCGCCTTGGTTTGCTGGCAATCCTCGTGATGGTGCTGCCCAGCTTCTGGCGGCGCTAGCGCCGGGCAGCATTGCGGGCAGAGGTCACTCCCAGCAGGACACCAGCGCGGTCATGCCCGTCGCTTGTTCCGACAGGGCCGCGGGGTCCAGAGGTGCTGTCGAGGCGGTGGGCGTTGTCGCAACCCCGGTCGGGGTCAAAAGCCGGGTGATCTCGGCCGCCGATAGCGCGAAGGTCACGCCTGCCGGCAGCTGCTTGCCGCCCTGTGGTTGGGCGGGCAGCAGCATCCCCAGCACACTGCCGGACGTGTCCAGGACCGCGCCGCCGGCATCACCGGGCAGCGACTGCAGGGCGAGGCGGTTCAGGCCGGTCTCGCCGTTCAGGCCGGTCACATCTTCCAGCGTGCCGAAGGTGATCACCGGGGCGGGCAGGCGGTCTTCGTAGGAATAGCCAGGCACCGCGATTTCCGCGCCGGGGCGGGGCGGGGCGGTGACGAAACCGGCGACGGCACGGGGCGATAGCGCTGTCTTCGGCGTCAGGACCGCCAGACCGCTGGCCTTGTCGGCAAGGGTGACGGTCGCCTCGGTCGCGCGGTCGATGGTCACGCGGCTGCAGGTGTCTACTGCCTCGACCGTGGTCAGGACGGTGCCGTCGGTGGTCACGAAGAACCCAGTGCGGCTGACGCGGGGCTTGCGGACCTCAAGCCCGGCCAGCAGTCCGGCGCGGGTCTCGGCACCCATGGCCGCCATGCCGGGGTCCAGCACGCCATCACCATCGGGCGAAAAGCTGTCCTCGATCACCTTGATGATGCGGGCGTCGCGCGCCTCGTTGCCGGGGGTGGAGAGCAGCATCCAGCCCTTGATCCGGCTGCCTTTCAGTTCGGCAAAGACCGTGGTGTCGGCCTTGGGCGAGGTGCCGCGAATGCGGAAGCTGCGGTCGCCGCGGTCGCGGGGGCCGTCCAGCGGGACGGATTCCAGCGTCTGGAGGACGTCGTAGAGGCCGTAAAGTGCTGCCTGGTCACCCGGCTGCGAGATCAGGACGATGCGGGGGGCATCATCCGACTTGGCGCGGTAATGGACGAAGGGCGGTTCGTAATGGTCGAACTCCACCAGACCCAGCGGTAGGGTGACGGTAATCCCGGACTCCGCCTCGGTGACCTCGGTAAAGCCGAAGGCGGACAGTTCGCCCTTCCAGGCGTCCAGAAGCGCGCGGCGCTGGCGGGTGGTCAGGATGCCGGTCGGCTCCAGCATGCCTTGGGCTTCTTGCCAGGCGGCCATCGAGTTGCGGGTGCCCGGGCCGAAAGCGCCGTCGATGGCGCTGGGATAGAAGCCGAACCATTGCAGCGCAGTCTGCAGCTCGCGGCGTTCCTCGGGGGTCAGCAGGGCCTCGCCGTCGCGGGCCTGCTGGCGGTCCTCGTCGGGCGCTTCGGCGGCCACGGGTTCAGGGGTTTCGATCGTTGCCGCCAGGTCTTCGGCCAGATCGGTCGACGGTTCGGGGACAAGGGCCGTGGCTCCGCCCTCGGGGAAGATCTGCTCGCCATAGCGGGCACCGTCGTCGACAAAGCTGTCCGAAGGGATCTGCCCTTCGCGTTTCAGCGCGCCAAGGCGGATCGGGGCTTCGTCGGCAGGGTAAGGGCCAAGGGCGATGCCGTACCAGCCCGAGCCAAGCCGGAACGCGGCCGTATCGGGAAAGAGTGCAGCATAGGCGCGGGCGCGGTCCAGGGCGACCTCGGGGTCGGGATGCGCCTCGACCTGCAGCCAGACCCGGCCCTCTTGCGCCGCTGCATTCTGCCCGGAGGCCAAGAACAGCACGGCAAACACAAGGGCAATCAACGCAAGCGGTCTGAACATGAACAGGTCCTGAAGGCAGTTTCCGGCTGTGGCCGACATTAGCCATGACGCGCGCCGCGACAAGGGTGAAACACCGACGAGGGCGGTCACGATTGCGCCGGGCCTTTCCGGAATTGACCCTGTGCCCCCCAGTGGATAGGGAAGGCGCGACTTTGCCTTTGTCCGGGTCCCCCCATGTCCGACGCCACCACCACGCCGAAAAGCTTTCAGGAAATCATCCTGCGGCTGCAGAATTACTGGGCCGCGCAGGGCTGTGCCGTGTTGCAGCCCTATGACATGGAAGTCGGGGCAGGGACCTTCCATCCGGCGACGACGCTGCGGTCGCTGGGCACGAAACCTTGGGCGGCGGCTTACGTCCAGCCCTCTCGCCGCCCCACGGACGGGCGCTATGGCGAGAACCCGAACCGGCTGCAGCACTACTATCAGTACCAGGTCATCATCAAACCCTCGCCGCCTGATCTGCAGGACCTGTATCTGGGGTCCTTGCGCGCCATCGGCATCGACCTTGGTCTCCACGACATCCGCTTTGTCGAGGACGACTGGGAAAGCCCGACGCTGGGCGCCTGGGGCCTTGGGTGGGAGGTCTGGTGCGACGGGATGGAGGTCAGCCAGTTCACCTATTTCCAGCAGGTCGGCGGGCATGACTGCAAGCCGGTCTCGGGCGAGTTGACCTATGGTCTGGAACGGCTGGCGATGTATGTGATGGGCGTGGACCATGTGATGGACATGCCGTTCAATGACCCGCAGTCACCCATCGCGCTGACCTACGGCGACATCTTCCGCCAGACCGAAGAGGAATACAGTCGCCACAACTTTGACGGGGCGACGACGGAGATGCTGTTCCAGCATTTCAAGGACGCCGAGGCGGAGTGTCAGCGCCTGCTGGCCTTCGAGCCCGAGGACCCGAAGTCCGGCAAGCGGATCATCATGGCGCACCCCGCCTATGACCAGACGATCAAGGCGTCGCATCTCTTCAACCTTCTCGACGCCCGTGGGGTGATATCGGTCACCGAACGGCAGGCCTATATCGGCCGGGTGCGGGCCTTGGCCAAGCTGTGTGCCGACGCCTTCCGGCAGACCGAAGCGGGGGCGGATCAGTGAATGCGGGCAAGCTTATCGTGGGGGCCATCGTGATCGTTGCCGCCGTCGCGGGCGTTTTCCTGTGGTACACGGCTGAGCGTGCCTTCTATGACGAGGTGGCCTTCCAGCCAGGGGCCGAAATCCGTCTGGTGCCGCTGGTCGGCAGCCAGCCCGAAGCGATCGTCGTCAACGGGATCGAGGGGATCGACGCGGACAGCTCCCCCATCAAGTTCCGCGCCTGCTTCACGACGCCCCTGACGCTCGCCATGCTGACCGAGACCTATCAGGGCTATGAGGGTGCCGAACCCCTGGTCGCGCCGCGCGGCTTTGACTGTTTCGATGCCGAGGCGATCGGCCGCGCGCTGGAAACCGGCGAGGCGCTGGCCTTCCTGTCCGAGCCCGACATCCACCCCGGCGTCGACCGTGTGGTGGCGGTCTTCGGCGACGGCCGGGCCTATGCCTGGCACCAGCTGAACGGCAAGCTTGAGGAGTGAGATGGCCGAGGCCGAGGACCCCCTTCGGAAGCTGAAGCGCAAGCACAAGCGCGACCTGCGCTATGCGCGGGCCGAAGGCATGTTGCAGGGTGTTCTGTCGATGCTGCGACCGGGGGATGTGGTGGTCGACTGCGGGGCGAACCGGGGCGACGTGACGGCGCAGCTGGCGGCCAGCGGGGCATTGGTGCACGCGTTCGAGCCGGACCCCTACAACTTTGCCAAGCTGCAGGAACGTTTTGCGGACGCGGGCAACGTGACGCTGCATGCTGCTGCGGTCGGCACCTCGGACGGCACGATCCGCCTGATGCGCGCCGCGAATTGGGAGGCGAACCCCGACCTCGCCTCGGTCAAAAGCACCGTGGTCGCGGGCGGCCAGAACATCGCGGAAGGTGACGGGATCGACGTCGCCGTCATCGACTTCCCAGCCTTCCTGCGCGGGCTGGTGGCCGAGCATGGCCGCGTCGCCTTCGTCAAGATGGACATCGAGGGCGCCGAGTTGGACCTTCTGTCCGCGATGCTGGACGCGCGGCTTTTCGACGACATCCAGCTGACCGTCGCCGAAACCCATGAGCGCAAGTTCAAGGACCTGCGCCCCCGCTTTGCCGCCCTGCGTGATGGCATGGCCGCAGCCTATCCGCCGACCCGTGTGAATCTCGACTGGATCTGACAGGAACCAAGACCGATGCCCGACCTTCTGATCGAACTCTTCTCCGAGGAAATCCCGGCGCGCATGCAAGGCCGCGCCCGCGACGACTTGCGGAAGCTGGTGACCGACGGGTTGGTCGAGGCCGGGCTGACCTATGCCTCGGCCGGGGCGCTGTCCACGCCACGGCGGCTGGTGCTGTCGGTGGAGGGGCTGACGTCCGAAAGCCGCCCGGTGCGGGAAGAACGCAAGGGGCCGTCCACATCGGCCCCGCAACAGGCGATTGACGGCTTTCTGCGGTCGACGGGCCTGACGCTGGACCAACTGGAACGCCGCGCGGACAAGAAGGGCGAGACCTTCTATGCCGTCGTCGAAAAGCCCGGCCGTCAGGCGGCCGAGATCGTGGTCGAGGTGCTGGACGCCACGATCCGCAATTTCCCCTGGCCGAAGTCGATGCGCTGGGGCAATGGCACCCTGCGCTGGGTGCGGCCGCTGCAGTCGATTGTCTGCCTGCTGACGGACGAGACCGGCGCGCATGTCGTGCCACTGACGGTGGACGGGATCGTGGCCGGGAACACGACCGAAGGACACCGCTTCATGGGCAATGGTCGCTTCGTGGTCTCTGGCTTCGACGACTATGTGGTGAAGCTGAAGCGCGCCAAGGTCGTGCTGGACACCGCCGAACGTGAGGCCGCGATCTGGCAGGGCGCGCAGAACCTGGCCTTTGCGGCCGGGATGGAAGTGGTCGTCGACCCTGGCCTTCTGACTGAGGTCGCGGGTCTGGTCGAATGGCCGGTCCCCCTGATGGGCCGGATCGGTGAGGCCTTCCTCGGCCTGCCGCCCGAGGTGCTGCAGACCTCGATGAAGGAACACCAGAAGTTCTTTTCGGTCCGCAACCCGAAGACCGGGCGGATCGAGGGGTTTGTGACCGTCGCCAACATTGAGGCCGCGGATGGCGGTGAGGTGATCCTGAAGGGGAACCAGAAGGTCCTCGCGGCCCGCCTGTCGGACGCGAAATTCTTCTGGGAGAATGACTTGCGGGTCGCGAAAGCGGGCATGGGCGAGTGGGTGGAGGGGCTGAAGGCGGTCACCTTCCACAACAAGCTGGGCTCTCAGGCCGACCGGATCGAGCGGATCGCGGCCTTGGCGCGGGAGATCGCGCCGCTTGTGGGCGCGGATGCGGGTGAGGCGGAACGCGCCGCGCGGCTGGCGAAGCTGGACCTTCGCTCGGCGATGGTGGGCGAGTTCCCTGAGTTGCAGGGCGTGATGGGCCGCTACTATGCGCTGGAGGCGGTGGAGAAGCCTTCCGTGGCCGATGCGGCGCGGGACCACTGGCGTCCGAAGGGGGAGAGTGATGGGGTGCCCTCGGAGCCGGTCTCCGTTGCCGTAGCGCTGGCCGACAAGATCGACACGCTGACCGGGTTCTGGGCGATTGACGAGAAGCCGACGGGGTCGAAGGACCCGTTTGCGCTGCGCCGCGCGGCGTTGGGGGCTATTCGGTTGGTGCTGGGGAGTGGAGCTACCCTCAAGTTGACCGACTTGCTTACAAAGTCAGTCATTCGAAATCTTGCTGATCAGCAGATAGGAGAAGGCCTTTGGCTGTTCCGGTACTTGGAAGCCGGAGAAAAGCTAGACGAACTGGCCGACCGCAAGAAGATGTATGAAGGCTTTGGATCTGCGCCGTGGAAACTAGAGTCCTCGCCTGAGCGCTGGTTTACTCCAGTTCTTTTCCAACCATTCAACCTTGAGGAATGGCTTCATGGCGATTGGAGGTTTGTGGTTACGGTGGACGACATGGGTTGGTACGGCCAACATGTTGATTTCTTGGGCGGACAAGAGCAGCAGTTTCAGCTTTTTGGTGAAGAGGCGCCTGTGCTGCTTGCTTCACTCCTCTCTTTCTTCCACGACCGTCTCAAGGTCTACCTCAAGGATCAGGGCGTCCGGCACGACATCATCGACGCCTGCCTCGCCATGCCGGGGAATGATGACCTGACGCTGCTCGTCAAGCGGGCCACGGCGCTGTCGGAGGTGCTCAAGACCGAAGACGGGGCGAACCTGCTGCAGGGGTTCAAGCGGGCGAACAACATCCTGTCTCAGGCCGAGGCGAAGGATGGGGTCGAATACTCCTACGGCGCGGACCCGAAGTTTGCCGAGACGGACGAGGAACGCGCGCTGTTTGGGGCGCTCGACACCGCCGAGGCGACGATCACCCCGGCCATGCAGGCCGAGGATTTCAGCACCGCGATGGCCGCGATGGCTGCCCTCCGCGCCCCGATCGACGCCTTCTTCACCGCCGTTCAGGTGAACTCCGACAACGAGATCATTCGGCGCAACCGGCTGAACCTCCTCCACCGCATCCGGGCCATCTGCTCGGGTGTCGCGGACCTGAACCGCATCGAGGGATAAATCCCCGCCCCGAAAGACCGGGGCGGCTTCGCGGACTGCCCAAAGATTCGTCATACGCCTGACATGTCAGGCTTGCTTGATAAGTCTTTCGGCGTATGCTGCACTTGAACATCAGGTGCTGCAGTGCAGAAACACGACCCCATCGCGGAATTCGCCCAGATCTCGCCCACGGCGCAGATCGCGACGGCGTCGCATGGGTGGCGGGCCAAATGCCTGCAGCGGCTGGTGCGGCTGGACTTGCCGGTGCCGAAATCCGTGGCGCTGCCGGCCTCGACCGTCCGGTCCATCGCTGCCGGGCATGGGGTGGACGCGCGCGGCGTGCTGGACCATTTCGGCGACGGCCCCTTGATCTCGGTGCGGCCAAGCCCGGCGAACCCCGATTGGGGCGGGCCGGCGACGATCCTGAACATCGGGCTGAACGCCAAACGCCATGCCCGGCTGGCCGAAACCCATGGCGAGACGGCGGCGGATGCGCTGTATCTGCGGTTCGTGCAGGCCTATGCGATCCACGTCGCGCGTCTGGACCCCGAGGTCTTTGACGGGCTGAAGCCGGGGCCGGGCGCCTTGAAAGAAGCGCTGCGCGAGTACGAGGTCGAAACCGACGAGCCCTTCCCGCAGGACCCCGCCCGCCAGCTGTCGGAAGTGCTGCGGTCGATGGCGCGGGCCTGGGAGGGGACTTCGGCCCGCCTCCTGCGTCAGGCCAAGGGCGCACCCGACGAGGCGGCTTTGGGTCTGGTCGTGCAGGAAATGGCGCAGGGCATCGGGCAGGGGATTTCGGGGTCGGGCGTGATCCAGTTCGTCGATCCGGTCACCGGCCAGCCGCAGATCACCGGGCGCTACCTGGGCCAGTCGCAGGGAAGGGACGCGCTGAAAACGACCGAGGCGCTTTACCTGACGCGCGATCCGCGCGGAGCGTCGTTGGAAGACGTGGCGCCCGAGGTGTTCGCGACCCTGGTGGAATACGGTGCGGTCTGCCGTGCCCGCCTGCGCGAGGAAATGCAGGTGGAGTTCACGGTCGAGGACGGCCGGCTGGCGGTGCTGGACGCGGTCAAGGTGCAACGGTCGGCCCGGGCGGGCTTGCGGATCGCGGTGGCTTTGGCCGAGGACGGGGTGATCCCGCGCGACGAGGCGGTGTTGCGGGTGGAACCGCGGGCGCTGTCGGAACTCCTTCACCACCAGGTCGATCCGCGCGGGGCGCGTGACGTGATCGCGCGGGGGATTGCGGCGTCTCCGGGTGCGGCGACGGGGATATTGGTGTTCTCCTCCTCCGAGGCTCAGGCGGCGGCGGCGCGGGGCGAGGCCTGCATCCTGGTGCGGCGCGAAACGGCGCCCGAGGACATTCGTGGCATGCATTCGGCGGCGGCGGTGCTGACCGAGCGCGGCGGCATGACCAGCCATGCGGCAGTGATCGCGCGGGGCCTCGGGCTGCCTTGCGTCGTGGGCGCCTCGGAAGTGCGGCTGGACACGCGGGACAAGAAGTTGACCACGGCGGACGGCCGCGTCTTCCGCGCGGGCGACGTGGTGACGCTGGACGGATCGAAGGGTGAGGCGCTGGCCGGTGCGGCCGAGATGCTGCCCCCGGCGCTGGACGACAGCTTCCGCAGGCTTCTGGCCTGGGCCGACGAAGTGCGCGACATCGGGGTCCGCGCCAACGCCGACACACCTGCCGACGCCGACACCGCCCGCAAGTTTGAGGCCGAGGGCATCGGCCTTTGCCGGACCGAGCACATGTTCTTCGACGAGGACCGCCTTGTCGTCATGCGCGAGATGATCTTCGCCGACACCCCCGGCGACCGCGCGGCGGCCCTGGCGCGGCTGTTGCCGATGCAGCGGGCGGACTTCGTGCAGCTCTTTGAAATCATGCAAGGACTGCCGGTCTGCATCCGCCTGTTCGACCCGCCGTTGCACGAATTCCTGCCCTCGGACCGCGAAGGTCTGCGCGGTCTGGCCGAGGCGCTGGACCGGCCCCTGTCGGAGGTGACCCGCCGGGCGGAGGCACTGACCGAGGTGAACCCGATGCTGGGCATGCGGGGGGTGCGGTTGGGCGTGGTCCTGCCGGAAATCTACGACATGCAGGCCCAGGCGATCTTCGAGGCGACGCTGGAATCCGCCCGTCGCGGCGCGCCCGTCGTGCCCGAGATCATGATCCCGCTGGTCTCTGCCGCGCGTGAGGTGGAACTGGTCAAGACGCGGATCGACGCCGTCGCGGCCATGGTACGCACCAGAGCCAAGGCCGATTTCGACTACAAGCTGGGGGTGATGGTCGAAACCCCACGCGCCGCCCTGCGGGCCGGTGAGATCGCGCAGCACGCGGCGTTCCTGTCCTTCGGCACCAACGACCTGACCCAGATGACCTACGGCCTGTCGCGCGACGACGCGGGCCGCTTCATGAACACCTACGTCCGGTTGGGCGTCTTCCCAGAGGACCCGTTCCACATTCTCGACATCGACGGGGTGGGCGAGCTTCTCCATATCGGGGCCGAGCGGGGGCGCAAGACGCGGAACGACCTCACACTTTCGATCTGCGGCGAACATGGCGGCAACCCGGAATCCATTGATTTCTGCCGCCGCGCCGGGTTCGACTATGTATCCTGTTCGCCCTACCGCGTGCCGATGGCGCGACTTGCTGCAGCGCATCTGGCGCTGCGGGACCGCGAGAAAACTGTTTAAAAACAGTAAATTGCAGTGATTTCTTAACGAAATTCACGCCATTTTCGGCGGTATTTCGCTTATGCAGCATCTATTTCCGTGGCAATTCCGCAACAGCGGTGGACCCCCCGGAGCGCTTCCCCTACCTCCCCGCCAGCTTGCCAAGGCGGGGGAACTTCCGCCGGTAAAACCAAAGACGGAAGAGCAGAATGAAACGCAACCTGGCGATTTTCGCGCTGGTGTCGGGCCTCGCGGCCAGTACGGCCACGGCGGACTCGAACTGGAACAGCAGCATGTTCGGCCTGATGCCGACCAAGGCATCCTACGCACCCGAACTGCAACTGCTGCCAGCGCCCGACCTTGAGGCCCCGCTGCCCGCGGCCGCAATGACCGAAGGGCTGACCGAGGAATGGCTCTTGTCGCAGCCCGAACCGACGGGCGACGCCGAATGGCAGTGCCTGACCGAGGCGCTGTATTTCGAGGCGCGCGGCGAAAGCCTGGAAGGCCAGATCGCGGTCGCCGAAGTGATCCTGAACCGGGTCGACAGCCCGCTTTATCCCCGCACGGTTTGCGGGGTGGTCAAGCAGCGCGGGGGCGGTGGCTGCCAGTTCTCCTACGTCTGTCAGGGCAAGGTGAAGATGCGCGAAAAACGGGCAGCCGACCTTTCGGGTCGCATCGCCCGCGCCATGCTGGACGGCGCGCCCCGCATCCTGACCACCGGTGCCACGCATTTCCACACCCGCGGCGTCAAGCCCAGCTGGTCCAAGCGGTTCTCGCGCACGGCCGCGATCGGCGCGCATTTCTTCTACCGGCAACCGGGCGCAAGCGGCTGATGTCGCCAATTGCGGCTTGCCTGACGCCTTCCCGCTTGGCCCGCGCGCATCGCGTGGTATGAGGGGCCGAACGGCGGAGGACCCCTGATGAGCGATATCGACCTGGCGTTCGCCCATCCGGAAGACCGGGCCGAGGCATCCGCAGGCGCCGCCATGCGCGACCGGATCTCCTTGCGCGATCACATCGTCGAGGCCGACATCGGCGCCTTCCAGAAGGAACGCGGCCACAAGCAGCGCCTGCGGTTCAACGTCGTGGTCGAAGTCCGGCCGGTGACCGAACCCCTGGAGGACGACGTCGACCGCATCCTGTCCTACGACCGGATCACCGAATCCATCGCGGCGGAGCTTGCGGCGGAACGCCTGAACCTTCTGGAAACCCTGGCCGAGCGGGTGGCCGAGCGTATCCTCGCCGAACCCGCCGCGATGCGGGTCTTCATCCGGATCGAAAAGCTGGACGTCGGACCTTATGCGCTGGGGGTGGAGATCGTGCGGTCCCGCGCGGAACGCCCGGTGCAGAAGGCAGGCGACGAGGGGATGGAGGCGGTGCATCCGCTAGTCGTTTTTCTGGACAACGCCACGATCCACGCCGCCGACCTGTCGTCACGCCTGGACGCGCTGCAAGCCGAAGGTCTGCCGCTGATCCTGACGGTCGGCCCGCCCGACCTGGCCAGACCCGTGACCGGTCACAAGCCGACCCAGCGCCGGGTCGATCTTCTGGCGATGGAACAGAACGCCTGGGCGCTGGCTGCGCGTGATTCCCGCTGCGTCGTAGTGGCGACCCGGACCGAGATCGACTGGGCGATGAAACGGGGGCAGACCGTGGTCTGGGCACCGTCGAAACTGGTGCTGGACGCGGTGGACGGACCAAAGGGGACCGACCCTGTGGGCCTCTCGCTTTGGCTTGCGGAAACCATGTCCGCCACGGCGCTGGTCGTTCACGGTGAGGTTGCAGTCCCGGCAGGAAGCCGCGTTCCGGTCCGGCGGGCCTGACGCTTCCCCCTTGAAAACCGGGTGGCGTTCGGCCACTCCGAACCCATGGACTATTTCCGACCGATTGCGATGACGGACCTGGCGCGACCCAAGGACGCCGTGACTCTGGCCGGTGGCTGGTGCTGGTTCGACCGGGTCGAAGTCCTGTCGCGCGCCGCCCCCAGCCGGATCATCGCCGCGCATGAGGTGCCGGGGCCGGTCCTGCATCGGCTGACCGCCTCGCGACCGGAGTTTGCCGGGTTGACGATGGACCGCCCGCGACTGATGGGCATCCTGAACGTGACCCCGGACAGCTTTTCGGACGGTGGCCTGTTCCTCGGGGCCGAAGCTGCCGTGGCACAGGCGACCGCGATGGCCGAGGACGCCGAGATCATCGACATTGGCGGCGAAAGTACCCGCCCCGGCGCAGTGGAAGTGCCGGTAGCTGAGGAGATCGCGCGCACTGTCCCGGTGATCCAGGCGCTGCGCTCGGGCGGCCTTCGCGTCCCGATCAGCATCGACACGCGCAAAGCGCCCGTGGCCGCCGCCGCGCTGCGGGCTGGGGCGAGCATCGTCAACGACGTCTCCGCCTTCGACTTTGACCCGACGCTGGGGCCGCTCGTGGCAAAGGCAGCCGCACCCGTGGTGCTGATGCATGCCCAGGGTGTGCCCGCCTCGATGCAGGACGACCCCCGCTATGCCGACGTGCTGTTGGACGTCTACGACGCGCTGGCCACGCGGCTGGCCCGAGCCGAAGCGCTTGGGATCGACCGCGCCCGGATCGTGCTCGACCCCGGCATCGGCTTTGGCAAGTCGCTGGGGCACAACCTGTCGCTCATTCGCGGCCTGTCGCTGTTTCACGGACTTGGCTGTCCGATCCTGCTGGGCACCTCGCGCAAGCGGTTCATCGGCACCATTGGCCAGGCGCCCGATCCGCAGGACCGTGCGCCGGGGTCGATCGCCACCGCTCTGGCCGGAGTGGCACAGGGCGTGCAGATTGTCCGGGTACACGACGTGCCCGAAACTCGCCAAGCTTTGCGGCTATGGCACGCGTTGAACACCGAATCTCTTGGAGACTGACACATGACCCGCAAGCTTTTTGGCACCGACGGCGTCCGGGGCAGGGCCAACAGCTGGCCGATGACGGCGGAACTGGCGCTGAAACTTGGGGCGGCGGCGGGGCGGTATTTCCGGCGCGATGGGTCTGCGGCACACAGGGTAGTGATCGGCAAGGACACCCGGCTGTCGGGCTACATGCTGGAAAACGCACTGACGGCGGGCTTCTGCTCGACGGGGATGAACGTGCTCCTGCTTGGCCCGGTCCCGACGCCTGCGGTGGGGTTCCTGACCAAATCGATGCGGGCGGATGTCGGCGTGATGATCTCGGCCAGCCACAACCCGCACCAGGACAACGGGATCAAGTTCTTCGGGCCGGACGGGTTCAAGCTGTCGGACGCCGCCGAAGCCGAGATCGAGGCGTTGATCGAGGGCGAGATTGCGCCCGCCAAGCCCGAGAACATCGGTCGCGCCAAGCGGATCGACGACGGGCGCGGGCGGTATGAGGAGTTCGTCAAGACGAGCTTTCCGACCGGCCTGCGGCTGGACGGGCTGAAGGTGGTGGTCGACTGCGCCAACGGGGCGGCCTACCGCACCGCGCCCGAGGTGCTGTGGGAGCTGGGGGCTGAGGTGATCCCGATCGGGACCGCGCCGAACGGGACCAACATCAACGACCGCTGCGGGTCGACCCATACCGAGACGGCGGCCGAGGCGGTGGTGACCCACGGTGCGCATGTGGGCATCGCGCTGGATGGCGACGCCGACCGGATCATGATCATCGATGAGGCAGGGCAGGTCGCCGATGGCGATCAGATCATGGCCCTTTTGGCGGCCCGCTGGGCGGAAGAGGGGCGGCTGCAGGGCGGCGCGCTGGTGGCGACCGTGATGTCGAACCTGGGGCTGGAGCGGTTCCTGGCGGGGCGCGGCCTGCGGCTGGAACGGACGGCGGTCGGCGACCGCTATGTGGTCGAACGGATGCGGGAGGGCGGGTTCAACCTGGGCGGCGAGCAGTCGGGGCACATCGTGATGACCGACTATGCGACGACCGGCGACGGGCTGGTGGCGGGGTTGCAGTTCCTGGCCGAGATGGTCCGCACCGGGCGGCCCGCGTCGGAACTGACCCGCAGCTTCGAGACGGTGCCGCAGATGCTGAAGAATGTCCGCTTCACGGCCGGGGCGCGGCCTTTGGAAGTGGCGGCGGTGCAGGAGGTGATCCGCGCCTCCGAGGCCCGGATCGAGGGGCTGGGGCGCATCCTGATCCGGAAATCCGGCACCGAACCCCTGATCCGGGTCATGGCGGAATGCGAGGATGAGGCGCTGCTTGCGGCCGTGGTCGACGAGATCGTGGGAGCGGTGGAAGCTGCGGTCTGACCCCGGCTGTCCACGCAGGACAGGCGGCGCGGGCCGTTGGATTTCAAGGACTTGCCCGTGGGCATTTACCGACCGGTAACCTTGCCCCGGCGTGGGCTTGTGCCGCGTGGCTGGTCCTGTCTGTCTGATGAAGTGGTCGGGGCGGAGGGATTCGAACTCTCGACCTACGGTACCCAAAACCGTCGCGCTACCAGGCTGCGCTACGCCCCGACGGGTTTCGTTTAGCGGGATCGGTCGGGAATGAAAAGCCTTCCTGTTCACGACTTTGGCGTCACCCATCAGGGGCCCGCGCCAGGAGGCGGCAAGCCGAAGGCCTGTGCAAGTCCTGGGCGTGCGACTTCGGGGATACGGTTTGCATGAAAATGCAGAAGGATCGACCCGGCCAGCGGCGCCTTCATGGCTTGGCGCGGCCCCCGGACCACGCAGACCGCGCCCGAACCCTGCATCGCCGCGAGAAAGGATCGCGATAGACCAAGCTCGACGGCCAAAAGCCGGTCTAGGCGCTGGCCGACCGGCAAGGGGGTCTCGACTGACAGCGCTATTCTGGACCAGTCGGCGGTCTCGGCATCTTCCATCCGTCTGGTCACGACCAGGTCAGCGGACAGGATGACGCCTGGGGCGTGGCGGCGCAGGGACGCGAGGTCGAACGCGCGGGAGCGAACCCAGGCCGGGTCGCTGGCCTGCATCGCCGAAAGGTCGGCGGGCGGCACCTCGGCCACCGGGACGCGCTCCAGAAGCGGCAGGTTCCAGGTCCGGTCGCAGACCGTACACTTGTAGATCAGCCAGGCGTCCAGACGGCGCCCGTTTGCGTTCAGGCGGACCTTGCCGCTGGATCCGAACGGGCGGGGCCTGCCGCAAGTGCTGCAGTGGCGGAGAGGTTGTGGCGGAAAGAGCGGGGCGACATGCCAGGTGACATTTACCGTGCCGGTCATGGGTCTTGGCCTTCCATACGGAAGTTCGCCAGGACGGCAGCGGAGATCACCCGGACAGGGCGCGGAATGCGGGAGGGTCAGGCAGAGGTGACGGGATGTCCCTGACGAGACACGCGATGGGCGACGCCGATCCGGTCTCGCGCCAGCCACCTTGCGAACATTGGACATGGCCCGCGGAAGAGAGCGCTTCCGGCGGGGCGGTTCAGGTGGAGGAACAGAGACCGGAGGTTACGACGGCAAGGCGGATCCCAAAGGTTCGGACAGTGCCCGACGTACCTACGGGATCTGGCGGGGAAAATCCAGCGGGACCGCTATCCTTCGCAGGGCCAGGCCGCTGTTGCTGCCGGAATGGATGGGTGGCGCAGCTCCGCGCCCGGCGCGATTCCCAGCTTGGCCGCGAGGCCGCCGTTGATTTCCAGCACGAACATCACCCCGTCGCCACCATCGACCGGCGTCAGGTCGCCCGGGACCGCGTTGGCATGCACCAGCGTGACCGTGCCGGACGCATCCGCAAACACCATGTCGAGCGGAATCAGCGTGTTCTTCATCCAGAAACTGGGTCGCCGCGGCGAATCATAGACGAAGAGCATCCCGTCCGAGAGCGGCATCGTTTCGCGAAACATCAGCCCCTGAGCACGTTCGGCGGAATCGTCGGCCACTTCGATGACGAAGTTCTCGCGCCCGTCCGCCCAGCGGATGTCGATCCGGCCGGGCGTGCAGGCTGCATCCGCCCAGGCACTGCCCGGAAGCAGGAGGGCAAGCACGGCCAGGGCCCGGATACCGGTCATGGCTTGATCCGGGTGGCCGATTCCCACGAGACGACCTGCACGGCCATCCGGCCCCGCCGACCGTCGATAATCCGCAAGGCCACCGCCTCACCGGCGGTCAGGTCGGCAAAACCCGATACCCGCAGCACTTCGGCATGGACGAAGACGTCTTCGGGACGCCCGAAAACATTCGCAAAACCAAAGCCCTTGCCCTTGTCGAACCACTTGACCCGGGCGGGCTCCAACTCCAAAAGCAGGATGTCTTCGCTGACCATCTGGGCCGCATCCTCGCCAAAAGGCAGGGCGACACCTTCCGGTGGGTCGATCCGCATCACTTCCACAGCCTGAACGCCACGTTGAGTTCGCTGTATCCGCACCTCGATCCCGGCACCGTCAGCCACCGAACCCTGGCCGAAGTTCCGCAGAACGTTCGCGTGCAACAGAATGTCGGCGTCAGTTTGGTCGGAAACGATAAAGCCAAAGCCTTTGGATGGATCAAACCACTTAACGCGACCATGCACGACCTGCATGACCTCTTCTTCGTCCGTCATCGACAGAGCCTTCTCCCCAGAATGAGCCCTAGACCGCACTGATGGCGGAAATGTCCTGCCGGGATCAAGGGCAATTCAACAACTGAGCAACAAAAACTGAGTAAAGGCGAAAATCTCAGGGGTTCAGACGTGAGATGTCCCAAGAATCCGCGGCGACATGTTTGCTCCACCTAAAACGGTCATGCAACCGGAATGCACCATCGGCCCAGAACTCTATTTCGACCGGATGGATGCGAAATCCGCCCCAATAGGGCGGGCGGGCCGGGTTCGGTCCCTTGGTGATCGCGACTTTCGCCGCCTCGGCCATCAGCGCCTCACGCGAGGACAGGGGCTGCGACTGCTGGCTGGCCCAGGCACCAAGGCGCGACTTCAGGCTGCGGCTGTTGAAGTATTCGTCGGCCTGCGGACCATCCTCGCGGGTTACGGTCCCGCGCACCCGGATCTGGCGGCGGAGCGATTTCCAGTGCAGCACGAAGGCCGCCTTGCCTGCGGCTTCGATCTCTTGCCCCTTCTTGGAGCCGTAGTTGGTGTAGAACACGAAGGCATCCGCTTCGATCTCTTTCAGAAGCACCATGCGCACGTTCGGCAGGCCGTCGGCATCGACCGTGGCCAGCGCGATGGCATTGGGATCGTTCGGCTCTGACGCCTCGGCCTCGGTCAGCCAGGCGCGCGCAATGGCAAACGGGTCGCTGCCTGCGAAGATGCCTGACCGATCCATGGGAGCTCCTTGCCAATGCCTTGTCGCTGGCGGAGGACCTGCCTTGAAGGAAAGCCCCGCTTCGCCTACACGTCTGTGTCAACGAAAAGTGGGTGAGGGGCCGGGAATGTCAACTGGACTGATGCAGGGCAAGCGCGGGCTGATCATGGGCCTGGCCAACGACAAGTCGATTGCCTGGGGCATCGCGCAGGCGGTGGCGGCACAAGGGGCAGAGCTGGCCTTCTCCTATCAGGGCGAGCAGCTGAAGAAACGGGTCGAGCCGCTGGCGGAAAGCCTGGGCACCCCGAAGCTGTTCGAATGCGACGTGGCCAGCGACGACAGCATCGACGCGCTGTTCACGGCTTTGCGGGCCGAGTGGGGGCAGCTGGACTTTCTGGTGCACGCCATCGGCTTTGCCGACAAGAACGAGTTGCGGGGCCGCTATGTCGACACCTCGCGCGCGGGGTTCGCGCTGGCGATGGACATCTCGGTCTATTCCTTCACGGCCGTGTGCCAGCGGGCGGCGGCGATGATGGGGCCGGGCGGCAGCCTGTTGACGCTGACCTACTACGGCGCGGAGAAGGTCATGCCGCATTACAACGTGATGGGTGTGGCGAAGGCCGGGCTGGAGGCTTCGGTCAAGTACCTGGCCGAGGATCTGGGCCGCGACGGCATCCGGGTGAACGCGATTTCCGCCGGGCCGATCAAGACCTTGGCCGCTTCGGGCATCGGCGATTTCCGCTATATCATGAAGTGGAACGAGCTGAACTCGCCCCTGCGCCGCAACGTGACGCAGGAAGAGGTCGGCAAGGCTGCGCTGTATCTGTTGTCCGATCTGGGGTCAGGGACGACGGGCGAGAACCTGCATGTTGACGCAGGGTATCATGCGATCGGCATGAAGGCGATCGACGCGCCGGACATCGACCTGGTGACCGGCCGGAAAGAAGGCGGACAATGACGCTTGCGGCGTTCCTCGCCTTTGTCGGGCTGGTGCTGTTTGCCGTCATCTCTCCCGGTCCTGCGGTGCTGATGTCGGCCCGTACCGGGCTGACCGAAGGGTTCCGGACCGGGGTCATGCTGGCCCTTGGGATCGCAGCGGGCGCGGTCTTCTGGGCCTTGGCGGCGATGTTCGGGCTGCACCTGATCTTTGACGCCGCACCGTCGCTTTTGTGGGCGCTGAAGATCGGCGGGGCGGCGTATCTGATGTGGATGGCTTGGCACTTGTGGCGTGACGCGAAAGCGCCTTTCATCGCCGAGGACGCGCGCCCCGTGCCGCGGTCGCCTCTGGCTGCCTTCCGGCTGGGGCTCTGGACCAACCTGTCGAACCCGAAGGCCGTGGTGATGTATTCCTCGATCTTCCTTGGCACGATCCGCCCGGACACGCCGGTCTGGGTTCTGGCGAGCCTTCTGTCATTCATCTTGGTCGCCGAGACCGCCTGGAACAGCCTTGTCGCCCGCATCTTCTCGCTTGAGAAGACGCGGGCCACCTATATCAGCCTGAAAACCGTGATCGACCGCTGCTTTGGGGCAGCCCTTGCCCTGTTGGGCGTCAAGATCGTCGCCACCTGAAGGAGGGACCCATGTCCGCCGACCGTCTGCCGCATGAAAAAGGGTTTCACGTCAGCTGGGACCAGATCCACCGCGATGCCCGCGCGCTGGCCTGGCGGTTGGACGGCAAGGGTCCGGGCGAGGGCGGGACCTGGAAAGCGGTCGTGGGGATCACGCGGGGCGGGTTGGTCCCGGCGATGATCGTCAGCCGCGAGTTGGACATCCGGGTGGTCGACAGCATCTCGGTCAAGTCCTACCACTCGGGCGGCGGCAAGGCCGATCAGCGGCGCGAGGCGCAGGTCATCAAGGCGCCGAACCCCGACGTAATGGGCGATGGCACCGGCATTCTGATCGTCGACGACCTGGTCGACAGCGGCCGGACGCTGGAGCTGATCCGCAGCCTTTATCCGAAGGCGCATTTTGCCTGCGTCTACGCCAAGCCCGAAGGCGAAAAGCAGGCCGACACCTATATCACCAGCGTCAGCCAGGACACCTGGATCTTCTTCCCCTGGGACATGGCGCTGCAGTACGTCCAGCCGATGCGCGGGGCGGACTGACCGCGCCTCGTCGCATTTCCTGCGCTCGGCTGTCCGGGCGTGCCATTCCGACGAGTCTTGAAGCGCACGAGGAGCCTGCCGGTGACACTGCCTCTGAACCCTGCCTTTGCTGCGACCGAGCCACCTCCGGTGATGGAGGCGCGGCGCTGGATCCAGGGGGTCAGCTTTCCCGCCGACCGTCCGCTGATCAACGTAAGCCAGGCAGCCCCGGTCGACAGCCCACCTTTGGGCCTGCGCCAGGCGCTGGCCGAAGCAGCGCTGAACGATCCGCAGGCGCATCTGTACGGCCCGGTTCTGGGACTGCCCGCGCTGCGCGAGGAGATCGCTGCGCAATGGTCGGCCGTCTATGGCGGGGCGGTCGCGCCGTCTCAGGTTGCGATCACGCAAGGCTGCAACCAGGCGTTCTGCACGGTGATGGCGACGCTTGCGGGCGCAGGGGACGAGGTGATCCTGCCGACGCCGTGGTACTTCAATCACAAGATGTGGCTCGACATGGCCGGGGTGAAGACGCTGGCGCTGGACACCGGCCCGACGCTTATCCCATCGGCGGACGCAGCCGCCGCTTTGGTCACCGAACGCACCCGCGCCATCGTTCTGGTCAGCCCGAACAATCCGGGCGGGGTGGAATACCCGGCGGAAACGCTGACGGCTTTCCGCGACCTCTGCCGGGCTCGCGGCCTTGCCTTGATCGTGGACGAGACCTACCGCGATTTCGACAGCCGGACGGGCGCGCCGCATGATCTGTTTGCCGACCCGGACTGGGCTGACACGCTGATCCAGCTGTACAGCTTCTCCAAGGCCTACCGGCTGACCGGGCACCGGGTGGGGGCCGTGGTCGCCAGCGAGGCCCGTCTGGCCGAAGTGGAAAAGTTCCTCGACACCGTCGCGATCTGCCCCAGCCAGCTGGGCCAGATCGGCGCGTTGTGGGGGATGCGCAACCTGGGCCAGTGGGTCGCGGGCGAACGCGATGAAATCCTGTCGCGTCGCACCGCGATGGCGGAAGGCTTCAAGTCGCTGCCGGGTTGGAAGCTTCTGGGCTGCGGCGCCTACTTCGCCTATGTCGAGCATCCGTTCGACATGGCCTCGGACGTCCTTTGCAAACGGCTGGTGACCGAGGCTTCGCTCTTGATGCTGCCGGGAACGATGTTCCAGCCCGAAGGCTCGGCAGCTGGCGCCAGGCAGATCCGCATCGCCTTTGCCAACGTCGACGCCAAGGGCATCGCCGAAGTGATCCGCAGGCTGGGAGCGTTCCGGCCCTGACGGACCCGTGACGGCCAAGCGGGACGGGTGATCTTGACCTTGCCCACCCGCGGCCTTCCCACTATTCACCTGATCGAACCCTTTCGAAGGCAGACCCATGGCCAAGACCCCGACCGAAGAAGGCAAACGACCCCGCGGCAAGGCGCAGGAGGCGGCGGTCTGGGTGATGATGGGCATGCTGATCCTGGGCCTCGGCGGCTTTGGCGTGACCAGCTTTACCGGCGGCGTGACCAAGATCGGCAGCGTCGGCGATACCGATATCACCACGGACGACTATGCCGTGGCGCTGCAGAGCCAGATCAACGCGCTGTCGCAGCAGTTCGGCAAGCAGCTCTCTCTGCAAGAGGCGCAGGCCTTCGGCATCGACCAGCAGGTCCTGCAAACGGTGATCACCCGCTCGGCGCTGGACAACGAGACCGCACAGGTCGGCATTTCGGTCGGTGACGCGGTTGTGGCCACAGAACTGATGGGGATGGACAGCTTCAAGGGCGCCTCGGGCACCTTCGACCGTGAGGCTTACCGCTTTACGCTGGACCGCAACAACCTGACCGAAACCGAGTTCGAGACCAATCTGCGCCGCGACATCAGCCGCGAATTGCTGCAGGGCGCGGTCGGCGGCGGGTTTGCAGCACCGCAGGCGCTGACCGACACGATATATTCCTGGGCCGGGGAACGGCGCGGGTTCTCCATGCTGCGGCTGGCCGAGGGCGACCTGACCGTCCCGGTGGCCGAACCGACCGAGGCCGAGCTGCAGGCGCATTACGACGCCCATCTGGACCGGTTCACCAAGCCCGAGGCCAAGCGGATCACCTATGCTTCGCTGTTGCCCGAGGCGATTGCCAAGGATCAGCCGGTGGACGACGCGATGTTGCGCGACCTCTATCAGGACCGGATCGCCGAATTCGTCATGCCCGAGCGTCGGATCGTCGAACGGCTGATCTATCCTGATCAGGCGACGGCAGATGCGGCGAAGGCTGAACTTGACGGCGGCAAGGCCTTTGACGCGCTGGTCGCGGACCGTGGCCTGACGCTGGACGACATCGACCAGGGCGATGTCAGCAAGGAAGAGCTTGGGGCCGTCGGCGATCCGGTCTTTACGGCGGCCGAAGGCGATGTGGTCGGGCCGCTGGCCACCGATCTTGGCCCGGCGCTGTTCCGCGTGGTTTCCGTGCTGGCCGCCGAGGAGACCAGCTTTGACGACGCCCGCGAGACGCTGGCGATCGAATTCCAGGTCGACGCCGCCCGCCGTCTGATTGCCGACAAGGTCGAAGAGATTGACGATCTTCTGGCCGGGGGTGCGACGCTGGAAGACCTGGCCAAGGACGCCGGGCTGCAGCTTGCGACGCTGGATTTCGTGCCGGGCCAGCAGGGCGAGGCGGTGATCGAAGGCTATCCGGCCTTCCAGGCGGCCGCCGCTGCGGTGCAGGCCGAGGACTTTTCCGAAGCGATCGTCCTGGAGGACGGCGGGGTCGTCGCTTTGCGGCTGGACGAGATCGTGCCTGCCGCGCCCATTCCGCTGGACGAGGCGAAGGACAGGGTGGCCGAGGACTGGCGCAAGGACGCGGTGACCAAGGCGCTGTCCGCCCGTGCCGCCGAGGTCAAGACCGCGGTTGAAGGTGGTGCCTCGCTGGGAAGCTTCGGGATCGTCGACGTGACGCCGGAAACCTCGCGCAACGGTCTTGTCGAAAGCGCGCCCGAAACGCTGTTGACCGATGTCTTCAAGCTGGCAGAGGGCGCGGTTCAGGTGATCGAGGCCCCGGACTTCATCGCGGTCGTGCAGCTGGACCGGATCCTTCCGGCCACCACCGAGGGCGAGGAAGCCACCGCGACGCGCGATGCGATTGCGGCCCAGGTCCGGCAGGCCATCGCCAGCGACGCTTTCGCCGCCTTCACCGATGCGCTGACCACCGAGGCGGGTATCACCCTTGACCAGGCCGCGATCAACGCGGTTCACGCGAGCATGCCCTGATGCAGTTGGCTCCGGGGTTTGCCGAATTCGAAGCGGGCTGGAACGCAGGAAAAAACCAGATTGTCTGGGCACGGCTGGCGGCGGACCTTGATACTCCGGTCAGCCTGATGCTGAAACTGGGCGATGCTCGGGCCGATACCTTCATGCTGGAATCGGTGACCGGCGGCGAAGTGCGCGGGCGCTATTCCATCGTTGGCATGAAGCCCGACCTTGTCTGGCAGTGCCGCGATACGCAAAGCCGCATCAACCGCGAGGCGCGGTTTGACCGGCAAAGCTTCACCGACCTGACCGGCCACCCGCTGCAGACCCTGCGCGACCTGCTGGCCGAATGCCGGATCGAGATGCCCGAAGGCATGCCGGCCGTGTCGGCGGGGCTGTTTGGCTATCTCGGCTATGACATGATCCGGCTGGTCGAACATCTGCCGGACGTGAACCCCGATCCATTGGGCCTCCCCGATGCCGAGCTGATCCGGCCCTCGGTCGTCGCGGTCCTAGATGGCGTCAAGGGTGAAGTGACAGTCGTCGCCCCGGCCTGGGTTGCCTCGGGCCTTTCGGCGCGGGCGGCCTATGCGCAGGCGGCCGAACGGGTGATGGACTCATTGCGCGATCTGGACCGGGCGCCCTCCGCCGCGCGCGACTTTGGCGAGACCGCGCCGGTCGGACCCGCGACGTCGAACTTCACGCATGACGGCTACAAGGCCGCAGTCGAAAAGGCCAAGGAGTATATCCGCGCGGGCGACATCTTCCAGGTCGTGCCTTCGCAGCGCTGGTCGCAAAGGTTCACCCTGCCGCCCTTCGCGCTGTACCGATCCTTGCGGCGCACCAATCCGTCGCCCTTCATGTTCTTCTTCAACTTCGGTGGTTTCCAGGTGATCGGCGCGTCCCCTGAAATCCTCGTCCGCCTGCGCGACGGCGAAGTCACCGTCCGCCCCATCGCCGGGACCCGGAAGCGGGGCCAGACGCCGGAAGAGGACAAGGCGCTGGAGCTGGATCTTCTTGCCGATCCCAAGGAACGGGCCGAGCATCTGATGCTTCTGGACCTTGGCCGGAACGACGTGGGCCGGGTGGCCAAGGTCGGCACCGTGCGCCCGACCGAGACCTTCATCATCGAACGCTACAGCCACGTCATGCACATCGTGTCGAACGTGGTGGGAGAGATCGCACCCGGCGAGGACGCGCTATCGGCGTTGCTGGCGGGCCTGCCTGCGGGCACCGTGTCCGGGGCGCCCAAGGTCCGGGCGATGGAGATCATCGACGAGCTGGAACCCGAGAAGCGCGGCGTCTATGGCGGCGGTGTCGGTTACTTCGCCGCCAACGGCGAGATGGACTTCTGCATCGCGCTGCGCACTGCGGTCCTGAAGGACGAGACCCTGTATATCCAGGCGGGCGGGGGCGTGGTCTTCGACAGCGACCCCGAGGCCGAGTATCAGGAAACCGTCAACAAATCCAACGCCTTGCGTCGGGCCGCCGAAGACGCGGGCCGCTTTGCCGGACGTGGCAACGGCTGAAACCTCGCCCCAAGATTTTTCGACGAAAAATCTTGGGCTTGGCGGTTGCGCTGACGGTCAGTCGATCTTCAGCACCGCCGTGACCGGCGCCAGAACGACGGTCGCGGCCTTGCCTTCCACCGTCCATTCCAGAAGGGCGGCCACCGTTTCGGGCGTGGCACTGCCGACGACGCTGACCTGACCATCCTGACCGGCCTTGAACACCGCCCGGTCCAGAAGCCGGCGCATCGCGACCTTGTCGGCCCCGGCGGTATCCAGATCACGGAACACCACCGCAGCCTCAAGATCCTCGCGCCGCGCGACCTGATCGGCGGCATTAAGGCCCTCGTCCCGCGTCAGAAGACCCCGGCCCTGCGCCTTCAGGATCGGCACCACGGCGCTGGCGAGGCTCCGGTTGTTCTGGAAGGCCGGATCGGCCAGATCCAACACCGCAACGGCTTCGGGCAGGCCCTGTTCCATCGACTGGAACGCCACTTCGACATCCGTGGCTTGGGACCCATCGGCGATGCCGGTGACCAGCATGACCACCTCCTTGCCCGCAGCCCGGTAGATCGCCGCGCGCTCGGGCGTTGCCGGGTCCAGCGGGTCCAGAGCGAAACTGACCGGGAAGGGCAGGGCGGCAAGCCCCGCGCGGTCGAGTTCGGTGGTGCCGGGGTCGATCAGCACGATCGCCAGCGGCGGCTTGGCTTCGGTGTTCTCGAACTCGGCGGCAAACTGGGCAATCGGGCGCGGGTCCGCGGGGACAGCGGCGGGATCCGTCGCAGCGTCGGGGGCAGTTTCCGCGTCACTGCCGCGCCGGATGACCACGCCCTGATCCTTTCCGATCAGGCTTGGCGCAGGCGCAAAGGTCGAGCCTGCGCCCGCCTCGGCCCCGTCTTCCGTAGCAGCAGTGTCGGGCGTGCCGGGCAGGCCCTCGGCCTCGGTGCCGGGCATGTCGGGGCCGTCGTCCAGAGCCTCCGGCTCTCCTGCCGGATCCGGGGTCGCGGGGGCCGGCATCGGCTCGGCGACGGGCGGCTCTGGTACTGGCTCTGGTTCAGGTGCCGGTTCGGGCGCGGCTTCTGCGGGCGCCGCAGGGGCTGGTTCCGGTGCAGGCGTGGCGGGTTCCGCAGGGGCGCTTTCCGGGGCGGTCTCTGGGGCGGTCTCTGGGGCAACCTCGGTCGTAGCTGCAGGTTCTGGCGTCGTGGATGGGTCGGTTTCAACCGCTGCGTCAGCGGTCGCATCCGGGGTCGGCTCGGGCGCCGGCTCCGCAACGGCTTCTGGAGCGGTCGCTTCCGGTTCTGCGACGGGTTCGGGCTCGACCGCGGGCTCGGCGACGGTTTCGGGGGCAGGCTCAGCCACCGGTTCGACCTCAGTTGTGACCTCGGGTGTCGCTGCCTGTTCAACGGGGTCTTCTGCGGGTGCCTCTGCCGTGGCGACCTCGGTCGTTGGCTCAGGCGCGGCCGCCGGTTCCGGCGTCACCTCTGCCGCAGTCACCGCCGGGTCAGCTTCCGGAGCGGTCTCGGCGACGGCAGCGTCTGTATCGGCGGTCTCTGCGGTGGCGCTCGCCGGGTCTTCCGCAGCGGCAACAGCCTCGGCGGTCGGGGCAGGGTCGGGTTCCGTCGTCTCGGGTTCCGGCGCCGCCTCGGCCACGACGGCGCTTTCTGCAGCGGCATCCTTCGTTGCAAGCTTTCCGCCCGGAGGCGCAACGGCATCGGCTGCTGCAGCCGGAGCATCGGCCGTCGTCTCGGCCAGCGGTGCCGGCGCTTCGGCGACCTCGGGGGCTGCGGCTTCGGTCGGGGTCGGGACTGCGGGCTCGACCACTTCGGCAGCCGGAGCTTCGGGTGCGACCGGCGCTTCATCGGCCGCCGCAACCTCCGGCTGGGTTTCGGCGGGCTCTTGCACCGGTTCGGGCTGCGGCTCGGCGACCGGCTCTTCGGCTTCGACCTCCGGCTGTGGTGCGTTCTCGGCCGCCGGTTCGACCGGGGCCGCTTCCGTCACTGCCGGCTTGGCCGCCACCGCCGTCCCGGCATCCGCATCGGTCGGCTCGGGGGCGGTGATCTGGTCGTCAGCCGCGACTGTGGCCGGGGCGGTTGCATTGTCATTGGCCGGCGGCCGCAGCGGCGAGACCGCCGATCCGATCACCAGACCCCCCGCGACCAAAAGGCCGCCTGACACCACGCCGAGTAGGAATTTACCGACCAATTGTGCCTCCTGCTCTTGCCCCGCTGCGGTCTGGACAGGGCCGTCTTTGCCTGGCTGCCCGAACCCGCCCACCGGTTCGCCCGGCGTCCTGCTTCTGATCTGCCGCGAGTATAGCCTGCGGTTGCGAAGCCTTCACCCCTTTTCGTACGGGCGTCAACATCTTGCGCGGGAACTGCGGCATCCCTGCGCCGCTAGCGGTTTGCGGGCCGGAGGCAAGGGATGGGGGGAAGTGGAGGCGGCTACTGCCGCCAGCACCGTGATGCATGTAGTTGCATGGCTTCGTGTTTTCTGAGTGTTTTCTGAAGCACAGTCATAAGTTTGGACGAGTTTCGTCCTGCGACCTGTAGCAAACTGTTGCACCGTGTTGGACCAAAGGGCAATTCTTATGGTGGGTTCTATGGTGGGTGGAAATGCAAAGCGGGCTGGGGAGCTGTCTCCGATCGAACTCAAGCGGCTTGCGCCCGGGGTGCACGCGGTTGGCGGTGTTTCGGGCCTTTACTTGCAGGTTGCGGAGGGTGCCGGACGGTCTTGGTTGCTGCGCGCCATGGTCGGCACAAAGAGGCGTGAAATCGGCCTCGGGGCCTATCCGGAAATTGGCCTGGCGCTGGCGCGGCAGAAGGCTGCCGAAGTTAGGGCCATGATCCGCAGCGGCGTTGATCCCGTAGAGCAAAGAAAGGCTGCTCGCGCCGATCTAGTGGCCGCTCAGAAGCGCGGCCTACTCTTCTCCAAGGCCGTTGACATGTTCGATCCGGTGAAGGCAGCGGAACTCGCCGGCGGCAAGTACAGGGATCAGTGGCGCAACAGTCTAGGGTCAGGACTCGTTCTCCGTTCATAACCAGAACATGACGGTTGCGGCGAGAGCGACGGCGGAGAGGAAGACTTTGGGGCATCTGTCGTAG
>LNFM01002428.1_pt1 | contig 39075 bp, 28 predicted proteins | sample 596031 | NCBI WGS metagenome assembly LNFM01 (sample SAMN04254537, study PRJNA301005) | activated carbon metagenome | isolation source: dual media filters at the Ann Arbor, Michigan drinking water treatment plant | place: USA: Ann Arbor | reverse complement strand
CCACCCAGCGACACGCGCTCGAACATCCCGCGCGCGGCATAGTGCGGATCCGCGGCGATGTCGGCGATGTTGTAGATCGGCCCGCTCGGCACCTCGGCGGCCTCCAGGCGTGCGAGCGCCTCGGCCAACGGCAGCTCCGCGCACCACTGACCGATCGACGCGTCGATCTCGTCGGCGTGGATCGTCCGTCCATCGTTGTGGGCGAGCCGCGGATCGTCGGCGAGGTCGTCGCGCCCCGCGGTCCGCATCAATCGCACGAACAAACTGTCGTTGTTGGCGCCCAGCACCAACCAACCATCCGCGCAGCGATACGTGTTGCTCGGCACGATGCCGGGCAGCGCGGTGCCCGTCGGCTCGCGCACGAACCCGAGGCGATCGTACTCGGGCAGCAGGCTCTCGGTCACCGAGAACACCGACTCGTACAGCGCACAATCGATGACCTGGCCGCGACCCGAGCCGCCCTTGTCGCGCTCGTACAGCGCGATCATGGTGCCGAGGGCCGCGTACACGCCCGCGAGCGTGTCGCCGAGGCTGAGGCCGGTGCGCACCGGCGGTCGGCCGGGCTCCGCCGTGGTGTAGCGCAGGCCGCCGAAGGCCTCGGCGACGTTGGCGAAGCCGGGGTGCTTCGTCCGCGGGCCGAACTGGCCGTAGCCGGAGATGCGCACCACGACGATGCGCGGATCGATCGCCCAGAGATCCGCGGGGCCCAGGCCCCACGACTCGAGCTTGCCCGGGCGGAAGTTCTCGATCACCACGTCGACGCCGCGCCGCACGATCCGACGCACGAGCTCGCGGCCCTCGGGTTGGCGGAGATCCGCGGTGACGCTGCGCTTGTTGCGGCCCAGCGATCGCCACCACAGCGAGGTGCCGTCCTCGAGCTTGCGCCACCGCCGGAGCGGATCGCCGTGGACCGGCGGCTCGATCTTGATGACCTCGGCGCCGAAGCCCGCGAGCAGCATCGCGGCGTAGGGGCCGGCGAGGAGCTGCCCGAGCTCGAGCACCCGGAGGCCGCGCAGCGCCGGGGTCGGGGCGGTGTCGGTCACGTGCGTCCGAGCGTGCCACGGCGCCGGGCCTCCGGTCGACGCGGCCGAGGCTCGCGCCCGCGCGGGCGTCCCACGCGCCGCACCGCGGCGAGGTGACAGCGCGGCGCTTTGCCGTACCATCGAGGAGGATGCTCGGCGTGGATCCCTGGGTGCTCGGGACGGTCGCTGCGGTCGCGACCGGGGTCACCGTCGCGCGGCGTCGCACCGTGGCCCGACGACGCCGCGCGATCGATGCCGCGTTGATCGCGTTGCCGGCCGAGCGCGACCTCGAGGCCGAGCAGCTGAGCCCGCCGCTCGCCCGCCTCGTCGACGGCGCCCGCATGACGCGCTGGGCGATCGAGACGCCGCTGCGTCGGCTCCGCGCGCTCACCAGCCTCGCGCTGCCGCGCTGGGCCTCGCGCGGCGGCGCGGACGAGTACGACCTCGCGATCTCCGAGGCCCGCCGCGCGCTGTGGGAGTGGTTGTTGTCGCTGCGTCGGTTGCCACCCGCCGAGCGCGCGGCGCTGGTCGGGCTCGGCCTCGACGCGCGGCCGCTGTGGGCGCTGGTCTTCGCCCCGGGGATCTTCGAGCGCACCGACGCCGTGTTCGACGAGGCGATGTTCCCCGCCGCGCCGGATGCCGACCGCGTCCTGGCCGCACTGGCCGCCGCGATGGTCGATCTGCAGCGCTTCGAGCACGCCGCAGTGTCGCTGTCGGCGATGCCGTATCGCTGAGGCTCGCGTCGAGGCTCGCGTCCGGGGGCCGACTCGGCGACACTCTCGCCGCTTGAGCGCCAGCGAACCATCTCGCGCCTCGAAGGGCGTGCCTCGTCCCACCGACGGGCTCGACAAGATCGTGATCCATCGCCGCGGCGGCTACGATCGCCTCCGACTCGAGCGGCATGTGTTGCCGCGGCTGTCGGCGCAGGACGTCCACGTGCAGGTGCACGCCGCCGGGGTCAACTACGCCGACTGCGTCGTGCGCATGGGGCTCTACAGCTCCGCCAAGGACTACGTCGGTTGGCCGATCACGCCCGGCTTCGAGGTCGCGGGCGTGGTCGCGCGGGTCGGGGGCGACGTCACGGACGTGCGCGTGGGCGACGAGGTCATCGCGGTGACGCGGTTCGGCGGCTACGCGAGCGACCTCGTGGTGCCGCGGCGGCAGGTGTTCGCGATCCCCCGCGGCATGACGATGGTCCAAGCTGCGGCCGTGCCCGCCGTCTACCTCACCGCCTACCACGCGGCCGTCGAGCTCGCGCGGCCCAAGCACGGCGCCCACGTCCTCGTGCACTCGGCCGCGGGTGGGGTCGGCGGGGCGCTGGTCCAGATCGCCCGGGTCCTCGGCTGCCACGTCGTCGGCGTCGTCGGTGGCGCGCACAAGGTCGAGCACGCCCACGCGCTCGGGGCCCACGCGGTGATCGATCGCTCCGCGGGCCGCCTGTGGGACGAGGCCGAGACCCACTCGCCGGCCGGATACGACGTGGTCTTCGACGCCAACGGCGTCGACACGCTCGGCGCGTCGCTGCGCCACCTCGCGCCGATGGGCCGCCTGATCGTCTACGGCTTCGCGTCGATGCTGCCGCGGGCCGATCAGAAGCTGCGTTGGTGGCGGCTGGCCTGGCACTGGCTGCGCACCCCTCGGATCTCGCCGTTCGACCTGACCACGCGCAACCGCAGCGTGATGGGCTTCAACCTCAGCTACCTCTTCGATCACGCCAAGCTGCTGGCGGAGTCCATGGGCCAGATCACGCGGTGGTTCGACGAGGGGCTGCTGCGCGCGCCTGCGGTGTCGACCTTCCCGCTCGCGGCCGCGGGCGAGGCCCAGCGCTCGCTCGAGACCGGGAACACGGTCGGCAAGATCGTCCTGCTCACGGAGCACGCCCAGTGAACGAGGTCCGCACCCGCATCGAGACCGACGGCGAGACCGTCGCTGCCGTCGTCCGCGCCGCGCTCGACGTGCCGTGGAGCCGCGCGCGGCAGCTCTGCTACGACGGCCGCGTCTGGGTCGACGACGAGCGGGCCCGCGATCCCGCGGTGCGCGTGCGCCGGGGCATGACCCTCGTGATCCGGCCCCAGGGCCCGCGCGAGGTCGTCACCGAGCACACCCTCGAGCCGTCGCGCATCGTGTTCGCCGACGCCGACGTGGTGGTGGTGGACAAGCCCGCCGGCCTGCAGAGCGTGCCGTTCGCCGAGGACGACCACGACAGCGTGGTGCAGCGCCTCGCCGTCGCGCTGCGCAAGCTCGAGCACCGCCGCTCGCCGCCGCCGCGCGTGGTCCATCGGCTCGACAAGGACACCACCGGCCTGCTGGTCTTCGCCCGCTCGCGCACCGCGGAGCGCGAGCTCGGGCAGCAGTTTCGGGTGCACTCGGTGCATCGCCGCTACCTCGGGCTCGCCCACGGCGACGTCCGGACGCAGACGATCCGCAGCGTCCTCGTCGGCGATCGCGGGGACGGGCTGCGCGGCTCGTGGCGGCGATCGGGGCGCGCGCCCAAGGACGGCCGCGAGGCGATCACCCACGTCGAGGTCGAGACCCGCCACGCCCTCGACGCCGCGTCGTTCACCACCGGATCGCCGGGCTCGGTGACGTGGGTGCGTTGTCGGCTCGAGACCGGTCGCACCCATCAGATCCGCATCCACCTCGCGGAGAGCGGCCACCCCCTCGTGGGCGAGCCGGTCTACGCCAAGGGCATGCGCGATCCAGGGTTGCGTTGGCCCGAGGGCGTGACGCCGAGGGTGATGCTGCACGCCGCCGAGCTCGGGTTCGTGCACCCGGGCACCGGCGAGGAGATCGCCTTCGTCTCGCCCGAGCCCGCGGACTTCGAGGCGTGGCGACGCCGCCTCGCCGGGCCGCTTCCTTAGAGGGGGCCCCGATCCGGCTGGATCGCCCTGGATCACCCCCTACAGCGGGCCCCACGCGCCCGCGGCCCCCTCGGCGATCCGCCGCGTCCGCGCGCTCGCGCGGTTTTGCGGAACAATGATCGACACCCATTCCCGGGTCGAGTTGACGGAGTACTGAACGCATGTTACATGGTGTCGTCCGTTCAGTTCGAGCGGCCCGATCCATTCGATGCTAGACGACTCGTCAGGCTTCTCCCGCGCCCGGATCCTCCTTCAGAGGGCAGGCAACGGTACATCTGCTCACGCCGGGGCGGGAGAAGCTGACGTTCCTTCGCCGAACGTCGACGCCGCGCTGGAGCGACTGATCGACGCGCTCCGCGGTCGCGACGAGGTCGAGATCGTCGCGGAGCATCGCGCGGCTGCAAGATCTGGTTCATACGGCGCATGGCCGGATCGGTTGGATCATCGACTGCTTGCGGCACTTCGCGCGCGAGATCTCGCCGCACCGTACCGCCATCAAGAGATCGCCCTCGACGCGGCGCTCGCCGGACGCGACGTCGTGGTCGCGACGGGCACGGCGTCGGGCAAGTCGCTGTGCTTCCAGATCCCGATCCTCCACGCGGTGCTCACCGAGCCCGATGCGCGGGCGCTGCTGTTGTTCCCCACCAAGGCGCTCGCGCGCGACCAGTGCGAGTCGTTGCGTCAGGTCGTGCGCTCGCTCGGCCCTGGCACGTCGATCGGCGTCGCGCCCTTCGACGGGGACACGCCCCCCGACGAGCGCCGCGCGGCGCGGGCCCGCGCCGCGGTCGTCGCGACCAACCCGGACATGCTGCACCGCTCGATGCTGCCGATGCACGAGGGCTGGGCGCGGTTCTTCGCCGGGCTGCGCTACGTGGTCCTGGACGAGCTGCACACCTACCGCGGCGTGTTCGGCTCCCACGTCGGCAACGTGCTGCGTCGGCTGTGGCGGGTGTGCGAGCACTACGGCAGTCGGCCCCAGGTGATCGCGGCGTCGGCGACGATCGCCAACCCGGCCGAGCTCGCGCGCGCGATCATCGGCCGCCCCTCCGTGGTCTGCGTCGACGAGGACGCCTCGCCGACCGGGCCGCGCACGGTGATGGTGCTCAACCCCAAGGTCGTCGATGCGACGACCGGCGTACGGCGCGACTACCTCAAGGTCACGCGCGTGGTCGCCAACGAGGTCCGGCGCGCGGGGGTGCAGACGCTGGTGTTCTGTCGCACGCGCAAGGCCGTCGAGCTGCTGACGCGGTACCTGCGGGACGACGAGCGCAGCGACGGGGGCCCGCTTCCGGGCGGCCGCGCCCAGGACGCCATCCGCGGCTATCGGGGCGGCTACCTCCCCGAGCGCCGACGCGAGGTCGAGTCGGCGCTGCGCAGCGGGGAGGCGCGGGTGGTCGCGACCACCAACGCCCTCGAGCTCGGGATCGACATCGGCGGCGTGGATGTCGTGGTGCTGTCGGGGTATCCGGGCTCGCGCGCGGCGACGCTGCAGCGCATCGGGCGGGCGGGTCGCCGCAATCGGGCATCGCTCGGGGTCGTCGTCCTGTCGTCGATGCCCACCGATCAGTTCATCGCGGCGGATCCGGCGTTCCTGCTCGGGCAGCCGGCCGAGCACGCGGCGGTCGATCCGGACAACCCCGAGATCTGGCTGCCGCACCTGCGCTGCGCGGTGCAGGAGCTCCCCCTGCGGGCCACCGAGTCGTGGGGCGAGATGACCGCCGACGAGACGGTGTACGCCGCGGACTATCTCGTCGAGCGCGGCGCCCTGCTGCGGCAGGACACCGTGCCCCCGCTGTACTTGTCGCGCGGCGCGGAGAGTGCGGCCGACCAGGTCGACCTGCGCGGTCCGACCGAGGAGAACTTCTCGGTCGTCGACGAGGCGGGCGACGTGCTCGCCGAGGTGGCCTACGACGACGCGCCGCTGTACCTGCACCCCGGCGCGATCTACCCGATCGAGGGCCGCACGTTCGAGGTCCGCGCCCTCGACTGGGACGGGCGCAAGGCGACCGTGCGCTCGGTCGACGCCGACTACTACACCGAGGCGGTGCCCAAGCTGCGGGTCCGCATCCTCGATCCCGACGACGGGGTCGCGGCGCGCGTGGCCGCGGGCGAGCTCGACGATCGCGGCGGCCTCGGCGAGGCCCACGTCATCCGCAACGTCCCCGGCTTCAAGAAGATCCGCTTCCGCAGCCACGAGAACATCGGCTTCGGGCCCGTCGTGCTGCCCGATCTCGAGCTCCACACGCGGGCCGCGTACTGGCCGCTGCCGACGTCCGCGGTGGCCCTCGATCCGACGTTGCGGGCCACCGCCGCGATCGCGGCGGCGCACGCGATCCACCACTGCGCCGCGCTGCTGCTGATGTGCGACGCCGCGGATCTCGGACATGCGATCACGGCGGGGCACCCCGCGAGCTTCGGCACGCTCGCCAGCGGGCCGGGCGGGGCAGGGGTCGATGCGCAGCTCGCCGCGGCGGCGCGGCCCTACATCGTGCTCTTCGACTGGACGCCGGGCGGGGCCGGACTCGCGACGACGGCCTTCGCCCTCGGCCCCGCGCTGTTCGAGCGCGCGGCCGCGGCGGTGGCCGGTTGCCGCTGCGAGGGCGGGTGCCCGACGTGCCTCGGTCCCGGCGTCGCGCAGCGCGATCGACCGGTCGATCGCCGCGCGGTCGCGGAGGTCCTCGAGGCCATGCGCCGCGCGGCGGGTGGAGACGCGCAGGCGTGAGCGTCGCGGGGCGTCTGGCGGCCCTGCGGACCCGGATCGCGAGCCTCGAGGCGTCCGCGTCGGCGGGCCCCGTGCGTGGGCCCGGTGCGCGCGCGCAGGGGGAGGCGTTCGAGGTGCACACGGCGTGCGGGCGCGCCGAGGGCGGTCGCGACCCGCGGGCGTCGCGGGTCGTCGCGGCGCTGCGGCGCCTCGTCCCGGCGCCCGGTGCCGTCGCGTCGCCGCCGTTGGTGTTCGACCTCGAGACCACGGGCCTCGGCGTCGACGCGGTCCCGTTCCTCGTCGGCCTCGGTGGATTCCACGCCGATGGCTCGGCGTGGGTGAAGCAGTGGCAGCTCGGTGACCTCGCGGGCGAGCGGGCGATGTGGCTGTCGGTCCTCGACGCCCTCGCGACCGCGGCTGACGGGGCGCTGCTGCTCACGTTCAACGGCGCGAGCTTCGATCGCACGGTGGTGCGCCTGCGGCTGCGCCGGCTCGGGCTGTGGAACGACGGGCTCGCGGCGCGCTTCGGCGCCGGTCACTTCGATCTGCTGCCGGTGTGTCGGCGGCTGTGGCGGGACACGCTGCCCGACGTCCGGCTCGTCACGCTCGAGCGCGAGGTGCTCGGGGCGCGCCGCATCGGCGATCCCAGCGGGGCCGAGATCGCGGAGCTCGGGCAGCGGTGGATCGACGGTGAGCGCGACGCGGAGATCTCCGCGGGGATGGCCGCGGCGCGGCGGCACAACGCCGATGATCTGCTCGGGCTCGCGAGCCTGGTCGAGGCATGTGCGCAGGCGATCGACGCGCCCCTCGACCTCGCGCAGGCCCTCGGCGTCGCGCGTCACCTCGACCGCGTCGGTGCGCCCCAGGGCTTCGTCGGCCTCCTCGAGGTGTGGCGGCGCGACGCGATCCGCGACCGGGCCCGCGGGGTCGAGCTGCTGCTCCTGGTGGTCCGACGCCTGCGCCGCGAGGGCGAGCACGACGAGGCGCACGCGCTGCTGCGCGAGATCTGTGCGCATCACCCCGGTCACCCCGAGGCCACGCTCCGCCTCGTCATCGATCTCGAGCATCGGCTGCGTCGCACGGACGCGGCGCTGACCTGGCTGCGCACGATGGACGCACCGTGTCCGCGGCGCCTGGCTCGGCTGACCCGGAAGCTCGCGGGCTCGTCCGTCGAACCATTGCCGGTCTCGGCAGCCGTCGCGGCACCGGCTACGGCACCGATCGCGGCACCGATCGCGGCACCGGCCACGGCACCGATCGGGGCGGTCCGCGGAGCGGCCGAGCCCGCCGTCCCGGCGCCGGTGTCGTCGACGCGGGGGCGTCCGCGGGTGCCGGGCTCGTGGCGGGGCCTCGCCCAGGGCCCCGCGCGCCGCGCACCGGCCGTGTAAGGCCGGCGGGCCCTTCGCGTTGGCGGAGGACGACCCGAAAGGACGCGCGGAGGGGCGCTGCGGCATTCGGCCGCGTCGCGACCATCGTGTTAGGGTAGGTGGCCATCGTGACTGCGAGCGCACCGATTCGACGACTGGGACTCACCTGCGCGCTGGCGCTTTGCGTCCCCGCATCCGGCTGCATGGCCCTGACGCCGCAGCTCGCACCGACCGACTTCGAGTCGGCGGAGCGCGTGGCGGACCGCGACGCCCGCGAGAAGCTCTACGCCGAGTCGGCGATCTACCGCCACGATCTGCCGCAGGGCACGCGGTACACGAAGGGCACGAACGTCACCGCGGAGAAGCGGAGCTGGCAGTCGCTCGACGCGATCCTCCGCTCCGACGCCGCCTCCTTCGAGGCGCTGCCGCACCGCAAGCTGCGGCTGGCGCGGCTGTTCACCGCCCTGGGCATCGCGACGTCCCTCGTCATGATCGCCGGCGTCGCGGCTTCGGCCCGCGAGGGGCTCGATCTCCAGCGCCTCGACGGCACTGGCGGCGTCCTGTTGGGTGGCGGACTGGCGACCGCGGCGTTCGGGATCACCGCGGGCGTGTTCTTCACCCGCGCGCGCAAGGACTACGATCGGGCGGTCGACGTCTACAACGACAGCCTCGGCGTGCGGCTCGGGCTGTACACCCCCGACGGGAAGTACATCCCGCCGCGCGGCGCCCTGGTCGACAAGGACGGCTACATCCTGCTCGACGAGCCCGAGCGGGCGGAAGAGCCGGCCGCCGATGCGATCGTCGGACCGGCGGAGCCCGAGCCCGAGCCGGCGCCCGAGGCCGCACCTGTGCCGGAGACGACCGCGCCCGACCCGGCCGCACCGCCGACGACGCCGGCGCCCGACGTCGCGCTGCCCGACGCCCCCGCCACTGCCGCCCCAGGGGCGACGGCGCTGCGCCTGCAGATGCGCTGAGCCGCCGCGGGATCCCGTGCACCGCGCGCGACCGCGGCCGCTGTCGCCATCGCGGTGGTCGTGGTAGGCAATGCGCATGCGGGGCACGCCACGGCGCGCGGCACTGATGCTCGTCCTCGGCACGGTCGCGTGCAGTGACTCCGTCGGGCCCGAGCGCCCGATCGACGGCCAGCAGCTCTACGAGAACTACTGCGCGCGCTGCCACGGCCCCGACGGCCGGCCGGCCGCCGACCAGCCACAGGCCCGCGACCTGTCCAACCGCCGCATCATCGACACGTTGAGCGACGAGTCGATCTCGATGACGATCCGGATGGGCCGTCCCCCCGGGATGCCGGCGTTCCGCGACGAGTTCACCGAGGCCTCGCTGATGGTCCTGGTCGCGTACGTGCGCGGTCTGTCGGGCTCGCAGGGCTCGCGGTCGAAGTCCACCGGCGGCACGCCGCCGCCGTGAGCCGGGCGCGACGGGCCCCGACGGGCGACGGCGGGCACGAGCTCGAGCTGGTGTGGCGCGGCAAGTACGACCGCGACGGTCGACGCACGACCCCGGCCCCGCGCGCGATCGCCCTCGAGACGATCGAGGCCCACGCGCCCGGTCGCCCCTCGCCCGGCGGCGGGGCGTTGGTGTGGGGCGACAACCTCGACGCCCTCGACGCGTGGCTGCCGGAGCACCGCGGGCGCGTCGACCTCGCGTACATCGATCCCCCGTTCTCGACCGGCAGCGAGTTCTCGGTGCTGACGCGGGCCCGCGGCGCCGATGGTGAGCCCCGGATCATCGCGCAGCCGGCCTACACGGATCGCTGGGTCGGCGGCGCCGCGTCGTACCTCGGCATGCTCGCGCCCCGGCTCGAGCGCATCCACGCGCTGCTGGCCGATCACGGCAGCCTCTACGTCCACGTCGATCCCACGCTCGGGCATGCGGTGCGCCTGCTCCTCGACGAGGTCTTCGGCGCCGCGTCGTTCCAGCGCGAGATCATCTGGCGGATCGGCTGGGTGTCCGGGTTCAAGACGCGCGCGCGCAACTGGATCCGCAATCACGACACGATCCTGTTCTACGCGAAGGATCCGAAGCGCATGCGCTTCAACAAGGTCTACGTGCCGCACCCCGAGGGCTACGTGCGGCGGGCCGGCGCGGCCGCGAAGGCGCCGGGCATGGCGGTGGACGACGTGTGGAACGCGGGCTCCGGCGATCTCGCGCTGGTCGGCGTCGATGCCCTCGACTCGATCCAGATCAAGAGCTTCTCGCGGGAGAAGACCGGCTACGCGACGCAGAAGAACGAGAGCCTGTTGCGGCGAATCGTGGCGGCGTCGTCGAATCCCGGCGATCTCGTGCTCGACGCCTTCTCGGGGGCGGGCACGACCGCGGTCGTCGCCGCATCGATGGGGCGGCGCTTCCTCGCTGGTGACGTCGGTGAGGCGGCGATCCACCTCACGCGTGCGCGACTGCGGGCGCGCGTCCCGGACACCGCGTGGACGCTGGCGGTGCCGCGGGCGGCGGACGCGACCGCACCGGTGTCCGTGGAGCGGATCGCGACGCGGCACTGGCGGATCCGCAGCGCCCCCGGGGGCGCCGCGATCGCGTTCGACCTCAGGATCGGACCCGACGCCCGCGCGAGCGTGGAGGTCGTGGAGACGGGGCTGGATCCGCGGGCCGCCGCGTCCTCGCGCGACGCGGTCGCGGCGGGGGTCGATCCGATCCGCGAGGTGGCGATCGACTGGGACGCCCGCGACGCGGTGCTGCGCCCGACGGAGCTGCGCGCCGCCTCGCCCGAGGACGCGCGGCCGATCTGCGGCCGTCCGTTCGCCTCTCCGGCGCCGCTCGACGCGGGCGCGCGCGTGGTGCTGCAGTTCGTCGATCTCGGCTTCGCGACCACGCGCCTCGGCGTCGCGATCGAGCGCGGCCGATCGTGGCGCGTGACGCCGTGGTCGCCCGCCGCTACGAACCGGGGATGACCCGCTCGACGCCGCCGTGCACGAAGCTCGGGCGCGCGGCGCCGTCGGGCCAGCGGATCCACCGCGCGAGGTCGGCCTGGGCCCGGTTGCCGAAGCGCGCGGCGAGGGGACGACCCGAGTCGCGCGACGGCACGGCGCACCGCAGGCCGCGCTCGCGGTCCTCGACCAGGCTCGCCGTGTCGAGCACGACGTCGCGACCGTCGTCGAGGCGCAGCCACAGCGTGCCGGCGTCGTCCTCACGCAAGCCGACGACGCGCAGCGGCGTGTCGTCGAGCGTCACATAGCAGTACTGGTGCCCGAGCCGGACGATGGGCTCGCCGCCGTCGGAGAGGTCGAGGCCGCCGGTGAGGGCGCGCGCGAGACCGACGTGCGTCACCGGCTCGTCGCCGAACCACCAGGAACCCGCCGCGGACAGGCGCAGGGGCACGCCGCGCCGCATGCGCTCGAGGGTCGCTTCGTCGATCGCGTCCGCCATCGCCGTCGCAGCAGTGTGGCAGAGGCCGGGCGGTTTGCCACACGGGCGCCCGGCGTGCTAGGTCCGCCGACGGGAAACCCATGAGCCTGGTCGTCGCGGAATCCGTTTCGCTTGCCTTCGGCAAGAAGGAACTCATCGCGGGCCTCGATCTACGCATCGCCTCGGGCGATCGGGTCGGCCTCATCGGGCCCAATGGTTCGGGCAAGAGCAGCCTCATGCGCATGCTCGCCGGCGAGATGCGCCCCGACGGCGGGACCATCCGCACGCGCAAGCACCTGCGGACGGGCTACTTGCCGCAGGACCTCGACGTCGCGGGCGGGCGCACGCTGCTGGCGGCGGTGCTGGCGTCGGTCCCGGGGCGGGCGGAGCTCGACGAGGATTGTGTGCGCGCCGAGGCCGAGTTCGCGGCGGCCGAGCAGAGCGGCGACGAGGGCCGCATCCTCGCGGCCGCCGAGCTCATCGGCGATCTGCACGGTCGCATCGCCTCCTTCGAGCAGGACTACTCCGAGCACCAGGCGCGGCGGATCCTCGATGGCCTCGGCTTCGCGCCCGCCGACGCGACCCGCGACCTCGGCGAGTTCTCCGGCGGGTGGAAGATGCGCGCGGCCCTGGCCGGTCTGCTGTTCCAGCGCCCCGAGCTGCTGCTCCTCGACGAGCCGACCAACCACCTCGATCTCCCGACGGTCGCGTGGTTCGGCGAATTCCTGCGCTCGTACCCCCACGGCTTCGTGCTCATCTGCCACGACCGCGAGTTCCTCGACGAGCAGATCGAGCGCGTCGTGTCGCTCGAGCCCGAGGGCGTCCGGCAGTACCGCGGCGACTACGAGGCGTACCTCAAGCAGCGCGCCGAGGAGGAGATCGTCCTCGCCAACCAGGCCCGCAACCTCGGGCGCGAGCGCGAGAAGGCCGAGCAGTTCATCGAGCGCTTCCGGGCCCAGGCGAACAAGGCCAAGGCCGTGCAGAGCCGGGTCAAGGCCCTCGCGAAGATGGACGAGGTCCAGACGCTGCAGCAGCGCGAGACGATGCGCTTTCGGTTCCCGCCGACCGAGCGCTCGGGCGGTGAGCCGCTGCGCACCGACGGCCTGCGCAAGGTCTACGGCGACCACGTCGTGCTGCGCGGCGTCGATCTACGGGTCGCCCGCGGCGACCGGATCGCGATCATCGGCAAGAACGGCGCCGGCAAGACCACGCTGCTCAAGATCATCGCGAACGAGCTCAGCGCCGACGCCGGCGCCGTGCAGCTCGGACACAAGGTCAAGGTCGGCTACTACGCGCAGCACCACGCCGACACCCTCGACGCGCGGCGCACCGTGCTCGAGACGGTGACCACGGGTGACCTGTCGAGTGCCCGCATCCGCACGATGCTCGGCGCGTTCCTCTTCCACGACGAGGACGTCGACAAGCCGATCGGCGTGCTCTCGGGCGGCGAGCGGGCCCGCGTCGCGCTGGCGCGCCTGCTGGTCGAGCCGGGCAACCTGGTGCTGATGGACGAGCCGACCAACCACCTCGATCTCGCGTCGGCGGAGGCGCTCGCCGAGGCGCTGTCTACGTTCGACGGCACGCTCATCTTCGTCAGCCACAACCGCAGCTTCGTGCGGCGCCTGGCGACCAAGATCTGGAACGTCGAGGACGGCGGCGTCGAGACGTACCCGGGGACGCTCGACGAGTACCTCGAGCGGCACCGCGGCCTGACCGACGCGCGGCCCTCGGCGACCGCGAAGCCGAGCAAGACCGAGCCGGTGCGCGAGCCCGTCGCGGGGGCGCCCGCGGTGAAGCCGGTCGCAAAGCCCCAGGACGACCGCGCGCGCCGCCGCCTCGAGGCCGAGCAACGCAGCCAGCGCAACCGGACCTTGGGGCCGCTCAAGACCCGCGTGCAGGGGCTCGAGGCGACCATCGAGCGGCTCGAGGCCGCGCAGCGCGAGCGCAACCTCGAGCTGGCCAAGCCCGAGGTCTACGCGGACGCGCCGCGGCGCAACCTGCTGCTCACCGAGTACCAGCGCGACGCCGACGCGCTCACCGACGCCACCGAGGCGTGGGAGCTCGCCGTCGCCGAGCTCGAGACGCTGCAGGCGCAGCTCACTTCTTGAGGCGCTTGAGCTGCGAGCGGACGTCGCCGGCGTAGCGCCCGTCGGGCGCGAGCGCGAGGTACTTCTCGTACGCGAGGGTCGCCTCGGCCTTCTTGCGGCGGTCCTGCTGCAGCACGCCGATCGTCAGCCAGCAGTCGGCGATCTCGGCGGCGGCCTGCGTGCACTGGGTCGCGGTGGTGAGCGCCGCGTCGGCGTGCCCGAGCTCGAGCTCGATCTGCGAGAGCAGCAGCAGCGCGTCGGCCTGGGCCGGCGACGTCGCGAGGATCTCCTGCAGCAGGGTCTTCGCCTCGCCGAGCTTCTTGCGCTGGGTCCCGCCCTTGGCGGCGACGTACAGCGAGCGCGCCTCGTCGAGCCGCGCGCTGGTGTCTGCGTCCGGGGCAGGGCGTGCGGCGGGCGGTGTGCCGGCGGCGGTCGGCGGCGCGGCCGAGGGGGCCGGGGCCGGCGTCGCGGCCGGACCCGTCGCGGCGGGCGTCGCGGTCGCGGCGGGATCGGGCGTCACGGGCTTGCCGGCGGCGGGATCCGCCGGCGCCGCGGCCACCGGCGCCGGGGCGGCTGCCTTCGCCGGGGCCGCCTTCTTGTCGTCGGGCGCGACGCTGCCCGGGCGGACCTCGGCGGCGACGTTCGTCTCCGGCGCGGGCTCCGAGCTCGGGAACAGCTGGGCGCGGAAGACCCACGCACCGATCGCCACCATCACGCCGGCGCCGATGAGGATCGGGCGCCACGGGATCGGCCGCGCCGCGGGGGCGAACGACGCGATGCCGCCCTCGCCCTCGGCGAAGTCGTCACCGTCCTCGAAGTCGTCGTCGGCGCCGAGGAAGCTCCGCTCGAGATCGGTCGGCGCTGCCGCGGCCGCGTCACGGCGCACCGGGGGGCGTTCGTCGAAGCTGTCGGGATCGACGGGCGCGCGACCGGGGAGGATCGCATCGAGCTCGCCGTCGAGGTCGTCGTCGAAGCCATCACCGAGGATGTCGTTCGCCGCCGCGCGCGGGTCGATCACGGTCTGCGGCGCCGGGATCGTCGGCGTCGGGGCGGCGCTCGGCTCGGGCTCGCCGCCGACCGACACGCGCTGGGCTTCGACCTCGATCGCCTCGCGGATCGCCGCGGCGCTCGCCTTGATCCGCTTCATCCGCAGCGCGACGTCGTCGAGCGTGGGCGCGGGCGTGGGCACCGGCGCGGCGACGACCGTGTGCGTCGTCGGGGCCGGCGTGGGGCTCGGTGCCGCTGCGACCGGTGCCGCTGCGACCGGTGCCGCTGCGATTGGTGCTGCGGCGGCCGCCGTCGGTGTCACGGTCGCCGTGGAGCTCGATGCGTTGGACTCCGAGAGCCACGGTGGAGGTGCCCACGCGCGCGGCGTCCCGGCGGGCGCCTCACTCGCGGGGACGGGCTCGTGCAGCGAGCCGTCGACGGTCGTCGTGCTCGGGTGCGGCGCGTCGTGTTGCGCGACCGGCTCGGCCTCGACGGGGCGCGTCGGCGCGGCGGGACGCAGCGCGCCCGAGGCCACCACCATCGTCGTGCTCCGCGGCGCCGCCTGTGCCGGCGACGACGACGGCTGCGTGATCGCCTGCGGTGCCGCGACGCGGGGCGCTTCGGCGGCCTGCGGCTTCTGGCTCGGGTCGAGCCATTCGCCGCAGTATCGGCACTTCACGGCCGCGTCTTGAATGGGTTCCGCGCAGAATGGACAGGCTTTCACGACGAATCGACCTTAGCACACGCTGTATCGCTCCGTGTCAGGGGCGACGCCAGCGGGTGGCCGTACAAAGGTCGGGTCTCGACGATGCCGCCGGCGCCATCGCCCGGGCGCGGCCACGTAGGGCACGAAGGGCGCATCATCGGCCGAATCGCGTCGGACTCGAGCGCGGGCGGCCGGCCCGCGCGCGGCCGTCCGCCGGCCCGGACCGGAGCCTGTGCGCGCGGGCAGCCGCAGTCGGTGCGGGCCGCCGTCGGCCGGCCCCGCGTGTTATGGGTCGCCGGGTCGATGACGGACGAACCCGCCGGTGGTGGCGCCCCCTCGAGCTCCGGGCTGCTGTGGCCGCGTCTCGCCGATCCGCCGCGGCGGTTCGACTGGGCGGTGCTGCCGACCCCGGTGGACCGCGCCCCCTGGCTCGACACGCCGCACGCCACGGTGTGGATCAAGCGTGACGACCGCTCGAGCCCGATCTACGGCGGCGGCAAGGTCCGCAAGCTGCAGTGGGTCCTCGCCAACCCGCCGTACGACGGCGATGCGCCGGTGCTCTCGATGGGCGGCACGGGGAGCCACCACCTGCTCGCGCTCGCGCTGTTCCTGGCCCCGCAGCGACGCACGCTGCACGCCCTCGTGTTCGAGCAGCCGTGGACGCCCCACGTGCGTCGCAACCTCGCGGTGCTGGTGTCGACGGGCGCCAAGCTCTGGACGGCGAAGACCCGACCTGGCCTCGGCGTCGCGTGGTTGGCCTACCGGCTGTGGCGACGGCCCGCGATCGCGGGCACGTACATGGCCGCGGGCGCGAGCACGGCGCTCGGGTGCTTCGGCTTCATCGAGGCCGCGCTCGAGCTCGCGGCTCAGATCGCCGCGGGCGCGCTGCCGCGGCCCGACGTCATCTACCTGACCGCGGGGTCGGCGGGGAGCTGCGCCGGCCTGCTCGTCGGCCTCGCACTCGCCGGAGTGTCGACCCACGTGCACCTGGTGTCGTCGGTCGAGGCATGGGCGTTCAACGGCGTGCTGCTGCGGCGCAAGCTCGCCGCCGCCGAGGGCGAGCTGCGGGCGCGCGGGCTCGTCGACGCCCCGACCGGTGGCGTCATGCGCTGGCTCGAGCGCGCCGGCGTGACGTTCGCGATCGACCACGCGGAGGTCGGCGGAGGGTACGGCGCACCGACGGCCGCGGGCCTCGACGCGGTCGCGCTGGCGGGTGCGCACGGCCTCGCCCTCGAGACGACGTACACCGCCAAGTGCCTCGCGGCCCTTCGCCGCATCGAGGCCGCGCGCGGCGGCCCGCGGCGCAACGTGCTGTGGTGGAACACCCACGCCGGCAACGATCTGTCCGATCGCATCGCGCCCGACTGGCGGGCGCGCTGTCCGATCGCCGTGCCCGACGAGTGACGGCGATCGGAGCTCGAGGAACCTCAGCCGCCGGCGAGCACGCGGTCGACGACGGCCTTGGTGATGTCGCCGTCGAGCTCGTCCTTGTGCCCCTTCATCAACAGGCCCATCAGTCGGCCCGTCGCCTTCGCGCCCTGGGCGAGCAGGCCGTGCTCGGCGACCAGCTTGCGCACCAGGGCCTCGGTCGCGGCCTCGTCGAGGCGCGAGGGCAGGAACTGCTCGCAGAACTTCAGCTCCACCTCGACCTCGGCGAGCGCCGCCTTGGCGCGCTCACCCGCCTTCTCGAACTCCGGGATCGACTTGCGCAGCTGCTTGACGTACGAGCCGATCACCGCCAGCCACAGGGCATCGTCCTCCTGCGCGCCGGAGCCCGACTTGAGCTCGGTGAGCACGCGGTTCTTGAGCATGCCGATGATGTTCAGCGTCGCCTCGTCGCGGTCGCGGCGGGCCTGCTTCTGTCGGGCGTCGATGTCGTCCTTGATGGCCATCGGCCGCAAGCCTAGTCCGCCGGGCGTCGGAAGGGGAGGGCCGGCGTCGCGGGGACCCGCACGCAGGCGGGCGCGGGCCTCGACGAACGCCCGGTGGCGGCGCTGCTCGTGCCGTGCGGCGAACGCCGGCCCGATCGCCGGCACCAGCTCGCGCAGCGCGTCGCGGTTGCCCCGGAGCGCGTCGCGGCCACCGGCGGCCAGCGCCGCGACGACCTGCTCGAGGGCCGCGTCGAACTCGACGGCTTCGACGACCCGATCGAGCGCGCCGTGGTGCGCCGCCTCGTCGGCGTCGATGCGCTCGCCGAGCAGCACCAGCCGCCGCGTGAGCGACGGGCCGAAGCACGACTGCAGCAGCCCGAGGCCCTCGGCGCGGTAGACCACACCGAGGCGCGCGGCCGGGATCGACATCGTGACGCCGCGCCGCGCGACCCGCAGGTCGCAGGCCGCCGCGAGCTCGACCCCGGCACCGACGGCGTGGCCGTCGAGCGCGGCGACGAAGGTCGCATCGGCGGCGCGCAACGCCAGCACGGCCTCGGCGAGCGGCGCGTCGGGGAACGCGGGGCCGTCGAGCTCGGCGAGCGCGGCGAGATCGAACCCGCCGCAGAACACCCGGCCTCCGGCGCCGCGCAGCACGACGATCTCACCGCAGAGCTCGCCGGCGCGCGCGGTCATCCACCGCAGGGTCGCGGGCGACACCGGGTTGCTCCGCGCCGGGTCGCAGAGCTCCCACACCAGCACCGCATCGTCGCGTCGGGTCTCGCGGATCCCGATCGGCGCGGTCACGGGGCGCTCGGCGCCTTCGTGTCGGTCTCGCGGACGCCGGCGGGCGGCATCGTGCCCTTGGGCGGCGCGCCGTCCTTGGTGCGGGGCTCGAAACGGACCGCGCCCGCGCCGGGCGCCTGCAGCTCGCCGGCCTCGGTCGCGCGGCGGAGATCCTCGAGGGCCCGCGCCGCCGGCGAGTCGGGGTTCTGCATGATCTTGCGCCGCAACGCGAAGGCGCGCTTGCGGACGTCCTCGGGGGAGAGCGTCTTCGGATCGGCGGCGATGAGCCGCAGGTCCTCCTCGCTGAGCGGCGGGACCGCGGGCGCCTTGGCCTCGGGCGCGTCGGCCTCGGGTGCGTTCGCGGTCTTGGGCGCGTTCGCGGACAGGGGCGCGTCCGCGGCGGGCTTGGGCGCGTAGGCCTGCTCGCACGTACACGCGGCGAGGGCACAGGTGGTTGCGAGCAGGAGCGCCGCGAAGGCGCGGGGGAGATCACGGACGCGACGGGTCACCCGCCCATGATGCCGCGAAACGCCGACGTCGGGGATCGTGTCGGTGTTGGTTTCGTCCCTCGAACGGCAGGGCGATGACGTGGCCGTCGTCGGGTCACCTGCGGCGTGGCGTGCGCCCGCCGCAGGGATGGCCGCCGAGGAATTCCCACGGTGACCGTTGGCCCCGGTGCCTGCGGCACACTACCTTTGAGATCGTGGAACCAATGCGTCGATGCGAGTGGTGGCGGGTGACTCTCGGCGCGTGCTCGCTGCTGGCGTCGTCGCTCGGGCCGGCGGCCTGCGCCTCCACGCGGGGACGCGACTTCGGCGAGGTGAGCGTGCGCGAGGGGGCGTCGCATCCCCGCGGCGGCGGCGAGGCGCAGGTGCACCGCTCGCGTCAGGGCATCGCGGTCATCGAGACCGACGTCGGACGCGGCATGGGGTTCGTCATCGATCCCAGCGGCTACCTCATCACCAATCGGCACGTCATCGAGGACGCCGACCACATCGTGTCGGTCGAGTTCCCCGAGCTCGACCCGCCCCGGACCTACGAGAGCATCCAGGTCGTCTACACGGATCCCGAGCACGACCTCGCGCTACTGCACGTCACCGCCGACGAGCCGCTGCCGTGGGTCCCGCTCGCGACCCGCAAGGTGGTTCCGGTCGGCCGGTACCTGCAGGAAACCGACGTGATCTCGACCTTTCGCCGGGCGGGCGACCACGAGGTGTTCGCGCTGGATCGCGGCACGGTGCAGCGTCTCGCCGTCTACAACGAGGCCGCGGGGCCCGGGGCGTTCGTCGGCGTCACCGCGCCGATCCGCCGCGGTCAGAGCGGCGGGCCGGTGCTCGACGATGTGGGGCGCGCGGTCGGGGTCGTGACCTGGACCTGGCGCGAGAGCACGGGCGGCTTCGCGATCCCGATCTCCGACGCCACGCGGATGCTGCAGCAGCGGCCGGCGCTCGAGGGCGGCGCCGCGCGGCTCGAGCGGGCCAACGATCGCTCGCGCCGATTCCTCGAGGCGCTCGGCTCCGGCGACGTCGAGTCGGCCCGGCGCCTCACCTCCCCGAGCTTCGCGCGGAAGGTCCGCGGCGAGGCCCTCTCCGCGATCCTCGGCGCCGACGAGGACGGCAGCCTCCCCGTGATGCAGGGCTTCGTCGCCGCGGTCGAGTCCCTGGTCGGCAACCCCGACACGACGACCGAGGCGGCCTACGATCGCCTGCGCGAGATGGTCGCGCGCACGGGCACCGACGGGTTCCGCGAGCAGCTCGGCCTCGACGAGGCGCTCGCCTCGAGCCAGATCGTCTCGTTCTTCTACGAGTTCGGCCAGGCCTACTACGCGGCGCGCTCGTTCGGACACGAGGAGCCCGAGGCCGCCGTCGCCGCGGCGATGCGGCGCTTGCAGACGATCGATGCCGCGCGGACGTTCGCGCTCGCCGACGCGATCGACACGCTCGGCGGCAGCGCGGTCGAGATCGACTCCGTGGAGCTGGTGCCCGGCGCCTACGCGCCCAAGGCCCTGGTGACCCTGCGCAGCGATCGGCTCGACGACGCGAACGACCGCGACGACGCCCGCATCGCCCTGCATCTGCGGCTCGAGTGGGGGGACTGGTACGTGGCGTCCGTCGGGCGCGCGGCGCTGTCCGACGGGGGCTGAGGCCTCGCGCCCGGCGTCTCGGGATCAGTCGATCGCCGACTCGGCGTCGCCGCGCCGATCCGGCACCGGCGCGTCGAGCTTGCGCACGCGGATGACCGTGCCGGGGACCTCGTCGTGGGCGAACGCCATCGCCCAGCCGGGCAGCGGATCCGGGCTCGTCATCGCGTACACCAGCGCGGCGTCCTTCGCCGACAGGTTGACGCAGCCGTGGCTGGTGCGCCGCCCGAAGCGGTTGTGCCAGAAGGTCCCGTGCAGCCCGTAGCGCTTGTGGAAGAACTGCGCCCACGGCACGCCCTCGACCGCGTAGGCCTCCTCGTCGCCGGGCTGCGAGTCCATCGTCGACGTCGCCATCTTGGTCTTGATGCGGAACACGCCCTGCGGCGTCGGGTGCTTGTGGTTGCCGCTGGCGATCATCGTGACGAACAGCGGCGCATCGCCGAGCATCACGGCCAGGGTCTGCTGCTCGAGCTCGACGTCGATCCACAGCTCGTCGTCGCCGGTGTTCGCCGGGGGCGGCGCGGGGAACCAGCGGCGGATCTCGTCGGCGTCGACCCAGCCCTTGGCGTCGCCCGCGATCGCCACCCACTGGGTGCCGCGGCGCTGGACGACCTCGTCGGTGACGAAGAACTCGGCCTGGTGGGGCTGCTTGTCGACGAGTGGGGCGAGGACGTTGGCCTCGGCGCGGACCGAGGCGTGGGGCCAGACGAGGCTCCACGCCAGGCGCCCCTCGTCGGGCAGGGGCGACACCACGACGTCGCGGCCCGCGAAGGCGCTCGGCTCGAGCCGGCGCACGTCCGCCTCGCGCACGACCCGGAACGCGCTGTCGACCAGGACGGTGCCCCCGCGCGAGGAACGGCGGCGCTCGAACGCGTAGTCGTGATCGGGCTGGAGGTGATCGATGGGCTCGGCGCCCGACGCCATCGCGCTGCGACTCGCCCACCGCGGCGCGGCGGGGACCTCCCCCGCGGCGGTCTTGCGCCGCACACGGGCGTAGTAGTGCGGCGTCAGCTGTCCGCGCGCCACGACCGGCAGCTCGCGCGGCGTCGCCTTCGTGCTCGAGGTGTGCTCGAGGCAGACGAACGCCTTCGCCCCGACGCGGCCCCAGCCGCCGCGGCACTCGGGGTCGGGCTCGGCGGACGCGACCCGCTCGTAGACGCCGAACGCCTCGCCGTGTGTGAGCTTGCCGCGGAACGGCGCGCCGAACCGCGGGTCGGCGTAGATCATCGTCGCCCGATCGGCGCGACGGATCTCGGCCGGCGCCGTGGACTCGCCGGTGCGAGCGAGCCACGCCCGCTCGAGCGCGTTTCGTGCGCCGCGTGGATCGACGCGTCCCACCGCCTGCGCCGTCGCAGCGGCCTGCGGCGGCGGTGCAGCGGGGGCTTCGTCCGTCGATGCGGGGACCTCGGGCGCGCCGGTCTCGGCCGGGTCCTCGATCGCCTGCGGCGGCGCGTCGCCCGGGCCCGCGGCCGTGTCCACGGCCACTTCGGGCGCGTCGCACCCCGCGAGCACGAGCGCGCACAGCCACCACGTCGCTCGCCTCCGCACCACTGCACTCGCGCCGCGCCGCCTGCGGCGCTCCGGGGTCTCGATCACGTGTGCCATACTCCGACGCCGCCGATGCAACTGCAACAGAACTTCCGAGGCACCCCGAAGTACATCGTCTCCGAGGAACTCGGCACCGCGGTCGACGTGGCGATCCACCTCGGCCGGCCGCTGTTGATCAAGGGCGAGCCCGGCACCGGCAAGACCCTGCTGGCGATCAACCTCGCCGCGGCCCGGGACCTCCCGCTCGAGCGGTGGCAGATCAAGTCCACCACCAAGGCCGTCGAGGGCCTGTACACGTATGACACCGTCCGGCGGCTCCACGACAGCCGGTTCAACGCGGGCGACGTCTCCGACATCGCGCGGTACATCGATCTCGGCCCCCTCGGCCGCGCCTTCGAGCGGCCCGATCCCAGCGTCGTGCTGATCGACGAGGTCGACAAGGCCGACCTCGAGTTCCCCAACGATCTGCTGCACGAGCTCGACACGATGAGCTTCACGATCCCCGAGACTGGCCGCCACGTGGCCGCCGCTCGGCGCCCGATCGTCATCATCACGAGCAACAACGAGAAGGAGCTCCCCGACGCGTTCCTTCGGCGCTGCGTGTTCCATTTCATCGAGTTCCCCTCGCGCGACCTGATGACGCGCATCGTCCGGGTCCATCATCCCGATCTCGACGATGCCCTGCTGGCGGGGGCGCTCGAGGCGTTCTACCGGCTGCGCGCCACCGAGGGCCTGCGCAAGCCGCCGTCGACCAGCGAGCTCATCGACTGGATCTCCGCGCTGCGCTACGCCGGCATCGAGCCGGCCAAGCTCCTCGGCGCCGGCCTGCCGTTCCTGGGCACCCTGTTGAAGAAGGAAACCGACGTCGAGGTCGTGGAGCGCCGCGGCCGTCGCGGGGCGACGGGGCGCTGATGTTCATCGACTTCTTCTACGCGCTGCGCCAGCGCGGCGTGCCGGTGACCACCCACAACTGGCTCGCCTTGGTCCGCGCGACCATGGACGGGCTCCACGACCAGCGGCTCGACGGCTTCTACCGGATCGCCCGCTGCCTGTGCTGCGCTAGCGAGGTCCACTACGACGGCTTCGATCAGGCGTTCGCCCAGGTGTTCCGCGGCATCGAGACCGACGCCGAGGCGATCCTCGCCCAGCTCGACGACTACCTGCGCGACCCGAAGAAGCTCGCGTATCTCGATCCGGCGCTCCGCGAGGCGCTGAAGTCCCTCGACCTCGAGGAGCTGCGGCGCATGTTCGAGGAGCGCCTCGCCGAGCAGCGCAAGCGCCACGAGGGGGGCAACCGCTGGATCGGCACGGGCGGCACGTCGCCCTTCGGCCAGGGCGGCATGCACCCCAGCGGCATCCGCATGGGCGGGCAGGGCGGGGGCCGCAGCGCGCTGGCGGTCGCCGACGCGCGGCGCTTCCGGGCCTACCGCAACGACCTCGTCCTCGACACCCGGCAGATCGCCTCGGCGCTCCGCAAGCTGCGGAAGATGGCGCGCAAGGGCGACGAGCTCGAGCTCGATCTGCCCGAGACCGTCGACGCGACGGCCCGCAACTGCGGCGACCTCGAGATCGCCTGGCGACCGCCGCGCAAGAACGACGTCCGCGTCCTGTTGCTCATGGACGTCGGCGGCAGCATGGATCCGTTCGCGCGCCTGGTCAGCCAGCTGTTCTCGGCGGCCTCGGCCGGCGGTGGATTCCGCGAGCTCCGCTCGTACTACTTCCACAATTGCGTCTACAGCCGCGTCTACGAGGACGCCGTGTTCACCCGCGGCGTGAGCACGGCCGAGCTGCTCCGCGATCTCGACCCGAGCTGGCGCGTCATCCTCGTCGGCGACGCATACATGCACCCGGGCGAGCTGATGATGTCGTCGGCCGACTGGTGGTCGGGCGGTGGCGGGCCGGTGGGTCTGACGTGGCTGGCTCGGCTCGCCGATCGCTTCCCCCACAGCGCGTGGCTCAACCCCGAGCGGCCCGACATCTGGGACGCGCCCACCATCGCGGAGATCCGGCGGGTGTTCCCGATGTTCTACCTCTCGGTCGAGGGACTCGGCGAGATGGTCGACGAGCTGCGCCGCCCCCCGCAGCCCAAGCGCGCCCAGGTCGTGCACGCCCTCGCACGTGGCGAGGACCTGCCGATCGGGCGTCGCTCCGACTACTGACGGACCTGCAGCCCGAACTCGGCGGGCTCGATCACGCGGTTCGACGGGTTGCCGTTCTCGACGATCCAGGTCAGGCCGGTCTGCGTGAGATCCCAGAAGAACACGCCCAGCGACGGCGCCTGGAGCTGCCAGCGCTGCACGTCGCCGTCGGTCCAGTGGAGGTACACCCGGGCGTCGCGCTCGCCGCGATCGAAGACGGCCGCCCACGCGTGCTCGCCCTGGTGCGGCGTCATGATCGTGATCCCGAACTCGCCCTCGAGGCCGCGGCGCTCGAGATCGGGGAGGAGCTGCCACGGCGTGCCGGGGTTCACCAGCTCGGGGTTGTTCGGGTGCGCCGACCACACCGCATCGGCCACGCCGCGCCGGCACATGAACTTGGCGAGGTCGCCCGGGATGTTGATCTCGTGGTTGCGCGCGAAGTGGAGCATCTCGGCCAACAGGCGCGGCTCGTCGTCGCCGTCGCCGAGGCCGAGCGCGACCAGGGCGTCGTCGACCGTGATCGTGCGGCCGATCTCCGACGGGTCGCGTCCACCCATGCGGGTCTGGTTCCAGTAGAACGGCATGTACTGGCGCGGCGCCGCGCCACGCACGACCTCGTCGGCGAGCTGGCGCGCGGACAGCCCCGCGCGCACGATCATCGCGTAGGCGCGTGGCGCGTCGAGGCGCAGGCCCGCGGAGCTCGCCGGATCGATCTGCCACAGCGCCTGGCACGTGCCGCTCCAGAACGCGTCCATCCGCGCGTCGTCGACGTCGATGCCCAGCCGGGCGAAGGTGCGCTGCAGGTCGGCGCGCGACAGCCCGCTGCGATCGCTGACGATGCGATCGAACACGGGGCCCCACGCGCCGGCGTCGTCGATCGACACCTCCGCCACGGTGACGCCGTGCCAGTACTTCATGAACGAGACGGCCTTGTCGTCGAGCTCGATCCGGTAGGTCCCGTCGGCCAGGACGGCGACGATCGTGCCGGGCGCCCACGTGCCCGACGGGCGGGCGAGGCAGCGGGTCCCCGCCTTCACGCCGCGGCCGGCGGCCCCGCCCTGATCGGTCGTCACCGCCGCATTGTCGATCAAGTCGGTGGCGTTTCACAGCCGGCCAGGTCGGTCGTGCGCCGGCTCGGGCCCGGCGGATGGGGGTCCCCCGGGCCCGCCGGCGGGGTTTCACAGTGGGGCGGGGTTCGTGATAAAGCAGCCGGCATGACGATCCGTCCGCTCGCCACTGCCCTCGTCATCGGCCTCTTCGCTGCGCCCGCGTGCAAGGGTGACAAGGCGGCAGACGAGAAGAAGGCCGCCGATGGGAAGGACGGCAAGGTCGACACGAAGGACGCGAAGGACGCGAAGGACGCCAAGGGCGAGGACGGCGGCGAGCCGACGCTCCAGGTGAACGACGGCGACGCGGGCGTCTCGGGGCCGGTTCCGCCCGAGACCAACGCGGTCTTCTTCGGTGTCGAAGGGGCGCTCTACCCCCTCGGCTGCTTCGACAAGGCCAGCAAGAAGCTCTTGCACGGCGAGGCGTGCCTGAAGATGGTGCCCGCCGGGACCGACGTGCGCGTCGCGTCGAAGTTCTCCTCCTTCGCGAAGAAGGCGGGCGATCTCGCCGAGCCGCAGTGCCTCGCCGGCGCGGGCAAGAAGGTCGCGATCGCGGTCGAGGGCATCACCGAGGGCGCCGACTTCGTGTACGGCACGTGGCCGCCGTCGGTGGTCAAGCTCGTGACGCTCGCGGCCGACGACACCACGTCGCCGGCGAAGACCCAGGTCGGCGACGACCCGAAGGCCAAGATCGTCGCCGCGGCCAAGGCCGCCGGGGGCGAGGGAGATCTCCAGGTCAACCAAGTCGCCGAGCTCGACCTCGACGGCGACGGCAAGAAGGAGATGATCGTCGCCGCGTTCATCCCCGATCCCGGCTCGGACGAGAGCTACCGCTGGAGCGGCCTGATGGTCGCGCCCGCGGGCGACCTCGCGAAGCTGCAGCTGGTCGAGAAGAACCGCGGGCGCCCCGATGTGTTCGAGGTGCGCGGCACCGTCGATCTCGACGGGGACAAGCACGCCGAGCTGTGGCTGCGTCGCCAGTCGCAGGACGGCAGCGCCGGCGATCGCCTGTACTCGGGTCCCGGTGGCGCCTGGAAGGGCGTCGGCACCTGGACCTGCGGCGCGGAGTAGATCGCCGATCGACCTTCAGGTGCGCGCGCGCGGGACCAAGCCCTCACGCGGCGTCCCCGGGGCGGGCTGCTTGGCCGTCGCGATCTGCCCGAGCACCTTCGCGGCCGCCTCGTCCGTGCAGGTCTCGCTCGACCACGACACCATGCGGACCTTGTCCCAGCCGGGGAGGAACGCCCAGCGCAGCCGCTCGTTGCGGCTCCACAGCGCGCCCTCGACCCCAGGCACCGGCTCGGAGGCGAACGCGTCGTTCTTGCTGACGCGCTTCATCTTCGTGTCGTGGACCTTCGCCGCGTCCTCGGGCGTCGCGCCGTCGACGAACGACGCCCGCAACCACCGCGGCTCGTCGCCGGTCCGGTGGAAGTAGTAACCGCAGGTGCCCTGGAACGACTCGCCGAGGTACAGCTCGAGGCCGCACGTCTTCGCGACGGCGTCCGCGTCGACGCCGTACTCCCCCTTGCAGCACTCCGGATCGGGCAGGCGCGGCGCGTAGAGGCGGCACACGCCGTTGGACTCGTCGGGCTTGCCGGTGCCGAGGCCCGACGGCTCCGGCGTGCGCTCGAGCTTCTCGGTGCGCTCGATCGCCGCGACGGGATAGAGATCCTCGCCGACCCGCGCCACGCGGGGATCGGTCTCGTCGACGACCGGCTTCGCGGGCAAGGCGGGCGTGGGCGCCACCTCGGCGGGGCAGGCGACGAGCATCAGGGACAGGCCCAGGGTCGTGACCCCCGTGGAGCCGAGCGTGACGGTGGAGCCGAGCGTGACCCCGGTGGAGCCGAAAAGGAATCGGATCGCGGACATCGAGCCCGTCTCTTACCGCCTTCGTCGCCGCCGAACCAGCAGCACGGGAAGGATCCCCAGCGTCGCTCGGCTCGGCTCGCCGCTGCCCCCGACCCGGCACCCGTCGTCCCCGGGCGGCGGCGGCGGCGGCTCGGTCCCGACCTCGATCTCGAAGTCGAGCTGGGTCTCGTTGCCGGCCTCGTCCGCGAGCGCGACGTGGAAGGACCACGTGCCGACCGGCAGCGCGTCGACACGGAAGCCGGGGCTCACCGTCGTCGTGGGATCGTCCGGGCGGGGCCCGTCGCCGTACCACGTCCACATCGTGTAGGCCTGGGGGTGGAGATCGTCGACGACGTCGAGCACCACGTCGAAGTCCGCCGGCGCCTGGAAGTACTCGCCGTCGTCGGGCGAGACCAGCTCGATCGTTGGCGCGAGCGTGTCGACGTAGGGCGGGCCGAACAGCCGCGTCAGCACGGCGTGCGAGTTCTGCTGGCCGGCGGCGTCGCAGAGCTCCGTGCCGAGCTCCGGGCACGACGGCTCGCCGTCGGCGAGGCTGGTGTCGGCGACGATGCGGTGGCAGCGATCGTCGAAGGCCGTCGGGCTGTTGTCGCCCTCGGGATACATGATCTCGGTCGGCAGATCGATGTGGTCGAGGCCCCAGGTGTGCGCGGCCTCGTGCAGCGCGGTGGTCGATCCGCCGACGACCCACGGCGCGAGGTCGCCGTCGAGGTGGGCGAACGCGATCTCGTTGGGCAGCGCGTCGAGGCAGTCGCCGGCTGGTGCGCTGCCCAGGGCGCCGAACTCGTCCTCGGTGCCGCCGTACACCACCATCGCGTAGTCGCCCTCGTCGGGCCGCAGCGCGGTGATGCGGATGCCGTAGGCCTCGGTGTGCCGCCGCATCGCCTGCACGATCGCGACCCGCGACTGGGTGTCGCCGGAGAACGGCGCGATCGGATCATTGTTGTACCAGTGACAGTTCTTCTTGCTGTTGCTCGGGTTGCACGAGCCGAGGTCGACCCCGTCGAAGTTCACGTACAGGGTGATGCCGGTGCCGAGCTCGCGATCGCGGAACTCGATCGCATCGTGGCCGAAGGGCGGCGGCGCCGGGCCGAGCTCGACGTCCTGCGGGTAGCGTTCATCGCCGAGCGCCAGCCACGTCGCGGTCGCGAGCGTGGCCGGGGCGATCACGGCGCCCGGCCCCGGCGGCGGCGGGCGACGAGCACGAGGCCGAGCAGCGCGAGGCCGCGGTCGCCGGTGCGGTCGCCGATCGCGCAGCTGCCGGTCGGCGGATCGTCGAGGACGACGTCGTCCTCGGCCGGAAGCTCGCTGCCCTCGGGGAGGATCTCGAACGCGATCGTGGCCTCGTCCTCGTTGCCGGCCTCGTCGCGCACGACGACACGCAGCTCGATCTCGCCTTCGGGCGGGTTCTCGAGCAGGAGGCTCAGCTCGATGTTGTCGTTGTCGTACAGCTTCGCGTCGCCGTAGTAGACCTCGAGGTGATAGAACTGCGGGTCGAGGTCGTCCTCGATCTCGCCGATCAACGGGATGGTCGCCGGCAGCACGAAGACCTCGTCGGGCAGCGGCGCAATGATCTCGAGCTTCGGCGGGGTCGTGTCCGGGATCGCGGGCCCGAACAGCCAGCGCATCTCCTGCCAGCTGTTCTGGTAGCCCGACTCGCAGAACTTGGTGTGGATCTGATTGCAGGAGCCCGGCGTCGGCTGCAGATCCGTGTTGGCCACGATGCGGTGGCACTCGTCGGTGAACGACTGGTGCACGCCCGAGCTCTTGAACGGGTTGAGGATGTCGAACTCGGCGTCGACGTGCTCCAGGCCCCAGGTGTGCGCAGCCTCCTGCAGGATCACCGTCGATCCGGTGTTCGAGGTGTCGAACGCGCCGGTGAAGCTGGTGTCGTTGCGGTGGATGTCCTCGCAATCGATATAGGGCGCGATGCCGGCGAAGTCCTGCGGCCCGAGGTCACCGTACATGACCATCGTGTAGTCGACGTCGTCGGGCGGGCGATCGACGACCACACGCACGCCGAAATCAGCGACGGCCTTGCGGGTCGCCTGGAGGATCGAGATGCGCTGGGTGTCGTTGCCGCCGAACGGGCCCACGTAGCCGTCGAACAGGCTGGCGAGGGTGCTGCAGTTGTAGCGGGCCTCGTTGCCGCAGCCGTCGAGGAGGACCCCGCCGTCGAAATTGACGTAGAGCAGCTCGGGGACGCCCGCCGCGCGCGGCTCGAGGTCGACCTGCAGCGGCGCGGTCGGCAGCGCCGGGGTCGAGGTCGGGCCGCCATCGGCGGTGCCCGCGAGCGCGAGGACGAAGGCCCACATCGTGGGCCGAGCTTAGCACGCGGTTCGGCGACGGCGCCGCGCGAGCATCGGCACCACCGCGAGCGCCCACAGCGAGCTTCGGCCCGTGGACTCGGCCGCGCACTGGCAGCCCTCGTCGGTGTTCTCGCCGCCGGTCAACGCGCCCCCGTCGGTGCCGACACCGCTGTCGTCGATCGGGCCGTCGCCGTCGGTCCCGTCCGCCGCACCCGACGCGTTGGAGTCCCCGGCCCCGGAGTCGCCGCTGCCGCTGCCATCCGCCGAGCCACCGTCGTCCTCGGCGGGCGGGACCTCGGAGCCGACCACTGTGATCGTGATCTCGTCGCTGGCGGGGTTGTCCGACTCGTCGACGGCGTCGACGTGGATCGTGTACTCGCCGTCGGGCAGGCCAGAGATCGGGAACTCGAGCTCGGACGGGCTCGCGTACGCGCCGTCGCTCGGGGGGATGGGCTCGGGCAGCGCCGGTCCCGAGATCGTGATCGTCGTGTTCATCACGGCCGGCAGCTGATCGTCCTGCAGGCCGATCCGGAGGTCGAACGCGCCGCCGTCGATGACCGCGCCGTCCTCGGGCGCGAGGATGGACACGATCGGCTCCTGGGTGTCCGGCTGCGAGGGCCCGAAGATCAGCATCATCTCGTCGTGGCTGTTCTGCCGGCTGTTGGTCCCGCACGCATCTTGGTGGTGGCTGCAGAAGCCCTGGGTCGGGGTCAGCTCGGTGTCCTCGACGATCTGGTAGCACTCGTCGCGGAACGTCTTGTTGGTGCCCTGCGTCGTCGGGAACAGCAGGTCCTGCTGCTCATCGACGTGGTCGAGGCCCCAGGTGTGGGCGAGCTCCTGCAGCATGATCTCCGCGACCGCGTCGGCCGAGGTGCTGACCTCGAGGGTGAACGACGTCTCGCCGCCGTAGTTGTCCCAGCAGTCCCCCGCCGGGGCGATGCCGGCGAAGTCCGGGTTGCTGCCCTCCCAGTTGCCGACCATCTCCATGTCGTAGTCGCCGGAGCCCGGGCGGGTGTCGGTGATCGTGAGGCCGAACTCCTCGACGCGCTTGCGCACGACCTGGATGATCGCGGCGCGGTTGGCCGCGTCGCCGGAGTACGGCAGCACGGTGCCGGGGAAGATCGTGGTGCAGTTCTGCGTGGCGTCGTTGTTGCCGCACGCGTTGAGCTCACCGCCCTCGAAGTTGACGAACAGGACCTTGGCGCCGAGCGCCTGCGGCCGCACGCGCGTGGCGATCGGCGGCTCGGAGGCGGGCCGCGGCGCGTACTCGATGCGACGGGCGTGCGCGGCCTCGTCGATGGCCTCGGTGGGAGCCTCGCCGTCGACGGTCGGCGGCGCGTCGACGGTCGGCGGCGCGAGGATACCGGCAGCGAACGCCAACCAGCACGGGGCGGACACGAAGGGGACGAGCATGGGGACCTGCCAGGCTGACGCGGGGGAAGACGCCAGATCGGGCCAACTCTAGCCGCGCCATGGACCCGCGGAAAGGTCGGGCGGCTTTTCGGGGGTGAGCGGCCGAGCGGTGCCCCTCGACGTCGGGGGACGTCGAAGGGCGCCGGGGATCAGCCGGCGGGGACCGTGGCGCAGCCGAACTGGATCGAGACCCGCGACATCGTGGGGAACGCCTGCACGGCGTCGCACGTCTGCGGGCAGAGCAGGATGCTCGTCGGCATGGCCGGATCGTCGTAGTACCAGCCACCGCTGACGCCCACGCACGCGGCCGCGTTCTCGACGTTGCCGAGCTCGAGCAGGGAGACGTCGTTCCCGTCGAAGAACTCGACGTTCACCTGCGCGGGGTCGAAGTCCTCGCCGTCGGGCGCCGGCGGGATCGCGTACTCGCACGCGAGCGTGGAGCCGGAGATGACCTGTTGGGCGACGGCGTCGAAGATCGGCTGGAACTCCTGGTCGCAGAGGTTGCCGAACACGCCGCCGGTGGCGTTGGTCAGCTGGATGTAGACGGCGCCCGCCGCCGCCGCGGTGATGCAGCAGCTGGTCTGGTTGAGGCAGCCGGCGACCGGCCCCTCCGGCGCCGCGATCGCGTGGACCTTGTACGGCACGTAGGTCGGGTCGAGCGCGGCCCACATCGCCTGGAAGTCGGCTGCCGACAGATCCGACTCGTCGTCGGTGACCACGATGACGTGCTTGCTCGCGGTGGCGCGCATGACCGGCGCCCAGTCGGCGTGGTGCTCGATGAGCTTCTGCAGCGCGTTGTTGCTGTCGACGCTGTCGATGATGTGCGTCAGACCCGGCGGGTTGTTGTCGTCGGCGGGGCAACCGCCGGAGCCGAGGGGCGGATCGAGGCACACGCCGGTGTCGCCGGTGATCTGCGAGATCAACACCACGTGGGCATCGATGTTCGCGAGGAAGATCTGCGACGAGAACGCGTTCATGTTGATCTGGACCTGGTTGGCCTCGAAGTCCATGCTGCCGGAATTGTCGATGACGATGAGGATGTCGGCCGGCTGCAGGCCGACCTGCGCCACCTCGTCGATCGACTCGCACTCGTCGACGCCGGTGCTGCCATCGGCGCTGCCGCCGACGTCGAGCTTGCCGAGCGTGTCCGAGGCCATGGTGTCGTCGCCGACCGTCTCGGAGCCGCCGGTCGGTTCCTGCGTCGTCGAGATCGTCGTCGTGATCGAGATCGACGACGAGGCCGAGTCGTCCTCCTCGCGACCGCCGCCGCACGCCGCGAGCACCGCGAGGCCCAGGCCCATTCGCTTCGTTCCCCGTAGGCTCAATCCAGACATCGTCGTTCCCCCGCCGCATGATGCCGAGCGGTGGTCGCTTCGACAACGGAGCGACCGGGGCCGGGGGCGGCGTCGCGCGTGAGGCCGGTCAAGCCGACGTGCGCGGGGATTTCCGGAAAACGGCTGCTGGGCGCCCCTACACAGCGTTCCGCAGGGTTTGTTGCGAAATGACGACGGGCCCCTCGATCGCTCGAGGAGCCCGTCGTTCGCCCGCGTGCGGGGACCTCCGCGGAGATCAGTGCAGCCAGCGGCGCTCTTCGTCGCCGTCACCGTCGGCCTCGGGCTCCGGGTCATCGGTGCCCGCCGCGTCCGCGCGGCTGCGATCGCGCTCGCGGAGCAGCGCCGCGAGGACGAGACCGAGGCCTGCAGCCCACAGCACCACCAGGAACGCCACCCAGTACGGCGAGGCGTCCATGCCCACGAGCAGCGGGTGCGCCGACGACTGGGTCATCGCGACGTGCTCGACCTCGAGGGAGTAGACCCCCGCGGTGAGCGCGAGCTGCAGCAGCACGATTGTGGCGCCGACGATGAGCACGCGGTGACGACCTTCGCGGCGCCGCGAGGCCAGGAGCAGCGCGGCGACGGCGGTCTCGGCCACCAACAGGCCCTGGGCGATCGTCGCCCACATGATCTCGGACTTCTCGTGGCCGAGGCCCGAGCGGTCGAGGACCATCGAGTACGCGCCCGCCAGGGCGATCGCGGTGAGCACCACGAAGGCTTGGAAGCGGAGGAACGCGCGGCGGGCCTCGCCGCAGCTCGCGACCGCGGCGGCGCGGGGGGGACGGACCAGGCTGGACACGAGCAGCCACCCGAGCACCGGCATGAGGAAGCCGGTGGCCACGAACGTCACGAGGTTGACCTGATCGTAGGTCTGCACGTGGATCTGCTCGCTGAGATCCAGCAGGGCCAGGGCACTGCAGCCCACGCTGATGAGACCCAGCAACGCGCCCTCGATCGGGCGGAACAGGGGCGCCCAGGGCTGCTCGGCGCGGCGGCGCCACGACAGCAGGCACAGCACCCCGAGCATGCCCTGCGCCGCGATGGCGTAGACGAGGACCTGCGAGGCGAGCGAGCCGGAGGTGGCGGAGAGCATCCGCGCGTAGGGCAGGCCGGACATCTCGACCGTGCTCGCGAGGGTCGCGGGCAGGGGTCCGAGCAGCAGGCCGGTGGCCGCCATGTCGCCCACGACCATCGTCGCGCCGATGAGGCCGGGCACCAGGACGCCGAGGCCGAGCAGGCCCCCGACGACCATCGCGTTGACGCGCTGACCGAGCGCGTCGCCCAGGCCGATCGCGGTCAGGTGCGTCGCTGCCGAGAAGACGAGCACGACGCCGAGCAGCGAGAGGGTCGCGACCACGCCGACCGTGGCGGCGAACATCGTCGCGGCCAGGAGCACGAGCGTACCGCCGGCGACCAGGGCGAACACGTTCGGGCCGATGGTCATCGCCATCGCCAGATCACCCGCCGACAGGCCGGTCATGCGGAGCACCGGCAGCGTGCCGGCCTCGCGCTCGCGCGCCGTGGTCGTCGCGGTGACGGTCGGGCCGACCACCACCAGCAAGATGGTGCCGAGGAGCATCAGCACGGTGGCGAACAGGCGGACCTGCGTGCCGGTGCCGACCGGCGAGCGGTAGCGGACGCTCGGCTTGACGATCGCGACGTGCTCGGCGCCGTCGAGGAGCCAGCCACCCTGCCAGCCCGCAGCGCCGGGATCCTGCACGAGGCGGCTCAGGTCGCCGACGTGGGCCATCGCGATGGTCGCCAGATCGCCGCCGACCTCGGTGAGGCCCGAGGTGCGGGCGACCGCGACGAGGCTGCTGCTGCCGTCGTCGTCGAACGCGTCGTCGCCGGTGCCGATCGCCAACCAGGTGGCGACGGCCATCTTCTCGCCGTAGTCGCTCGAGATCTCGCGGGCGGGGAGCAGATCGGCGACGAGGTCGACGCGGTTGCTCGTGGCCTGGAGCGCCGCGTCGGCGCCGTCGCGCTCGCGCAGGGCGTCGATGCGGCGATCGAGCGTCGCGAGCGTCGTGCGCTCGACGGCGATCTGCTCGAGCACGAGGCGGCGCTGATCGGTCCGCGCGGCGGGCAGGCCATCGCGGGTGAGGTCGCAGCCGCCGACCCAGCCGATGCCGTCGAAGTCGATGTCGCGACAGTCGCCGGGGATGTCGGGCATCGCCACGTCGAGCGCCCAGAGGAGGCGCTCGCGTCGGCCCTCGACGGCGGTCAGCGGCGCGGGCCGGAGATCGACGGCGGCCGAGGCCAGCGCGTTGCGCAGCGCGATGGTGTCGCCCTGCAGCGCGCCGTTGCGCGGGTTCAGCTTGGCGTCCCCGACCAGCGCGGTCGCCTCGTCGAGGCGGCGGTTGGCGTGGGCGATGCGCCGCTCGAGCTCGTCGAGCACCGCGATCCGCAGGCGACGCTCGTGCTCGTGCTTGGCGTCGATGCGACCCTGCTCGCGATCGTCGTACGAGCACAGCGGACCACCGGGTTGCCCGCAGACTCGCCAAGCACCTTCGATGCCGAGGGAGACGCGGAGCTCGTGGGCCTCGCGGCTGTCGATCTTGGTCAGCGCGGAGACGCCGAGCCAGGACAGTCCGCACAGGACGAAGACCGTGACCACTGCGGAGACGAGTCGGGCTCGGAGCTCACGCCGGAGAAACGGGCGAAGACGGAGGTAGAGGGGTTGGCGCATGATTCGCTCCTTCGCTTCCGCAGTGGGCCGACCCTTGGACCGTCGGTCAGGGCCGAGGACGAGGGACAGCGAGCATCCCTCAGTGTTCCATAGAACGACGCGAGTCGCCGCCCGATTCGGACCCATCGTCGAACGCGCGAGCGCGGACTTGGATTTCACCGCGGGCGAGGTTGTCGAGCTGCGCTCGTGGCCCTCGCGGTTGCGACCGCCCCGAGCGGGGGACGACGCGCCGCCTGCCGCGCTCGGGTGGAGCCAATGTCGGCCGGGCGGCCTGGTCTCGTCGCAGCCGCGGTCGTAAGATGCCGCCCGCCCATGGCAGTGAACACCCCTCCGCTCACCGTTCCCCCGTCCTTGGCCGGGGTGCCGTGGCACGACGAGCTGCAGCGCTGGTGCACCGATCCGCGCTACGCCGAAGATCGCCCGGCGCTGGCTTCGCTGCTCGCGAAGGTCGAGGCCGGGGACGCGGCCATGCGCGCCGAGCTCGAGGACGCGTTCTCGGGTCCGCTGCCGATCGGTACCGGCGGGCGGCGAGGTGCCTGTGGCCCCGGCCCCAACCGCATGAACACGACCCTGGTCCGCGAGACCGCCCAGGCCGTCGCCGAGCTCATCGGGGCCGAGGGGGCGCCGCGCCGGGTGACGGTCGCGTACGACACCCGCACCCACAGCCAGGCCTTCGCGCGCGTGGTCGCCGAGCAGCTCGCCGCGTGGGAGATCGACGTGCTCCTCCTCGACGAGCCCCGGCCGACGCCGCAGCTATCCTTCTTGGTGCGGGCGCGGGGCTGCGGCGCGGGGGTGGTCATCTCGGCCAGTCACAACCCACCGGGGGACAACGGCATCAAGATCTACGGCGCCGATGGGGCGCAGGTCCTCGGGGCCCGCGATCGCGCGCTGATGGCCGCGATCCAGGGGGCGATGACCGCCCCGCTGCGTCCGTTCGCGGCCGCCGACGCGGCGCGCATCGAGGTCGCCACGGGCGCCGCCCTCGCGCGGTGGGACGAGGCGTACCACGCGTCGGTGCGGGCCCAGTGCGTGATGGGGGATCTCAGCGACGCGGCGCTGCGCGTCGTGTACACGCCGCTGCACGGCGTCGGTCACACCGCGCTCGTTCCGCTGCTGCAGGGCAAGGGCGTCGCGGTGTCCGTCGTCGAGGCCCAGCTGCCGGACGGCGGGCGGTTCGCGACGGTCGCGAGCGCCAACCCCGAGGTGCCCGAGGCGCTGTCGATGGCAGTCGCGCAGGCCGAGGCCGAGCACGCGGACCTGGTCGTCGCCACCGACCCGGACGCCGATCGCCTCGGCGCCGTCGCGCGCGACGAGTCGGGCCAGCTCGCGTTCATCGACGGCAACCGCATGGGCGTGTTGCTGCTCGATCACGTGCTCCGTCATGCGACCCGTCGGCCCGAGGACTGGGTGCTGACCACGCTCTTGACCTCGCCGCTCGTCGGTACGCTCGCACGCGCTGCGGGGGTGGACGTCGTCGACGATCTGCTCGTGGGCTTCAAGCACCACGCCGGGATGATGGACGAGTTCCCGGCGCGCCGGCTGCTGTTCGCCTGCGAGGAGTCCCACGGCTACACGCGCGGCAACGACGTGCACGACAAGGACGGCGCGATCGCGGGGCTGCTGCTCGCCGAGGCCGCGGCGTGGGCGAAGACGCAGGGCCGCGGGCTGCACGGCCAGCTCGCCGAGGTGTTCGCCCAGCACGGCTACCACCGCGAGCGCACCGCCAACCTCTACGCGTACGGGGCCGCCGGGCGCGAGGCGATCGCGGGGCTCCTCGAGCGGTGGCGCCGCTCGCCGCCCTCGGCGTTCGGCGGGCTCGCCGTCGCGTCGGTCGAGGATCGCAGCCTGCCGCGGAACACCGGCAGCCGCACCCGCGACCTGCCCGGCAACGTGCTGGTGTTCGAGCTCGTGGTGTCCGGGGGACCCGGCGCGTGCCGCCTGGTCGTGCGCCCCAGCGGGACCGAGCCCAAGGCGAAGCTCTACGCGCTCGGGCGCGGGGCGGCGGCGCCGGCCGGTGCGGCGCAGGACGCCGTCGCCGCCGAGGTCGACGCGATGGTCGATCGCGTGCTCGCCGAGGCGCAGGGGCTCGCCGAGGCGATCATGCGCGGGAGCGCGTGATCGATGATCGGGCGCGCCGCCGGGCGTCGGCTCGCGTGGGGCGTCGCCCTCGTGGTCGCGGTGACGTTGCTCGCGTGGGGCGCGAGGCGGGTGGTCCGCACGGCGAGCTCGGCCGCGCACGGTCGCGTCGATGACGGGACGTCGTCGGTGTCGCCGTCCGCTGCCGCCGGCGTGCAGGGGCGGAGCAACGACTCCGCGGCACGCCGCGTGCGCGCGACGATCGTCGACGACGACGGCGAGCCCCTCGAGGGCGGACACGTCTCGCTGCGGTGCCTGTTCGAGGACGAGGTGACGCCTGTCGCCGGCAACGCGTGGTCGCTCGACGAATCGGGGAGCTTCGACGGGCCGGGCTGCCTCGGGGTCGTGTGCGTCGACCTGCACCACGTCACGGCGATCCCGGCGGACGCGTGGGTGCTGACCCCCGGCGAGCCCCAGATCCTGCGGGCGACGACGCTGCCGCGGCTGTACGGCACCGTCGTCGATCGGCGCGGCCGCCCCATCCCCGCCGCGCGGGTCTCGGTCCGCGCGCCCAACGACGGCGAGCCCGAGCTGCTGCTGCCGACGATCGGCGGCACGACGACCACCGACATCGACGGGGTGTTCTCCTTCGCGCTGGTCCGGCGACCGCCCTGCGATCCGTGCACCGAGGCCGATCGCGGGTGCGAGGCCGCGCCGCCCGCGATGCACGATCAGGTGCTCCTCGCCGTACACGCGCCCGGCTTCGCCCCGACGCGGCGGGTGGTCGACGTCGATCCCGAGCACGACGTCGACGTCTCGGAGCTCCGCATGGTGCCGCCCGCGGACGTGCTGAGCGGCACGCTGGTCGATCCGCGCGGCGATGCGTACCCGCGGGCGACGGTGATCGCCCGGGCGTCCGACGATCCGAGCGAGCAGCACGAGGCGACCCCGGAGGGCGACAGCTTCGAGTTCGAGTCGCTCGGCGCCGGGCCGTACGATCTGCGGGCCCTCCAGGACGGCGTCGAGCTGGCGACGGCGGCCCGGATCGTGCCCGGGGACGACGTCGAACTGCGCGGTCGTGTGATCGCGCGGGGGCCCCACGTGGCGCTCGAGGTCACCGACGGCGGCACCCCGCTGGCGGGCGTCGCCGTCGACGGCGGGCCCTTTCGCGGGGCGCGCACGGACCCGAACGGGATGATCGAGGCCGACCTCGCCATGCCGGGGCAGTACACGCTGTCACTCCGGCCACCCGGCGCGGCGCCGGTGCGCCGCGCGATCACGATCCCGGCCGAACCCGGCGCCCGCACCGACGGGCCCCCACGCGTGCAGATCCGGGTCGAGCTCACCGGGCCGTCGCCCCGGTGACATCCTGATATAGTTCGCACGAAGTGAGCGTCCCGGGCCAGATGCGCGCGGGGGCGAGTGCTCCGACGGGCAGCTTCCCCCAGCTGTTCGGCAAGTACGTCCTCGTGCGTACGATGGCGCGCGGCGGGATGGGCGAGCTGTTCCTCGCCGCCGCCGGCGAGCGTGGCTTCGAGAAGCCGTGCGTCGTCAAGAAGGTCCTGCACAACCTCGACGACGCCGGCGTCCACCGGCGCTTCCTCGACGAGGCCAAGGTCGTCGTCCGACTCAACCACGCGAACCTGGTGCAGGTGTTCGACGCGGGGCGCGTCAACGAGGACTACTACCTCGCGATGGAGCTGGTCGAGGGCAAGGACCTGCGCGCGGTGTGGAACCGCTGCGCGCAGCTCCACCGCCGCATTCCCGTCGACGTCGCGATGTTCGTGCTGCGCGAGGTGCTGCGCGGGCTCGACTACGTGCACGACGCGATGTCCCTCGACTTGGTGCATCGCGACATCTCGCCGCCCAACCTGCTCGTCGGATATCGCGGCGAGATCAAGCTGACCGACTTCGGCCTGGCGAAGAGCGCGATCAAGCGCGAGATGACGAGCCCCGGCGTCGTCTTCGGCCGCTACAGCTACCTGTCGCCCGAGCAGGCCAAGGGCCTGCCCGCGGATCGGCGCACGGACATCTACGCCTGCGGCATCGTGCTGTGGGAGCTGCTCACCGGTCGGCAGCTGTTCCCGTCGAACAACCGCACGCACCAAGAGGCGCTGGCGGCGGTGCGCAACCCGATCGTGCGCGCGCCGTCCGAGGTCGTGCCGGGGATCCCCGCTGGCCTCGACGAGGTGCTCATCCAGGCGCTCGCCTCGGATCCGGCGCAGCGCTACCAGAACGCCGGTGACTTCCGGGCCGCGCTCTCCGAGATCCTCGCGCGCGACTTCCCGACCTGCGACGTGGACCGCATCAGCGAGTTCATGCACGACATCTTCGCGCGGGAGTGCAAGGTCGAGGCCCGCGAGTACGCCCAGCTCGCGCAGCAGGACTTCAGCGACCTGCGCTCGCAGGCCCACGAGATCGAGGCGATCAGCATCAGCGACGTGATCGCGCTCGAGGGCGGCGGCCCTGGCAATCGCGGGCGCAAGGGCACCTCGACGATCACGCTGGGTGAATCCGACATCGTCGAGCTCGACGGGCCCGGGGCGCGGCCGTTCACGCAGCCCAACCCGCGATCGCTGCGCGAGTCGGCGCAGAGCTGGGTCGGCACGGTGATCGCCCAGCGGTACCGCGTCGAGGCGTTGATCGGCATCGGTGGCATGGGCGCCGTGTTCCGCGTGACGCACCTGGCGCTC
>LNFM01005403.1_pt1 | contig 39078 bp, 31 predicted proteins | sample 596031 | NCBI WGS metagenome assembly LNFM01 (sample SAMN04254537, study PRJNA301005) | activated carbon metagenome | isolation source: dual media filters at the Ann Arbor, Michigan drinking water treatment plant | place: USA: Ann Arbor | reverse complement strand
CGTCGGCCGCGGCATGGTCGCCACGAGCCGCGTGGCCGAGCTGCTACACACGCCGGACGAGCTCCCACCGGTGCAGCGACCGCTGTCGATCGACGGCCCGCCCCGGCTCGAGATCCGCGGCCTGTCGTTCACGTACGAGGGCACGACGCGCCCCGCCGTCGACGGCATCGACGCGAGCGTCGCCCCCGGCAAGACCCTCGGCATCTTCGGCAAGACCGGCTCGGGCAAGACGACGCTCGTCAACCTGCTGACCCGCGTCTACACGCCGCCGCCGGGCACGGTGTTCGTCGACGGCGTCGACGTGGTCGAGGCCTCGCTCGCCGACCTGCGCGCCGGGATGGCCGTGGTTCCGCAGGCGCCGTTTCTGTTCTCGACCCGGCTGCGGGACAACATCACGCTGGCGGACGCCAACCCGCGGGCGCGCGGCAAGGCCAAGCCGAAGGCCGAGCGCGAGGCCCCCGAGCCGGATCCGCGGCTCGACGCGGTGCTCGCCGCCGCGTGCCTGCAGGACGACATCGCCCAGCTCCCGCAGGGGCTCGACACGGTGGTCGGCGAGCGCGGCGTCATGCTCTCGGGCGGCCAGCGCCAGCGCGCCGCCCTGGCGCGCGCGCTGTACCGCCATCGCCCGTTGCTCGTGCTCGACGACGTGCTCGCGGCGGTCGATCACAACACCGAGGCCAAGCTCGTCGCCGCGATCCGGGCGCTGCGCTCGGGCGAGGGCGGCAGCGCACCGACGACGATCATCGTCTCGCATCGCACCAGCGTGCTCGAGCACGCCGACGAGATCCTCGTGCTCGACCACGGCCGCCTGGTCGAGCGCGGCACCCATGCCGCGCTGCTCCGCCAGCGCGGGCTCTACGCCGAGACGCACGCGCACCAAGAGGGCCAGGGGATGGACGACGCATGAGCGACGCGTCGAGCTCCTCGCTGCGCAAGCCCGGGGTCGCCCCCGCGAGCACGTGGTCGCTGCTGCGGCGGTTCTGGTCGTTCGCGCGGCCCCACCGGCGGTGGATCTGGTTCGGCGTCGCGATGATCCCGCTGGTCGCGGGCCTGTCGACGCTGCGGCCCCTGCTGCTGAAGGCGGCGATCGACACCGAGATCCCCGAGGGCGACGCGATCGGCCTGCGCGTGCTCGGGATCGTCTTCCTCGTCGCGGTCGTGGCCGAGTTCCTGTGCTCGGCGGTGCAGGTCTACGCGCTGCAGCGCGGCGGCCACGCCACGATCAGCGACACGCGCCGCACCGTGTTCGCCCACGTGCTGCGTCTGCCGGCCCGCTTCTACGACAACAACGCGATCGGCAGCCTGCTCAGCCGCACCACCAGCGACATCGAGGCCCTGAGCGAGACCTTGGCCTTCGGCGTCTTCACGATCCTCACCGACGTCGTGATGATCGGCTCGATCGTCGTGGCGATGTTCGTCCTCGACGCGCAGCTCACGCTCATCACGATCACCGTCGCCCCGGTGCTGTACGTGCTGGTCCGCTACTTCGGCGCGGCGCTGCGGCGCCTGCAGCTCGAGGTGCGCAAGGCCCAGGCCGCGCAGACCGGCTTCCTCGCCGAGCAGCTCACCGGCGTCACGGTGGTGCAGCTCTTCGGCCGCGAGCAGGCGGCGTTGAAGGAGTACGCCCGCCTCGGCGAGCGCAACCTCGACGCGACCAAGCGGGCCAACCTCCTGGACGCGCTGCTGTTCTCGCTGATGGACGGCATCTCGGCGTTCACCATCGCGCTGATGATCTACTTCGCCGCGCCGAGCGTGACCTCCGGCGGCGCCATCACGCTCGGGTTGCTGTTCGCGTTCGTCGACTACCTGCAGCGCGTGTTCGGGCCGATCAAGGAGTTCTCGGGCAAGCTGGCCACGATCCAGCGCGCCTCGGCGTCGCTCGAGCGCATCTACGGCCTGCTCGACGAGCCCGCCGAGGGCGGGGGCGCCACGGCCGACGCGCTGGCCCACTGGCGCGGGGCCATCCGCGTCCGCGACCTGCGCTTCCGCTACAAGTCCGACGGCCCCGACGTCCTGCGCGGCATCTCGTTCGACGTCGCGCCGGGTGAGGTCATCGCGGTGGTCGGCCGCACCGGCTCGGGCAAGAGCAGCCTCGGACGCGTGCTCACGCGGTTCTACGACGGCTACCGCGGCAGCGTCGCGCTGGTCACCCCGGACGGCGACGTCGAGCTCTCGGACATGGCGCCCGCCGAGCTGCGTCGGCGCGTACTCATGGTCCAGCAGGATGTGTTCTTGTTCGACGACGACGTCGCGTACAACGTGTCGCTCGGCGATCCCGAGCTCGCCGGCGATCGCCACCGGCTCGAGCGCGCGCTCGAGGTCGTGCAGGCCGACCACGTGATCGCCCTGCGCGGCGGGCTCGGCTTCGCCGTCGGCGAGCGCGGCGCGAACCTGTCTTCGGGCGAGGCCCAGCTCATCGCCTTCGCCCGCGTCGCCGCGCGCGAGCCGACCCTCCTCATCCTCGACGAGGCGACGGCCAGCGTCGACAGCGTCACCGAGCAGAAGGTCCAGCGCGCGATCGAGACGCTGCTCGCGGGTCGCAGCGTCATCGTGATCGCGCACCGGCTGTCGACGATCCGCCGCGCCGATCGGATCCTCGTGCTGCGCCAGGGCGAGATCGTCGAGATGGGCACCCACGACGATCTGATGGCCAAGGGTGGCGCCTACGCCGAGATGGTCGCGGCCGGCCTCGACGAGGGCGAGATCGCCGACGCCGACGCTTCGCCCGACTCGGACGTCGGCGCGGACGTGGGCGCAGCCGGCGTCGCGCCGTAACCCCGCAACGTTGTCGCGTCCGTGGCCGCGCGCGCGCGCAGCCTTCGTCCCAGGCGCAGCCGCTGCGGGCTTACCGTCTGGGCTCGAGTCCCGCGATGCCTGCGTCCGCCGCCTCCGCCGCCCCTGCGTCCCACCCCGCGTTGCGCGAGGTCATCGATCACGAGCAGCGTGCCCGTCGCCGTCGCATCGCGATCCGGATCGCGATCGCGGTGGTGGTCTGCGTCGCGATCGGGGCCGCGGTCTACCTCCTGCGCCCGCGCCCCGTCCCGCTCGCCGATCGCTTCCGCAGCGACACCGTCGGGCGCGGCCCGGTCCTGCGGGAGGTGAGCGCCACCGGGCGAGTCGAGGCCCGCACCACGGTGCAGGTCGGCGCGCAGATCTCCGGCCGCCTCGCGTCGGTCGAGGTCGACTTCAACGACGCGGTGACCCGAGGCCAGGTGCTCGCGCGCTTCGACACCGAGAGCCTCGACGCGCAGGTCGAGCAGTCGCGCGCGAGCGTGAAGGCGGCCCAGGCCGCGCTCGAGCAGGCCAAGGTCGAGCGGACGCGGGCCAAGCGGCAGCTCGCGCGGAGCCAATCCCTGTTCGACCGCGGCATCGAGTCGGCCGAGATCCTCGAGAACCTGCGCTCGACCGAGGCGACCACGGAGGCCGCGATCAAGTCGGCGACGGCGCAGCTCGAGCTGCAGCGCGCCAACGCCCGGGTCGCCGAGACCAGCCACCGCTACGCGGAGGTCACCTCGCCCATCGACGGCGTGGTCATCTCGCGCAACGTCGAGGCCGGGCAGACGGTCGCCGCGGCGTTCCAGACCCCGGTGCTGTTCACCATCGCCGAGGACCTCGTGGCGATGCGCGTGGTCGCGGCGATCGACGAGGCTGACATGGGCGAGGTCGAGCCCGGCGAGCGCGCCAGCTTCACCGTCGACGCGTTCCCCCAGCGCACCTTCGACGCGGTCGTCACCGAGGTCCGCTCGGCCGCCAAGGTCGTGCAGAACGTCGTGACCTACGAGGCGGTGCTCGACGTCGAGAACCCCGAGCGGCTGCTGCGACCGGGCATGACCGCGTCCGTGAAGGTCCGCACCGCCGCGGTCGAGGACACCCTGCACGTGCCCAACGCAGCGCTGCGGTTCACGCCGCCCGAACAGCAGGCCGCCAAGCACACCGTCTGGGTCCTGCGTGACGACGCCCTGGTCGGCGTGCGGGTGATCCCCGGCATCAGCGACGGCATGAACACCCAGATCGACGACGACGGCGCGCTGCAAGCCGACGACACGGTGCTCGTCGATCTGACGCCGGCGGGCCGCACGGCGTACGGGGAGAAGTAGCGTGCAGGCCCCGCGCGAGCCGCTGCTCTCGCTGCGCCGGATCACGAAGGTGTTCGGCGAAGGCGACGCGACCGTCCAGGCGCTGCGCGGCGTCGACCTCGACGTCTACCCCGGCGAGTTCGTCGCCATCATGGGCGCCTCGGGCTCGGGGAAGTCCACCGCGATGAACATCCTCGGCTGCCTCGACGCGCCGACCGAGGGCCAGTACCTCGTCGAGGGCATCCCGGTCGAGTCGCTGCCGGGCGACGTGCTCGCGGCCCTGCGCAACGACCGGCTCGGGTTCGTGTTCCAGGGCTTCAACCTGCTGCCGCGGACCTCCGCGCTCGACAACGTCGAGCTGCCGCTGGTGTACGCCGACGTGTCGGCCAGCGAGCGCCGCGTCCGCGCGCGTCGGGCCCTCGCGGAGGTCGGGCTCGCCGGCCGCGAGCGCGCGCACCCCAACCAACTGTCGGGTGGGCAACAGCAGCGCGTCGCGATCGCGCGCGCGCTGGTCAACGCGCCCGAGGTGCTCCTCGCCGACGAGCCCACCGGCAACCTCGACACCCGCACGAGCGCCGAGATCATGGCGCTGCTCGTCGCGCTCAACCGCGACCGCGGCATCACCATCGTCATGGTCACCCACGACACGGACATCGCCGCCTACGCCGGGCGCCTGGTCACGTTCCGCGACGGACTCATCGTGTCCGACCAGCCGAGGGCGGCCCCATGAGGCTCGCGACCACCACCGGCCTGGCGGTGTCGGCCCTGCTGCGGTCGAAGCTCCGCTCGCTGCTCACGACCCTCGGCGTCGTCATCGGCGTCGCCGCCGTGATCATCATGCAGTCGATGGGCGCCGGCGCGACCGCAATGGTCACCGGCGAGCTGTCGGGCATGGGCAGCAACATGCTGATGCTGATGCCCGGCGCCACCCAGGGCATGGGCGGGGCGAGCCTCGGCGCGCCGCTGTTCACCCGCGACGACCTCGCGGCGATCGGCCGCGAATGTCCGGCCGTGCGCGCCGCCTCGGTGATGAACGTGCGATCGGTCCGCGTCGTCACGGGCGACGAGAACCGCAGCACCAACCTCTACGGGGTCTCGCCGTCATACCTGGAGATCCGGCAGTGGCTGACCGTGATGGGCCGCGGCCTCACCGAGGAGGACGAGCGGCAGGGGGCCAAGGTCTGCGTCATCGGCGAGACCAACCGCATCGAGCTGTTCGGGTCCGTCGATCCGATCGGCGCCGAGATCCGGGTCCACGATCTCGCCTGCACGGTCGTCGGCGTCCTCGAGCCCAAGGGCGCATCGACGTTCGGCCAGGACCAGGACGACCTCGTGCTGATGCCCTCGACGACCTACGGCCGGCGCATCATGGGCGACGACCGCATCGGCGTGATGATGCTGTCGGCGGTCGCGGAGGACCGCATCGACGAGGCCAAGGCCCAGGTCCAGTCGCTGATGCGCCAGCGCCGGCGGGTACTCGAGGGCGAGGACGACGACTTCACGGTCCGAGACATGCGCGAGCTCATCGCGATCATGGGCACGATCACGGGCGTGCTCACCTCGCTGCTCGCTGGCGTCGCCGCGATCTCGCTCGTGGTCGGCGGCATCGGCATCATGAACATCATGCTGGTCTCGGTGACCGAGCGAACGCGGGAGATCGGCATCCGCCTCGCGGTGGGGGCCCGCGCCCGCGACATCCTCGCGCAATTCCTGGTCGAGGCCGTGGTGCTCTCGCTGGCCGGCGGGATGCTCGGGCTGCTGCTCGGCGCCGTGGGCTCGTACGCGGCCAGCCGCGTGCTCGACCTGCCGTTCTCGCTGCCACCGATGGCCGCCGCGCTCGCCGTGGGCGTCTCGGTCGTGGTGGGCGTGCTCTTCGGCGTGTTCCCGGCGCGCAAGGCCGCGCACCTGCGGCCGATCGTGGCCCTGCGCTTCGAGTGACGCGCCGCGCGGCGGCTCAGCCGAACAGCGTCTTGTGCAGCCGATCGAGCTCGTGCCGCAGTGTCCGACCGACCTCGTCCAGCTCGGCCGCCGCGCGATCACTGGCGTGACCGAGCTTGCGCTCGAGCTCCTTCACCCGGGGCTCGAGCTTGGTCCACGCGTCCTTGGCCTCCATGCCGGCGAGGTGGATGCGCACGCGGATCTCGTCGGCGACCCGCAGGATGTCGCCGGCGAGGTCGGTGGTCGGGGGAGCGTCGGTTGCGGGCTTGTTCGCTGGCATGGCCTCGTCAGTGTGCCCATCGGCCGCACCGATGGTGCGGCACATGCTGCGGGGAGCGCCGGATCGACTCCGCAGTTGCAGCGTCGATCGCTCGCCGGATCCGGCCGTGGGGCGCAGGGCTTTCGCTAGGCGCAAGACGCCTCCGGTCCCACGCTGATCGAATGTCGATGTCAGCGCCGATCCCCGCGCCCAAGGCGAGCACCGCGGAGCACCTCCGCACGGATCACGTCGAGTTCAGCGACCGCTTCGCCGACGTGTGTGGCCGGGCGCGCACCGGCGACTGGCGCGACCTCGACGACGTGTGGGGCGGCTTCTCCAGGGCGGTCCGCGAGCACCTCGCCTTCGAAGAGCGCGAGCTCTTCCCCGCCTACGCCGAGCGCGACGCCGACAACCACGCCCGGGTCGAGCGCCTCCGCGCAGAGCACGACGAGATCCGCCGCCGCCTCGACGAACTCGGCATCGAGATCCAGCTCAAGTGCATCCGTGCGAGCACGATCGACGCGTTCGTCGCCCTGATGAAGCGCCACGCCGAGACCGAGAACACGTACCTCTACCCATGGGCCGAGTCGCGGGGGCACGCGTGACCGGGGCACCCGCGGAGGCGACGACCATGCCCGAGGCGACCCAGCTCGATCGACTCTACGCCCTCGAGCGCGACCGCCCGCACAGGCTCTGGCTGACCCAGCCGATGGGCGACGGAAAGCTCGAGGAGTTCGACTTCGCCCGGGCGATGGACGAGGCGCGCCGCATGGCCGCGCACCTGCGCCAGCTCGCGCTGCCGCCCGCGAGCCACATCGTCATCTTCGCGAAGAACAACGCCTGGTGGTTCCTCGCGGACCTCGCGATCTGGATGGCTGGCCATGTGTCGGTGCCGCTGTACCCGACGCTGACGCCGGACACCATCCGCCAGATCGTCGCGCACAGCGACGCGAAGCTCGTGTTCGTCGGCAAGCTCGACGGCTTCGCCGAGATGGCGCCAGGGCTCCCCGACGACCTGCCGCGGATCACCCTGCCCCTGGCCCCCGCCCACGCGAGCCTCGCTGGCGCGCCGAAGTGGGCGGACATCGTCGCGACGACCGCCCCGATCACCGACAGCCCGACCCGCGCGCCCGACGAGCTCGCGACCATCATCTACACCTCGGGCACCACCGGCACGCCCAAGGGCGTGATGCACAGCTTCCGCTCGATGTGCAGCGCCCAGGGCTACATCGACGAGCTCGGCATGCACGGCGACGATCGCATGCTGTCGTATCTCCCGCTGGCCCACTCGCTCGAGCGCACCTTGGTCGAGACGACGTCGATGCTGATCGGCTTCCACGTCTATTTCGCGGAGAGCCTGCAGCGGTTCGTCGAGGACCTCCGCCGCGCCCGGCCGACGCTGTTCGTGAGCGTGCCGCGGCTGTGGCACAAGTTCCAGACCGGCGTGCTGGCCAAGATGCCGGCGCGGCGCCTCGACCTCCTGCTGCGGCTGCCGATCGTGCGGGGCATCGTCCGGCGCAAGATCCTCGACGGGCTCGGCCTCGGCGCGGTGCGCTTCGCCGGCTCGGGCTCGGCCCCGATCCCCGCCGAGCTCATCGCCTGGTACCGACGCCTCGGCCTCGAGCTGCTCGAGGGCTACGGCATGAGCGAGAACTCGTCGTACTCGCACATGACGCGGCCGGGCGACGTGCGGGTCGGCTACGTCGGACAGCCCCAGCCGGGCGTGAGCCACAGGATCAGCCCGCAGGGCGAGATCCTGGTCAAGAGCCCCGGCAACATGATCGGCTACTACAAGGCCCCCGAGCTGACCGCCGAGGCGCTCGACGCCGAGGGCTTCGTGCACACCGGCGATCTCGGCAGCATCGACGAGCGCGGTCGCCTGAAGATCACCGGACGGGTGAAGGAGCTGTTCAAGACCAGCAAGGGCAAGTATGTCGCGCCCGCGCCCATCGAGAACGAGCTCCTGCTCAGCGACACCCTCGACATGGTCGTCGTCACCGGCGGGAACAAGCCCCAGCCGTTCGCGCTGGCGGTCCTCGCCGAGCACGCTCGTGGCATCGGCGCCGACGGCAGCCGGCGCCAGGCCATCCAGACCGCGCTGCTCGAGCACCTCGACCGCGTCAACGCCCGCCTCGATCACCACGAGCGGCTCGAGAAGCTCATCGTGGTGTCCGAACCGTGGACGATCGAGAACGGGCTGCTCACGCCGTCGCTCAAGGTGAAGCGCGCCGCGCTCGAGGCCCGGTACGCGCCCAACATCGAGGCGTGGTACGCGAACCGCGAGCGCGTGCAGTGGTTCGAGGGCTGACGGCGACGTTCGCCTATCGGGCGGCGGCCTCGGCGTGGGCGATCACCTGCAGCACCCGCAGCACCGCGTCGGGCGTCACCGAGATGCTGTCGATGCCGCGCTCGACCAGGAACCGCGCGAACTCCGGGTCGTCGCTCGGCGCCTGGCCGCACAGGCCGATCGGGCGGCCGCCCAGGTGCGCGCCGGCGATCGCGGCCGCGATGGTCCGCAGCACCGCCTCGTCGGTCTCGCGGAAGCTGTCCGCGAGCAGGTCGGAGTCGCGGTCGACGCCGAGCACGAGCTGCGTGAGGTCGTTCGACCCGATGCTGAAGCCGTCGAACACCTCGCAGAAGCGATCGATCACCGCGACGTTCGAGGGGATCTCGCACATCACCCAGATCTTCAGGTCGTGCTCGCCCCGCACGAGCCCGTGGCTGGCCATGCCCGCGACGACCTGGCGGCCCTCCTCTGGGGTCCGGCAGAACGGGACCATCAGCTGCACGTTGCGCAGGCCCATGGCCTCGCGCACGTGCCACATCGCCTTGCACTCGAGATCGAATGCCTCGCGGAACTGGGGGTGGATGTACCGGCTGGCGCCGCGCAGGCCGATCATCGGGTTCTCCTCGACGGGCTCGAACGGCTCGCCGCCGACGAGCCGCCGGTACTCGTTGGACTTGAAGTCACCCAGGCGCACGATGACGGGCCGCGGGTGGAACGCCGCGGCGATGGTCCCGATCCCCTCGGCGAGCCGGCGCACGAAGTACTTGGCGGGGTCGGCCTCGCCGTGGCAGGCCGCGAGCACCGCGGCGCGGGTCGCCTCGTCGAGCCGCTCGGGGTGCAGGACCGCCATGGGGTGCACGCCGATGTGGTTGGCGACGATGAACTCCTGCCGCACGAGGCCCACGCCCTTCACCGGCAGCCGCGCGTGCGTGAACGCCTGATCGGGATCGGCCAGGATGAGCATGGGCGCGGTACGGGTGCTGGGCAGCGCATCGAGGACGATCTCGTGCTGCACGAACGGCACCTTGCCGGGCAGCACGTGGCCGACGCTGCCGCTCGTGCAGTCGATCGTGACCTCCTGGCCGTCGACGAGCACGTCGGTGCCGCGGCCGGTGGCGACGATGCACGGCACGCCGAGCTCACGCGCGACGATCGCCGCGTGGCAGGTCCGCCCGCCGCGGTTGGTCACGATCGCTGCGGCCTTGCGCATCGCCGGCACCCAGTCGGGATCGGTCATGTCGGCGACGAGCACGTCGCCCGGCTGCACGCGATCGAGATCGGCCCCCGCGCGGACGATGCGAACCGGCCCGGAGGCGGCGCGCGTACCCACGGCGACGCCGTCGACGAGCGCCTTGGGGTGGGCCTGCAGCACGTCCTGCGTGAAGCGCCGCGCCGCGTGGCGCGAGTGCACGGTCTCGGGCCGCGCCTGCACGATGAACAGCTCGCCGGTGATCCCGTCCTTGGCCCACTCGATGTCCATCGCGGGGCTGCCCTCCACGCGGCCGCCGTAGTGGCGCTCGATCGCGACCGCCCACCGCGCCAGGACGATCGCGTCCTCGTCGGTGAAGCAGCGACGCGCGCGATCGACCTCCGCGACCGGGACGGTGCGCGTCGACTCGGCGCCGCGCAGGGCATACTCGACCCGGGATTGCTTGGCCCCGATCGAGCGGCTGAGGATCGGGTCGAGCGCGTGGTCGAGCGCGGGCTTCCACACCATCACCTCGTCGGGATCGACGCGGCCGGACACGACCGACTCGCCCAGGCCCCAGGCGCCGGCGACGAGGACGACGTCACGGAATCCGGTCTCGGGATCGAGGGTGAACACGACGCCCGCGGCGCCGCGATCGGAGCGGACCATGCGCTGCACCGCGATCGCGCCGTGCACCGCGAAGTGATCGATGCCGTGCGCAGCGCGATACGCCAGCGCGCGATCGGTGAACAGCGACGCGAAGCACTCGAGGCACGCCGCGCGCACCGCCGCCGCGCCGCGGATGCCGAGGAAGGTCGCCTGCTGCCCGGCGAACGACGCCTCGGGGAGGTCCTCCGCGGTCGCGCTGCTGCGCACGGCGACGTCCACGTCGGGGCCATGGAGATCCTCGAGACCGCGGTACGCCGCATCGATCGCGCTGGCGACCTCGGGCGGGAGTCCGGCGGCGAGGATCAGCGCGCGCGCCCGGGCGCCGCGGCGGGCGAGCTCGCCGAGATCGGCGGGATCGAGATCGGCGAGCAGCCGTCGCAGCTGTCCGTCGGTGTCGACGCGGCCGAGCACAGCGTCGTACGCGAGCGTCGTCACCGCGAAGCCCGGCGGCACGCGGACACCCGCGGCCGCGAGGCTCCGCGTGAGCTCGCCGAGCGACGCGGTCTTGCCCCCGACCTGGGGGACGTCGCCGAGCGAGAGTTCGGAGAACGGGACGCAGATGCGGCGATCCATGGCTCCCAGGATGCAGGCCGCTCGCAGGACCGCGGCGCGAGCAATCCGCGGCGCGCGCCTGGATCGGGTGCAGGAACTGCCGGCTACCCGCAGTCGTGTTGTCCGAGGTCCGCGAGGTCGTCCTGCGCCGTCGTCGTCCACTCGAGCGACGGGTCGAACGCGTCGCCGCCGTTCGCGTCGCCGGTGCTCACCGTGCAGCTCCGGCGCAGGGTCTCGTTGGCGGTCCCGACCCCACCGACCAACCACTCGGCGCCGGGATCGACGCCGATCTGCCCGAGTACATCGAGCGCCACCCCGCCACAGCGCAGCTCCACCGCATCGTCGCCGCTGTAGAACGATCCCGCGGCCAGCACGTCGCACGCGGTCGCGTCGGCGATGTCGTCGTCGCACACGACCTGCACGTCGTCGGCCGCGAGGTCGCCCGCCAGCGCGATCGTGGCGCCGGGGACCACCGCGCCGTTGAAGTAGAAGCGCAGCTCGCAGCCGACGAGGTCGGCCGTGGCACCCGAGGCGTTGAAGACCTCGAGGGCCTTGTTGTTCGCGCTGCCCTCGACGTACTCGCTGAAGTAGAGGTTCGCCGGCGGTGGCGGCGGGCTCGCGTCCAGCTGCCCGGCGTCCGCGGCCGCGTAGCCGTTCGAGCTGCCCGCGTCCTGACCGTCGCAGTAGGTGAAGCTCGCGCCGCCGTCGCCGGTGAACCGGAACGCGACGTCGTAGCTCCCGGGCGCGGGGACGACGAGCGTCGCCTGGTACTCGTCGTTGTTGGCCTCGTAGCCCGGCGAGAGCGGGCCGTAGCCGAGGTTCGGCGATCCGGCGTGCCACACCCAGCCGACGCCCAGCGCCGGATCGCTGCCGTCGGGCCCGACGCCGACGGCGGCCGCGACCTGCGGCGCCGGATCGTCGACGCCGCTCAGATCGGTGAGGCCGGCGATGAATAGCCGACCGAAGACGTCGACGGCGTCGCCCTGGACCGCGTCGATCGACAGCGGGAACTGCAGGCGGCAGAAATCCACCAGGTAGTCGACCGGGAAGCAGCCCACGTTGGCCGCGCCGGGCGAGCCGCGATCGCCGAGGTTGTAGTCGGCGACGCCCTCGCACCAGTTGCCGCCGTCGTCGTTGGCGACGGCGTCGAGCGCCCCGGCGTCGAGCTGCATCGACGCGCCGGTGGGATCGGGGAACGTCGCCCCGTCGTCGTAGCCGATCTCGTCGATCGGCGTGCCGTCGCAGACCAGGCGGATGGTGTCGCTGGTGTTGCCGAGCGTGAACGCGCCGGGCCACACGAGGTCGGGCACGAAGCCGGGCGCCGCCGCGGTGGCGAGCGTCACATACTCGCCGGCGGTGACGACGAGGTCGCCGTCGATCGCGAACGCCTCGCCCATGCCGCCGCCCTCGACGACGCAGCCGCCGAGCTGGAACGCCTCGATGAGGCTGGGGTTGTGCACCTCGAACCACTCGCCCTGGTCGTCGGCGAGCCCCCCGGGGTTCTGCATCACCTCGGTGATCACGATCTCGGCGAAGCCCGGGTGGACGAAGTCGGTGCACGCCGACTCGTCGAACACGCACGAGGCCCCGCACACCAGCCTGCCGCCGGTGTGACCGAGATCGACGCACGACGCGGTCCCGACGTCGCCGTCGCAGTCCTCGCCGACATCGACGCTCCCGTCGCCGCACGCAGGGCCGCCGCTGGTGCTCCCCGAGTCGGTCGAGCCGGAGCCCTCCGACGACGAGCCGTCGCTCGACGCGCTCGACGACGTGGCCTCCGACGACGTGGCCTCCGACGACGACCCGGTCGACCCGGTCGACGACGTGCCCTCCGACGACGTGCTCGTCGTGGTGTCCGCCGACGTCGGGCCGCTCTCGGTCGTCGCGAGGGTCTCGGTCGATCCACCGTCCCCGGTGCTCGAGACCAGCGCGCCGTCGTCGTCTCCGCACGCGGTGCCGAGCGCCACCACCAACCACCATCGTCCGTGCATGGGGAGCCCCGCGTCGCGCGTCATCGTCGTTCCATCCTCGGCAGTGCCGGAGCCTATCAGCCCGCGCCGCGCGGCCGGGGGGACGTCGCACGACGACCACGCTATGCTGACCTGCGATGCGAATCGCGGGACTCGGGGTCTGCTGGGCGCTGCTCGGGTGCGCGCGGCCTCCCGCAGCGCCGTCGCCCGACGCTCGCAGCGAGGGGCCCGGGCCCGGCGGATCCGTCGCTGCGCCGCCGCCCTCGGGCGACGCGTCGACCGTCCACGGCACGCTGTCGGTCGTCGACGGCCAGCGCGTCCTGCGGGTCTGGGGCACGCCGGCGCAGATGGGCCACGCCCACGGCGCGCTGCTGCGCGAAGCGATCGTCGACGTGATCGAGCACTACGCGCTGCAGGTCGTGCCGCCCGCGACGCTCGCGGCGACCGGGGCAGCGCTCGCGGAGGTCGGCGACATCGCGCCGAGCCTGCGCGAGGAGGCGGCCGGCATCATCGCGGGCATGCGCGAGCACGGCGGGGCCGAGATCCCCGCGCTCGGGCGCGAGCTCGTCGTCGACGATCTGCTGGCGCTCAACGCGATGACCGACCTCGTGGCGATCGGCTGCTCGTCCCTGTCGAGCTGGGGCGCAGGCGTGACCGAGGATCGCGACGGCGCGCCGATGGTCGTGCGCAACCTCGACTGGAGCACGGACCCCGATCTGCTCGAGCACCAGATCCTCCTCGTGACGATGCCGTCGGATCCCGCGCGACAGCCCGTGGTCTCGATCGGCTTCGCCGGCTACATCGCGTGCCTGAGCTGCATCAACGAGGCCGGCGTGACCGCGCTGTTCAACATGGGCTACGGCGCGCACGCAGCGTCCCTCGCCGGCGCGATGGCGGGCTTCGCCCCCGCGAACCTGCTGCTGCGCGACGCGCTCGAGCGCCGCGACGTGGACGGCGACGGCTCGAGCCGCGCCGACGATGTCCAGGCCGCGATCACCGACGCGCGCCACGTGGGCAGCTACATCGTCCATGTCGTCGAGCCCCACGACCCCGTGTCGCCGGCGCGCGTGCTCGAGGTCGAGTCCGATGGTGTGATCGTGCGCGGGCCCGAGTCGGGCCTCGGCCCCGAGCGGCTCGCGGCCACCAATCACCTGCGCGAGAAGGCCGCGCCGACCTCGTGCAGCCGCTACGCGCGCCTCGTCCAGGGCGCCCGTCGCACGCCGCGCTTCGATCGCGCCGCGCTGTGGGAGCTCGGCCGCAGCGTGCGGCTCGACGAGGTCGTGCACACGGTGCTCGTCGAGCCGGCGACGCGCGAGCTGACGCTCTGGCTGCGACGCCCCGGCGACGCGGCCGACGACGCCTCGGTCGGTGTCCACCACGCGTGGTCCGACCTCGTGCGCGCCCGGGAATAACCCGACGGGCCGCCCAGGTACGGGCCGACCGTGGCCAGCAATCGAACTCGAATCAGCCCCCCGCGCCACGTCGCGCGACCCAGACGCACGGCCCTCGCGACGGCCGGCGCCCTCGTGGCCCTGGTCGCCCTCGGCGGGCCGACCGGCTGCAGCAGCGACGCCGCCGCGAGCGTCCCCCAGCCGACCGAGATCGAGGGCGCGGGCGCGACGGCCCTGGTCGCCGCGGTCGACTCCCTGGTCGGCGGCACGGCGAGCGCGACCGCGACGAGCTACGATCCCCGCATCAGCCTCGCGCCGATGATCGAGCGCGTCGGACCGCAGGTCGTCAGCGTCCACGCCGAGGGCGGGCGACGCGAGGCCCGGTTCGATCCGTTCCGCGGCGGGCCGCCGGCGATCGCCCAGAGCCACGGCAGCGGCTTCGTCTACTCGGCCGACGGCCTGGTCGTCACCAACCACCACGTCGTCGACGGCGCCGAGCGGGTCCGGGTGCGCGCGCACGACGGCCGCGAGTTCCCGGCGAAGGTGCTCGGCAGCGATCCCTCCACCGATCTCGCGCTCGTGCAGATCGAGGGCGCATCGGGCCTCTCGGCGGCGACCCTCGGCGAGAGCTCGGGCACCCGCGTCGGCGACTGGGTGGTCGCCATCGGCAGCCCGATGGGGCTCGAGCACTCCGCGTCGGTGGGCATCGTGTCGGCCAAGGGCCGCGGGAGCCTCGGGCTGTACGCCGACAGCTACCTCGACTTCCTGCAGACCGACGCCGACATCGCCCCGGGCAGCAGCGGCGGCCCGCTGTTCGATCTCGAGGGCCGCGTCATCGGCATCAACACCGCGGTGGGCCCCGCCGCCGCGGCCGGCTTCGCGATCCCGATCGACCAGGCCAAGGCGGTGATCCCCAAGCTGCGAAGCGGCGGCAAGGTCGTGCGCGGCTGGCTCGGCGCCGCGGGCAACGACGAGCTCGGCCGCCGCGACGGCGCGAAAATCGGCCGGATCTACGCCGACACGCCCGCCGCCGACGCGGGCCTGCGCGAGGGCGACGTGGTCGCGAAGGTCGACGGCAAGGCAGTCGTCGATTTCGAGGATCTCCGCTCGCGCATCGCCGAGCTCGACCCCGGCCACACCGCGCTGCTCGAGGTCGAGCGCGACGGCAAGCGGATCGAGGTTCCCGTGGTGCTGACCGAGCGCCCCCCCGCCGAGCGCTTCGACGAGCTGAAGCGCCTCGACCCCTCGACGCCCGCGACGCCGACGGCACCTCGGGCGCCCGCGGGCGGTGAACTGCGGCTCGGCGTCCAGGTGAAGGCCGGCGCGGCGGGCCTCGAGATCGCCCGCATCGAGCGCGACTCGGTCGCCGATCGCATCGGCCTCGAGGCCGGCGACGTGCTGCGCAGCATCAACGGCGTCGCGGTCACCGACGCCGCCGACGTGCCCGAGGCCATCCGCCGCGACGACGAGCGCCTGAGCCTCGACGTCGTCCGCGACGGCTCGGTGATCACGCTGAGCATGCGCCGCGGGCCCTGACACGGCGCTGCGGCGGCCCATCGCCGGCCGCGCCCGGGCGGCTCGCGCGCGAGTTCTGCGGCTTGTCGCGTGCACCCCGGGCGCCTATGCTGCGCCGCAGCGATGGCAGACACTCGGCACTGCAAGGTCCTGATCCTCGGCGCTGGCCCGGCCGGCTACACGGCGGCGCTGTACACGGCCCGCGCCGATCTGAAGCCGGTGATGCTCGCAGGGCCCGAGCCCGGCGGTCAGCTCACCACCACGACCGAAGTCGAGAACTTCCCCGGCTATCCCAAGGGCGTCACCGGCCCCGAGATGATGGAGGAGTTCCGCGAGCAGGCCGAGCGCTTCGGCACCGAGATCATCTACGACCTCGCCAACGAGGTCGACCTCTCGGTGCGGCCCTTCCGCGTGGTCGGCGACAGCGCCGTCTACACCGCCGACGCGCTCATCGTGTCGACCGGCGCCAGCGCGAAGTACCTGGGCTTGCCCAGCGAGCAGCGCCTGCGCAACAAGGGCGTCACCGCCTGTGCGACCTGCGACGGCGCGTTCTTCCGCGGCCAGCACGTCGCGGTGATCGGTGGCGGCGACACGGCGATGGAGGAGGCGCAGTACCTCACCCGCATGTGTGCCTCCGTGCACCTCATCCACCGCCGCGACTCGTTCCGCGCGAGCAAGGTGATGCAGACCCGCGTGTTCGAGAACCCGAAGATCACGGTGCACTTCAACCGCACGGTGACCGAGGTCCTCGGCGACGACGGCGTCGCCGGACTCGTGCTCGCCGACACCTCCGGCGGGCCCACCGAGGGGCAGACCGAGCGCCTCGACGTCACCGGCATGTTCCTCGCGATCGGCCACGTGCCCAACAGCCAGCCCTTCGTCGGCAAGCTCGACCTCGACGACGCCGGCTACATCAAGATCGCGCGGCCCGGCTCGACGTACACCAACGTCCCGGGCGTGTTCGCCTGCGGCGACGTCGCGGACAAGGTCTATCGCCAGGCGATCACCGCCGCGGGCACCGGGTGCATGGCGGCGATCGACGCCGAGCGCTGGCTCGCCGAGCACCCGTGACGCGCGGCCACGACGGGCCGCGCGCGCCGAGGCTCGGGTTGACCGCCGCCCCGACGGCTGGGCAACATGGTGCGATGCGCTTGGTTCGTAGGTGTGCCGCAGCGACCGTCGGCTGGGCCCTGACGGCGTGCGGAGATCCAGCCGCGGGCGGCGACGGCGACACGACCGTCATGATCGCGTCCTTCGGCGAGGACGGCCCCTCGGGCGCCACGATGGGCGACGGCTCGGGGTCGACGACGGCGCCCTCGACCACGACGCTGACGACCTCGACGACCTCGACGACCTCGACCACGGACCCCACGACCGACGGCACGGCGAGCGCAACCGATGCGACGGACGGCAGCTCGACGACGACCGATCCGACGGCCAGCACCGATCCAACGACCGACGGCAGCTCGAGCGGCGGCGAGCTGCCTGCCTGCGGCTCCATCGAGGCGACGATCCGCGACTTCGTGATCGACCACGTCGACATGTCCGCGACGAGCAGCGGGGTGATCGAGCCCGGGCTGGTCCTCGACACCCTCGGCCCCGACGGCAAGCCGATCTACAACCCGGAGTACGCCGGCCCCGCGGTCATCACGAGCGCCGACAGCTTCGCGCAGTGGTACCTCGACGTCCCCGAGGTCAACCTCCCGATCCCGGTCACGCTCGACGTCGTCGAGGAGTCGCCGGGCCGGACCGTCTTCCACGACGACGCGTTCTTCCCCATCGACGATCAGGGCTTCGGCAACGAGGGCGAGGCCCACAACTACTTCTTCACGACCGAGGTCCACACCACGCTGGTCTACCAGGGCGGTGAGGTGATGACCTTCGGCGGTGATGACGACGTCTGGGTGTTCCTCGACGGCCACCTCGTCGCCGACGTCGGTGGCATGCACGCGATGCTCACCGTGGACGTCGTGCTCGACGATCTGGGCCTCGTCCCCGGCGAGTCCTACGCGCTCGACGTCTTCCACGCCGAGCGCGGCGTGGGGAACACGCGGCTCCGGTTCGAGCTCGGCGCGTTCTGCCAGGTGTGACGCTCCACGTCAGTCCTCGACGTTCAGCGTGTAGATCGCGGAGGTCTCGAAGTCGATGACCTCGCCGTCGCACACGATGCCGCCGAACTCGAGCGTGTGCACGCCGGGCTCGAGCGGGCGTAGCAGCGCGAAGTGGCCGTCGGTGAGCATCGGCGTCACGCCGCCCTCGAAGCCGTACTGCGTCGCCCAGTTGTCGGGGTTGATGTCGACGTCGAAGGGCTCGAGCACGTCGACGTACAGCGCCTCGTCGAGCTCCTCGAGCTCGTCGGAGACGAGGTCCTCGCCGTCGAGGCGGAGCATCAGCTGGCATGTGGCGGCGCGGTTCGCCGCGAAGTACTCGGTGAGGAAGTCGATGAACTCCTGTTCGCTGGCGTAGAACTCCTCGAGGAAGATCCCCCAGCGGTTGATGAGGGGGAAGAACAGGTACTTGTGGGCGGGCACGTCGCAGGTGCGCTCGACCGGGCCACCGAAGGTACCGGCGAGGTACCAGACAGATCCGGACTGGCCGACGCCGCACAGCTCGCCGGTGGGATCCGAGATCGGCGACCCCGTCGAGTGGGGCTGCGCCAGCGCCCAGCGCGTCCAGCCGATCGCCTCGCGCTCGTAGGCCCGCCGCGACGCGGGCCCCGACTGCTCGACGAGGGTCTCGCGATCACAGGCGGCGGCGCCGACGCTGAGGAAGAGGAGGAGTCCGGTGCCCAATCGGGTGCTCGTGGGCCTATTGCTTGTCATCGCCCGCGGTAGATGGCGCGCCTCGGGTTTCGATCAACGCCGCGCCACGAATTCCGTCCCACTCCCGCGCGGGACCACACGCGTTCGACGCGCGGTGCCTCGACGCGGAGCGCCGACGATCCGCACGTCATCGCGCTCACGCGACGCGACGCAGGCGCCCCCGCGCGGCGACCAGTCGATCGGTGAACTCGCGGACCGCACCGTGGCCGCCGCTGGCGGCGGTCACCACGTCGGCGACGGCGCGGACCTCGGGCCTCGCGTCGGCAGGCGCGACGAACAGCGCGACCCGACCGACCAGCGGTAGGTCGTTGCAGTCGTCGCCCATCGCGACCACGCGATCGGGCGTCGTGCGGAAGCGGCGGCAGAAGTCCTCGAACGCCGCGCCCTTGTCGCGGCAGCCGAGGACGACGTGATCGGCCGCGAGCTTCTCGGCGCGGCGCTGGGCGGCGCGGCTCATCTCGCCGGTCACGATGGCGACGCGACCGCCGGCGGCGCGGAACGCCCCGATCCCCGCACCATCACGGGTGTCGAAGCGCTTGAGCTCGTCACCGCCCTCGCCGTAGTACATCGCGCCGTCGGTGAGCGTGCCGTCGACGTCGAGCCACAGCCAATCGATGCGGGCGAGGTCGGCCCCGGCGAACAGGCCGCGGCGGCGGGCCTCCTCGCGCGCGCGCTCGAGATCCGCGGGTTCGTCGATGTCGAGCGCGTCCTCGGCCGGCACCTCGAACGTCGCGATGCGACCACCGAGGCGCGACCCGGTCTGCTCGTACATCTCGCGGCGGAACACGTAGAACGAGCCGGTCTCGAGGAAGGTGTCCTCGATCTCCTGCCTCCGCGGTCGCCGGGTCGGCTCGTAGGTCGCCGGCTGCGACAGCCCGTCGGCGCCGCGGCGCCACACGAAGCCGACGAAGCGCACGACGGACAGCAGGCTGTCGCAGCCCGTGCGATCGAAGGTCGCCAGCGCCGCGTCGAGCTGGCCGTCGGCGCGAAACGGCGAGGTCGCCTGCAGCAGGACCACGCGATCGGGCACGAGGCCCTGCGCGGCCCACTGTCCGAGCGCGTGGGTGATCGCCGACTCGGTCGACGCGGTGTCCCCGGCCAGCGCGAGCGGGCGCTCGACGATCTCGGCCCCGGCCTCGCGGGCGACCGCGGCGATCTCGGCGTCCTCGGTGCTGACGAACACCCGATCGATGCCCGCGGCGCGGCGCGCCTGCGCGATCGAGTGCACGAGCAACGGCCGTCCACCGACGGGCACGAGGTTCTTGCGGGGGATCCCCTTGCTGCCGCCGCGCGCGGGGATCAGCGCTACGGTCGTCATGGGCCTGGTGTACGGCGTCGCGCCGCCGGTGCCAGGGGGCGGCCCGAACTCGGCCGGCGCCCGTCAGCGCGGCTGTTCGTCGCGCGAGACCAGCCCGTCGCCGTCGTCGTTCTCGCCGTCGATGTCGATGAACGCGTGGACGTAGCCGCAGCTCGAGCAGACCTTGGCCTTCACCGGGGCCGAGCGGGTGAAGCCGCCCTCGGGGGCGCCGAAGCGCAGGGTCGACAGCGAGATCGGGATCGGCGAGCGCAGGTTGCGGCCGGCGAACAGCGCCACCGGCAGCAGCGATCCGCCGCACATCACACAGCCGCGCTCGCTGCCCGCGCGGTGCCGGCTCTCGCGCTCCTCGTCGCGTGCGCGCCGGGCTTCGCCCTGCAGCGACTCGACCTGCTCGCGGAGCTCCGCGTTCTCGCGCTCGAGCTCGGCGACCTGGAGCGAGAGCGCCTGACGGTCATCTCGGTAGACCACCTGGAACGAGAGGGTAGCATCGCGCCGTGCCCCCAGACAGCCATCGCAACGAGCCCCGTCGCTTCCGCGCGCGTCAGTGTGTCGGAGAAGGTGGCTGTGGGCTCCGCTTCCCCGTCGACGACGGGAGCCCCCTCGGCGCGAGCTGCCCGCACTGCGGCCTGCCCACGTCGTTCGTCGACGACGCCTACCCGAGCCACGAGGCCCCGCGCGGCGATGCGGTGCCGCGGCACGCCGCGCGGCTCGGCGCGCTGCTCGACAACATCCGCAGCCTCCGCAACGTCGGGTCGATGTTCCGCACCGCCGACGGCGTCGGCCTCGAGCTCGTGGTCCTCGGCGGCGTGACCCCGACGCCGGCGCACCCGGGCTTCGCGAAGACGGCCCTGGGCGCCGAGTCGAGCGTGCCGTGGCGCGGCGACGCCGACGCGCTGCGTGCCGCGTCCCAGTGCGTCCAGGACGGGTGGGAGCTGTGGGCGCTCGAGGGCGGGCCACGGGCGCGGAACCTCTTCGCCGCCGACGTCCTCGACGCCGCGAAGGATCGCGCCATCATGCTCGTCGTCGGCCACGAGGTCTCGGGCGTCGATCCCCGGATCCTCGCGCTGTGTCGCGAGGTCCTCTACCTCCCGATGGTCGGGGTCAAGGGATCGCTCAACGTGTCGGTGGCGTTCGGCGTCGCCGCCTACGCGCTCTCGTGCCGCGTCGCGTGATCGGGCGCGGCGAGGCCCGGTGGGGGCCGCGGAATTCGCCGAGAACTTGCGGGGCCGCGGCGGCGCGTGCCAGCGTGCGCGGCGGTGAGCACCGAGCCGACGATCTCCACCGACCCCGACGGTGGCGGCGAGACCGACCCCGAGGTCGCGACGGACGCCACGCCCGCGCTCCCGCGTTGGCGACGCTGGCTCGGCTTCTCGAGCCGCAACGCCTACCTGGTCGTCGTCGCCGGCGCCGTCCTCGTCGTCACGCGCGCCATCGACTTCTCGCCGCCGCCCGAGGTCCGGGTCGGCAAGGCCAACGTGGCGCAGCTCGTCGGCGACGCGCCCGCGCAGGAGTTCTCCGCCGAGCTGTCGAACCCGCAGGCCGTGCAGGTCCGGGCCACGCTGCGGCTCTACGCCGACAACGAGCTCAAGATCGGCGGCGTGGACCCCGAGCTCGACGAGCAGGGCAAGATCCTCTCGCAGCCGGTCGTGACCACGATCCTCGGGATGAACGCGACGATCGATCAGACCGTGCGGCTCGAGGGCGGCGAGCTCGAGATCACCCTCGGCCTGGACGCGACGCCGCGGCTCGTCGGCAGCGTGAAGAAGGGCCAGCCGCCGCCGGAGATCGTGCTCGAGCACGACCTGTCCGTCCGCAGCCGCCGCGATGGATGGTGGAACAGCGCCCCCGTCGAGCGCATCCACGTCGACACCAGCGGCTTCCTCGGCAAGCTCGAGGAGCACGGGCATCGCCTGGTCTTCACCGTCGACGAGCACCTGTTCAGCCTCGACCTCGAGGTGCACCGTGCGGCCGTCCAGGCGCCGGCCCTCGCGCGCACGAAGGGTTGAGTTCACACGCACGGCTCGTGCGAGCCGGGGGACTCGAACCCCCACGCCACGAGGACACTGGAACCTAAATCCAGCGCGTCTACCATTCCGCCAGGCTCGCGAACGACGGGCACGGTAGCACGAAACCACGCCGGCCCGAGCGCGTGGCGAACGACCCGCGCAAACGGTAGCGTGGGCGCGATGTCCCGCGCGCACCGCCCTGCCCCCTCGTCCCCGAGCGCACGACGCCTGCGTGCGTCGCTCGGCGTCGTCGCGCTCCTCGTGCTCGCGAGCGCGTGTCCGGCCCAAGGCGACGCGCCCAAGGCCGGGGACGCGAAGACGAGCGCGGGCACGAACGCGGGCAACACCAAGACCGCAGGCGACACCAAGACCGCAGGCGACACCAAGACCGCAGGCGACACCAAGACCGCAGTCGCCGACACCAAGGCCGCCGAGCCGCTCGGGCGCGTGCTCGACGGGCCGTTGCCCATCGCGTCGCTGCTCGGCAAGCCGCCGGCCGAGGTGCAGCCGCTGCTGTCGGAGCCCCTGGGCAAGGGCATGGTGCGCACGTCGTGTGTGCGGTTCCTGCCCGAGCGCACGTGGTTCAGCTGCCAGTTCGCGACCCAGCGCTACGGCGATCGCAGCGGCGCGTACGCGGCGATCGCCGTCGAGTACTCGGACGGCCTGTCGACCGCCGTCGCGTTCGAGGGCCCGAAGAACGCGACGGGTCCGTTCGACGCCCGCGCTGCGCTGGCCTACGTCGGCCTCGATCTCCCCGGCGAGCCCAAGGTCGAGAACCCCGACGCCGACGCCGTCGTCTACGCGTGGTTCAACGCCGCGGCGCGCCTGCTGATCGACGGCCGGCAGTATCGCGTCGTCGTCTCCAGCGTCGGCGCCGACTGGGCGCGCACGAAGATCGAGGTGATCCTCAACGATCCGCTGAACGAGGCCGAGCGCGCCCGCGTCATCGAGCGGCCGACGGCCGACGCGAAGTGACGCGCGTGCGACGATCGTAGCGGCGCGCGCCGACCCACAGCCGATGGCGCGACGCGGGTGTGCACGCGCCCTGGGCCCGGCACTGCACCTTCGCCCGGCGGGCGGCGGCGAGCGCCGAGACGAGCGGGATGTCGAGGACCTCGGGCGGCATGCAGCCGCCGAGGAAGCGCAGGCTGTACGCCGCGCTGAGCCCGTGCGCCCCGCGGGTGGAGTAGCGCTCGGGCGCGCCGCGATGGTGCCGGCACGTGCGATCGAGCCACCCGACCTGCAGCGCCTTGCGCTGCATCAGCGCCCCGGCCCAGGCGTCCTGCGCGTGCGCCCCGACCCAACGGCAGTGGGACTCGCGGCGGCAGATGTGCACGAGCTCGTGGGCCAGCGCGGGCTCGCCGACGAGGCCCGCGGCGAGCGCCGACGACGTGACCGGATCGACGATCACGAGCAACAGTTCGAACAGCCAGGCCAGGGCGGCGAGACTACCACCGACGGGCCCAGCATCACCGCAGCTCGCGTATCGTCGCGTCCATGCACCAGTTCCCCGCTGGCTCCGGGATGTGCATGGACGCGTCCTCCCAGTCGGGGATGTCGCAGTCGCCGGCACCTTCCATGCGGACGTAGGACACATCGGGGACTGCCGAAGCGGTATCGACGGCCATGCCGATCGACGATGCGAGCCCCGGCTCGAAGGCGCCGAAGCCGACGCAGAACTCCTGGGTGTCGATCACGATCGGCGGATCGAACGCGTAGTAGTGCTCGACCGGAGACGCCTCGACGGAGGTCGCGTCGATCGACGCGATGAGGTCGGTCGGCGCACCGCCATCGCGCTCGAAGATGCGGAGCTCGAACGCCTCGAGATCGGTGTGCGTCGACGCGACGATGTAGTGCATCTCGATCAGCTCGAACGGCGGAGCGACCGGCGACGTGAAGCACTCCTGGCCCTCGATCGGATCGCCCGCGGGCACGTCGACGTTGCCGTTGTAGAAGCACCACAGCGGATCGCCACACTCGGTCTGATCGCTGTTCATCAGGTGGTGGGTCGCAGGCGGCCCCTCGCCGCTCGAGCTCGAGTCGCCCTCGGACGCCGAAGCGCCGGACGATCCCGTCGCGTCGCTGCCGGTCGCCGCCGTGTCGCCCGACGTCGGCGCGGTGGTGTCGGCCGTCGACGCCGTGTCGGTCGCGCTGCTGTCGGCAGAGGCCGTCTGCGAGGCCGCCGAGGTGTCTGCGGCCGAGGTGGGACCCATGGTGTTCCCCGACGTGGCCGTGCCGGAGGATTCGCCCGCGGTGCCCCCCGCGCTCGCGGTGCCTGCACCGCCATCGTCGCCGCACGACACCACCGAGATCACGCACGCCAGCACGATCGATCGTTGCACCCCGGCAGCGTGACGGGCCCCGCGAACGCCGTCAACTAGAGGCGTCCGGCAGGATCTTGCCGGGGTTGAACAGCCCGTCGGGATCGAGCGCGCGCTTGATCGCGCGCATGCTCGCGAGCTCGGCCGGCCCCCAGCGATGGTGCAGGTGCGCGCGCTTGAGCAGCCCGATGCCGTGCTCGGCCGAGATGCTCCCGCCCTGCGCCTCGACCAACGCGTAGGTCTGGGCGTCGTACGCGTCCCAGTCGGTCTCGCCGAGGGCGTCGGGCACCGGGAGCACGTTGAGGTGCAGGTTGCCGTCGCCGATGTGCCCGAAGCTCAGCGGTCGCGCGCCGGGCAGCGCGTCGGCCACGAGCACGCGCCAGGCGGCCAGGAAATCCGGGACGCCGCCGATCGGCAGCGAGATGTCGCTCTTGTGCGGTCGGTGCCGATGCAGCGACTCGCTGATGTCCTCGCGCAGGCTCCACAGCTCGCGCTGCTGCGCCGTGCTGCGGGCGATCACGGCGTCTTCGATCTCGCCGGCGGCCGCGGCCTCGGCGAGCAGCTCGGTGACGCGCTGATCGAGCGCCGCCTGCTCGGCGCCATCGGACAGCTCGGCCTCGATGAGCACGTACGCGTGGCTCGCCTCCGCGAACGGACCGCCGACGCGGGCGCGGTGCTCGAGCACGTGCTCGAGGCACGCGTGCTCGAAGTACTCGAACGCCTGCAACGTCAGCCCGCGCTGGGCCCGGGCGAACAGCGCGAGGATCTGCGCGTCGTCGGCGACGGCACACAGCGCGACCGTGGCCCCCGCCGGTGGTCGCGTCAGCCGCAGCGTTGCGCCCACGATCACGCCGAGCGTGCCCTCGGATCCGATGAACAACTGCTTGAGGTCGTAGCCGGTGTTGTCCTTCACCAGCGAGCCGCCGAGCTCGAGGCACGTGCCGTCGGCCACGACGACCGACAGGCCGCTGACCCACGCGCGCGTGCTGCCGTAGCGCAGCACCTTCACGCCGCCGGCGTTGGTGGCGATCGCTCCGCCGATCTGCGCGGTGCCCTTCGACGCGTAGTCGACGGGGTAGAGCAGCCCGGCCGCGGCGGCGGCCTCCTGGACGGCCTCGACCGTGGCGCCGGCTTCGCAGCCCAGCAGTCCCGCGGTCGGGTCGACCCACGTCACGGCACGCATGCGATCGAGGGAGAGGACGACCTCGCCCGCCGTCGCCGTCGCGCCGCCGCACAGCCCGGTGCGTCCCCCGGAGGGGACGATCGCCGCACGGTGCGCCGAACACATCCGAACAACGTCCCTGACCTCCTGCACGCTCGCCGGCAGCACCACCACGAGCGGGTTCACAGGCCAGGGCCCGCGGCATCGGTCGACACCGTAGTTCGCCAGATCGGCGGCTTCGGTGCGGATGCCCGCGGGACCCAGTCGGTGGGTGAGCTGGTCGATGAGCGTCGTCATCTCATCCTCCCCTCACCCCGAACGGCTCAGAACCCGTCCGGAAGGGCGTTCGGCGAGCGCAGCAGCTGCCGCACCATCCGCACCACCGACTTCACGACGGGGTGTCCCTTGATGAAGACGACCCCCACCACGTGCTTCTCGTCGCCCGAGACCAGCACCGCATGATCCCCGACGAGAACCCGGACGGCCGGCTCGTTGGCGATCTGTCGGAGCTTCACGGCCTCGTGGACGATCGGCTGCCATTTTTCGTCGCCGACCCAGCCCGGATCGCCGTTCTGAGCCTGCTCCGCCGTCATGTCGAGAACGGCCACAATGCCATCGTGTCGAAGCACGCGCTCGATCCTATTGGTACCCACAGGAGTGATCCTCGTTTCTCTTCTTGGGCCAGCCCCACCCCGACTTGGGGTGGCGAGCTGGCGTTGGCGCGCGTTGTACATAATGGACCCCCTTGCGTCAATCACGCGCCGCCCTTCCCGCGTTAATAGCGGAACATCGTTTGGTAGGGGCCAAACGGCGCTCCGTGAGGGAGCGCCGATCGCGTTTCGCCGCCGATGGCGCATGTGGCGCCGCTCGAATCGCGGCCAGCGCGCAGCCCGAAATGGTGGGTTTGCGTTCCGGTCGCCCGGCGGTCCACCCTCCCCTCCCGTGCTTCGCACCGTCGCGCTCATGGCCCTCGCCGCCCTGGCCGCCTGCGGTGGGGACGAGGTCCCCGCGGCCGCCGAGCCCGCCGGGCCGGCGCCACCGACGGCCGCGCCCCTTCCCGAGGCCGCGGACCGATCCGACCCCCGCCGATTGGTGGTCTCGCACGGCTCGGAGCTCGTCGATGCCCCGCTCGCCGAGGTCGAGTCCCTCGATCTCGCCCTCGCCGAGTCCGATCGCCTGGGTCGGATCACCGAGGTCGACGCCGCGACGGCCTGCGACGGCATCGACCTCGCCGCGATCGTCCAGCGCGCACCGAAGCTCCGGAGTCTCAGGCTCTCGGGCTGCGTCGGGCCGACCCACGACCTCCCCGCGCTGCGCTCGCTGTCGTCGCTGGTGCTCGCCGAGGTCGAACTCGACGGCGGCGCGATCGCTGCACTCGCGCAGCTCCCCGAGCTGACCACGCTCACGTTGGTGCGGGTCACCGCGCCGCAGAAACCCGAGCTCGACCTCGAGCCCCTCGCGAAGCTCTCGCTGCAGGAGATCGTGCTGTCGGATCTCGACCGCGACAGCCCGCTCGGCCACGTGCTCGGCCTGTGGCCGAAGACCCTGACGCGCGCGACGCTGGCCGGGAGCTGGGCCGGCCACGACGCGATGACGCAGCTCGGCAAGGCCGAGGTGCTCGAACGCCTCGAGCTCCGCGACACCCGCGTCGGCAACTTCTCCCTCAACCAGATCAAGCCGCTGGCGCGCCTGCGCGAGCTCGTCTGGGTCGGGGACACGTTCAACGACAACAGCCCGCTGTACTTCCGCGATCTCGGCGTCACGGACTTCACCTGCGACTGTCCGCGCTTCGGCGACGGTGGGCTGCACACGCTGCGGCACTGCGAGTCGGTCGAGCGCCTGTCGCTGCCGCGCTCCCAGGTCACGGGCCCGGGGCTGGCCGCGCTGGGCAAGCTGCCGGCGCTGCGCGAGCTCGAGCTGCACGATCGCGACCTCGGTCCCCCGGGGATCGAGGCGCTGCGCACGATCACCACGCTGCGCCGACTCGAGCTCTCGGGCGTCGCCGCAGACCCGAGCTTCGCCAGCCTCGGCGGGCTCGTGCAGCTCGAGCAGCTGCGCCTGCACTACGCGGACCTCGACGATCGCGCGGCGGTCGAGCTGGGACGCCTGGTCGGCCTGCGCGACCTCGACCTGGCGCGTACCCAGATCTCGGACGTCGGCCTCACGCACTTTGCGGCGCTCGTGAACCTGCGCTCGCTCATCCTCTCGCACACGCGGGTCACGAACCGCGGCCTGTCCTCGCTGTCGGGGTTGGCCCAGCTGCGCCAGCTCTACCTCGATCACACCGATGTCGTCGACGCCGCGATGGTGCACCTCGTGCCGTTACGCGCCCTCGAGTCGCTGCGGCTCGATCACACGCTGGTCACCGACGCCGCGATCGAGTCGCTGCTGCAGCTCGCCGAGCTCCAGCAACTCGACGTGACGGGCACGGTCATCACCGCCGAGGGGCTCGCGCGCCTCGAGACGCTGCCGAAGCTGGTTCAGCTCGCCGGCGGCCCCGGCTGACCGCAGCGAGCTTCATTCAGACAGGTGCGGGCGACCGTCGGGCCCGAGGTGCGTCCGCGTCCGCGCCACGTCGAGCCACGCGATCGCCGACGCGCACGCCTCGACGACACCGCGCCCCTGCGCCAGCCCGCACGCGATCGCGGTCGCGAGCGCGCAGCCCGTCCCACGGGGATCGGCCCCCTGCACGCGCGGCCGGCGGAAGTCGACGCAGCGCCCGTCGTGGACGAGGCGATCGCAGACCCATGCAGGATCGGGATCCTCGGCGTCCTTGAACAGCACCGACGGCAGGCCCCGCTCGCGCACCGCGGTGACGAGCGCATCCTCCTGCGCCGGGAGCTCGCCGAGCAGCGCCCGCGCCTCGGCGCGGTTGGGCGTGAGCAGATCGACGCACGCGGCGAGCAGATGCGTGCCCTCGACGTCGGCCCCGAGATCGCCGCCGTCGGTCGCCCGCAGCACGGGGTCGAGCACACGCGGCACCCGCAGCGGTCGGAGCGCGGCGGCGACGACCTCGACGCACGCGGCAGGGACGAGCCCGAGCTTCACCGCCCGCGCCGTGCCGATCCCGGCGAGGGCCGCCCGCAACGTCGTGGGCGCGGTGGGCACGGCCCGGGCGGGGCGACCGTCGCCCTGCTGCGTCATCGCGCTGATCACCGTCACGACCTCGAGCGTGGGCGCGACGGCGAGGGCGGTCGCGCGATCACGGCCGACCCCCGCGCCGCCGGTGGGATCGAGACCACCGACGAGCCACAGGCTCACGGCGCGGCTCCATCGAGCTCGACCACCTCGACCCGCACGATGCGATCGTGCGGCAGCAACCGATCGACCAGCTCGAGCCCCTCGCGCACACGCCCGACGACGGTGAACCGACCATCGAGGTGGGGCTGCCGCGTCTGCGCGATGAAGAACTGCGACCCGCCGGTGTCCTTGCCGGCGAGCGCCACGCCCACGGTGCCGCGCTCGTAGCGGAGCTCCGACCATTCGCACGGCAGCACCCAGCCGGGGCCGCCGTAGCCGTCGCCGTGCGGATCGCCGCCCTGGGCCACGAAGCCGGGCACCACGCGATGGAACCGCAGGCCGTCGAACGTGCCCGCGCGCGCGAGCGCGACGAGGTTCGCGGCGGCGATCGGCGACGGCGCGCCGTCGAACTCGATCACGAACGATCCGAGATCGGTGTGCACGCGCAGGCCCCGGACCGGCCGTGCGAGGTGGGACTCGAGCGCGGCGCCAACCTCGGGCGCGAACGGTCGCTCGATCGACGCGGGCAGCTGCGCGAGGAACTGCGCCTGCAGCTCGGCGTCCGCCGCCAACGCCCCCCATGCCGCGCGCCGCACCGCGTCGCTGCGATCCGCCGCGAGCGGCACGACGGCGCGGACGAGCCACTCGCGTGCCTCCTTCGCGCCGGTCATCACCGGACCCGCAGTGGCCCCGAGGCCACCGGGCGGGCCGGCCGGCGCCGCGACGTCCTCGCCGGCGCTGCGCGCCAAGCCCCCGAGGGCCTCGATCGCGGCGAGGCGAGCCTCCATCGCCGTCGCGGGATCGGCCGTGCGCAGCAGCGTCTCGAGGGCACCGACGACCCCGGGATCCCGACGATCCCGATCGACGGCACGCGCCGCGATCGCCCCCGCCGCCGCCGCGAGCACCCCGACGTCGGCCCGCACCAGCGCGTCGCGGAGCACGGCGTTGACCTGCCCATCCTCGACGTCGGCGAGGGCCGCGAGGGCGGCCGCGGCGATCTGCGGCCGATGATCCTTGGCCCGATCGAGCAGCGCCGCCGCGCGCGTCGCCGCCTGCCCTTCCCGCGCCATCGCGACCAGCGCCTCGATCGCGAGGGCCTCGCCGTAGTGCTCGGGCAACGCGTCGACGCCCGCAGCGCAGCGCTCGACCGCCTCGAGCGACGCGCCGTCGATCGCCGCGAGGGCCTCGAGCTCGCAGAGCACCACCGTGAGCTCGACGCGGTGGCGGTCGCTGGTGGGTGTCGCCGCGCGCAGGCGATCGCGCCACGGCGCCAGCGGTGCGAAGGCTCCGGGTTCGGCATCGATCCCGCGGCGCAGTGACTGCAGGGCGCTCCACACGACGGTCGCGCGGGTGTCGGTGACGGCGTCGGCCGACAGCGCGACGAGGCGATCGACGAGGGGACGGCGGGTCGACGCGTGGGCCGCGAGGGCGCGGACCGCCTCGAGCTCGACCAACCATGGCGGCGCGGCCTCGCCGAGCACCGACGCGGGGATGGTCTCGACACCCTCGCCGAGCGCCGCGAGGGCCTTCCACGCGAGTCGAGCCGCCTCGGGATCGTCGCCGTCGATCACGGTGACCAGGCGCGCCACCCAGCGCTCGCGCTCGGTGAAGCTCTCTGCCGACGGCGCCGCGCAGCGGGCCAGGGCCCCGAGCGCGGCGCGGCGAACCGAGGCGGTGACGCCTTCGATCGCGGTCGCGAAGCCCGGCAGCGCATCGACGTGCAGGGGATGCCGACGCGCGCACGCGATGTTGATCGCGTCGAACGCAGCGACGTCGAGCACCTCGCTCCGCGTGGCCCCCGCGAGCTCGATCGCCCAGAGTCGCTGGGACTCGCGCCCGCCGATGCGCCCGATCGCGAACGCGATCGCGGCGTAGCGCGACGGGTCGTCGACCACGGCGAGTCGGGTCCACAGATCGCGCTCGAGCGTCGCCCACGGCCCGGTGGGCTGCACCGCCTCCCCCGGCGCGCCGGGCAACGGCTCGAGCAGCCCCACGGCGGCGAGCGCTGCAGGCGACGGATCGGCGCCGGCGAACCGCTCGAGCGCCGCGGCCGGAGCCTCGAGCAGACCGATCCTCGCATAGCTGCGCCAGTCGTCGTCGCGCGTCACGTCGAGCGGCGACGCGTCGCGCCCGAGCTCGGCGGTGACCAGGGCGCGGCGGGCGTCCGCGGTCGGCCACGCCACACCGCTCCACGACGGCAGCGGAGACGTCGCGTCGGACGCCTCCGACGTCGGCTCGGTCGCTGCATCACGCGACGGCGCCGCCGGGGTGCCGCACGCGATCGACATCGCGAGCGCGACCCGTGTCACGGGCACGAGCCGTCGGATCGCAGCCGCCGAGGTCCGCGCCACCATGGTTGGACGCGAGGTTAGCCGAGCGCGCTGGATGCAGTACACTCGTGCGACATGGCGAAGTTCACCGGCACGATCCGTTTCAGCGATCTCGAGGGCGGGTTCTTCCAGCTCGAAGCCGACGACGGGACGACGTACCGGCTCGAGGGCGACCTCTCCGTGAAGGCGGGCGACCGCGTCCGCATCGACGGCACCGTGGCCTCGGGCGGCTTCGGCATCCACATGAGCGGCCCGGCGCTCACGGTCCGGAGCGTCGAGCCGGCCTAGGCCGCCTCCAACGCGTCACGGTGATCGGGGCCGGACGGTGCCGGCACGCCGAAGCGTGCCGGCCGTTGTGCGAGGGAAGGGACTCGAACCCCCACGTCGTAAGACACACGGACCTGAACCGTGCGCGTCTACCAATTTCGCCACCCTCGCGATCGGCCGGAGGAAACTATGGCGAGGTGACGCGGACGTCAAGTGCGACTTTGCGCCCCGCCGCCACGGGCTCGGAGTCGGGACTCTGTCTGTCTGTGGGAACGGCCCGCTCCCCCTCCACCGGGTGACGCGCGGCGGAGCCTTCCCCCTTCCGATCGCCCTCACTCCGGCTCGCGCCACGCGTCGTCGGAGAGGGGCTCGACCACGACGCGGGGGACGCCGGGCGTCGCGAGGTCGATGGGCCGCGACCCGCCGCCGCTGGGGCCGACGTCGAGGTTGGGCGTCGGCACGCCGACCCCATCGGACCGGCGATCGGGCTCGGCCCGCGGCGCCCCGACCGGGCGCTCGACCTCGGTCATGGTGCGCGCGGCCGGGGCGTCGGGCGCCCGTCGCTCCGTCGAGCCCTGCGCCATGTTGACCGCGGTCGGCAGGCGGATGGGCTGCACGTCGACCTCCGTGCGATCGGACTCGTCGAGCTCGGCGAACAGGCTGTCGATGTTGTCGGGATCGACCAGGCGCGGCGTGCCTTCGCCCATGCCGAGGCGCGCGAGCTTCGCCCGCTCGCTCGCGAGCAGGCGACTCTGCTCGATCGCCCGCGCCTGCGCTGCGGCGAGGAGGTTCCGCGTCACCTCGAGCTCCTCGAGGGTGTCGTCGAACTGCTCGCGCTGCTTCTCGAGCTGCGCGAGCCCGGCGGCCAGCCGCGCCGCGTTGCGATCACTCGCGTCGCTCATCTCCCAGATGCGCTGCTCGGCGGCGTCGAGCTGCGCGAGCACCTGCTCGTGCTCCTGCGCCCGGATCTCGAGCTCGAGCTGCAGCCGACGCACGCGGGCCCGATCTCCGGTGGGCTCGTCGCCGCGGGGCGGTGCGGCCTCCCTCGCCGCACCGAGCTCGGTCCGTAGCCGCAGGACCTCGGCCTTGGCCGCCTCGGGCCAGTCGAGCATGCCCTCGTCGACGGCCGCCGGGCGCATGACACCGGTCAGCCGCTCGTTGGCCTCGGCCACCGCGTCGAGCTCGCGGCGCAGCATGAACAGCTCGGCCCCGCTCGACTCCTGCGCAGAGGCGACATCGTCGAGCTCCTGCTCCCGCTCGCGGAGGTGTCGCCGCAGCATCTCGCGCTCGGCGGCGAGCTGCTCGAGCTGGTGCTGGAGTTCGGTCGCCCGCAACTCGGCCTCGCGCCGCTCGATCCGCGTGGTCTCGACCTGGTGCTGCAGGTCGCCGATCGACGCCGCGAGCTGCTCGAGCTCGACCAGTCGCACATCGAGCTCGCCCTGGAGCCCCGCACGACCGACGCTGTGCCGCTCGACCTCCGCACGCAGCCGCTCGAGCTCGCCGCCGGCCTCGATGAGCTGCTGCTCGCGCCGCTTGGTCAGCGCGACGGCCTCGCGCTCCCGCGCCGTCGCCTGCTCGAAGCGCACCCCGAGGTCCCCCAGCTCGACGGCGCGGGCCTCGAGCTCGGCCCGTAGGCGCTGCAGGTCGTCCGAGCGCGACGCCATCGCGTCGAGCTCCCGACGCATGCGCGCGGCCTCCTCCTCGCGCATCCTCACCGCGGCCAGGGCGTCGGCGCGCTCGACCTCGGCGCGCCGCAGATCGGCCCCGAGCCGCTCGATCTCGTGGCTGCGCTCGTGCTCGACCTGGCGCACGCGCTCGAGCTGGTCCCGCAGGCGCTCGATCTCCGCGCTGACCTTCACGACCTCGATGCGGTCGCGCTGGGCGTCGTCGCGCGAGGTCCACAGCTTCTCCTCGAGCTTCTCGAGCGTCGCCGTACGCCGGGCGAGCTCCTCGCGGAGGCGATCGCGATCGAAGCCGATCTCCGCGTTGATGCGGCCCTGCTCGGCGTTCATGGCGGCGGTCGCCGACAGGTCGTCCGCCCGCTGCCGCGCCTGGGCCAGCGCCCGCTCCTGCTGCTCGACCCGCTCGCGCAGCATCGACGCCTCGGCGCCCAGCCGCGACGCCTCGTGGATGCGCTCGGTGAGCTGCTCCTGCGTCTCCGCGCTGCGCTTGCGGGCGAAGTCGATCTCGGTCTCGAAGCGCATCGCGAGCTGTCGCGCCGCCTCGCGCTCGACCGCGGCGAGCTCGAGCTGTCGCGCGAGCTGGTCGCGCTCGGTGTTGCTGCGCTCGAGCCGGCTGCGCAGCTCGGCGACCGCCGCGTTGCGCTCCTCGAGCTCGCGGCTGCGCTGCTCGGCCCGCTCGCCGCTGCGCAGCGCCGACTGCTCGAGCTCGCGCAGCGATCGGGTGAGCACGGCGACATCGGTCTCGCGCGTGCGCGCGAGCTCCTCGGCGCCGGTGAGCGCCGTCCGGGCACCGAGCAGCTCGCGTTCGACCCGATCGAGCTCGAGCTGCACCGACGGGTCGACGATCGTCACCGGGGCGACAGGAGCCGCCGCGATCACCACTGGAGCCGCGACCGCCGGCTCGATGGGCAGCCGGTCGAGCGGTACGAGCACGCACTGCATGGCCTCGGCGAGCCGGTGCTCGGCGGCGCGCGCCCCCGCGATCGCGAGATAGTGCGTCGCCTCGGGCGCGTCGTGCAGCAGCCCCTCACGCACGACGATCGGCGGTGCACGGTCATCGTCGATCACCGGCGCGACGCTGAAGCCCTGCCACGGCAGCTGCGCGAACATCTGCACGCGCTCGAACCCGACGGCGAGCTCTTGCTCGAGCGACCAGAAGTCGACCCCGGCCTCACCCGGGCGCGGCTGCCTCGACCACGCCGCGAACAGACCATCGGGGGTCAGCACGCGCCGCGCCTCGGCGACCACACGCGCGCGCGCGTCGGGCTCGAGCGCGGCCCAACCCTCGAGGCACACGACGACGTGCGCGCTGCCGTCGGGCAGCGGCAGGCTCGGCACGCCGGGCCGGACGTCGAGGCCCGTGGCCCGGTCGAGCGCACCGACGACAATCACCCGCGCCCCGACGTCGCGGAGCCGGCGCGCCCCCTCGGGCCCGCGCGGGGCGACCACCACGACGACGCGCCCGGGCGCCCAGCGCTCGATCACGAGATATGCCGCCAGGTGGTCCACGCCGAGGTGCGCGATCATAATATGATCGCCGACGGCGGGTCGACTCGGCCTGGCGACGACACCATGGCGGAGCCGGTCAAGTACAAGCAGCCTCGCGTGATCAACGTGGTCTCGGTGGTGCTCGTGCTGCTGCTGGCGGCGGGCGGCTGGGCGGGCTACGAGATGATCCGGGTGGCGTTCCTCCGGCAGGAGGCGTTCCGGGTGCTCGAGGAGACCGGCTCGACGTTCGCGGGGCGGCGCCAGCTCTACCGGAAGGACGCGCGCGAGCGCGAGGCGCTGCGCGGCCGCATGGAGTCGCAGATCCGGCAGATCGGCGTCGACGACCCCGAGCTGGAGTCGTGGATCGAGGTCGAGGGCACCGCCGCGAACTTCGGCGCGGTCTTCACCGCCGAGTACCACTGGCCCTTCGACGTCCTCGAGCCGTTCCGCCGCGACGTGCAGATCGAGCACCTCGTGACCTTGCCCGAGTGACGTGCGGACGGTCTCGCCCCGGTCGCGCGGACCTGCCGCGGGGGCCGACCTCGGACCGCCGGCCGAAATGCTAGGATGGCGGGGTCCGCGATGCAGGCACGGCTCATCCTGGTGTCGGGCGAAGGCCTGAAGGAACACGCGCTGTCCGCGTTCAACACCCTCGGCCGTCACCCCGACAACACCGTCCAGCTCCTCGATCGCATCGTCTCGAAGGAGCACTGCCGCATCACCCGCGGGCCCCAGGGCAAGTACGTCCTGCGCGACGTGGGCAGCCTCAACGGCAGCTTCGTCAACGGCGAGCGGGTCACCGAGCACACCCTGCAGACGGGCGACGAGATCTCGCTGGGCAACACCGTGCTGCGCTTCGAGGACGAGGCCACGTCGCAGCCGGCCGTCCGCCACCTCACCACGTTCTCGGATCAGGTCCAGAGCCAGGTCCGCAGCCGCGTCGACGCCAGCTCGCATTTCCTGCCCGCCGCGCAGATCACCAACGTCGAGGCCCTGCGCGCCGACTACGAGAAGCTGCGCATCGCCCACGAGCTGTCGCAGCGCCTCTCGGTCGGCACCGACCTCGACGAGCTCTGCCGAAAGATCATCGACGAGACGTTCCAGCTCATCCGGGCCGATCGGGCGGTCATCTTGATCGTCGATCCCGAGACCGAGCAGCTGGTCCCGCAGTACGTCAAACAGAAGCGCGAGGACGAGCGGATCACGCTGTCGAGCAGCATCCTCGAGGAGGTCCGCGTCAACAAGCGCGCGGTCCTGTCGTCCGACGCGATGGTCGACGAGCGGTTCAAGGCGGCCAAGAGCATCATCATGCAGGGCATCCGCTCGACGATGTGCGTGCCGATGCTCTACAACGACCGGCTGGTCGGGGCCATGCACATGGACTCGATGCTGACCACCGGCGCCTTCACCGAGAAGGACCTCACCCTGTTCCAGGGCATCGCGACCCAGTCCGCGGTCGCGATCGAGAACCATCGGCTGGCCAAGAACATCGAGCGCGAGGCGGGGACCCGGGCTCAGTTCCAGCGCCTGCTGTCGCCCAACCTGGTCGATCAGATCGTGTCTGGCGCGCTGCAGCTCGACCAGGCCGGCACCAAGCGCGACGTCACCATGCTGTTCGCGGACATCCGGGGCTTCACCTCGATGAGCGAGCGACACTCGCCCGAGGAGATGGTCCGGACGCTCAACGCCTACTTCGAGGTGATGGTCGACGTCCTGTTCCGCAACGGCGGCACCCTCGACAAGTACGTCGGTGACGAGATCATCGGCCTGTTCGGCGCGCCGGTCGACCGGCCCGACTCGCCGGTGCTCGCGGTCCGCTGCGCGCTCGAGATGCAGCGCGCGCTCGAGGAGTTCAACCGCATGCGCGCGGCGTCGGGCGCCGAGCCCGTGTTCATCGGCATCGGCGTGAACACCGGGCCGGTCATCGCCGGCGCGATCGGCTCGTCGCGCACGCTGCAGTACACCGTCATCGGCGACGCGGTGAACGTCGCCTCGCGCCTGTGCAACGCCGCGGGCCCCGGCGAGGTCCTCATCAGCCAGTCGACCTACGAGCTCGTCCGTGGCGAGGTCGCGGTCGACGACCGCGAGCCGATCGTGGTCAAGGGCAAGGCCAAGGCGATCGCGATCTATCGCGCGACGGGCATGCTCGAGAACACGGTGAGCGTGCCGGCGCGCTCGACCCAGGCGATCACGCCGCAGCGCCCCGAGTGAACGAAGACCTCCGATGAACGCGACCGACGCGATCCTCCTGGCTGCGCGCAAGCAGCTGCACGAAGGCACGACTGCGCTCGAGCTCCCCGCGTTCGACCGTGGCGCGGCGTGCTCCGACGACCTCTGGGTGGACGGGGCGCGATTCCTGGTCCGCGCGTCGCTCCGCCCGGGCGACGGCGCTTCGCGCTGGATCGTCGACCTGCAGGACAGCAGCCCGGCCTCCGACCGCGTGGCGCTCGGGCTGGATCCGGAGCTCGTGCGGTTCGCGGCGGTGGCCGCGTTCAGCGACGCGCTCGGCCTCGAGCACGCCGACGCCCGCTTGCGGGGCGCGCTCGCGCTGCTCACCGACGACAGCACGTGGGTCGGTCGCGCGCCCGCGGGCGATGCGTGCGCGCGCCTGTTCGGCGCCGCGCGGGTCTTCGACGCCATCCGCGGCGCCCTCGCCCTCGCCTGGCCGACGCGCGCGCGCGCGGCCTCCTGCTCGCTCGGTGCGATCGTCATCGCCGGTCAGGATGACGACGCGCTCGTCGACGTCGTGCCCGGGGGACGCGGCGCCTCCGTCGACGAGGCCGGCACGTCCGCGTGGCCCGGCCCATTGCTCACCGCTGGCCCGCTGCGCCCGCGCGCCGGCATCACGCCCGACCACGCCGCGCGCCCCGAATCCGGCGGTGGTGGTGCCCGCCACGGTGGCGACGGCGTCATCGCGCGCTACCGATTCGACAGCCCCACGCGCGTGCGTGTCGCCCTCGATCGGATCACCAATCCGCCGCATGGGCTCGACCGCGCCGGTCCGCCCCTGTGCGGCGAGCTGCTCCGGATCGATCGCGCCGGCGACGCCCACCCGCTCGCGCCGTGGCAGCACCACACGCTCGGCGCCGGCGAGACGCTCGAGGTCCGCACCGCCGGCGGTGCCGGTCACGGCTTCCCCGGCTGGGGCATCGACTTCGACTGGGAATGACGAACGCCGGCGCATGGGCCGGCGTTCCTCGGGGCAGATCGGGTCCGCCGGCGTGACGCCGGCGTCCCGTCGGGCGGCCTACGCCACCGTGACGCCGATGGCCCGGCGCGCGGTGAAGTAGTCCTCGCTGATGCTGTAGAGCACCAACTCCTTGATCTTGTCGCGCGGGCCCATGGTGCTGCCCAGCATCGACTGCTCCTGCGAGATCATCTGACCGGCGATGCGCAGGTCGTGGCAGAGCAGCAGGCCGACGCGATAGGCCGTCAGCTCGGAGGCCGCCGCCCAGCGCTTCACGTCCGTCGAGCCACCGGCGTCGATGAACTTCTGCATCAGGCTGCGGAGCTGATCGAGCGCCGCGGGCTGCATGCGGCTCGTGATCTCGCGGGCGATGATGTCCAGCGCCGCGACGTCGCCCTGGACCGGCATGCCCACCGCGCGCAGACACGCGAGGAAGACCTGCTTGAGGTGCTGGGGCGAGCGCTCGAGCGCGATGTAGCAGTAGTGCGGGAGGTACAGATCCATCATGTAGCGGCCGAGCGCGAAGACCAGGTGGGCCTCGTTCTTGCCGCGCAGGAGGTTCTGGAACACCACCAGGGACGGGTGCAGCGTGTCGTCGCGCTTGACGTTCATCAACGTCAGGTCGCCCGGATCGTTGGGACGCAGGTAGACATCCGGCGTCGACACGTTGAGCACGTCCTTGACGTACTTCGCCATGCGCGAGAACAGCGAGGGATCGACCTGGATGTCGATGCGCTCGTTGGGGCTGAGCGTGCCCGGCAGCGGCACCGCACGCCACGCGGCGACCGCGGGCGCGATGAGCCCGAGGATGCCGGTGAGGTACAGGTCCTGGTCGGGGTGGAACACGTGCCGTCGCAACGTGTCCTCGCTCAGGCGCTGCCGCGCCATCACGAAGTCACCACGCTTGTGCTTGTCGACGAACGCCTGCTCGACGTCGGTCGCCTTCTTCAGGAAGCTCAACACCGTCGCAACGCAGTAGGCTTTGTCGACCTCGGACGCGTTGTAATAGATGTTGAACAGCGCGTGGTAGCTCTCGTACCGGAACGGCTCGTTGGCGATGAGGATCTGGTGCTCGCGCACCGCCGCATCGACGAACTCCCGCGGGTTGGTCTCCATCAGACGCTCGTAGAGCTCGGCCATCTTCATGTGCCGGTCGACGTTGTCGGGATCGAGCTTCGACGCGACCTCGTACGCCGCCACCGCGGACTTGAAGTCCTGGAGACGCGTTCGGTAGATCTCGGCGAGGTTGCTCCACAGGGTGACCTTGAGCGGCTCGTTGCCCTCCTGCGGTAGCCGCTTGAGCATCTTGCGGTACGCCCGCTCGAGGCCCTTCCAGTCCTTCGCCTTGGTCAGGATCGTGTCGACGGCCTGGAACGACTTCAGCATCTGCGGGTCGTCGTCCAGCACCA
>LNFM01002426.1_pt1 | contig 39085 bp, 63 predicted proteins | sample 596031 | NCBI WGS metagenome assembly LNFM01 (sample SAMN04254537, study PRJNA301005) | activated carbon metagenome | isolation source: dual media filters at the Ann Arbor, Michigan drinking water treatment plant | place: USA: Ann Arbor | reverse complement strand
CAAAACAACACATCCTGGGCCTTGCAAGTATCGTGCCGCAGCACATGGCACGCCTCTTGCATACCCTTGTTTTGTGCACTGCATCATTACTATGCTGCATCCGCAACAGTTAACCCCATAGGCCATGTGTCCATCCCACCACACCTACTGTGGCCGCACTACCACACATAACGCGATCTTACTGATTGTTTCATTATGACACACATGGCTGAATTGTGGTGATCTCGGATTAACCTATGTCATATATGTCACACCCTAGTGTGGCCCATAGCACACATGTGCACAGTGTGACACGTAGCACACATGTGGTAGGCATGGCACACATGCCCAGTGGGCTGAGCATGCTGAGATGTTTCCTTAATCCTTTTTTAACTTTGTTTTTGCGACAACAAATCAGGGAATTGTTAACCCTAGGATCGAGACACTGCGAGCTGTAATGTATTGGCACAAACTAAACACTGATCAATTAACACTTTGTTCACCATATCCCTCGATCATGAGCTGATGCAATGTTCATGCCAATCCCGAGGACGACCCCGACTAATCCTTTGTTAAGATTAACAAACCCCTACCAGGGGACCCAAAGGGGGATACGGGGTAGGCGGACGATCGACCCCCACCACGTGCCTCTGTTGTGATAATTTTTGGGATGGGTGGTATATGAACCGCTACCTGCACGTTCTGCGTGAAGTTCAGGATAGGTTCGCTCCCACATTGGGAGCATCGTCCTCTTCATATTCTTCGAGGTCGACGTCGTCGTGCCAGATGAAACCGATCCGGTTGGGTTCCCGGAAAAGAGGGTCTCCGTCGGCGTTGAGAAGACCTGTGAACTCGGGATCTGTACTGTCCTGCACCGTGAGGTCGGGGGTCTTCAAGACGTAGTGGTCGTCGTCGTCATACCAGTGCTCGGTACCCCAGGCCTTCGGCTTGGGTGGGGTCTGGGACTTGGGTCGCGTGACGTAGCGAGGAGCCATGGGGATCACCGGGAGAGGACCAACGCCACGGACTATAGCATTGACCTTAGGTCACGTCGAGTGACCTAGAAGGTGATCTTCTTGCCGCTCGGGTACTCGGCAACGTAGGCGTTCGGGACATGGGAACCATGGAACAGACAGAGCTGTCCCAGGGCCTGATCAGCGTCGGCCCAGATCTTGACCAGATTGCCGATCCGGTCTTCCCGGAAGTGTCCGGACGACGTGAACCACGTCATGGTTCCATCTCTGGTTAGGTTGCAGATACCGTAACGGTTCATCATTATCATCGGAAGTAGGTCCCCCACGGGTCGAGTATCTTCTGTTTGGTCAGCAACAGGTCCGTCGCCGTCCGCCAGGATACTGGGTTCTTAGTGATCTCGCCCCTCGCCGTGATCCCGTAGAACTCTCGGCACATGGTTTCCTGGTTGTCGTGGGTTAGATCTCGCCGGGTGTACCGCCCGTTACGGGTGATCACAAGGCACTCATCGGCGTAGCTCATCGCTTCCCCGCGAAAACCTTCAGCGTCTGCCCGTCGTCCTGCAGGCTGAGTTGTATCTTCACCCCACGGTTGCGCACGTAAGCTCGCCCGGTCTCGTCAATGACCTCGAACCGTGTGATTCGGTCGATCTTCTCGATCAGTTGGCCGTCACCACCGTCAATCGAAGTGACCAACGCCAGGACATCCCTCGGCGGGGGCGTCACCCAGGACAACGTCCCCGGTGTTGGCTCCGGTTCCTTGTAGGCGCAGTCGGCACACTGCGTGGCACGTTTGTCGCCACCGAAGTGGACCAGACAGTCACGGCAGTGACAGATATAGTCGCCCGGTGCCCATCCGTTTCGGGCAGGACGCTTGTTCATCTTCAACTCTAAGTATTGGTTGAAACTCATGACCGTTTCACCTCCACGCACACGTAGCCGTTCTGGAACATTGGCTGGGCGTAAAACTGGGAACGGGCACCGTCCTCAGTCACTGCGCGGGTCGCCCATTTGCCTCGGCGTTCCCCCTGCTCCCATATGACGACCCACCAAATCATTCCCGCACCTTCGTGAAGAGCCACTCCTGCAGGGTCTTCACGAGCTTCGCCGCGTCCTCAGGATTGACGAAGACGTTGTGTATTTCCCCGTCCCGCTTCCGGACGATAACGAATTCAAGGTCGTGATCGACAGGACCGCCGATGCCGCCGACAAACAGAACGTCGTCGACACCTGATGCGCAGGTAATCTCGATTTCGCCCGTAATGATTTCTGTGTATGCCATTTCAATTGACTCCTGGTCTCACGATGAAACGGGACTCGTCCCCGTTAATGACGGCTTTCCTATTCAAGTCACGTGCCACATTCTCGGCGCGATCTTGCGTCGGAAAGGTTTGCCGGAATTTCAACCGTCCGGTCACGGTTTGCTCGTAGACGATGTAGTTCATGGTCACATTCTCAGTTCGTCAGGGAACCCCTCACGGCGTACCTTCTCGACGACGGCCTAGATTTCTAGGGCAGTGTCTGCGTTGATACTGAAGTCCCCAAACATACCGAGTTCGCTGAACGTGTAGACAGCATCGTGGAGTTCTTTCAGACGGTCGCTCGGAAATTCGTTCTCGACAGGGTGCGCCCACTTCAACACTTCCAATCGATGATCGTCGCGTTCCATGGTCATACGGCCCCTGGTGTGTATACGTCGCCGATCAATCTGCGTGTCACGAGTTCAGCAATCTCGACGGCGGTGTCCAGTGTGTATCCATCCAGACGCTTCTCGTAGGCCCGACGTATCAAAATCGCTTCTATTTCTTCAGTCAGCGGCGTATAGCGCAGAGGATGCTTATCTACATTCATCTCTCTTTTGCCTCTGGCTGCTTCTCCTCGCGGAGGAATGGGTTTGATGCGTTCATTCAAAGATCCTCCGCCTGCCTACTCTGACCCGTATTGTCCAGTCGTAGCACTTGAAACGGTCGTCTCGACGGTGTGCTTTGTCGAGGATTTGCTTGATTGTCTCTGCATCCACGCTCCGGAGCGCGAAATCCCACCGCGTTGTCACGCGATAGCCGTCGTCACTGGGTAAATCCAACCAAACTGGCAGTTTGATCCACGAACACTCCGGTTTCGGCACGCCGTAGGCGACAAATTTCGGAATTTCGGACCAATTTGTCACCATTTCCGGCTCTGAGAACGGTTTGTCGCTGACGTGCATCGTTTTTTCACGCCTTTTCGACCGGTTTCGGGACTGATCCGATGACGACAAGCCGCCACGGCGTGTCAGGCCACTCTGCACGGGCCGCTTTTAGGGCTTCAAGCGCCAGGACGAGGCTATTTGTCCAGGTCCAGTCACGACGCGGCACGCCTTTGAACATCAAAGCGTACTTCAGCGTGAATTCGCCGTACTCCTCGTCCACTGACGCCATCAAATAGCCCCTTCCTGCTTCACGGATTGGAGCCATTTCACCTTATCGGCACCTGGATGAAGGTGCGCATCGACAGTTTCACCCCCGTGACCGAATTCCGACGGCCCATGACGCGCTTCGTCGAGGGTCAAGTACATCCTATTCAACTCGTCCATCGCCTCGCGTGCAGTCTGCGACGCCGGGTACTGGATCTCGTCGGCGGCCTTACGCCAGATCTCAATGGTGGTCGAATTGACGGCGCAGGGCTTCGAATGGGTCATGACCTTCCACATAATGAAGTGGTAGAAGCCCAAACCGGTCTCCGGAGGCACCAACAGGCCCAGAGACTTGATAATCCGCGTTATCCGCAGGTGGTTGTGGTCCTGACGGGTGATCCAGTGGGTCGTACGGTCGTAAAAGTCGATCATTCGCCATGTGAGGAGCGAAAGTGACTCCTGCGCCTGTTTTGACTTTCGAATTTTCCGAATTTCACGGACATTCGGCGTCGGCGCCCCGTGATTGTAGTTCGATGGCTCCACCAGCGGGAAACACCACTGGATATAGTTGTGTATGCCTTCCAAGTCGTCGTCGACCCAGTTGGTGACGATTTCGATGGGTGTGTAGCCGTCGGGGTGCTCATCAGGCACGTTTGTCAGAAAACGGAAGGCTGAGAGATGGGACATTCAAACTCCAGAGGGTACACGAGGGTCGTGTGAGTAGAGCGTCTCCCGCCGAGGCATCGATGCGAGCTTTGTCGAAACGAGCATCGAGGTCAGGCCTGTCCCGACGTTCGGAGGATCGGGTGGCAGGAGACGCTTGACGTGTATGCCATTCCAGGCCTCTAAATGTCAACTCATTTGACTTTCCGTGCCACATGTGGTTAACAAATGGTTACTGCGTCCTCGGGGAGGGCCTACCCGGAGAGGATCTCATGGCTCGTTCCATTGCGTCGTCGTACGCGCGACCCGAATTTCAAATCAACTCGCACGCACTGCCGACGTGGGCACATCCCGAGGTCAAGTATTGGTATGACACGTGGCGGCAAGTCCGTGACGCGTGCGCTGGCGAGCGGGTGATCAAGGAACAGGCCACCACCTATCTCCCCAAACTCGATGGCATGGCGGACGACGAGTACGCTGCCTATCTGAGCCGCGCGACCTACTACAATTTCACGGGCCGCACGGCCTCTGCCCTGACTGGTTCCATCTTCCGGCGCCAAGAGACGTTTGACGGTCTACCGGAGAGCCTCGTCCCCCGTCTGAAAAGCTTCTCCCGTAAGAAAGAGACGTTCTCGATCTTCGCCGAGTATGTTGCGAGCGAGATCTTCAAATGTGGACGCGTCGGTGTGCTCGTCGACCTGTCGAGCCAAGCCTCCACGTCTCCGCGCCCGTACGCTGTTGCCTATCCCGCCGAGACCATCCTGGACTGGGAAACCGCCGAGATCGACGGTCGCGAGCAACTGATCCGCGTCGTTCTGTGGGAGTTGAAGCTTGTCCGGGAGCCGAATAGCTACCTGCAGAAATACATCAACCAGTACCGCCAATTGAAACTCTCAAACATCGACGGACAGTGGGTCTATGTTCAAGAGTTGTATTCTCACCCGAGTGAGAGCGTACTCAACTTGACCGAAGACAGGCTTGTGAGCCGAACGACCCCGACCAACCGTGGGCGACCCCTTAACTACATCCCGTTCCACATCTTCGGAGCATTCCAGTCGACGGCGGAGATCGAAAAGTCGCCTCTAGAAGACATCGCGTTGCTTAACTTGTCTCACTACAAGTCGTACGCCAATCTAGAGCATGGCCGTTTCTTCGCGGGCTTCCCGATTTATTTTGTCGAGGCTCCCCACAATGGAGAAGGTGACTCCGACTTCATGATCGGCGCGTCCAAGGTGTGGGTGTGTCCACCCGGATCGAAGCCTGGAATTCTTGAGTTGAACGGTCAAGGCCTCAAGTTCCTGGCTGATGCGCTCGACCAGAAAGAGTCCCAGGCGTCGGCACTCGGCGGCAGGATGATGGGCGTCCGGACCACCGCAGTTGCCGAGTCCGACAACATGCTCCGTCTCTCGGAAAGGAATGAACAGAGCCAGCTTCTCAAGGTCACGCGTAGTATGGACGCGGGGTTCACCCAAGTCCTTCGCTGGTGGGCCATGATGCAGGACGTCTCGGAGGCGCAGGCGGCAAACATCGAGGTCGAGTTCAATAAAGACTTCCTGTTCGATGGCCTTGGCGCAAGGGAATTCCGTGCGATCCATGCCATGTATAAGGACGGTGTCGTTCCCATCGACATCGTGTTCTTCTACATGAAGAAGGGAGGTGCGATCCCCGATTGGATGGATCTGAAAGAGTTCAAGCGCCTTCTCGACAAGACCGAGTCCTTCCCCAATAACCCGGACGCCCAGGCGCGTTCGGAGGGGTACCAGAACGCTCAGTCGCGTCAGCAGGAAGCTGAGAACGAACTGGATCGCGACTTGGAGATCGAGCTTCTCGAAATGGAACTCGGATCTGACGAAGAGCAGGCAGAACTCGACCGGGTCGCTGCAGAGAAGGCTGTAGAGAAAGCCCAGAAGTCCGCTGAGAAGGTTGCTGCCAAGCAACCGAAGCCGGTTCCTGGTGCTCCAGTGAAACCAACGACGGGACGTCTACCCGTTAACCGTAAGCCAGCTTCTGGTGGACAACCAAAATAACGTATGTCATACAGGGTGACGATGTGGTTTTGACCTGACCCCAAGTCCCCAAGACCTTAACCGGTCTTGGGGTCGAAGGACCCTCGAAATCACAAGTTACCTGGAGCGCCTGAATGTCTGACGTCATGATCAACACCAAGGACGGCTACGCTGAAATTTATGTCAAGGAGTGTGTCCCCGTTCAGAAGGTCCCCCTTACATCAAGGGTGGCTATCATCAGTCAGTCCAGCGTTCGTGAAGCTGACTTCCCAGACATCGTCGAGGTCGGCCCCGATCAGCTCGACGCTTTGATCGTCGCTCTCCAGGACATCCAGGCCAAGATCGCCGCACAGGAGGCCCACAAGAAGTGGCTCCACACGGCGGAGCCCGGCGCGCAGTATCGCCACAAGAAGGGCGGCATCTACGTCGTGAAAGAGTTCACACGGGACGCCGACACCGGTCTGGACCGTGTCTCGTACTACAACCCTCACACTCCTTATCCCGTCCATTCGCGCCGTCGTGAAGAGTTCGAGGACGGTCGGTTCACCCGCGAGGAGAAGTAATGAACAAACACAGGCTCCTTTACTGGCTGACAGTCACCGCCGCGATCTACTACCCACTCCGAGCGGGAATGGTCATCTACCAGAATACGCTACCGCTGGAAGACACCATCACTGTTGTGACGATGGCGTTCCTATCGGCGGTCCTCTGTCTCAGATGGGCACAGAAATGGTCAACGCCGACCTAGGGTACTGGCCCATCGCTGCGCCTGTACCGAAGAAAATCCTACTCGCCGCCCGCGAGGCGGTGAGCGCTGCGAAGATCCGCGACGCCGTCGGGTCCTCGAACTTCTGCGTCGTAGCTCCTGACTTGCGTACGTATGTCACGGAGTTTGACATTCTGATCATGTCGTTCGACCCTCTCACGGATAAGGAACAGCGCTGGTTTCACACCGAACTGCTTCCTCTTCTGAAACTCCCTCACACCATCCTGTGGACGTGTTGAAAATGGCCAGCCTGAACTCGACTAGACCCTATCGCTTCATCGGTGGACCTCTCCACAATCAGATCCTCGCAGTGCCGGATCACGTCTTCCACCACAACGTCGCCAAGTTTCATCGCCTACCGTCACGGTTCTGTGTTTCGGATATAACACCCACCAGTGGGATGAACATCACACAAATCACCTACACCAAACGCAGTATCGCTGGTTTCGAGTTCTTCATGCTCTCAACCATGAATGAGCGGATGTATCTCGCCGCGTTCCTTGGCACAACTCCGTCCGCAAAAGCCGAGAAGCGACGGCGCCGGAAGACTAATGAACAGAAACGCCAGGAAGCGGTACGTCGTCAGAAAGGCTATGGACCGTGGCAGGCAAACCCCTAAAGGAACCTCATCACTGGTGGTTCTGGAAAAAGGGCAACATTACCTACTGCCGGAAATGTGGCCTCGTCTGGCTTAAGAACAGGGCCACCGAAAAAGCGATCAACGCCAGCTGTCCTGACGACGTCGATGTCTGATACGCAATAGCATATCAGAACCGGGCTTTGATATAGAATAACCGATCAGAAAAGCGAACCATGACCGACACGCCCACCAACGAAGACCTGTTGAAAGTCTACACGGACAACTGTCCGTTCGTTCTTCCGTTCTTGTGTCCGGATATCCCGACGCCCGACGAGCCGTTCGATGATGACGAGCGTGCCCACTGGCACATTATCGGAACGGATGTCCGCACGGCGGTCAACGGTCCCATTGCATTGTCGGCGGGGTGGAGTGTCACCAAGGCAAAGATCGCGGAGAACGCGAAGTACCTAACACGTGCCCTTATCAACGGCATCAAGTATCCGGACGGGCGTGTTCTCCCTGCGATCCCTGGAACATTCAGTTTGACCGACAAGGGTCTCGCTGAGGGACAGATGGCGGTAAAGCTCCCGACATTTGACCACGCCGGTCAGAAGTTTGGTGGTCCCTACTTCATCTTCGACCCGGCGAACGTCGGTACCTTCTACGCCGTCGAGATCATGACTGTCGACTCGTTCAAGTACGTTCGGATCGCCGGTTTCTATCGCCACCCTTAGAGGCCTGAACATGTACCCACATCAGTGGACGCTTGAAAGCGCCCTTCCCGTCGTGAAACTTGTGGAGTCGATAGCGCCTGACTACGGGTGCCATGTCGCACTGACGGGTGGCATCCTTTATAAGGAAGGCTTTCGAAAAGACTTAGATCTCCTGTTCTATCGAATTCGACAGGTCAACAAAATCGACGAGGAAGGTTTACTAAACAGACTTTCTAACTGCGGTTTCACCATTCTCCAAACACACGGATGGGTTACCAAAGCTAGATTGTTTGAAAAGGATGTAGACCTGTTCTTCCCGGAGCGCCTAGCCACGGCAGGCTACCCAACAGTAGAAACGATAGAGGCACCCAGATAATGAACCACATCAACTTCGTTGGTGCCACCCATGTTATGGGGCCACCCAAGAATTGGAATTCCTCCGTCGAATGTCAGCCTCTCATTGTTCGTGAGGAAGATGGCATCGTCACGTCTGTCTGGAAGCCGACGACACAAGAGATCGAAATGTTGAAGGCAGGGGCTATGATTTGCCTCCACGTCTGGGGCGGTCAGCCTCCCGTGCAGCTTCTCACTGAGTTCGTCGAGGAGGTCGAGCATGCCCCGGAAGCCTAAGCCTGAAGTCGTCCTTTTGACGAAGGACGAAACGGAGTCTGCCCTTGTCGCAGCTGCCGCCGTTATGACTGGCATTCACTTCAAGGTGTGGAGCCACGTCGTCGAAGGCCTAAACGCTAACATCGCCCGGTGCTCGCGTACGGAGTATGACCGACAACATCGCCTGGAGGAACTCAGGGACGTCGCATGGCTGGTCGCTGAGGGCTACGGGAACACGCTGTTCGAACTCGTCGGGGAAGACGAGGAAACGCCGGAAGAGGAAGTGAAGGTTGTCGACTAACCTTTAATAAGAAACCACAAACCCCGTCTAATTATAGTCTACGAGGAGTTACACACGTGAGTGCAAAGACCAAAGCCAAGCGCGCCGCCAAGGAAGCTAATCGTCTTCCGAGCGTTTACGTCGACCCGACCAAGCCGAAGCCACGCGAGACGCTGTGGCGCCGGTACCGTGAGACCGGGCTCAAGTACGATCCCTACGAGGTCGATCCGAAAGTGATCGAGGCTCGCCGGATCGCCAAGGAACGCGAGGATGCAATGAAGGTCGCACGTGAGGCGGAACGTGAAGCTGAACGCGCCGTCGCTCAAGGCGAGCTTGAACTGGACATCAGCGACAAATCTTAACCATCAAGCGTCATCCAAATTGACCTAACGCCTGACACCGTGGCATAACCGCCCCAACGAACAAGGACACGACAATGGATATGACCAAAGCCCAGCTGACTCTCGCCTTGAACCTGTTGGTTCTTGGCAAATACCCGACGGAGATCGGGGCAAGACTGGGCCTGGACCCGGAACTGGTTTGGACGGCGTGCCGTCACTTCGGGCACTACACGAAGAACTACACGTTCGTGCAGGACGTACCTGTCCCGTACGGACGCTAATGTGAACGCTAACGCGGCGGTAGCTCAACGGCAGAGCTTCCGACTTCCATTCGGATGGTGAGGGTTCAACTCCTTCCCGCCGCTCCACTTTGAATAGAAAGGTCATCACACATGTCCACCCACGTTGTCCCGGTCATTCAGATTGAGCAGATCCTTCCCCACCCAAATGCTGATCAGCTTGAGCTGGTCCCGGTCGGTGGATGGCACTGCGCAGTCCGGAAGGGTGACTTCAAGGTGGGTGACCTCGCCGTCTACATCGAGCCGGACTACACGGTCCCCGTGACGCGTCCGGAGTTCGCGTTTCTCAAGGACCCGTCCAAGTTCGACCAGACCCACACACGCATCCGCGCGAAGCGTCTCCGTGGTGAGATGTCGTTCGGTCTCCTGATCCCCGTCCCGGTGGATCACACGGGCGACTACATCTACAGCGTCGGGGACAACGTCATCGAAGAGATGGGCATCACGCGCTGGCAACCACCCGAGGTCAGTTCCCTGCGGACGGGCTTCAATATGGCCCATAGCTCCGTCCCAACTCACCTACTCCAAGTCGGCAAGTTCGACCTGGAGAACCTCAACAACTACGGGCACCTCCTCGATTTAGGGAATGAAGATGTCGTCGTCACCGAAAAGATCCATGGTTCAAACGCACGTTACTGCTTTGCTGGGGGACAGTTCTTTGCGGGCTCTCGAAGCCATTGGCTACGCCGACCGTCTGATGAAGAGAGGGACCAAGGCCACAAACTCGACGCCTGGAACCGCGTCGCCGACGAAGACCCGTCGATCCAAGCGTGGTGTGAAGCCAACCCGGACGTAATCCTCTACGGCGAGATCTTTGGTAACGTCCAGGATCTCAAGTACGGGCGCCCCAACTGTATTGAGTTCGCCGGTTTTGCTGCCTACGACACACGGACCGGGCACTGGATCGATACGCTTCCTTTGCTTCAGTCTTTATCAGACGCGGACGTCGGTGTTGTCCCTTATCTGGGACAGGGGAAATTCACCCGTGCTGATATCGAGGAATTGGCGGAACTTGACTCTTGTGTGCCGTTCGCACCGAAAGGTCACATGAGTGAAGGCGTTGTGATTTCTCCTGTCCACGAGCGCCGCGATCCACGACACGGGCGGGTGTCCCTCAAGCTGATCTCCAACCGCTACTGGACGAGGAAACTCTGATGTTGAAACTCGGTGTCGCGTGTCTGTGGGCCGCATGGCTCATAGTTGCAGTTTCGTCCATCGTCGGCGGGTTCATGGTTGACCTCGCGCTCGGCATCATACTGCTCGCCATGTTTCTCGCCATTACCGGCTGGACACTGCTCGAACTCAGCTAATCCAAAAAGAAAGACCTAAATACATGACCACTCCTACCGAATACCAAGACTTCGTTGCTAAGACCGCTATCTTCGCGGACAACGCTGGTATCGCCTACACCGCCCTCGGTATGATTGGCGAGGCAGGCGAAGTCGCTGAGAAGGTCAAGAAGTTGATCCGAGGCTCGCAGTCGACCTCGAACGACGTACTACTCGTGTACCTGACGCCGGAAGCCAAGGCAGATCTGATCAAGGAATGCGGCGACGTCCTCTGGTACGTCTCGGCGTTCCTCGGCGAGATTGGCTCGGATCTCCAGACGGCGATGGACAAGAACGTCGAGAAACTTACGTCACGGCGTGATCGCGGCGTCCTCCACGGTAGTGGGGACAACCGGTGATAGAGGTCAACAGCATCGGTGACGCGTGGTTTGTCGGCTGGGTGTGCGGGATGCTGACCTCCGTTCTGATCACCCTCCTGCTACCCAGGTCTTAACCGTGAATGTCATTCTCACTGACCGTATGGTCACAAAGCTACGGACAACGATGCTTGTGGGTGCTATTGTCATTCTGAGTGTCCAGCTGATCACTCTCAGTATCGTTGTCTACATCGCCCTCCGATAGAAGGAACACCTTCCAAATGGAACTCAACGACTACCACCTGACCTTCCTGATCGGGCTTCTGATCGGCATCCTGGCGGCTGCGTGCGTCCGCGACTCTGCTCCAAGGAACTGGAGGCGATGATGGACATCACCACAATGTTCGTAGTCGCGATTGCTGCGCTGGTGGTTATGTTTTGGATTGTCGAGAGATGATAACGCCGGACATTTCTTGGATCATCCTCGTGATCATTCTCGGGGCGATCTCGTTCGCAACAGTCGGGAGGCGCTAATGGACTTCGATTGGGCGTTCCAGATGATGATGCGCACCTTCTGGATGGGGATGTTCTTCATCCTGTGCCTCGGCATCTGGGTCGGCGTCGTCGGCGGGCTCATGTTCGTCAACGGGTGGTTCTCGCCATAATGGCCCGCCCGAAACTCACGCATGGCATCTTCCAACTCGAACCGAAAGTCCAGGGGAGATATAACCCTCCCGGCGAGGCGTTGGAAAAGTTCTCGGACGTGAAGGAAGGCTCCGCACGTCTACTCGAACTGCGGAAACTCGCTGAAATCGAGCAGCGTAGTCCCTACGATATCGTGCTGCTTCCTCTCGGCCCGAAAGGTGAGGGCTTACTGCCGCTTGGAGTTTGAATGACTGAGCCGACAAAAGGAAAACACGGAGGTAAGCGCAAGATCCTCCGGACCATCGAAGAGTGGTGCGCGCCTCGTCTGCATGACAACAAAGCGTATCGCGGCGTCATTCGACACGGTAGCCGGTATGTCGCCCGTGGGTATTTGGACGGTAAGACCTACCATCTCGGTACGCGATCCTCTCCCCGTGAGGCCTCCAAACTCTTCCGCGCATTCGTCCTCGCCAACCGAGAAGTACTTCCATCATGAATGAACTGGTCAACGCTTTCGAACGTCAAGAGAAGTGGGACATGCGGTTCCTCAGGCTCGCCCGTGAGGTTGCCTCCTGGTCCAAGGACCCGAGCACGAAGGTCGGTGCCGTCATCGTCCGCCCGGACAACACCATCGCGAGCCTCGGCTACAATGGGTTCCCGCGTGGTTTCCCTGACGACGCAGATCGCTACGCTGACCGGTCGCACAAGTACAGGTACATCGTCCACGCTGAGGCCAACGCGTTGACGTCCGCGCGTGAGCCCCTGCACGGCTACACTCTCTACACGTGGCCTCTACCGACGTGCGTGGATTGCTGCAAGTTGGCGGTCCAGGTAGGCATCACCCGGTTCGTGTCACTGATCCCGACGGTCGAGCAGCGCGACCGCTGGCGCGTGAGCTTCGAGGCCGCAGAGATCATCATCATGAAGACGCGGTTGGATGCGGTGAACTACGACAAGATCCGCGATGACGTTTGACGAACAGATCGCCGAGATCAGCGCGTGGTTGGATAGAAAAAGCGCCACACCCCTTGAGCCCGGTTATCGTTTGAATTACGTCATCCCGATCAAGGGGCCTCCCCGGTTCGAGTGGCGGAAGCCCTTAACGAAAGAGTAACTACGTGACTCAAGGTCATTGGACATGACCTTCGCCAACACGTATAACTCACACCATCAAAAGCAAACGCACATACAGGAGCCAAAATGACAACCGCTGTGATCTCTGTGAACTCTCCGGCAGTGAAGTCCTATCAGGCATCGCTGAAGAAGATGACCGTCAGGCAGCTTGAGGCTGAAGCGGATAGCGCCATCCTCCACGAAGCGACCGCCATCGCTAAGTTGGCGTTTGTCATCCAGGAGATGCAACTGCGCGGCGTGAAGCTCCCGCACCTTCCGAAGGTGCTCCTTTCCAGGTTGGAGGCAATCGCCACCGGAGCCTTGTTGCCTGAAGCGTTGACGCTATACGGCTCCAGCGGCACGACGATCAGTGCCCTTGGGCAGTTGTCAATTACTCAGCAAGCCAAGGCGTTGAAAGACGGCACCATCCCGGTCAAGCGGATCACTGGCGCTGTCGAGAAGGTGGCGTTGGACGCACTCTCACCGTCAGATATTAAGACGGCGATTTGCCCGGTCACCAAGAAGGTCCGCCCAGCCAAGGATCAGAAACCGATGTCGCGAGCACCTAGCGTCACTGGACACGCTCTCCACCTCCGCTTCTCTTACGCGGAATATCAGGCCCTCCTCAAGGCGGCTGTGCGCAAAAGCGTGTCCCCTCACGCCCTGATCCGAAACACACTCCGGGGTGAAGGGTATTTGGCGTGATGACAGTCCTATTGACAGATGAAGAGAAGCGTTTGAGAAAGCGGGAATACGCGCGTGTTTGGTACCACACCAACCGTGAAAAGGTACGCGAAAAGCGAAATGCTAATCACAGACGAGCTTACGCATTAGACCCTGAAAAATTCCGGAAGGCGTCACGGGAGAGCATGCGCTTGCGTCGTATTCGGGCCCCTGGCGAGGACCGTGAATATCAACGAGCGTGGCGGGAGAAGAACCGTGAGGAGCTTCTGGAACGACAACGTGTCGCGCGTGCTGCTGATCCAGAAAGGTTTAAGAAGTACTCACGTGATTACTATCACGCCAACCGCGATACAGTGAGGGAAGCCCAAAACGCTCATAATGCTGCTAATCGTGAAAAAGTGAACGCAAGGGCGCGTGGTTACCGCGTTGCTAACCTTCAACGTCATAGAGAGCGAGAAGCCGCACGGCGTGCGGCGAACCCTGACAAGTTCAAGGAACAACGACGCCTACGTTACCTAGCTAATCCCGAACCTTCTAAAGCGCAGTCCCGACTGCGTAGGTTTTTGAACACTGAACGGGTCAGAGAAGAAGCCCGCGCGCGCTACTATAAAGACGGACGTCCGAAAAGGATCGCCAACCGCGTCCTCAAGGATCTCGCTGCCCTGAGTAAATTCAAGGCAGCGTTGAAGGAGGTCTAGCCTCCTTCCCTCAAGTCCCCCACAACCTGACAGGGGGCAGTAATGCCCCTTGTTTCGCTTTGTAGTACGCCTTGACGAATTCCGACCGGACGATCTCGTCAACAGAGAACTCGAAGCACGCGACGCTGTCCATCGACGACAGGGTCATGATGACGTCCCGGTGCTCGGCGGCCTCGGACACCTTGAGGTCGCTCTGGTCACTATCGCCACAGAGACACAACCTCGTCCCCTCGCCTACGCGTGTGACGACGGTCTCAAGTTCGTGGGCGTTCATGTTTTGGAATTCGTCGACGAGCACGAATGCTCCGTCCCAGGTCATACCGCGTAGGAAACTTGTGCTCTCAAACTCGATCTGTTTGCGTGACACTAGCTCCCTGTACTTGATGCGGGGAGAGATCTGGTCAATGAGACCGATGTAGGGGGCGGCGTACGCGTCAACCTTTTCGTACTGGTCGCCGGGTAGGAAGCCTATGTCCCTTGTAGGGACCGCCGACCGGATGATGATGATCCTCTCCACGTCTTTCTCGTAGAGATGTCGAAACCCTCGCATGAGGGCCGTCCACGTTTTCCCGGTACCAGCTGGTCCCGTGATCAGGTGGTGGTCCGCTTTGGACCGCAGGATCTCGACCTGAGTAGGGGTGAGGTCGAAGTCGGCCTTGGGCCGGTCGTGGATACGTGCCATCGGCGTCTCTGGTTTGAAGGGCGCTCCGGATTTTTGTTTACCATAGTTTGACCTCCGTTACCAGGACTGGCACGTTTGTCATTGACAATGTCTTCGTGTATCCTTTTGAGGATGAATTGGCTATCATGTAGTCACTGCCGGAACGAGTTCTATCGACCTCACGCAAAAGCGTCGCGAGGCCGGAAGGCGAACTATAAGGCTTTCTGTTCCCGTGAGTGCTACGCTGCAGTAAAGATGAAATACCAACCGTTTGAGCGCCGTCTCCGCGAGGCTGTGAGATCCGCGTTGAGAGGTGTCGCTAATCGCCCTAAGTTGCGTCTCCTTGAGCACGACCTAACCCCAGATCAGGCCGTTGAGATGTTCGTCCGGCAGGGCGGAAGGTGTGCCGTAACCGGGATTGATTTAACGGTTTGGGCTAAGAACCCACTACTTATGCCGTCAGTAGATCGGATCGATAGTGATAAAGGCTACACCCTGAACAATGTGCGGTACGTCTGTCGAGGATACAATATACTAAAACTTAACTATGATGACAGCACGACGATAGAAGCATTGACAGCAATGTCATCTGGGGTTACAAAGCGTCATGATCGTTGACGTCATCAACGAACTGAACCAGACTCGACTGCGAAGTCGACAGGTCCACCATCAACGGCGTGTCTCGACCCTGGGGCGCAATAACGCGGCGTCCAAAAGGGGCTGATAGCCCTCGAAAGGTAACGGTCTCTCCACTCGCGCAGTGGATCGGGCCGACTACCAGCCACACGTCGGTTTAGTCAACCTCGTGGGCACGCCGTTGTTGATGGGCCTGAAATAGGATCGATGGGCAGGTAGAAGGTGGAAGAGATCATCGGGGTGGTTCCCGTGAAGCGAGCCGAAAGGCCTGTGGAGATATGACCGAAACTGTAAATGCGAACGATAATGTCGCATCTGAGGACTTCGCGCTCGCTGCGTGAATAATCGGCGCCTTGACCGGCGGGCGTGGCAACAGAACCACCGGTCACTAAACACTCTTGGACTTCCAGTAGGAGAATACCAGTAATGTCAATACCGAGGTCTTCAATACCGCCCGTCTTCACGCGCATCATTTCCTTGGAAGACGGACATCCTCTTGATCCTCTTCCGTACACTGGCTTCTACGGGGTCAACGATCCGTCAGGGCTCCCTGCGGGCCGTTACATCGTTACGCACTTCGACGGGAACGTCGATGGGTTGTCCGTCGGAGCGCAGACGGCACTAAATGTTGAGACTGGCGTCAGTTTCACACGTATTCATGCGCGGACAGGCTACACCGCCTGGGGCAACGTGTCGCCGACTGCTGTAGCGCCGGTCTTCTCTCAAGCAGCTGGAGCCGTCCCCGATAACACTGAACTGACGTTGACGACTACGACGTCGAACGCGTCGATCTACTACACCACGGACGGCAGTGACCCGACGTCTGACGACACGCTGTATTCAGCACCGATTGTGATTACTGACGCAGTGACGATCAAAGCGATCACAGTCTGCGCGGGCTTCAACGATAGTGCTGTCGTGTCGGCTGCTTACACCATCGCACCTTAAACGTTATGGGCCGATTGGCACGCTTGCTGTGAGTTAGATCAAACTCACTCAGAGGGGTAAAAATCCTCCTCGGTCCACCACTACCAGTTGTTCTCGATAGGACGCCTTAGTGACGACTAGCATTCTCCCGTAAAGGGACCCTGCGAAACTCCCGAACTGGTTGGTCCCAGTTTCGTGATGTCGTTGCATACGGACCAAAAGCCTCTGAAGACTGTCCCACGAGAGAGCCTGTGGGCCTCCCACGGAGTCTAGGGCGTCCTTTCAAGACCAACTGTCTGGACACTTCACCTATGGACTTCGAGGAGCACAAAGACATGGTATTCGCTGCGTTCGGTTTCTGGCTCGCTGCCGCAGGTGCCTATCTCACTCATCTGATCTGGTCGATCAGCCTGTTGGTGAGTGATGCAGCTATCGGAACGGCAGTCGGTAAGATCGTCCTCGCTGTTCTCGGCGTCGTCGTCCCGCCCATCGGAGTGATCCACGGCGTGATGGTGTGGTTCGGGATCGGCGGGTAACTACCGCACCCCATAGGCCCAGCCGTCGGGGATAACAGGGATAACGGTCGTCGTTACGATGGCTAGCGGCCTGAAGGATCGGTAGCTCAACGGTCAGAGCAACGCGTTGTCTGCGCGAAGGCTGAGGGTTCGAGTCCCTTCCGGTTCGCCACTAAATGGTCAATATATCAGTCACGAAGGCCTTTCGTGACCAGTATATTGATCAAATGCCCCCGTCGTCTAGTTCGGCTTAGGACACTCGGACTTTCAATCCTTGGACGCGGGTTCAAATCCTCGCCGGGGGCACCAAGTTAATGCGGAGTAGATCAGTGGTAGATCGTCGGTTTCATAAGCCGCAGGTCGGTGGTTCGATCCCACCCTCCGCAACCAAGTTCACTGGCGGCCCAAAATGCAAGGTGCACCGCATTAAAAACGCACCTTCTGTTCAACATGCTTCCGAAAGGAAGTGTACGAGGAGCGCTAGTCCAGGCATCGCAAACGTGGCCGCTGGACTTAAGAGGGAAAGGCTGGAGTGCCCGGTACTGAGAGGGATGTAGGTAAGGCGTCCCGGTGCCAACAAATCGAGGAAGTGTTACGGAAGCACGCCGAGTTCCAACCTCGGAAGAGTGGGTTCAATTCCTACCCTCTTTGCCAATGATGGAAGGTAGCTCAAGTAGGTAGAGCGCGGCACTGTTAATGCCGTCGTTGCAGGTTCGAGGCCTGCCCTTTCAGCCAAGTTTTCTGACTTAGTGTAACGGTAGCACATCGGCGCGTGGAGCCGAGAGTCTTGGTTCAAATCCAAGGGTCAGGACCAAATAATGACGGGTAGCTCAGTTGGTAGAGCACAGGACCGATAATCCTGGAGTCGGTGGTTCGAGCCCACCCCTGTCAACCACTTTATCTAATGAACCCGTACGGTAACATTTGTCCCGAATTTGCCTATGAAACCTGAAAATGTTACCGTACGGGATCAAAAACGGAGTGTAGAAATGTTCCAAGTCGTAAGTGCCTTCATCGGTATCATGGTCATCCTGATCGTTGCTGACACGGTTACGAGCGGCGCGGTCATGGAAATGATCAACGGGTTTACGAAGTAAATGGGTCACGACGCCCCTCTCCACGAGGTTATCCAAGACCTGGAGCCGACCGATATAACAGTCGGGAAGCTATCTCGTGACCGAGGGAACAAGCATTCTGAACTCTACGGGAAGCTCCTGCTCGCCTGCGAAGGTGACCAGATCCACTTCCTGTCCCACCTCTATGAGCCGTACTTCGTCCAGGATGCCGACGCCAAGATCGCGTGGTTGGCCTTGGTGAAGAACGGCTTCTTTCTTGACCTCCTGGACCCAGAGGGACCTAAAGCACGGGACCTCGTCAGTACGGTCCAATTCGCAATCATCAAAACCAAAGACCGTCTTGGAGGTAACCCTAGTGAGCACGCCCGCTACCGCCGCCGAAATCGATGAGTACTTGGCTGACGACACAGTTCCTGAACTTCCGGTCCTTCCCCTGAAGCGTCATGCCCCGGAGTCGAACTTCGCGACCGAGGCCTATTTGGCGATCCGAGATCTCCAGGAGTCCATTCGCCGTATCCACGGTTGTCGTGACTACTGTACTGAGACGGCGGATATCCGGACCCGTTTGACGCGTGATGGTAATGATCCTGACGTCCTCCAGGCACGTCTCAATGCCCACGCCCGTCGACTGGATATCGAGCTTCGTGCGTTGACGGCTCTTTTCTTTGGCACAAGTCTAGGGTAAACTGTCTTTCGGTCAATCTGCTTGACCTTTTGCGACCTTCAGGTTACTTTGAGCGGTACTCTGATTGAAAGAGACCGCAGGATGGGCGACGGACATCGTCGCGTGTCGTTAAGTGTCATTTAATTTGACTTTAATGGACATATAGGTTAACACTAGTCTCTCCACTTGACGAGAGGTCGGTAATATGACGCGCGTTTACAGCGCTCAAGATCCCTTGAACCTGAAGTATCAGCGCCTCACCACGACGGACGCTGGGCATAACATTGACATATTCAGGCGTGGTGGCCTCGTTATAGTCGTCAATCCTACCCATTCCGGACCGGCTCTTCCCGCTTCAACCTACATCGTCGAGACCCTTGAGACCGTCATCAACGGACGCCAGTTGGTATTCCAGATTGCCTCCAGTGTACAGACTGGTGTTGAGTACACACGTTACGGTGATGGTAACACTTGGAGTAATTTCACTGCACGTGGTAGTGGGGGCGGCTCTGGCACGGGACAGCCTGCTGACGATGATCTGACGATCTGGGCTAGCCTCACGCCGTCGACAGACGCCCAGAGCCTCGTGACTGCTGCTGACTTCGCGGCCATGCGGGTCCTACTCTCCCTCGTCCCCGGCACGAACGTCCAAGCCTACTCCGCTATCCTGGCCGCGACGACCGCTAGTTTCACCACGGCTGACGAGACGAAGCTCGACAACATCACCGTCACGGCTGCGACGGATCTCGATGCGATCCGCACAAAGGCAGGACATATCTCTGTCACCCAGGCCGTCGATCTAGATGCGCTGGAGTCAGCGGTTACCGCCCTTGATCAGGCCATAGTTCTAAAAGGCACCTGGAACGCCAGTTCTGGGACGTTTCCCGGCGGCGGTACAGCCCAGGCAGGCTGGAAGTACATTGTCTCAGTAGGAGGCACCGTCGACGGCGTCGTCTTCGTTGCGAACGATACCGTCGTAGCAATCACCGATAATGCTTCGACCACGACCTATGCTGCCAACTGGCATCAATTCGACCACACGGATCACGTCCTCTCCGTCGCTGGGAAGACCGGCGCGGTGACCCTGCAGGTTGCTGACATCACAGATATGTCGGCGAACGGGCGGTCTCTCGTTACGGCTGCCAACTACGGCACCATGCGGGAACTGCTTTACACTGCCCCCTTTGACGCGATGGCTTACAACGGATTACAGGTTAACGGTTTCCAACAGATATCAACACAGAATGGAGATGCAGCAGGCACAACTAGCGGTTACTATCCAACTGATGAAGAACATGTGTTAACAAACGGTTCATTCGCTTTTTCTACCCAGCGTGTCGCCACGCCATTCTCCTCCCGTATGGACATATCCCGTGGTATTAAGATCGAGGCTACAACGGGCGCAGCACTCGGGGTAAGCGATTATTGTTTTCTTGAACACCTGATCGAAGGCGCGCGACTGACAGGTCGTCTCGGGTGGGGTCTAGCGTTCGCTAAATCATTATCGATTGGCCGCGTGTTACGCTCTAATGTTTCAGGGCGCGGCTATCTTGTAATTAGAAACGGAAGTTTCAATCGCAGCTATGTCAAGGCATTCGACCTCGTCGCGAACACTGACACTTATATCTCGGCAACGATTACCGGGGATACATCAGGGACCTGGGCGGTTGATACGTCGTTGGGTCTGACAATTTCATGGTGCTTCGGCAGTGGTTCGACTTTCCAGACCACGGCTGACGTGTGGGCCACAGGCAATTATTTAGCGGCGTCCGATGTAACTAATTTCATGGCGACGACCGGAAATACAGTTTGGCTCGGTCCCATGGTAGTGCTGCCCGGTCTGTACCTGCCGACGTTCGCTGAGCTAATGCAGTGTCAGCGATCTCTAGCCGACGAAGAGCGCACCTGCGCGCGGTATTTTCAGCAAGTAAAGGGTGGTTGGCTGGGACAATTCATTGACGCAAACTCTTGCGAGGTGCACGGAGCCTTCCCGATCAAAATGCGCTCCAATCCCTCCGCTTCGTTGATTTCAGCGGCTAACGATCTGGTTCGATCAGGGATTTCATTTCATCAATCATCGAGTATCGAGGGCAGTGCTCTGAATACACTCGGCGGGTTTTTGACGCTGGCTACAACGTGGTCGCCAGTGCGACGCGAGATGGCCGCCGCGAAAGATCAAGTTGCAACCACGTCGACATTCACCGCCAACATAAATGCGAGGATGTGAGCATGACTGCACGGTTCTTAAATGCGAATGAGACAAGCCTCGCCTGGACCGACGCCCAAGGGCAAGAATGGGTCGGCATCCGATGCCGCCGGGATGGGGCCTCTCTCGTTGTCGTCGAAGACGGACAACTACAAAGTGCAGTGAAGGCGTGGATGGCAGTGGGCAATGTGCCGTCAGCCTACGTCGAGCCGACAGGAGTTACCGCCGCTCGAATTGCGGCTGCGAAGGCGCGTGTCGTCAACTTCGCCGAATCTCTTGCCGATCAAATCACCGGGCCTGTTCCAGCTGCCGAGAAACTCGGGTGGGATAAGAAGGAACAGGCGGCACGCGCACACGCTGCGGGTACAGCCACCCCAATCCAGACGGCACTTTTGCAAGGTGAGTTCGAGACTGTAGGGCTCGACGTCGACCTCGATGACTTGGCGGCGAAGATCATCGCCCGCGCCGACTTCTTCACGGTTGCCGTCGCCAAGATCGCAGGTATCAGGCGCCGAACGATGGCTGCCATTGATGCGCTCGGAGCCACCCCCACTCAGGAACAACTTGAAGCCACGCTGACCGCCGCCAAGACGGAAGCTGAGGTGGCCTTCGCCCAACTAATGACGCCCAGTCCGTGAAAAGTATGTCACCACAGTTGACATCATTAACCACCTGTGTTAACCACAATGAACATCACACTAGAAACACGGCGTCCTGCGGAGCAGACCACGCCCAAACGTAGAGAACCTGATGCCTGAGATTACCTTTAAGACGCTCGATGAAGTTCCGGAGGAGCTTCGTGGAGATGCCAAGGCCGTTGATGGAGCTTTTAGCGTCAACGTGGTTTCGAATAAGAAGCTAGTCGAGTTCCGCGACAATAACGTCAAGGCAATGAAGGAACGCGACGAGTGGAAAGGTCGGTTCGAGAAAGTCGCCCCCGTCATCGGAGATGACGTTGACAAGTTTCTGCAGGAACTTCCGGAACTCCGGAAAACTGCGCAGCTGGTCGCGGACGGTAAACTGAAAGGGAATGACGCTATCGACGCGGCAATCCAGGCGCGCATCGCTACCGTCCAAGAGACTTTCAAGGCGACTGAGAAGGATCTTCAAAACAAGATCACCGCTCATTCGACGGCAGAGGCTCAGTGGAAGGGACGATACGAGCGAGCAGTTCTCGATCAGCAGATCACGAACGCGGTTATCTCGCAGGACAGCGTGGCTAACCCGAGTGCACTACCCGACATCCTCGCCCGTGCGGCGCAGATGTTCTCTGTCCAGGAAAATGGGACCGTGATCGCCAAGAAAGATGGCGAAGTGGTCTACGGCGGCGATGGAGTTACTCCCCTGACGCCGAAGGAATGGTTGACCAAGCTCGTGGCGGAAGCCCCGTACCTTGGTAAGTCGTCTGCCGGGGGCGGAGCCCAAGGTGGTAACGGCGGCACTGCGGCAAGCTTCGGCATGTCGGAAGCTGACTTCGCTAAGTTACCTCCGCAAGAGCGCATTCGCCTCGCGCGGCAGGCAGGCAAGAAGAGCTAATCCCTCTTCGAACCGTAGGTCAATTGGGCTGACAGGACCTTATTCTGTCATCACTACCAGTAGCCGTACTCCGGGGGAGTTGGCGACCCAGTTTGGTGTCGACCGACGCATGTCCCATTGGGTCATCTCAGTTGACATTTCGTCACTCTGAATAGCCAACCCAAAGGAGATACGGCTATGGTTATGACCCTTATGGAAGCTACGAAGCTCAACCCCGGTGAGACCGTTCGCAACGGCGTCATCGAGATGTTCGCTCGCAACTCCGAAATCCTTCGCGTTCTGCCGATGATGAACATCGTCGGTAGCTCGTACAGCTACAACCAAGAGGGCATGCTTCCGGGCGTGGCCTTCCGTGGCATCAACGAAGGCTACGACGAGTCGGTCGGTGTTCTGAACCCGCAGACCGAAGTGTTGCGCATCGCTGGCGGCGACCTCGACGTCGACAAGGCGATCATCGACATGCACGGTGAGGAAGTCCGCACCACGCATGAAGCCATGAAGATCAAGGCCCTCTCGCTTTACCTGGGCAAGAAGATCATCAAGGGCGACTCGCTCACCAACGTGAAAGAGTTCGACGGTCTGCAGAACCGCCTCACAGGCTCGCAGCTCATCGCTGCTGGTTCGACGGCCAACGGCACGCCTCTCTCGCTCGCCAAGCTCGACGAGCTGATCGACGCGGTCGATTTCCCGACCCACTTGATCATGTCGAAAGCCATGGCACGGCGCATCGCGGCTGCGGCTCGCTCGTCCACTGTTGGCGGGTACATCACCTACGCTCTGAACGACTTCGGTCAGCGCGTGATGTCCTATAACGACCTCCCGATCATCACGGTCGATCACGATGACGTCGGCGCTCGCGTGCTCGACTTCAACGAGGCCGCGACTTCGGGCACGGCAACCGGCACCAGCATCTACTGCGTGAACTTCAGCGAAGGCTACTGCGTGGGTCTCCAGAACGGCGTGATGAACGTCCGCGACCTGGGTGAACTCGACGCCAAGCCGGTCTGGCGCACGCGTATCGACTGGTACGTCGGCCTTGCCACGCTGCACGGTCGCTGCGCCGCTCGTCTGTGGTCCATCTCGGACGCAGCCGTCACTGCCTAATCCGACCGGTAACTCAGGGGACTCTGTCCCCTGAGAAGCTTGTCTCAACTGACTGAACAGAAATCCGGAAGGAGAGAATATCATGGGTGCTAATGCTTCGAGGGTTAAGTCCCTCCTCGACTTTGCCGACGCTGTCGTCCTTCGTGACGTCGCCGACGGCGCTGAAACTGCAACTGCAATCGAGGCATCGGTTGCGTTGAATGAACTCGACGCGGCCTACTGGCATAGGGGCGGGATCCCGAACGGTGTGATCGAAGTGGTGTTTAACATCACTGCGACGGCAGCCGACAACGCTGCGCTCGCCGCTGAGACCTACGTCCTCGCGCTGCTCGTCGACGACGTTGCCGCAATGAGCGACACACCAGTGGTCGTGTGGCAGCAAACCATCGCCCCTGGTTTCACAGGCGTTATTTATGCGCAGGTGGACTCCGCGAACATCCCGCTGCTCGACACAGACTCGTCCGGTACTGAGAAGTACCTTGCCAGCCGTGTCACGCTTACTGGTGACGCGGCGTCGATCACGTACGGCGCGTACATCACGAAGTCGCGGCGTCCATAAGCAGTCGCACGAAACTGAAGGAGGGGAGGTTCACCTCCCCTCTTTTTCCTATGCCTGACTTAATAAGGAGTACACATGCCTGTTGTAATGAATGGTCCTGGACCGACAGTAAACTACATTGGAATGTCTCCGGAGGAGCGAGCCAAGCAACTTCGGGACCAGAGGGCGCGGGAACACAGTTTCCAACGTATCACACCATCTACCGTGAAACTGATTTCACCTGACGGTGTTGAAGAAACGGTCCTGCAAGACAACATGCGGGATTATGTTCGATTGAAAGGCTACAAACTTGCAGAGCAGAAGCCGAAAGCTAAGGTCAAAACTGACGCTCCGGACGACGCCCAGGAAGATGAAACTGTTCTCGACGACGCTGTGAAAATCGCAGTAGCGCGCGAGAATGAAATCGAGACAGCGGTAAGCGACATTGAAGCCCTACGCACCGAGCTGAAGGAACTTGGTGTTGAGTTCGACCAGAGATGGGGGCGTCGTCGTCTGCTCGCGGAGCTGACGGAAGCGCGGGCCAAAAAGGCGGAGTAACGGTTAGCTAGGAGCGACTGACATGGCTTTAGTTGTTGAAGATGGGTCGGTCGTAACTGGCGCCAACTCGTATGTGTCCCAGGCCTACGCCGACGCATACTTCGAGATTGATGCAAACTTTGCTGCCACGTGGGACGCGTTGTCGGATGCCGACAAGGAGATGCGCCTTCGTTGGGCAACTCGGATCGCCGATCAGAAGATCACCTGGAAGGGCACCAAGACGACTGAGACGAGTCCACTTCGCTGGCCTCGTACGGGCACCTACGACCGTGATGGCAACGTCATCGAGTACAACGAGATGCCCGAGCAGTTGCTCCAATTCACGTGCGAACTCACCAAGTTCATCGAAGACACCGATCCCACGACCTCGCAGGGTGGTGACGCCTTGAAGCGCGTCGTCGTGGACGTCGTCGAACTTGAGTATCAAGACGGGACCTCACAACCTGAAGCCCCTCCCATCTTCAATCAACTCCTGCGTGGTATTGGTGCCTACCCGACTGCGGGTGGGTTCTCGTTCGCGCGTATTCTGAAAGCGTAATGGAATGGCTCTCGCCGCCAAGATCCGCAAGTTGGTCAAGGATGCGATTGGCACGGTCGGTGACCTTGCCTCAACGCTGACCTATACCCAACAGGTGGTCGGCGCGTACAATCCTGTGACTGATGCACGGGCAGTCACGACTGTGACCTATAACAACGTACCGTTCGTCCCGGTAAACCTGAGCGACGACGACATTGAATGGTTCCCGGCGAACGTCGTCGGACAGAAAGCACTCATCGCCTACAACGATCTCCCGATCACTCCGGATGACAGTGACTACGTGACCATCTCTGGTGACCGCTGGTCGATTGCCCGGATCAAAAGTGTGCCCGGTACGTCCCTTCACATCCTTTACTTGCGGAGGCCGTGACATGGCTAAATTGGTCGGCGTGGCGGCGGAGATGAAGAGGCTGCGTGACCACGTCAAGAAGTTCGAGCAGGAAGCTGTCGGCGTTGTGCGCTCGGCTGCCTTTACCGTGCTCCGCGAGTTGTTCGCCAGGACGCCTGTGTGGTCCGGTGAAACCGTACGAAACTACGCAGTAGGTGTAGGTCGGCGTCCCTCAGGAGGCTCACGCGCTCCGCTAGGCACGGGTGATCCTGGTCCGACCAACGACATGGCCCTCGGTGAAGAGCCCAGGCGCGCGGTCAACGAGGCTTCGGCAATGGCTGAGGCGACGCCGGTCCTGATGCAGATGAATAAGTTGCAGACGGTCTACTTTGAGAATTTCGTCGACGGTGCCAAGTGGAACCTGATCGATAGTGGCAACGCTCCGGGCGGTCTTGGTCAAGTTGTACGTAACCCAGGCGGTGTGGAGAAGATCGCTGCAATGAACGCTAAAGCACGCCTCGGAGGTAAGTTCAAATGAGCAGCGACAACATCCGCTCAAAGATCGCCGAGATTTTCCAGGCGGGTTTCGCGTCCGCCCATCCGACTGTCGTAGTGGATTATGAGAATACCCATTTCGATGAGCCGAGGGGAGCACCTTGGGTAAGGATCAATATCATCGACGGGTTCGATCAGCGGGAAGATCTCGGCAGTGAAACCCGGTTCCGGACGCACGGCGTCATCAACTTCCAAATCCAAGTGCCGGAGAATACCGGTACGGCTCAAATGCGCGCGTTACAGGCCACCATTCAGTCCCTATTTCTGGACCGACAGGTATCCATGACGGGCGGATCAATCACGTTTTGCAACGGGGAATTCAAGACCCCGAGGCAAATCAACGGCTGGTACTCGCGGAGCTATCAAATCGAGTTCCACGCGCGCTGGACACTGTCACGTTGATTGACTTTGTTAACCTAATATGTTAACCACCATGACAGGCGTGCTCGGTGAGCCCCTTCACAGGTTTCATCAGAGGAGAGGCCACCGATGGTCACGATCCAGAGCGCTGAGTCCAACCGCGCTGTACTGTACTACATCACTGAAGCGACTTGGGGTACCACTCCAGGCACGGGCACTGTCAAGACGATGCGTATCACGTCGTCGAGCATTGTCGCGTCGAAAGACACCCAACAGTCGGATGAGATCCGTTCGGATCGAATGATCTCCGCGATCATCGAAGTCGCCGCGTCGACCGGCGGTGACGTCGAGTTTGAATTCTCCGCTGGCGGACAAGATGACTTCTTCCAGCAGTTTTTGCTTGGAACATGGTCAGAGGTAATGACCCACTTCGTGCTTAAGGGCACCAAGGTCACCATCACTGCCACTGGCACTGTCACCCTGCTCGGCGGAGACTACCGTTCGTACCTGCAAAGTGGTGATTACATCAAACTGGAAGGTTTTCAGACCGTTGGTAACAACGGTTACTTCAGTATTAGTGCCCTGGCCTTTACTGCAGGAAACACGGTCATTACCGTTGCTGGCACACCTCTCACGGTGGAAACAGGATCTGCGACTACCAAGATCCTCGACGCTGGCGACGTTATTCTGAAGTCGACCACGACTGCGATCACGTCAGGTAACACCATCAACGGCGGCGGTGTTAATTCCTTCGCTGGTAAAACCCTGGTTGTTGGTCAAACGATCTATCTTGAAGGTCTGGGAAAAGGTTCCGGCACGATTGTCGCGACCATCACCGACCCGACTGAAGGAGATACGATTGACATCAGTGACGGTACTCAATCGCTGGTGTTTGAGGTCCGTACTGACTCGACGCTCGTGGCTCCTGGCAACATCCATGTCGCCCTTAGTGGTACTCCCGCAACCATGGCGGCCAATTTGGTGACGGCAGTAAATGGACAGTTCGCGAAAGAAACGATCCGTGTCACGGCTGTTTCAAACGGCATCGATACAGTAACGCTCACGAACCATCGCGGCTCGGGAGGGTCCATAGCGACGGCATCAGCTGCGTTCACTGAGACAACCTTCTCTGGTGGTGACAACGCCAAGCACGGCTTCTACACCATCGCGTCTTTGCCCAACGACGACACCATCGTCACGGTCGAGACGTTGACAGCTGACGCCAACGCTGGATCGCTCGCGGTCATCATCAAGGGTTCGCATCTCCGCAATCCGAACGCTGCCGACGACATCGTCAAGCAGTCGATCTCTGCTGAGACCCGCTTCGGCGACGTCGACAAGCAGTTCCTTCACACCGGCTTGCGCGTTGGTTCGTTCAACCTTGCGGTTGCTGTTGGTGAAATTGTTACCGGAGCGTTCTCGTTCATGGGTCGTGAGACCACTGCTGAGAACAACACAGTCCTTGGTGCCACTGGTACCTATACGGTCCGAGATGCTGTTGGTACCGAAGTCTTCAACGCCACTGCCAACGTCGGCACGGTGAAGAAGGACGGCTCTGCCATTAGCGCTGCGGTCATGTCCATCGAACTGGAGGGTGATGCGAGCCTGCGTGCACAGCGTGCCGTCGGTGAGCGTTTCCCCGCTGGTATCGGCTACGGACGCTTCTCGCTAACTGGTACGGTGGAAGTCTACTTTGAGGACTTTACGTTTTTCAATGATTTCCTCAACCACACCACGGCGAGCATCGGCTTCGACTTCGAAGATGCCGATCACTACAAGTACATCTTCACGCTTCCGGCAGTGAAATTCACGTCTGACTCGATTGCCCCAGGCGGCATCGACCAGGACGTCATGGAGCCGCTGGAGTTCATGGCGCAGCGCGATCCGTCGCTCGGCACCATGATGATGATCGACCGGTTCAGCAGTGTATTCCCGATGTCGGCGGTCGCGTAAGCGATCACGATTGTGAGTTTCGACGGCTTATAGCTCCAAGCCGTCGGATACCGATCTCGCCTAGGTGTCAGGCCCTAGGCGAGATCGCCCCTTCCTCTGCCTGACAAACCAACCTGCGACCTGACCAGGAGTCAAAATGTCTGATACTGTCACTACTGCCGACGAGGCAGACGAAGGCCTGTCGATTTTCGACATCTGTGAGACCGACGCGAGCGCCGAGGAAGAAGGTCGGTGGTTCCGCAACATCTACGGCAACGAAACCAACATCCATGTGAAGCTGCGGCGAATGACTTCCAAGAAGTCGCTCGAAGCACGTCGGCGTCTGGAGAAGGGCTTCCGCAAGCACATGAAGAACGGACAGTTCTCCGATGAGATCATGGATCGCATCCTGGTCGAGCACATCGCTGAGGCTGTTCTCGTCGATTGGGAGAACATCAAGATCCCCGAGACGGTTGACGGTAAGAAGGTTCTCGTCCCGCTCCCCTATTCCAAGGAAGCGGCGAAGATGCTTCTGACCAAACTTCCGAACTTCCGTAACGCGCTTGCTGTTATGTCGAACGACATGGACAACTTCCGCGCCGAGGAAGCGGAGGAGTTGGGAAAAAACTAATCGAGGTTCTTCAGTTCTGGCTGAGGAACCCGCATCTTCAGAGAAACATTGAGTCACTGAAAGTTATCCAGGAGAGCGGACGTAATGTCCCTGTCCTGGATAAGATGCCCCAACTCCACCTTCTGTCGCGGATGTACTGGACGGCATTCCAGGTGTTGAGCCGTCGCCGTTTGATCAACGACAATGGTCCCCAACCGATCCAAGTCTCTGAGTTAGTTGCCTATGCGGACCTGATGCACATTACCGACCTGGATGACCGGGAGGATCTGCTCAAACTCATCGACAATATGGACCAAGTGTTCCTGGAGGACGCCTATAAGAAGCGGGCTGCGGCGCAGAAGAAAGAAGCCCAGAAAGCCAAGCGAAGTGCAAAGCGTGGACGTAGACGTTAATTGTGTTGACTTGTGTCAATACGGTTGACGTGCTACGTTAACGATCTTTTAACGCCTGCATGAGGGCTCTGCCCGTGTCAATGGAACTTCAACTCAAAACTGCCGAGGCAGAGAAGAGGCTTGCGAGCCTTGAGAAAGCTCTCGACAGTCTTCAAGCCAAGTTGACAGGGTTCTCCAGTGGAGCCGCTGGTGGCTTCACTACGTTCACGAACAGTCTCCAGCAACTCCAGGCCGTCCCGAGCAGTGTCGCTACGACTATCGCCCAACTTTCAAAAGCGGCGTCTGGGTTCCAGAACGCTGGTAACATCTCCACCTTCGCGAACAATTTGTCGAAGCTCCAGGGCATCGACCTCGGCGGAGTCGCCAAACAGGTTCAAACCCTCGTCACTGACTTGGCGCGTCTTAAAACGCCGCCGAACATGTCGAAGTTCGTCCAGGATCTCCGTTCGGTCGGGGCTGCGGCTAACTTCGCTGCGGCTGGCCTCAACGCGTACAATCGCGCGTCACATAACGTCAAGGGCATCCCTACCCTACCGAAGGTGAAGAAGGATCTCGACGCTGTCACGACTAGTGCTAACTCCGCTGGTAAAGCCACGGCGTACTTTGGTACGATGGCAGGTAACCTGCGTGCCGGTCTCGCTGCGGTTGGTATTGCTGCTGTCGGGCGTGAACTCGGTCAATTTGTTATGGGAGCCTACGAGGCTCAGACTGCGTACGATAAATTCAACGCCGTCATGAACAACGTGACAGGTGCGGGTACGGCTGCTGCGCAGTTTGATTTCCTTCGTAAGGTCTCGACAGAGACGGCGACATCCCTCGAAGCCAACATGGAGGCGTATTCGAAGTTCGCGCAGGCGTCAATCGCGGCTGGGTTCTCCGCGAAAGACACCGCAGATATGTTCCGCAACTCCGCAATCGCTGTTCGTGGTTTCGGTTTGAGTGGTGAGAACGCCAAAGGTGCCATGCTTGCCCTGCAACAGATGATGACGAAGGGCAAGATCACCGCCGAAGAAATGAACCAGCAGTTGGCGGAACGTGGCGTTCCGGCGATGGCTGCCCTTGCGACCGCGACTGGTAAAACGACTGACGAACTGACCAAGATGATGGCAGCTGGTCAGTTGGGGCGCACCGAACTGCAAATGATGATCAACGAGATGGGCAAAATGGCGTTGCCTTCTCTGCAAGAGCAACTGGGCAAAGTCGGTGCCCAGATGCAGTTGATGGCTAACAACTGGACGCTGGCGAAGCTTGCCTTCGCGGATAACTTCTTCCCAGCGATCACTGCTGGGCTTCAGGCGCTGAACGCAGCCTTCGGGTCAACCGCTGGTATCACGTTTTTCCAGACCCTAGGTGCGGTCGCTGGATCTGTCATCAACGTCATACTGATGTTGTTTGCGGCACTAACCAATGTCGTTATTGGAATGGTGAACACGTGGTACGTCTTCGGTGCCGGTGTAGCCGAAGCGTGGCGTATCCTCTCCGAGTCGAACATCGGGTGGCTGGTTGGTGAACTCAACAACCTTCTGGGCTTTAGTTCAGCTGCTGCAAATGCTCTTCAGTACCTGGGTACTGTCGTAGGCGTTCTTGTGCCGATCTTTATCGGATACAAGGCGGCGGTCCTCGCTGTAGCTGCTGCAAAGGCAATATGGCTTGTCGTCAACACGCCTATTGTGTTGGGCGTAATCGCCCTGGCGGCAGCGTTGGGTGTCGCATCTCCTGCTGTCCGGGAGATGGCACGGGAGTTGGTGCAGGGAACTAAGGCCGCTGCTGAAAAAGCTGCGGCGCTTGGGAAGTTGAACGGGTCTGCTGAAGATGCTGCTGCGGGGTTGGTCAATCTAAAAACCCAAACCGAAAACAGTACAACAGCGATGAACAACGCCAGCACTGCCGCCCAGATCACTGACACCTCTTTGTCGGGAATGGCTGCGCAGACTGGAAACGCGGCGAACATCTTCGACGAACTGGCGGGTAGCGCTAACAGCGCCGCATCTGCCATCCAGAACGTCAACAGCGCAGCTGCCTCGGCGCCGAGTGGTGGTGGTGGTGGCGGTGGTGGTGGTGGTGGGAGTAGCGGCGACAGTATTTGGAACGACAACCCATGGGACGGCAGTTCTTCTGGGATCGGTACTAAATCCAAAATGTGGGATGAACTCGGCACGTGGCGGGATGGTGGTATCGTGTCCGAAGGTAGTCGCATGACTCGGAGTCTTCCTGCCTCAGCATTCATCGGCGCCCCGAGGTTCGCCACAGGTGGCACGACAGTTGGTATGCCAGGGTCGCTTCCCGACGGAGGTATCCCGTCGATCCTCCATCCCAACGAGGCGGTCATCCCTCTCGCTAGCGGATCTGTGCCTGTCCAACTGAGTGGAAGTGGAAGCGGAGGCAGCGGTTCGGCATTGTTGACCGAGACACGTCGTGGGTTCTCGAAACTCAACAGTGTTATGATCGAGGTCAGCAAGCACGCGGCAGCGATCAAAGAACAGATCAACCAAACCGGCGTCGTCTACAAATCCGAGAGCGACCGTCACGTCGCAATCATGAACACCCAAACCGGACTTCTGACCGACATGGTCACGAAGATCGAAGCCATGCGCTCTGATCTCAACGCTATGAAGTCTAGCGGTGGTGGATCTGGCGGCGGGTCCAGCGGTGGTGGGAGCTACAGTGGCGGTTCTGCGTCGAACGCCAACTGGACGGACCAGGATGAAAAAGACTACCAGGAGGCTAAGGCTCAATACGAGAAAGCGAAGAAACTCAGTGGGAGTTTCACGCAGGGCAACAGTATGAGTAAGGGGTTCAACGCCAAGGGATACAGCCAAGCGGTCAACGATAAATTGGCAAACGAATTCGGTGGTTCGAAAGGCGGTTGGGGCGGGTCCTTCGGTGGATCAGGCCTCAACATGAACTACACCAGTGACGGATACGGGAAAGTACAAGGCGCGAACTCTGGCTCCATGCTGGGCGACTACTTCGAGAAACAACTCGCCAATAACCCAGCAGCTCTTGGTGGTGGTTGGTCAGGTGCCACTGGCGGCGGCTTTGGGATGTCGAGCGGTTTCGCGAAAGGATCGCCGAACGTCTTCGAGGAAGCGCAAGGTCGCTCGGCGATTGTACGTATTCACCCCGATGAAGCGGTCGTCCCGTTGCCGGACGGGCGCTCGATCCCTGTCGACTTCGGTGGTATGAATATGGCTCACGGAGGAGCAGGCGGTGGCGGACGTGGTGATACCAACATCAACATCGTCGTCAACGCTAAGGACGCCGACTCGTTCCGCGCGTCCGAAGATCAAATCCTCCAGCGCATGCAGCAAAAGTTGAACCGCGCCGTCAAAAACTTGGGTGATGCACCCATCGTTGACGATCCGACTGTTCGACCTGGGAGCCGATAACTAAATGGCCAATCCGAACTGGTGTAAACTCGTCCGCGTAGAGTGGCGTCCGCATAACAACGGGCGAAAGGAATGCTGCGACATTTATGAAGATTGGGAGCGGACCATCTGCTTTACGATCTGCGTCCTCTGTTGCAGGCTCCTGATCCTCTACTTCGAACCGTGTGAAGGTGAGGACAACGACGAGCCGACCAACACGGTTGATGACCGCCAGTACCCGACTGTCACACCGACGGACAAAGGCATCGCGTTCACGATGTCCGCGTTCGGCGCGACGCTTCCGATTGTGTTCGGCTCAGACAAGTTGACAGGTAACGTCTTCTGGGCAAGCTCGGTCCGGAAAGTCTTGATCAACGGCGGTGCTGAGTTCTATCAGACCGTCGACTTTGCGTTGGGTCTCTGTGAAGGCGAGATCAACGGCATCCTGCGCATGTGGTTAGGAGAAAAGCTGATCCTGGACCGCACGCAGGACGTCGACGTTAACGGTGTTGCCCAACCGAGTTCGACGGGTTGGATCTCAGGCGCTGCCATCGACCTGACGGACCCTGATAGCCCGTTGAAGACGAACCTGTCTGACACTGAACGGCAGACGAAAATCGATGTGTATATCGGGTCCGAGAACCAACTCCCCGATCCCACGATTGTGCTCGCAGAAGGATACGACTTCTCTCCCGCGTATCGCGGGACGGCGTACATTTTGTTCCGCAACTTCATCATCTCTTCGTCGTCGATCCCGAACATCTTCGTTGAGTTGACTTCCAACACGGAGTCTCCGTATCCACGGATCTACGGTGAGTACGCGTTCCCGATTGAGAAGTTCAACGAGCCACATGGCACCGCGTCGATCTTGGCGGACCCGAGCTACGATATCCTCCACATTGCTTCCCGCGATGACAGCGGAACTGCGACACCGCCGAACGGTCAAGGCTTCGCGACCTTCAACTTCAACACGCTCGAACTCGAGAATGAGATGGAGCTTACGGTCACCGAAGGGTTGGCCAATCTCCAATGGAACCTATCACGTCTGCTTCCGACCTCCGGTAACATCTTCACCCTCCAACACGACGGTAACTCAGGCATCTCGCACATCATCAATCCGCATGCGCAGGTGATCCTTTCATCGTTCGGTCCTGGTGGTGGTATTGGTGACCACTCGATCACTGAAGGCCTGAGCGCGCTCAATAAAGGGACGATTGCGTTCCCCGCACTCGGAACGGACATCTTCGGTCAGATCGATGTCGTCATGGGCGTTGGTAACTTCAACCGTTCGCTGGGCTTCGTCGAGGTCGACCAGGAAGGACAGATGGAGTTCATCGTCAATCTGTCGAACGTGATGACAGATGCGAATGCACGCTCGGTGTTCCTGCCGATCAGTTCCAACTTCGCTCTCACCACACCGACGTTCCATGACGGCGTGTCGTGCTTGGGCACGTGGGTCTACATCTTCAACTTCGGTGCGTCCGGCGACGCCGTCCAGTTCCAGATCGGACGTGTGAAGGTCGCTGATCAGTTTGGAAACTCTCTCCTGCTGTCGGCTTCCTACTCTGAGCCTGACACGATCCTGATGGATGACTTGCGTGGTGCTGGACTGAACCATCTCGTCTCGCACATCTTGGTCGACCCGTCCGACAACTGCCTCATCGTCTTCACGGTGCTGTCGGGCGCTGCCACCACGCCTATCGTCTTCAAGTACTCGCCATTCACAGGCAACATCGTCTGGAAAACCTCAGCTCCTGGCTACGAGGACTGCCGGGGTACGGGTATGGCCAATCTGACGGAGAGTAAGTACTGCTGGATCACCGGTCAGGGTGCTATTTATGAGTTGAATATGATCGACGGTACGGTCAAGACGTTGGAGACCCAGGTCTCCACGTACGACCTTCCGTTGCCGACCGTCTTTGACCAGTTTTACAATGGCGCGGACAACAGTATCACTTACCTGTCGAACACCGCCGGACAGTTGGTAACGAAGATCTTCCTCGACAAGCTGACGCGCTCGACTGTGGAACTCGGTGACATCGTCGAGAACCTATTGGGACGTGTGGGTCTACTACAGACCGACATGGATGTAGGTGACGTCGACGCCTTGACGCTGCGTGGCTACACCATCAGCAAGCGTCAGAGCCTTCGCACCAGCTTCGGTGAGCTTACACAGGCGTTCAAGTACGACGTGGTCGAGAGCAACGGGCGCATCAAGTATCTCACGCGTGGTCAATCCTCAGCTGCGACGATCCCGAAGAAGTGGTTCGGGAACGTCTCTGATGACGGTAACTGGCTCAGTGCCATCGATGAGAACGACATCGCACGCATCCGTAAGATCTCCCTGACCTACAGGGACATCGACCGCGACTATAAAGACAACGTGCAGTCGATCTACCTGCCGAACACGTCGTCGCGCACGTTCGACAATGACAGCTCAATTGACGTCACGGTCCCGATTGTACTTGACCCTGACACCGCAAAATCTCTTGCCGAAATCCTGCTCTACGCGAAGCTCGTCTACGACACGACGTACGAGGCGACCCTGCCTGGGCGGTTCTCCTATCTCGATCCGGGCGACGTCATCACCGTGCAACCGGACGATGACACGGATAATGACTTCCAGCTTCGCATCCGGAAGACGTCGATTGGCGCTGACAAGTCTGTGAAGATCGAGGGGTCGAAAGAAGATCCCGACATCTATAATGACGTGGTCGCACTGTTTGGCGGCGCCGGACGGTACATTCGTTCCGTGTTCAAGCCGATCCCACCGCGTATCGATCCTATCGATTTGGATATGCCCTATCGCTCGGACGAAGAAGCCGAAGAGATCGGTACAGCCTATCGAATCTACTTCACCTATCTGAACAACAGGCCTGCGACCGTCGTGAACCGTGAAGTCGGTGTGACGATCAACGGGACGGAAAGTTATACCCTCGATGAGTCGTTGAATTTCCCGACTTGGGGTTACGTGACAACACCGCCTGTCTTCCGGAGTTCCTTGTTCTCGACGGACAACGTCAGTGCAATGCAAGTCAAGATGATGAGCACGACAGGGGCCACCCTGGCGAGTGCGACCCATGCTGACCTGTTGGCCTCAGACCAATGCAACCTCTGTTGGGTCGGTGGTGAACTCATGCAGTTCACGACGGTCACGGACGATGGAGACGGTTACTACACGTTCACCGGTCTCCACCGCGCCAAGTTCAATACGAGCGCCAAGTTCGGGACCCAGGTTAAAGGAACGCGTTTCGTTCTTCTGGCTGGTGCCGACGCCGTTCTGGATACGGGCTCGATCCTGACCCTGGACGTGCCTTCTGACCGCGAGCCGTCCATGGTGGCACAGATCCTCGTCCGGAGCAGTAATCCCCTCCAGCCGAAGCCTGTGCGCAACGTGAGGGCACTCAATCAGACAGCCTGGAGCGTCGCGTCGTTCAGGGGCGATTACAGCCCGGACGACCTCGTCCTGTCGTGGCAGAGGCGGACGCGCTTCAACGGTGAGATGCCAGATGACGGTGACGAGACAGCGCCGATCAACGAGATTGACGAGTCGTATGTCATTCATCTTTACCTGGATGACACCACGTTTGACACTCAGAACGCCTCGACGTATCTTCGGCGAGTTGAGGTGACAACGAACAGCTTCACGTACACGGACGCTATGCAGGTTGCAGATGGTTTTGATCGGAACACCACCGATCTCTTTGCCGTCGTCTACCAGCAGGGTTCGGTGACTGGATACCGTCTCGGCACTGCCGTCAAGATCCTCATACCCCAGTTGTAAGGGCGACTAAATCATGGGCGTTACAGATCACCTCGATATCACGGAACTGGAGCAAAACCAGAACAACCGTTATATCACCATTAACAACGCGCTTGCGAAACTGGCATCCGCCAGTAACGCGCGGCTGCAGAAGACAGTCAGCGGTACGACGGCTATCGTCCTCACGTCTGCCGAGGCGACGACGTACGTTTACTATGACATTGACGGTGCCACTGGCAACTTTGATGTCACTTTCCCCGGCACCATCGGTGCGAACCCTGCTGACCGCCTATTCATCCTACACAACACGACAGCCTACGTGGCTACCGTTAAGTCGAACGCTGCCGGGACAACCGTTACGGTGCCAGCTGGATCGTCCATGATGATCCATCAGTACAGCAACGACATGGTTAAGCTCCTTGAATTTGATGGTTTGACATACTCTCCGTATGACATCGGCCTATTCCTTCCAGGAAAGCCCGACGCGGGTGTTGAATGTTTCAAATTCGTCGCTGTGCGGAGTATTGACTTCGCTGATAATTTTGCAGGTGCCCAGGGTCACTGCGGCACAAACCCAACAGGGGTGGCTGCATTTGACGTTCTCCTGAACGGATCGACCATCGGCTCAGTCTCAATCAGTACTTTAGGGGTGTTCACCTTCAACACGACCGGAGGAGCTGTAGCCATGTCCGCAGGTGATCGACTATCCATGACATCACCGTCACCACAAGACGCGACACTCTCCAGCATCAGCATGACTTTCCTAGGCACACGGGATCGATAATCCATGGCACTACAGTATATGGACGGCTTTGATCTGTATGCCGATAAAGCGGATGCTTGTAGAGGTGGGTGGCGCGCTGATGCGGCGAGTCAGACCTTCTCAACAATAGACGGACGCTTCGGCGGTGGCTGCCTCAAAAACGCAAATGCGACGCTAGGTTGGGCCCATCCTTGGGTTATTCCACAAGGGTCTGTCGGTTACGCTTGTTTCGCCTATTACGTCGAAAACTTAGCGGCAGTGACAGGTGACGTCTCCATTTGTCAAGCTCGGTCACGGTTGGGAAACATCCTCGGATCACTCCGGCACGACAGCACAGGTGTTTGCCAATACTACAATAACGCAGGTGTCCAAGTCGGAGCCGATAGCGGTGTTGTCATTAGTGATGCGTCGTGGCATTGGATCGAATTCAAAATCACACCTGGAACGAATGCCATTTCAGGTACGATTGAAGCTCGTGTCAATGGCGCGGTCGTCATCACCGAGCAGACCGGGATAGACACGTTCCAGAGCGCCTCTGCGGCGGGTATCGACCATATCTTCCTAATCGGCGCGGAGGAAGGCGCTAGGTTTGATGATATTCACTTGATGGATGCAACAGGTGCCCAGATGAACGGGTATCTCGGAGATACCCGCATCACAACGCTAGTACCTAACAGTGACGGAACCACGGTAAACTGGACTGCATCAGCCGGGGCTGACTATCAGTGCGTCGACGACACGCCAAACGCGGCGAACGATGACACGGACTACATTGCATCGTCGACCGCTGCCCAGAAAACCCAACTACAAATGTCTAATTTTGCAGATAACCCAACGAGCGTTAATTGCGTTCAAATCCGCGCGCGATCAAAGAAGACCAATGCAGGAGACCGGACCCACCGGTTTAACATAATCTCGAACGCTATCGTCGGGAATGGTACAACACTGGGTTTTTCGCATGACTATGCTTGGCGTCGGAACGGGATTTTTAATCTCAATCCGGACGGCTCCGTAGCTTGGACTAAGGCCGCCGTCGACGCTGTGCAAGTTGAAGTGGAGTTGATCTCGTAATGGGTCGTAAGAACACAATCGAGTCGGTATTGGAACGTGTGCTTCAGGACGTGGGGGGCGGCTGTTGGTTGTGGCAAGGTTATACAAACGATGATGGTTACGGTGTTGTCGGCTTCGAAGGTAGAAACCATCGAACCCACAAATTGATCTACCAGACACTGAGAGATGTTGTCCCCAATGGATATGATCTCCACCACAAGTGTCTAAACAAACACTGTTGTAACCCCGATCACCTTGAACAATTACCTAAGGCGGAACACAGTAAACTTTCTCCCGGCGTAAAGATAATCACAGCCCGTAAGAAATCAGCAACACATTGCCCGAACGGGCATGCGTGGACACCGTCAAACACCGGAAAAGGCGCGCGCGGATCACGACGTTGTCGCGCCTGTCACGTTATTGAAGTCACCCGCGCCCGTCAGAGGCGTAAGGACAAAGAAAGGATCGCCCAGTGGTCGCACGTGTAACCCAGCAACTGCTTCTCACCGCCTACAAGACTTCTCCCGAAGCTCGTGTGACAGCTGTTGCCCTCGAAGTCTCTCGTCCAAATTCCTCTGCGGCTGCGAACTCGTCTGCCGT
>LNFM01002424.1_pt1 | contig 39103 bp, 31 predicted proteins | sample 596031 | NCBI WGS metagenome assembly LNFM01 (sample SAMN04254537, study PRJNA301005) | activated carbon metagenome | isolation source: dual media filters at the Ann Arbor, Michigan drinking water treatment plant | place: USA: Ann Arbor | reverse complement strand
AGCACGTCGATGACGGTGGGCAGCATCTTCTTCGTCAGCGTGAAGGTGCTGTCGTGCTTGGGGTCGCAGCCGATCTGCAGCACGCGCTTGCCCAGGTGCGAGAAGGCCGCCGAGAGGTTGCTGCTGGTGGTGCTCTTGCCGATGCCGCCCTTGCCGTAGATGGCAAACACCTTGGCGGTGCCGATCTTCAGGTTCGGGTCCAGTTGCACCTGCACGCTGCCTTCGCCGTCGAGGCCGCGCGAGGTGGGGGCGGGGCCGCGGCGGATGCCGGCCACAGGGATGGAAGCAACTTCACTCATACAACGACTCCTTCGACAACGCCTTCGAGGCGGTCTTCCAACTCTTCACCGGCCCGGCGCAGGGCTTCGATCGTCTGGGCGTCGGCCGTCCAGTACTTCCGATCGAAGGCTTCGATCAACCGGTTGGCCACACGGGCCGACGCGGTGGGGTTCAACTTGGCAAGACGCTCGCGCATCTCGGGGTCGAGCATGAAGGTCTCGGTCAGCTGCTGGTAGACCCAGGGCTGAACCTGACCGGTGGTGGCGCTCCAGCCCATCGTGTTGGTCACGTGGACCTCGATCTGGCGCACACCTTCGTAGCCGTGTTCCAGCATGCCTTCGAACCACTTCGGGTTGAGCATGCGGGTGCGTGTTTCCAGCGCCACCTGTTCCTGCAGCGAGCGCACCGCGCCGTCGCCCATGGTCTGGTCGCCGATGTAGACCGGCGGCGTGGCGCCACCCCTGGCCCGCTTCACCGCCTGGGTGATGCCGCCCAGCGTGTCGAAGTAGTTGTCGACGGTGGTCACACCCAGCTCGACGCTGTCCAGGTTCTGGTAGGTGAGCTGCACGTCGGCCAGCACGCTTTGCAGCAGTGCGGTCTGCTGCACCGCGCGGCCGGTGCGGCCGTAGGCGAAGCCCTTGCGGCGCGAATAGGTCTCGGCCAGCTCTTCCTCGGCGGCCCAGCGGCCGTTCTCGACGAGGTTGTTGACGTTGGAGCCGTAGGCGCCTTCGGCGTTGCCGTAGACGCGCAGCGCAGCAATCTCCAGCGTGCAGCCGTGTTCGCGCTGGTAGTCCAGCGCATGCTTGCGAATCCAGTTCTGTTCCACCGGCTCGTCGGCGCTGGCGCACAGCCAGGCGGCCTCGGCCAGCAGCTTGATCTGCAGCGGCATCAGGTCGCGGAAGATGCCCGAGAGCGTGATCACGACGTCGATGCGCGGACGTCCCAGCTCTGCCAGCGGCACCAGCGTGGCGCCAGCGATGCGGCCATAGCTGTCGAAGCGGGGCAGGGCGCCCATCAGCGCCAGCGCCTGGGCGATGGGCGCGCCTTCGTTCTTCAGGTTGTCGCTGCCCCACAGCACCATCGCGATCGATTCAGGCAGAGGGTTGCCGTCGGCGCGATAGCGGTCGATCAGGCGCTGCGCCTGCTGCGCGCCGTCTTTCACCGCGAAGGCGCTGGGAATGCGGAAGGGGTCGAAGCCGTGCAGGTTGCGGCCGGTGGGCAGCACTGCCGGCGTGCGCAGGATGTCGCCGCCCGGGGCCGGGCGCGTGAAGCGGCCGTCGAGCGCGTGCAGGATGGCATCGACTTCGGTGTCCTGGGCCAGCAACACGCCGTAGCCAGCCAGTTCGCTGAGCAGTTCCCGGGTGCTGCTGTCGTCGGACAGCTTGCCGGTGCGGATGGCGTGGTCGACACCGTGGCCGTCGACCAGGGCCTGCACCACGGCACGGTCCAGCGTGCGGCCGTGGCCAGCGTCGGCCATGGCCAGCAGCATGTCTACCCGCTCGGCGGCGCAGGGTGCGCGGCCGGTGACGTGCAGGCCGTGCGGAATGAGCGTGTATTCCAGCTCCAGCATCTGCTCGGACAGCTTCAGCACGGCCTGGTCGGCCTGGCCGCCGGAATGGCTGCCGGTGCCGATGTTCCAGGCGGGTTCGGCCTCGCACAGGTTCAGCGCGGCGGCCTGGGTCTGCAGCAGCGTGGCGACGTCGGCACGTTCGGCGGCCGTGGGTGCCATGCCGCGCCAGCGTTCGATGCTGCTCTTGAGCTCGATCAAGCCGCGGTACAGGCCGGCCTGGGCCACTGGCGGCGTCAGGTAGCTGATCAGCGTGGCACCCGAGCGGCGCTTGGCGATGGCGCCTTCGCTGGGGTTGTTGCTGGCGTACAGATACACGTTCGGCAGGTCGCCGATCAGGCGGTCTGGCCAGCAGTTGCCGGACATGCCGCTTTGCTTGCCGGGCATGAACTCCAGCGCGCCGTGGGTGCCGAAGTGCAGCACCGCGTGGGCCGCGAAGTCCTCGCGCAGGTAGCGGTAGAAGGCCGAGAAGGCGTGCGTGGGTGTCAGGCCCTTTTCGAACAGCAGGCGCATCGGGTCGCCTTCGTAGCCGAAGGCCGGTTGCACCGCCACCAGCACGTTGCCGAACTGCCGGCCCAGCACGAAAATACCCTGGCCGTTGCTGAGTTGCTTGCCCGGCGCCGGGCCCCACTGGGCTTCGATCTCCTGCAACCAGCGCTCGCGCCTGACGTGTTCGTCGGCCGGAATCAGCACGTGCACGTTGGCGTCGGCGCCGTACTGGGCGGCGTTGCCGTGCAGCACCGCTTCACGCAGGGCGTCGATGCTGGCGGGCATCTCCACCGTATAGCCCTGGGCCTTCATGCCAGCCAGGGTGTGGAACATCGATTCGAACACCGACAGGTAGGCGGCGCTGCCGACATTGCCGGCGTTCGGCGGGAAGTTGAAGATGACCACGGCCACCTTGCGGGCGGCGCGCTGGCTGCGGCGCAGCGCTACCAGCTTGGCCACGCGGGAGGCCAGCATGTGGGCGCGCTCGGGGCAGCTCTGCATGTCCTGGGCGTTGTCGGTGGCCTGGAAGGTGCAGTTGTGGCTGCAGCCCTGGCAGGTGACACCCGGTGCGCCGGCGCGGCCACCGAAGACGATGGGGCCGGTGGCGCCGTCGAGTTCGGGGATGGCCACCATGATGGTGCTTTCCACCGGCAGCAGGCCGCGGTCGCTGCCGCCCCAGACGTCGAGCGTCTGGAACTCCACCGGGTGGGCGGCGACATACGGCACGTCCAGGCTGGCCAGCACGTCTTCGGCTGCCTTGGCGTCGTTGTAGGCCGGGCCGCCGACCAGGCTGAAGCCGGTCAGCGAGACCACGGCGTCGACCGTGACCTGGCCGTCCTTCATGAAGAAGCGTTCGATGGCCGGGCGCGAATCCAGGCCCGAAGCGAACGCTGGCACGACGCGCAGTCCGCGGGCTTCGAGCGCGGCAATGACGCCGTCATAGTGGCCGGCATTGCCGGCCAGCAGATAGCTGCGCAGCAGTAGGATGCCGACCGTGCCCTGCGCGGCGGCGGCGGGCATCGGCAGACGGCTGGCCTCGTCGCTCAGGCGGTCGGCCAGGCCCGTGCCCATGCGCGGGTGGTAGATGCCGATTTCCGGGTATTCGGTGGGCGCCGGCACCTTGGCCAGGCCGCGCAGCACACGGCGTTCGCCGTCGCTGCCGCGGTCCACCAGGTGGCGCACCATGTTGAGCATGTTCTCCTGCGAACCGCCCAGCCAGTACTGCATGGTCATGAAGTAGGCGCGGACGTCCTGGGCCGTGCCCGGGATGAAGCGCAGCATCTGCGGGATGCGGCGCAGCATCTTCATCTGCGCGGCGCCGCCTGTGGCCGGCTTGGCGTTGCCGTCCTTGTCCTTGGACGAAGGCTTGAGCTTCTTCAGCAGGGCCATGGCACCGCTGGCGGGCTTGCCCATGTCGAAGTTGCCGATGCGCGTGAGCTTCACCACTTCGGCCGCGCTCATGATGCAGACCAGTGCGTCGCAGTGTTCGCGGCGCGCCTGCAGCGCGGGCATCAAGGGCAGGAAGTGGTCCTCCAGGAAGAGCATCGTCACCAGGATGACGTCGGCCTGCTCGATGTCGGCCACGCAGCGTGCCAGCGCGGCTTCGTTGCCTGCGAACTCGCTGGCAGCGTGCAGGCTCAGGCGCAGGCCGGGCAGTTCGTGGGCGAGCAGCGCGCGCGAATGCTCCATGGCCGTGCTGGCGTGGGTGTCCATCGTCACCAGCACCACGCGGATGGGCGTGTGCGCTGCCACCGGCACTGCGCCGGCCGGCACGCTAGCGCCCAAAGTGCGCCTTGGCGTCATAGAGCGTCTCCACGGTGATGTGTGCCAGGCCGCGTTCGGCCGCAAAGCGTTCGGTGTTGCGGCGTGCCTTGCCGCGGACGAAAAACGGGATCTTCTGAAGTTCCTTGGTGGCCTCGGCGGCCCAGGCGGCTGCGCCCACGGCCACGGCGGCCGGGGCTGCTTCAGCAGCAGGCGAAGCGGAGGCTGTGGCGGGGATTGCGACCGCGATCTCGGCCTTGGCAGCCTGCGGGCCGCCGCTGCGACCCAGGTGCGAGGCGGCGGCGCCGTCGTGGAACTCGAAATCGCCGCGGAACATGGTCAGCAGGTGTTCTTCCAGGCCCATCATCAGCGGGTGCACCCAGGTGTCGAAAAGCACGTTGGCACCTTCGAAGCCCATCTGCGGTGAATAGCGCGCGGGGAAATCCTGCACATGCACGGGGGCCGAGATCACCGCGCAGGGCACGCCCAGTCGCTTGGCGATATGTCGCTCCATCTGCGTGCCCAGCACCAGTTCCACCTGCAATTCGGCCACCTTGGCTTCGACTTCCAGGTAGTCGTCGGTGATCAGGGCTTCGACACCGTAGAGCTTGGCGGCTTCGCGCACGTCGCGCGCAAACTCGCGGCTGTAGGTGCCCAGGCCGACGACGGTGAAGCCAAACTCCTGGTGCGCCACGCGCGCCGCGGCGATGGCGTGGGTGGCGTCGCCGAACACGAACACGCGCTTGCCGGTGAGGTAGGTGGAATCGACCGAGCGCGAATACCAGGTTGAATTCGACAGCGCATCGGGCAAAGGCGCTTCGGCGTCCAGACCGGCCAGCCCGCGTACTTCGCGGATGAACTCGGTGGTGGCGCCCACGCCGATGGGCACGACACGCGTGAAGGGCTGCGCGAACATGCGCTGCAGCCAGCTCGCGGCCTGCGAGGCCACCTCGGGGTAGAGCACGACGTTGAAGTCGGCCTCGCCCAGGTGCCGCAGCTCGTCGACCGTGGCACCCAGCGGTGCGACCACACGCACCTCGATGCCCAGTTGTTCGAGCAGGCCGACGATTTCGCGCACGTCGTCCCGGTGGCGGAAGCCCAGGGCGGTGGGGCCCAGGATGTTGCAACTGGGGGCGGTGCCGTCAGGGCGTGCGGGGCGCTGCGTGCCCGGTGCCGGCGCGTTGGGGCCGGCCAGCGCGCGCACCAGCTGGTAGAAGGTTTCCGAGGCGCCGTAGTTTTCCTTGCGCTGATACGAAGGCAGCTCCAGCGGCACCACCGGCACCGGCAGCTGCAGCGCGCGCGCCAGGCCGCCCGGGTCGTCCTGGATCAGCTCGGCGGTGCACGACGAGCCCACCAGCATCGCGGCGGGCTTGAAGCGTTCGTAGGCTTCAGCGGCAGCGGTCTGGAACAATTGCGCGGTGTCGCTGCCCAGGTCACGGGCCTGGAAGGTGGTGTAGGTGACGGGCGGACGCTTCTTCAGCCGCTCGATCATCGTGAACAGCAGGTCGGCGTAAGTGTCGCCCTGGGGCGCGTGCAGCACGTAGTGCACGTCCTGCATGGCGGTGGCGATGCGCATCGCGCCGACGTGCGGCGGGCCTTCGTAGGTCCAGAGTGTCAACTGCATTCTCGGGTCCTCAGGCTGCGAGCTTGGTGCGGCGCGTCAGCGGGCGGGTGAAAAGTTCGGCCAGGTCAGCGGCCTGGTCGTAGCCCTGGATTGGCGTGAACACCAGTTCGATGGCCCACTTAGTCGTGAAGCCTTCGTTTTCCAGCGGGTTGGCCAGGCCCAGTCCGCAGACCACCAAGTCGGGCTGTGCGGCGCGGCAGCGGTCGAGCTGGCGTTCGACGTCCTGGCCTTCGGACAGCACGGTATCGGCCGGCAACAGCGCCATCTCGGCGGCCAGGTGCTGGCGGTGCAGATAGGGGCTGCCGACTTCGGCCAGGCCCATGCCGAGTTCACGCGAGAGGAAGCGCGCCAGCGGCACTTCCAGCTGTGAATCGGGGAAGAAGAAGATGCGCTTGCCCTGCAGCGCGGCGCGGTGGCGGGCCAGTGCGCCCTGCGCCCGCTCGCGCTTGGGAGCAATGACCTGCTCGAAGCGCGCCGGCGACACGCCGAACGCGGTGGCCGCAGCCTGCAGCCAGCCCGTGGTGCCTTCCACGCCCAGCGGGAACGGGGCCGACAGACGCTGTGCGCCGCGGGCTTCCAGCACGCGTGCGGTGTCGGCCAGGAAGGGCTGGGCCAGCAGGAACTGCGTGTTCGGGCCGATGGCCGGCAACTCGGCCGCGTGGCGCGGCGGGAAGAAGTGCACCGGGCCGATGTCCAGCGCGTCGAACAGGCGCTTGAACTGGTCTTCGACCACGTCGGCCAGCGCGCCCACCACCATCAGCGCCGGGGCCTGGCTTTCGGCCATCTCGGGCACCAGGCTGGCCAGGCAGGCGTCTTCGCCCTGGGTGAAGGTGGTCTCGATGCCGCTGCCCGAGTAGTTCAGGATGCGCACGCTGTTCGCGTAGTTCTTGCTCAGGCGTTGCGCCGCGCGCGACAGGTCGAGCTTGATGACTTCCGAAGGGCAGGAACCCACCAGGAACAGCAGCTTGATGTCGGGCCGGCGCTCCAGCAGCCGGGTGACGACGCGGTCGAGTTCGGCGTTCGCGTCGGCCAGGCCGGCCAGGTCGCGTTCGTCGATGATGGCGGTGGCGAATCGTGGCTCGGCGAAGATCATCACGCCAGCCGCCGACTGCAGCAGGTGGGCGCAGGTGCGAGAACCGACGACGAGGAAAAACGCGTCCTGGATCTTGCGGTGCAGCCAGATGATGCCGGTCAGGCCGCAGAAGACCTCGCGCTGACCACGTTCCTTCAGCACGGGGGCGTCGGCGCAGCCCAGGGCCGGGGAAGCCGCCAGCGGCTTGATGTCGATGACGGCGTTCATACAGCAACTCCAGCGGTGCCCGCGCCACTGCGCGCGGCCTGCAGACGGGCCATGCGCAGCTTCCAGATGAACTGCCCGGCATTGACGAGATAGGTGGCGTAGGCGGCCAGGGCCAGCAGCATTTGCTGCCGCGGCGTGAGCCAGCCGGTGAACACCGCCACCAGGTAGGCGGTGTGCAGGGCCAGCACCAGCATGCTGAACACGTCTTCCCAGTAGAAGGCGGGGGCAAAGAGCCAGACGCCGAAGACGTCCTTCTCCCAGATGCAGCCGGTGACCATGATGGTGTAGAGCGTGAGCGTCTTCACCACCACCGAGATCGTGGCTGCCTGGTGGCCTTCGCCGGTGGCCAGGAATCGCAGCACCAGGGCCAGGCTGACCAGAAAGACCAGGAATTGAATCGGGGCCAACAGGCCCTGCACCAAAGTCCACTTGGAAGCGTCGCGGCGGACGCGCTCTTCTGGCGTGTACAGGCCTTGGGCAGGAAGCTGGGGTCTGGGCATGCTGCGAATCTAGGCGGCCCTGACAGGGATGTCAACCCGGGTTGACGTCAGCCCCGGTTGACACTAACCTGCGCTCACTGTGGGTTTACGATGCTTGACGCTCAATGGGCATACACATGAAAGTCGGGTTGCACCAGTGAAGGCCGTGACGCAATACCGCGGCAACGCGCGTCAACGCGCTGTCATTACACTGGCGAGCCTGACTTTCAGCAGTAACCGCAGTAAGGCGCGCGTGCTACCCCCGGGTCCCGTCCCGAGTGGCAGCGCTCCGGAGGACGCAAGATGGATCGACTAAACCAGGCGTCTCTCATCGACGAACGCGCGAGTGGTCATTGCGACCCCAGCGCCATCGAAGCCCAGGCCATCGTCAGCGCGGCCCAGAGTGCGCCGTCTCCCCAGGAGAGGCTTGCGCGCATCGTGAGGACCATCGAACAGGACATCATCCCGCGCCTGGTGCGGGCCCACCGCGAGCCCGTGGCAGTGCCCGCCGCCGTGCCGGAACTGCGCATCACCGACCAGGACCTGCAGCAGTTCCTGCCGCTGATCCTGGCCCCCGACGACGCCGGCTGGCAGGGCATGCTTGAACGCCTGCTGACGCGGGGCATCGGCGTCGACGAGATTTATCTGGGCCTGTTGACCCCGGCGGCGCGCGAACTGGGCCGCATGTGGGAGAGCGACCTGTGTGCCTTCACCGACGTCACCGTGGCCTTGGGGCGCATGCAGCGGATCATGCGCACGCTGAGTCCGGCTTTCGGCCGTGAAGTGGATCACCCGGCCGACGGCCGCCGGGTGTTGCTGCTGCCGGCACCGGGCGAGCAGCACACGTTCGGCCTGTCGATCGTGGCAGAGTTCTTCCGTCGCGCCGGCTGGGAGGTGGTGGGTGATACCGAAGTCCGGGCCGCCGACCCCGCTGCGCTTGTACGACGCGAGTGGTTCGACGTGATCGGCATTTCGGCTGGGATCGAATCGCGTCTGGATTGGTTAAAGTCAGGCATTGCTGCGGTGCGCAATCCGTCCCGCAACAGGGCAATTGGCGTGATGGTGGGAGGCCCGGTTTTCGTGGCCCACCCGGAACGCGCCTTGGAAGTGGGTGCTGATGGCACGGCTGTCGATGGCCGCCAGGCACCAGTGATGGCAGAACAGTTGCTGGAGCAGCGCTTGCGGCGCTTGTGAGGTGGTACGCGTCAGGGTTCTTTTGCCTACTTGGGTTGTAGATACATCGATGCAGTCCCCTTCAATGCAGTCTTGAGCGAAAGGCGGGTCTCCGATGAGACCTTTTGCAGCATCGCAGGCCACGTTGGGCAGTCTCGACGGTGCGGCCATGGAATCGCTGCTGGGTGTGACCAACGACATCTCGCTGGTCATCGACGAACAAGGCATCGTGCGCGACTTGTCCAGCAGCCTGGACGAACTGCCCGATGAAGAGCTGACGGCCTGGGTCGGGCAGCCACTCGTCGACCTGGTGACAGTGGAAAGCCGTCGCAAGGCCCTGGGTCTGCTCGAACCCCCCGGTGCGACGCCACCGGCCCAGCCTGCGCCACGTTGGCGCCAGGTGAACGCCATCCTGGCCAGTGGGCGTGAACTGCCGCTCTTGCTGGCCGCGGTCCAGCTGGGGCAGGGCCGCATCCTGATGTGCGGGCGCGACCTGCGTGCCACGGCAGCCTTGCAGCAGCGCCTGGTCGATGCACAGCAGGCGATGGAGCGGGACTATTGGAAGTTTCGGCACGCCGAGACCCGTTACCGTCATCTGTTCCAGGTGGCGGCCGAAGCCGTGCTGGTGGTCGATGCGACCACCCAGCGCATCCTCGAGGCCAACCCGGCCGCGGCCCGGCTCGTGGGTGACGGCGGCCCGCAAGGCCTGGTGGGCGAAGCCTTCCCGCTGGGTGTCGACACCCGCAGCCAGGAAGCGCTGAACAACGTGCTGGCGGGCGTGCGCGCCACCGGGCGCGCCGAGCAGGTGCGTGCCGAACTGCTGGACGCACGCGGCGAGGTGGTGGTGGCGGTGTCCACCTACCGCCAGGACAACGTCTCGCACTTCCTGGTGCGGCTGTCGCAGGCCGCACCCGACACCCTGGCCCAGCCTGCGCCCAGCACCAGTTCCATGCTCCTGAAGCTGGTGCAGAGCGTGCCCGACTGCCTGGTCGTCACCGACCTGGAAGGCCGCGTCATCTCTGCGAACACCGCCTTCATCGAACTCGCCCAGCTGACCACCGAAGAGCAGGTTCGCGGCGAAACCCTGGACCGCTGGCTGGGGCGCACCGGCGTCGACCTGAGCGTTCTCATCAGCAACCTTCGGCAGCGTGGGGCTGTGCGTCTGTTTGCCACCACACTGCGCGGCGAGTACGGTGCCATGACCGATGTCGAAATATCGGCCACGATGGTGCCGCACGGCGACCGCCCGTTCCTGGGCTTCACCATCCGCGACGTCGGCCGGCGCCTGAGTGGCGAGTCACGCAACAAGAAAGAGCTGCCGCGTTCGGTGGGTCAGCTCACCGAACTGGTGGGCCGAGTGCCGCTGAAGGACATCGTCGGTGAAACCACCGACCTGATCGAGCAGCTGTGCATCGAAGCCGCGCTCGAGCTGACACGCGACAACCGGGCTTCCGCCGCCGAGATGCTGGGCCTGTCGCGGCAGAGCCTGTACGTGAAGCTGCGCCGCTATGGCGTGGGCGACCTGCCCACCGACAACGACAAGTAGCCGGCGCGACGGCTGCCTGCCGGGCGGACTGCGCCTACACCGCGTGCAGCGGCGCGGCCAGCATCCGCGCCAGAAGCCGGTTCGGGTGCGATTCGCCTTCGAAGTGGAACCAGGTCAGGCCGTGGTCGGCGTAGCCGCGACGGGCATAGAAGGCCAGCGCGCGGGCGTTGTGGACCCAGGGTGTCAGCCACAGCACCGCAGCCCCGGCGTCTCGTGCCAGCAATTCCGCCTGTCGCAGCAAGGCGGTGCCCACCTGTCGCCCGGTGAAGGGTTCCTGCACGTACAGGCGCAGCAGTTCGGCCGGCCTGCCTGCCGGCGCGAGTTCGTGGGCCTGGTCCAGCCTCACCTGGGCGAAGCCGACCAGGTGCGCGTCGACCTCGGCCACCCACAGCCGGGTGTTCTCGGCGGCCAGCGCCGATTCGAAAGCGGCCGTGGAATAGGCTGACAAGACTTCCCTGGCCATCGTCGGCCTGACGCCGCCGGTGGCGTAGGTGTCCATGAAGACCTGCGTGGCCAGCACGGCCAGGCACGGCGCGTCCTCGTGCTGCGCCTGGCGCAGGATCAGGGGTGGGCCGTCTTCCAAGCGTCCGCCACCGGCATCACGGAATCGAGTGCGCGCGCCGACATCAGCACGCCGGGCACGCCCGCGCCGGGGTGGGTGCTGGCGCCCACCATGAACAGGCCTTCGATGTCTTCGCTGCGGTTGTGCGGGCGGAACCAGGCGCTCTGCGTCAGCAGCGGCTCCAGGCCGAAGGCCGCGCCCTTGAACGACAGCAGGCGGTCGTGGAAGTCCTGCGGCGTGGTCACGAAGGACGTGGTGAGGTGCCGGCCCAAGCCCGGCATCACCGTGGCTTCCAGCCGGGCCTGCAGGGCCTGGCGGTAGGGTTCGGCGTGGGTTGCCCAGTCGGTGCCGCTGTCCAGGTGCGGCACCGGCGCCAGGGCGTAGAAGGTGTCGTGGCCGGCCGGTGCCAGCGCCGGGTCGGTGGCGGTGGGGCGGTGCAGGTACAGGCTGAAATCGTCGGCGAGCTTGTGGCGCTTGAAGATGTCGTTCAGCAGTTCCTTGTAGCGCGGGCCCAGCAGCATCATGTGGTGCGGGATGTCGTCGTAGGTCTTGTTGGTGCCGAAGTACCAGACGAACAGGCTCATGCTGTAGCGGCCCTTGTCCACCTTGCGGTCGGTCCAGTGGCGGCGGTGCTCGGGGGCAATGAGCTTGCGGTAGGTCCAGGCCGTGTCGGCATTGCTGACCACCAGGTCGGCGGCCATGAAGCGCCCGTCGGCCAGGGTGACGCCGCGGGCGCGGCCATTGTCGACCTCGATGCGCCTGACCTCGCTGTTCAGCATCAGCTGCCCGCCCAGGCCCTGCAACAGGCTCACCAGGCCGTTCACCAGCGCGCCGGTGCCGCCCATCGCCCAATGCACCCCCCACTGCCGTTCCAGCGCGTTGATCAGGCTGTAGATACAGGTCACCGAAAACGGGTTGCCGCCGATCAACAGGCTCTGCAGGCTCATCGCCATGCGCAGCTTCGGGTGCTTCAGGTGCGCAGCCACCATCTGGTGCAGGCTGCGCCAGCCGCGCATCTTCAGGATGGCAGGCGATGCCTTGAGCAGGTCGCCCACGGTGTCGAAGGCCTTGTCGCCCAGGGCCTTGAAGCCCAGCTGGTAGCAATGGTCGGCTTCGGCCATGAAGCGTTCATACCCGGCGGCGTCCGACGGGCTGATGCGGCGCACCTCGGCGCGCTGCTTTTCCTTGTCGCCGCTGTAGTCGAAGTGGTCGCCGTCGTCGTAGCGGATGCGATAGAACGGGTCCAGCGCTTTCAGGGTGACGTCGTCGCTGAACTTGCGGCCCGCCAGTGCCCACAGTTCTTCGAAGAGGAAGGGCACGGTGACGATGGTGGGGCCGGCGTCGAAGGTGTGGCCGTCGCGGTGGTGCACGTAGGCCCGGCCGCCAGGAGCATCGAGTTTTTCCAGCACGGTGACGCGGTAGCCCTTGGCCGCCAGGCGAACGGCGGCCGCCAGGCCACCAAAGCCGCTGCCGATGACCAGGGCCACCGGTTTGGCGCCTGAACCCGGCCCGGCCGGGTGGTCGGCGCCAGGGCCGGACAGGCGGTCGGGGGTGGTTTTCATCAACATCGCAACAGACTCTCGAGACACGATGGGTCGGGCCGGGATGGGCCGCCCATGCCCGGAGCATCGCCGATCACACCTCAGAGTGTCAATTCCGATTGACGCATTGATGTGTCAACGGCAATATGCGCACATGGCCCGACCTGCTGTATCCGCCGCCAACCCTGCCGCCGTGCCCCCTGCCGGCCGCACAGTGCCCGAGTGGCGCGCCGTCGCTGAGCTGTTCAAGCCCATCACCTGGTTCCCGCCGATGTGGGCCTTCGCCTGCGGCGTGGTGGCCTCGGGCGTGTCGCTGGAAGGCCGCTGGTGGCTGGCGCTGCTGGGCGTCATCCTGGCCGGGCCGCTGGTCTGCGCCACCAGCCAGGCCGTCAACGACTGGTTCGACCGCGAGGTCGACGCCATCAACGAACCGCAGCGCCCCATCCCCTCGGGCCGCATCCCCGGTCGCTGGGGCCTGTGGATCGCCATCGGCTGGACCGTGGTGTCGCTGCTGGTGGCCACCGCACTGGGCCCCTGGGGCTTCGGCGCCGCGGTGCTGGGCCTGCTGCTGGCCTGGGCCTACAGCGCGCCGCCGGTGCGGCTGAAGCTCAACGGCTGGTACGGCAACGCAGCTTGCGGCCTGTCGTATGAAAGCCTGGCCTGGGTGACCGGGGCCGCGGTCATGGCCGGCGGCCAGATGCCGCCGCTGCCGTCGCTGTTGCTGGCCCTGCTGTATGGCGTGGGCGCGCACGGCATCATGACCCTGAACGACTTCAAGGCGATTGCCGGCGACCAGCAGATGGGCGTGCGTTCGCTGCCGGTGCAACTGGGTCCGCAACGCGCCGCGCTGGTGGCCTGCTGGGTGATGGCGCTGCCGCAGGTGGTGGTCGTCGCGCTGCTGGTCCACTGGAATGCGCCCTGGCATGCGCTGGCCATCGTCGCGCTGCTGCTGGGGCAGGCCGTGCTGATGCGCTGGTTCATGCAGAAGCCGGTGGAACGCGCGCTGTACTACAGCGGCTTCGGCGTGCCCATCTTCGTGGCCGGCATGATGGTCAGCGCCTTTGCGCTGCGCGGCCTGGCGGGGGCCGCCTGATGGCGGCTCGTACGGGTGCCGACCTGGGCTGGCTGGGCGTGCTGCGCCTGGGCCTGGTGCAGATGGCCATCGGTGCGATGGTGGTGTTGACCACGTCGACCCTGAACCGCGTGATGGTCGTCGAGCTGGCCCTGCCGGCGCTGCTGCCCGGCCTGCTGGTCGGCCTGCATTACCTGGTGCAGGTGACGCGCCCGCGCATGGGTTTCGGCAGCGACGTCGGCGGCCGGCGCACGCCCTGGATCATCGGCGGCCTGGCGGTGTTGGCCCTGGGCGCCGTGGGCGCAGCGGCGGCAACGGCCTGGATGGGCACGTCGCCCGTGGCGGGCATCGTGCTGGCGGTGATCTGCTTCCTGCTGATCGGTGGTGGCGTCAGTGCCGCAGGCACCAACCTGCTGGTGCTGCTGGCCAAACGCGTGCCTGAAAACCGCCGGGCCCCGGCCGCTTCGATCGTCTGGATGATGATGATCTTCGGCCTGGCCTTCACCGCCGTGATGGCCGGAAAGATGCTGGATCCGTTCAGCCCGGCCAGGCTGGTGGCGGTGATGGCCGGCGTGTGTGGCCTGGCCTTCGTGGTGGCGCTGCTGGCGCTGCACAGGGTCGAGGGCCACGAGGTCGGCACCGAGATCCAGGCCGAACCGGCACCACCGCCGTTTCGCCAGGCGCTGGCCCAGGTCTGGGCCGAGCCCGAGGCGCGCCGCTTCACCATCTTCATCTTCGTGTCGATGCTGGCCTTCAGCGCGCAGGACCTGATCCTCGAGCCCTTCGCCGGCACCGTGTTCGGCTGGACACCGGGGCAGACGACGCAACTCTCGGGCCTGCAGCACGGCGGGGTGCTCACCGGCATGATCCTCGTGGCCCTGGCTGGTGCCGGCGTGCTGGGCCGGCGCTTCGGTTCGCTGCGTGGCTGGGCCGTGGGCGGCTGCCTGGTGTCGGCGCTGGCGCTGCTGGGTCTGGTGGCGGCAGGCGTGGTCGGCAAGGCCTGGCCGCTGGCAGCCAACGTTTTCCTGCTGGGCGCGGCCAATGGCGCGTTCTCGATCGCGGCCATCGCTTCGATGATGCGCCTTGCCCACGAAGGCCGGCAGCGCCGCGCCGGCGTGCGCATGGGCCTGTGGGGCGCGGCGCAGGCCGTGGCCTTCGGCCTGGGCGGCGTGCTTGGCACCGGCGCCAGCGATCTGGCGCGCTGGCTCATCGGCTCGCCCGTGGCGGCCTATTGCACCGTGTTCGCAGGCGAGGCCCTGCTGTTCGTCCTGGCGGCCTGCCTGGCCGCACGCATCGGCGGGGCTGCCCCCGTCTCCCATTCCACGCGCCCCAGGGCGCAGCACCCCGAGCACACGCGGCAAGAACCCGCCGTGGCCCTGGGCCAACCAAGGTAGACCTCATGTCGATGCCCCAAGCTGTTGCCAGCAAGCTGGAAACCTATGACGTCGTCGTCGTCGGCGGCGGCCCCGCCGGAGCCACGGCAGCGCACGACCTGGCCCGCAAGGGCAAGCGTGTGCTGATGCTCGACCGTGCCGGCCGCATCAAGCCCTGTGGCGGCGCCATTCCGCCGCGGCTGATCAAGGACTTCGACATCCCCGACGAGCTGCTGGTGGCCAAGGCGCGTTCTGCGCGCATGGTGTCGCCGGCCGACGTGAAGGTGGACATCCCCATCGACAACGGCTTCGTCGGCCTGGTCGACCGCGAGGTCTTCGACGAATGGCTGCGCGAGCGTGCCGCCGCCGCCGGTGCCGAGCGCCGCATCGGCACCTACGAAAAGCTGACGCGCGACGCCGACGGTACCGCCATCATCCACTTCCAGCAGCGCAGCAAGGCCGAGCGCGGCCATGGCGAGCCCGCTCAGGTGCGCGCCCGCGCCGTCATCGGCGCCGACGGCGCCCGCTCGGGCGTGGCCCGCGACGCGGTGCCCGGGGCGAAGGACGTGGAATGCGTGTTCGCCTATCACGAGATCGTGCGCGCCCCGGCCAAGCCCGGACCGGACTATGACGCCACGCGCTGCGACGTCTATTACCGCAGCACCATCAGCCCCGACTTCTACGGCTGGGTGTTCCCGCACGGCGACACCATGAGCATCGGCACCGGCAGCGCCGACAAGGGCTTCAGCCTGCGCCACGCCACCAGCCGCCTGCGCGAGGCCGCCGGCCTGGCCGACACCGAGACCCTGCGCCGCGAAGGCGCGCCGCTGCCGATGAAGCCGCTGAAGAAGTGGGACAACGGCCGCGACGTGGTGCTGGCCGGCGACGCCGCTGGCGTGGTGGCGCCTTCGTCGGGCGAAGGCATCTACTACGCGATGTTCGGCGGCCGCGTGGCCGCCGACGCCGTGGTCGAACTGCTGGCCACCGGCAAGGGCCGAGCCCTGGCCGGCGCGCGCAAGCGCTTCATGAAGGACCACGGCATGGTGTTCCTGGTGCTGGGCATCATGCAGCGCTTCTGGTACACGAACGACAAGCGGCGCGAACGTTTCGTCAGCATCTGCAAGGACAAGGACGTGCAGCAGATGACCTTCGAGAGCTACATGAACAAGAAGCTCACGCGCAAGAAGCCCATGCAGCAGGTGCGCATCTTCTTCAAGGACATGGCCCACCTTCTGGGCATGGCGCGGGTCTAGGCGCGCCTGCGGCCCGCGTGCGCCGGCCATGCTGCTGCACCTGATCGACCTGGTCATCGCCATCACGCTGCTGGAAGCCGCGGTGCTGGTGATCTACCACCGGCGCACCGGCCGTGGCATTGCCCCGCACGATCTGGTTCCGGCGCTCGGCGCGGGTCTGGCCCTGATGCTGGCGCTGCGGGCCGCGCTGGGCGACGCCGCCTGGACCTGGGTGGCTGCCGCCGTGCTGGCGGCCGGTCTGGCGCATCTGGCCGACCTGCGCAGGCGCTGGAAGCGGGCAGGCCCGGGCTGACGCGACCGGGCGGCCGCCCCTTCATTCGCGGGAGGCACCCTACCGCGATCGTGCGACGTTTCACCCCACCCGTCGGCAAACAATGGTGCGACAGACCGTTCCTTTGGTGGCCTTGGCGCCGCGCGGCCCAGGGCCACAGGCCTGTGCCAGCCGTGCCAAGGTCCAGCGGCCTGCAACCTCACGCACCCGCCCACCATGAAACTGCACATCGCATTGCCTCGACGGGCAGCCTTCGCTGCTCTCGCCGCCTTCTCCACCCTCGGCACTGCGCTAGCGCAGCAGTCCTGGACGACGAGTGTTTCGCCGCCGTCGCAGGGCACCTTCAGCAGCCTGGCCCTGAGCGCCGCGGGCGCCGCCGTGGTCGAAGGCGAATTCACCCCCGAACTGCAGTTGACGCGCTCAGGATTCGCGAATCTCGCGTTCGCCTCCACCGGCGCCAACGTGCCCACTTTCCGCCTGACTTTCGACAGCGGCCGGGGTGTCACCGACATCACCCGCCTGCGTGTCTCGCTGAGCTCGGGCAGGGTGGTCAGCGGGGTGTTGTTCCTGGACGTGCCGCTGCGCCTTCCCGACGCCTCGCTGCTGACCCAGACCGTCAACATCGCGCCCCAGAACGGTGGCTTTTGGCCTGCCGGCGATTACCTGCTGCAGTTCCTCTCTGGGTCGAACCAGTCCAACGTGGCTTTCCGCATCGACGACGTGACGATGACCGCCGTGCCCGAACCGGCCAGCGTGGCGCTGCTGCTGGCGGGCATCGGCATGGTGGCCGTGGCCGCGCGGCGGCGGCGGCAGGGGGGCGAGACGGCCGCCGGCCAGGCTTGAGGCCCCAGCCCAAGGCGCGCCTCAGCGGGGCGCGGGCTGTCCCTCTTCCGTCTGCACGTCGTTGCGATAGACGCCTTGCCAGCGTTCGCCGCTGGCCCATTCCATCGTCGCCTTGCCGTGCTTGAGCCCGGCACGCCACGCGCCGGTGTAGCGTGAACCGTTGGCCCAGGTGTAGATGCCTTCGCCATCGGGCTGTCCCTGGTCGAACTGGCCGGTGTAATGGTCCCCGGAGGCGTACTTCATCACCCCCTGTCCCTGTGGCACGCCAGCGCGGACCTCGCCTTCGTAGACGTTGCCGTTGGCGAACGCCAGGCGGCCGCGACCCTGGGCGACACCGTCCTGCCAGGGCCCTTCGTAGAGCTGGCCGTTGCGCCAGCGATAACGGCCCTGGCCGTGCGCCAGCCCGTTGCTGAACGTGCCTTCGTAGACGTCGCCGGAAGGAAAGCGCATACGCCCCTTGTCGCCCATCGCATTGGCGCGGATCTCGCCTTCGAACTGCCCGCCGTCGGGGAATGAAATCCGGCCGACACCCTGAGCCTTGCCGTTCTCCCAGCGGCCTTCGATCTGTAGGCCGTTGGTCCAGGTGTAGGTGCCCTGGCCCTGCGGGATGCCAGCGATGACGCCACCGGTGTAAGTGGCGCCATTCGCGTAGACATAGCGCCCCTGTCCGTTCGGTTCGCCGGCGCGGAAATCGCCCTCGAACTGATTGCCATTGGCAAAGCGCATCATGCCCTTGCCCTGCGGGAGGTCCTGCACCCATTCGCCGCGGTAGCTGGCACCGGTGCTCCACGCGCCTTCGCCCTGGCCGTGGCGGCGGTTGTCGACGACCTGGCCCTGGTAGCGGTCGCCGTTGGGCCAGGCCAGACGCCCGCTGCCGTTCACGGTCTGGCGATGGCGGTCGAACTCGAAGTCGCCTTCGATGGCCAGGCCGTTGGCCGTGACCATGGTGAAGGCCGCTGCGGCGGCGCCAGCCGGCGTGGCGACAGGCGTTCCGCCGAAAGGCGCCGAGGCGTTCGCCAGCGTCTTCGTGCGGCCGGACACGGGAGCGCCAGGCTCTGCTGCAGGCGGGCCCGCCGCGGCTGAGACGGCGGCTGCCGATGCGGCCGCAGCCGCCGCGGATACCGCGGCGCGAGCAGGCCGGGCCACGGTGGGCAGCGGCTCCTCGGGCGGGTAGCTGCGCACCCAGAGCGTGCCACGTTCACGCGCCAGGCTCTGGGCATTGCTGCGGGCCAGGTCCAGCGCCTGCCCCTTGCAGCTCTCGAAGGTGTCGCGCCAGAGGGTTTCGGCCACTTGCTGCTGCTGTTGGCGCTCTGCAGCTTCCAGCGCACCGGCCGCGTTGCGGTGGCGCTGCGTGTAAGCGCGCGCCCGGTCGAACAGCGGCGCGCAGAACTCGGCGTTGTGCGCGTCCAGCGCGACCTGGTCGCGGGCCAGCAGCGCCCGGCGCTGAGGCTCGCCTTCGCATTCTTCGGACGCGAGTTCCCAGGCCCCTTCGGCCTTGCCGAAGAGTCCGCTGGCGTCGGACCAGCGGCGTTCGGAGAGCGCCTGGCGCGCCAGCTCCTGCAAGGCCGCGGCGTTCTTGCTGCTGCTGGCACAGGCCGCGCCGCTGCCCAGCTGCTCACCCAGGCGCTGGCGCTGGCGCTGGTTCTCGCGCAGGTTGCGTTCGGCCCGTTGGCGCGGACGGTCCTGGCAGGCGCCGACCGCGGCCTGCCATTCCTGGATGGCCTCGTCCAGGTGCCGGGTCAGCTGCGCGGCGTCGGCCCGCTGCGACTGCGCTCCGGCCGCGCGCAGGTCGGCGGCCATCGCCGACGCGGTGGCTTGGCTGCAGCTGGGTGCGGCGTCGGCGGCGGCCGGCGCTGTGCCGGCTGCCGCCTGTGCTGCAGCCGATGCAGCCGCCTGCGCGGGCGCGGGCGCTGGCACCAACTTGTCGGTTGCCGCATCCGGCGGCGGGCTCGCCGGTGCCTGGGCCACCGCCGGCCATGCCGCAGCCAGGGTCCAGAGGGCAAGGGCGCCGCCCAGCAGCCGCAGGGCCCTGTTCATGGCTTCTCCTTCGAGCTCACGGGCATGTCCATCAATGCGGCGACCAGGCCGTAGGCGTAGGGGCCGTCGGCGACTGTCGGACTGTCGTGATAGCTGAAGCCTGCGTCGCCGGAGGCCAGCGGCATCGCGCCCAGCTCCGCGCCCAACGAGTCGGGCCGCAGCCCCTTGAGCAGGGCCAGCATCGCCACCTCCAGGCCATCGGCGGCGAACTGCTGCTCCAGCGCGGCCATGCGTTCGCTGTCGAAGACGAAGGCGTTGGACGCGCGGCTGGTCTCGGCCAGCCTCTGGTGCAGCGCCACGCCGGCCAGCGGGTTGGCGTTGAGCAAGCCCATGCGCCGGCGAGCCCAGGCGTCGGCCTGGTCGAACACCGTGGCGGCGACGCGCGACACCCCGCCCAGCCGGCCACGGTTGATCACCGCCTGCTGCATCGCCGTGGCCATGCGCATGCGCAGCAGCTTCTCGCTGGCGTCGTTGGCGGCGTCCCTCAGCAGGTCGATGGCGTAGGCCCGGGCCTGGTCGATGAGCTGCTGCTTGAGCAGTTCGGTGGCCACCTGCGCGGCCACGGTCTGCGCGGTCTTCACCGCCGCCTCGGCCGCCAGTGCAGCGCCCTTCAGCCCGGACGCCAGCGTGGCCAGGTTGTACAGCGTGGTGCCGATGCTCACGGTGTAGTGGAAGGCCTTCATGCGCAGGCCCCCTTCCTCGGAAAGGCCCTGGGTCCACAGCACCACCCACAGCGCCTCGTCCTCGGTCAGCGGACCGCGCACCAGTTCCAGCGGGTGCAGGGTCAGCAGCCAGTGGTAGTCCTGCAGTTGCGGCGTGTTGGGTGGCGCCAGCCGCACATAGCCGCGGCAGACCTCGAAGGGCTGGACCTTGACCGTACGCCCCAGCGCGGTGGTGACCATGAAGGGCTCGCCAAGGTCGCGCATCTGTGCCAGCGTTTGCAGCAGCAGCGCAGCGTCGTGTTCGCGGCGCAGCTTGCCGACCGCGACGATGCGTTCGCCGGCTTGCAGCGGTGACGCCGCGACGGCTGCGACCACGGTCAGCCGTTCGTCGACGTCCAGCGCTCGCACCCAGGCCACGCGCTCGTCGGCCGACCAGTCCGCGGCCGAAGCCACCGAGAAAGGCAGTTCCCATTGCTTGTCGCATTCGGTGTCGCGCAGCTCGGCGCTGCGCACGATGGCCGGGCGCAGCATGCGTTCCCCGGCACCGTAGTCGCGGATCTGAGCAAGCAGCTTCTCGTCGACGGCGCGGCCATCGTCGCGGGTGAAGCCGGGCGTGGCGCAACCCGTCAAGACCAGTGTTGCCAGGAGCAGCAGGCCTGCTGCAAGCCATCGCCCGACCGCGCTGCCGTCCCTCGCTGCTGCCGGTGCGCTCCAAGCCTGCATATGCTGCCCGCTCCCTGTTGCCGACCCCGCTGCGCGGGCCTTGTTTGATGGCAGGAAAGTATAGGGGGACGTTACAAGTTGTCTCTGCAACCGCTGCTCGGACCGGCGCAAAGGGCCGCGCAAAACAGTCCCACAGGATAGGCACCTGCCTCGACCTGGGGGGTTGTGCTACCGGGATCGTGCGATGCCCCGCGATGCACCGGCCGATAAGGTTCGAGCCATGGACTCCATTGGCGTTGGGATCCATCAGGAGTCGATGCGCAACGAGCCGCATTCGATCCTTGCCGAGCCGGCCGTCCTCTTTGTCCGTCCTCTCCTCTTCAATCAAGGTGCAAACATGAAAACCAAACTTGCTCTCGCGGCAATCGCGTCCTGCCTGACATTCGGCGCTTCGGCGCAGAGCTTCGTCGACTCCTTCGACAACATGACCCGCTTGCCGCAGTGGTCGTTGAGCCCCACGTCATCGGTGATCGATGCCATCGGTTCGGATGACTAACTGTACGTGGCTGCCGCAGGTGTGGGCGGCTCCGCGACCTTCAGTTTCACCACGATCGCCCCGATGACCTCGGTGCGGCTGAGCATGCTGTATGCCGGCCAGGGGGATCCGGTGTTCAACCCCGGCAGCGGCGCCGGCACGATCCAGTTCTCGACCGGCAACTTCAGCCAGAGCCTCGTGTTGCCGGCCACCGGTTTCACCACCGACAACCCTGGGCCCCTGGGCAGGTCGTTCTCGACCGAGTTCTTCCGTGCCATCCCGCAGGGCGCCCTCGTCAGCCTGCGATTCCAGGGCTCGCTTCCCGGCATGAACATCGACAACGTCAGCATCACCGCCGTTCCCGAGCCCGGTACCTACGCGCTGATGCTGGCCGGTCTGGGCCTGGTGGGCTTCCTGGCGCGACGTCGCCGCACGGCAAGTTCCGACGCGCTGCTGCCCGCGGCCTGATACAGCCCGTCGGCAGCGATGTCGCTGTCCGCCAAACTCAGCTTGCACCCCCGGCTTGCAGCCCAGGGGTCTGGGCATCGGCCTGAACGTCAGTCGATCTGGCCTGCAGAACGGGCCAGATTGACGGCCTGCAGGCGAGTCTTCGCCCCCAGCTTGGAGTGGCAGTTGCGCAGATGGGTGCTTACCGTGTGCAAGGACAGGCCGAGCAGGCGCGCAACCTCCGGGCCCGACTGTCCGCTCGCCACCAGGCCCAGAATTTCAGCTTCGCGTTCGGTCAGCGGATCGGCCGACGGTTGGTGCGAAGGCTGGGTCTTCAGGGGATGCTGCATCCGCGGCGGGGCGCCAGGTTCGAACATGCGCAGCAGGTGGCGCGCCACCTGGGGAGAAATGGGCGCGGCACCATGCGTCACTTCCAGGATGGCGCCGATCAGCGCCTCGTCGCTGGCGTCCTTCAGCAGGTAGCCCTGGGCGCCCGCCGACAGTGCGGTCAGCACGCGCCAGTCGTCGTCGAACATCGAGATCACCAGGGCCTTGGCCTGCGGCAGCAGCCGGCGCTGGGCGCGGATGATGTTGGTGCCGTCACCGTCGGGCAGGCCCAGGTCGACCAGCAGCACGTCGAGCGCGGGCCGGCCTTCCAGGTGGTGCAGCGCTTCACGGGCCAACCCGGTGCTGCCCGTCAGCCACAGCAGCGGACTGGACATGACCGCGCGTTCGAAATCGCCGCGCAGCACCTCGTCGTCTTCGACGATGTAGACACGGATGCGGTTCTGCGTTGTGATGTCCATGTGCGGTGCCGTTCGCTGTTTGTCGTTCGCTGTTTGCCGTCCGCCCTGGGCGGTTGGCCGTTGTCCATCACCCGGTCATCGCTACCGGCAAAACCAGGCTGACGATGGTGCCGCCACGCGCACCGGGTTGCACCTGGAGCAGCGCACCCAGCCGAGCGGCCCGGCGCTGCATGCCCGGAAGGCCCTGGCCACGGCGGCCCAGCCCCTTCAGGGCCGCAACTGCAGACACGCCCGTGCCGTCGTCGGCAATCTGCAGTTCGCTGCCACCGGGCACCGGCCGCAGGCTGATGCGGATGCACTGCGCCTGCGCATGCTGCACGGCGTTGCTCAGCGCTTCCTGCAGGATGCGCAGCACCTGCAGCGCCTGGTCGGGCGACAACAGCCGGCGCGTCGGCAATGCGTCGATGGTCCACTGCAGGCGGGGCCCCAGCGCATTCAGGCGCGACTGGTTGCGTTCCTTCCACTGCTCGACCAGTGACTGCAAGTCCTGCGCGGCGGTTTCCTGCGCATCGATGATCAGCCGCATGTCGGTCAGCGCCTCCTGGAGGGTGCGCGCCAACTCCTCGCGCGGCACGTCGTCGCGCCGCGCCAGGCGCAGCGCCGTCACCAACTGCGAGCCCACGCCGTCGTGCATGTCCAGCATCATGCGCTGGCGCTCTTCCAGCACCGCCATCTGGCGTTGCAGCGGGGCGTCTTGCTGCTGCTGCGCCAGGTGGCGCGCACCCAGCCAAAGCAGCACCAGCAGGAAGGGCAGGCCGCTGCCTGGTGTCAGCATGAAGGGGTCGGGCGGGATCAGGTCCAGCACCACCAGCATCAGCTGCACCGACCCCGCAAACCACAGCAGTTCGCTGCCCGCCAGCAGCAGCGCCGGCTGCGTCCGTTCGCGCCATGCCCAGTGCATCAGCCAGACGGTGCTCAGGCAGCGCAGCACCGTGGTGGGCAACATCAAGGCGCCGAGCATCGCGGACGAAGGTTCGGTCAGCAAGACCGCTGCGGCGCCAGCCAGCGAGGCCGAGGACACGATCGTCAGCGCGCGCGGGTACCACGGCCAGCCCTGGCCGCTCATCCGCCACAGCAGGGTCAGCAGGGCCCAGTGGAACGCAATCCACATCGCTGCGACCCCCGCTTCCATGTAGACCCGGGGCAAGGGCAGGTCGGGCATCAGGTAGTGCCACTGCGACGCGGCCCACAGCAGCATCGTCGCCACGGCCGAAGGCAGCAGTGGGTTCGGCTGATGCCACCACAGGCGCACACCCAGCACCAGGGCCCCCAGCAGCAGCACGAGCATGATCTGCGGCACCACGCCCTGAGGGATCTCGCGCAGCAGGTATTCCCCCCGCAGTGCCTGGGGTGTACCGATGCTGATGCCGGAGATCCAGGCCGGAACGGCGGCGCTGCCGGCCAGACGCACCATCAGTTCGTTCTGGCCCGGCTTGAGCAGACCCGTTGGCAGTACCAGCCAGTGTGGCCGGTGCAGCATCTGCGTTCCCGCCGGGCCGCCGGGCACTTCGAACCGCACACCGGGGTTCAAGAGCGAGCCGTTCAATCGGAATTCGGCCGTGGTGACCACGCGCTGGGCCAGCAGCACCAGGGGCCGTTCGGGCACGCGGTCGAGGTCGAACTGGATGCGATACCAGCCGATGCTGCCGCCGGTCTGCGGCAGGTCCAGGAAAGTCTGGGGCAGCTCCACCGGCACCCAGCCCCGGGCGGGTGGCTGCGCGTCGTTCCCCAGCACGAAGTCGGCCTGGGTCAGGCGCAGCAGCAGGGGCTCGCTGCCCTGTGCAGTGGCGGGCGCCGGGCCCACCAGCATCAGGGCAATCCAGAGCAGCGCCGCTGCGGTCCAGCGACAGACGGGGCAGGCTGCGCTCATGGGGCGGGTCAGTGAACCCGAGACGCCGGTGCAATCGTCCGGCCCCCGTCCACTGCGATGTCTAGGCGCACTGCGCACTCAAGAGCCTGGTCGACAGTTCACTCTGAGAGCGGGTCATCGGTTTCCCTGTCGTCGTTGGATGCGTCAGCACGAGAATCTAAGTCGGACCCCGATTGCAAGTCGATGCGACCATGGTCCACACTCCCCCCGTTCGCGGGGTGGCCGTTTGGGCAGAATCACGCAATCGATTGAAAGACGACTGCACTTGGCTCGCCGCGTTCTCCTGATAGACGATCACCCGGTCTTCCGTGACGCGCTGGCGGGGGTCATTCAGCGAATCGATCCGTCTTTGCTGGTGACACACGCTGGCAGTGCCGAGGAAGGCTTGCAAAAGGTGAGGCAGGACGGTGAACCCGATTTGCTGGTGATGGACCTTCGCTTGCCAGGCATGGATGGCCTCACGGCCATCGGGCTCTTGCGCGCGAACTGTCCCGGGCTCGCCGTGGTGGTTGTGTCCGCGGACGAAAACCCGGAGCGCCCGTCACAGGCGCTGCGTGCTGGCGCGTCGGCCTGGATCTCGAAGTCGGCTCCTGCAGCGCAGATGGCGGCTGTGCTCGGCCTGGCCCTTGCCGGCGAACTGCCGGATCGGGATGGGGCCAGGGCCACGGCGGCCGGCCCGCAGGCGCTTGGCATGCAGGACGATGCAACGGGCTTCCTCGACACCGAAGCCACCGACGTGGCCGATACCGCCGGCCTCACCCTGCGCCAGCTGGAGGTGCTGGCCTTGATGTCGCATGGCTACAGCAACAAGCACATCGCGCGTGAACTCGAACTGACGGAGAAAACCGTCAAGGCGCACCTGACGCGCGTTTTTCGCTTCCTGGGCGTGGTCAATCGCACCCAGGCCTTGCTCGCGGCGCAGAGACAGACTCTGCTGCCTCAGAAAAGCGACTGAAACGATCAGGCGTCCATGAGCAGGGGAGTCGGTTTTCCGCCGGCCGGGGGCTCAGCGCGGAGACCGCCGCAGCCGTGTCACCCGGGTGAGGGCCAGCAGACCGGCCGCCATCAGCGCCCAGCTGCCGGGTTCTGGCACGGCGGTGACCGCGAAGCTGACATTGGCCGAGGTCTGACCGAGGAGGAAGGACTCGCCGTCCAGCTGACCGACGTTCCATTGGATCGTCTGTGAAGTTCCAACGGCGGGCGCGGCTGCGCCATTGAACAGAGTGCCCAAGTAGTCGGACCGCGCAAAGTTGATGCAAGCGGTTACCAGCGTGCATTCCGCGATGGATTGCTGGCCACCGAAGAAGGTAGCTACGCCTACCCCGGGGCCTGTATTGATGGGGATGGATTGCGGGCCCAGGTCATTCAACGTGAACGAGTACGGTGCGGCCTGAATGACTCCGCTGAACCTCAGGTTGACCGCGCTGAACCCGCGCGTTGTTGTGTCGAAATTGAAGCTGCCAGCGACAGCTGTGGAGCCGCTGGAGGTGAATGTGAGCAATGCAGCGTGTGCGGCTATCGGGGAAGCGGCCGCCAGACCAATGAGTGCTCTCGCGACAAGAGTGGCGTGGTTTTTCAAGATCAGAACTCCTGGATTGAATCGCTGAGGTCCAAGTGGCCAAGGCCCTTGGCTATTGCGCGGCCGAGGCGGTGAGCCCGAGGCACAGCGTCGACGGAGAGTCTCGCAATGCGGCGGTGGACTGTCGACGCGACCAAAGTCCACACCCCCCCCGTTCGCGTGATGGCTGTCTGGAATGCCAGGCTCGGCATGCCCCGTGACTCGGGCGAAGACTGCCAGCGCCAGCCCACCACCTGGCTTCAGGCCAGGTTCCGTTCGCCCATCAGCCGCTGCATCGCCGCGCGCAGCACCGCAGGCGGCAGTGGCTTGTGCAGGACCTCGGTGAGCGGGTCGTGGTCCACGTCGCGCAGCCCGGCCGTCGTGTCACCGGTGATGATCAGGGCCGGGATGTCGAGGTTGAATTCATCGCGGATCAACGCCACCACCTCGAGCCCTGTTTCATGGCCGCGCAGGCGGTAGTCGCAGATCAGCAGGGCCGGTGGCCGTTGCGTGCTGGCCAAGGCCGCACGCAGGGCCGGGCCGCTTTCCGCGATGACGACTTCGCACTGCCAGCGTTCGAGCAGCGCCCGCATGGCTTCGAGAATCTCGGGTTCGTCTTCGACCACGGCAACGAGTTCACCGCTGAAACCCGCATCGCTCACGGGCGCATCCCCGGCAGCGCCTGCCAAGGGCTGCTGGTCGGGCAGACCGAGCGGCAGCGCGACCGAGAAGACGCTGCCCCTGCCCACTCTGGACAGCAGTTGCAGGCGATGCCCCAACAGCCGGACCAGCCTGTCGACGATGGCCAGGCCGAGGCCGAGGCCCTTGCGCCTGTCGCGTTCGGGGTTGCCGGCCTGATAGAACTCCTGAAACACGGCCTCGCGCTGGTCTTCAGGGATGCCGGGGCCGGTGTCCCACACCTGCAGCAACAGCTCTCCGTCGCGGTGCCGGCAACCGACGAGAACGCCGCCGCGGTCGGTGTAGCGCACGGCGTTCTGCACCAGGTTGCGCAGGATGCGATCGACCGATTCCCGGTCACTCATGACCACGGCGGCCGTGTGGCGGACGCGCAGAGCCAGGCCCTTGGCCTGCGCCAGGGGCAGGTACTCGTCACGCACGGCATGCAGCAATTCGGCGATCGGGAAGGCCGCCACGTGACGGCGCACGAGCCCGGCGTCCAGCCTGGAAATGTCGAGCAGCGCATCGAACAACTTGTCCAGCGCGCTGGTGGCGCGCTCGATGCGGTCGACCGTGCTGCGCTGGGCGGGACCCAGTTCGTCGCTCCTGAGTTGGTCGACATACAGGTTCAGCGCATGCATGGGTTGCCGCAGGTCATGGCTGGCTGCCGCCAGGAAGCGTGACTTGGCGGCATCGGCATTCTCCGCGGCCCGGGTCTGCTCGCGAAGGCGTTCGATCAGGTCCAGGTTCTCGAACCGCAGGTCGATCGACTCCCGCAGTGAACGATTCAGGTTGTGCGCAAACCGCATCGTCACGGGGATGTAGAAGAAGGTCATCAGCGCCAGCACGCCGTGCAGGGTGCCGCCCTGCAGCAGCAGCATCACCCCGACAGGCGCGACCGCCGGCGTCAGGTAGGCATGAAAGGCCGGCATATAGGCGGCTGACGCATACACCGACGCCGAGCCCATGCCGATCAGCACGAACAGAAGCAGCAATTGGAAGTCCAGCGTGGCCTCTGGGAAGAGCAGCACCGAGCCGATGCCCCACAGCAGGCCCGAAGCCCCCGCACCCAGCGTGGCACGGCGGCCCCAGCGCTGCGCATCCTGCGTGCCTGAAGCGGCCTTCGAATGCCGCCAATAGGCGCGCCAGTCAAGATGGCGCACCAGGGCCTGCGCATACATCAAGAGCACCCAGGCGACTGCGTGTTTCAGGTTGATTCCGTTGTGCATGATGATCACCAGCAGGGTGCTCATCACGACACTGCCGCCGTAGGCCGTCGGCATGTTGCGGTACTGGATGCGCACCTGCTCACCCAGAGCCTGCGCGCGTCGGTTGTCGGGCGCGGCGGGCGGCGAGGCTTGAGTTGGCGGCGTCGTCATCGATCCACTTCGGGCGCGGGGCAGAAGGAACCGGCCCAGGCCGCCTGTCCCGGGTTCGTGCTGAGGCCTACACCAGCCCTTGCTTGCTGGCCAGCACCGCAGCTTCAGCCCGGCTGCTGACGTTCAGCTTCTTGTAGATCGACTTGATGTGGTCGTTCACGGTGAACCACTTGATGCCCATCAGGCTGGCGATTTCCTTGATGGTGAAGCCCTTGCTCAGGTAGGTGAGCACTTCGCTTTCGCGCGGGGTCAGGCGTTCGTGGTCGGGCGCTGGCTTTTCGATGGGCACGGGCCGGCTCGTGGTGAAGCCGCTGAGGTTCGCAAAGCCCGAGTCGGGTGCCCGGCTGTCGCTGGGGCTGCCATGGCGGAAATGCGTGAGCAGCCGGCGCGCGATGGCCGGAGAAAGAGGCGGCTGGCCGCGCACGATGCGCTGCAGCTCTTCGACCAGCACCTCGAAGCGGTCTTCCTTCAGCAGGTAGCCGTCGGCGCCGCACTGCAGGGCAGGGAACAGGTGGTCGTCGTCGGAATACAGGGTGGTGACGATCTTGGTCGCGGGGTACTGCGCCAGCTCGACCAGCAGTTCCAGGCCGTTGCCGTCGGGCAGTTCCAGGTCGACCAGGATCAGCTTGAAGGGGTCGACACCATGCAGCCCCTGGGCGCCGCCGGTCAGCGAGATGTGCCGGCGCGCTGTTTCCAGGTCACCGGCCTCGGTGATGTGGTGGGCGTCGCTGAAGCTCTCGCGCACCACACGGCACAGGAAGCTGCGCGCCACCGGGTTGTCTTCGACGATCAACACCTTGACAGACATGCGCCCCCCCAATCAAACAGTTTGCGGATGCTAGCGCGTTGCCGACCGGCCACCTGCCCCAGGATGGGGGTTCGGCATCCGTCAAGCTGACGATTCGATCGCTCGCGCTGGCGCTCAGTCGTTGACCAGCAGCAACTTGCCGCGCACCTGGCGGGAACCCATGCGCGCATAGGCTGCAGGCAGTTCGGCCATGGGCAGGGCCTGGTCGATGACGGGCTTGATCTTGCCCTGCGCGTACCACTGCGCCAGCTGCATCAGCGCTGCGGCGCTGGCTTTCGGCTCACGCTTGACGAAGTCGCCCCAGAACACGCCCACCACGCTGGCACCCTTGAGCAGCGCCAGGTTCCAGGGCAGCGCCGGGATGCCGCCGCCGGCAAAGCCCACTACCAGGTAGCGGCCGCGCCAGGCGATGCTGCGGAACACGGGTTCGGCCAGGTCGCCACCCACCGGGTCGTAGACCACGTCGGGGCCCTGGCCACCGGTCAGAGCTTTCAGCGTCTCGCGCACGTTCTGGGTGCTGTAGTTCAGCGTTTCGTCGGCACCGAGTTCGCGGCACAGCCTGCACTTCTCGTCGCTGGACGCCGCGGCGATGACACGCGCGCCAGCGGCCTTGGCGATCTGCAACGCTGCGGTGCCGACGCCGCCCGCGGCGCCCAGCACCAGCACTGTTTCGCCAGCCTTCAGCTGCGCGCGGTCGATCAGCGCGTGGTGCGAGGTGCCGTAAGTGAATGCAAAAGCTGCACCGTCACGCGTGGAAAAGCCCGGCGGCAAGGGCAGCACCCGGGTGGCGTCGACACAGGCGTGGGTGGCGAAGCCGCCGGTGCCGGCGATGGCGGCCACGGCGTCGCCCGCTTTCAGGTGGGTGACGCCCGCCCCCACCGCATCGACCCGGCCGGCGAACTCGGCGCCGGGCACGAAGGGCAGGGGTGGCTTGAACTGGTACTTGCCTTCGACGATGAGCAGGTCAGGGAAGTTCAGGCTGGCCGCCTCGATGGCGATGCGCACTTCGCCGGCGCCCGGTTCGGGTGTGGGCAGGGTCTGAAGGCGCATGGCGCCGATGCCGTCCAGGGTTTCGCAGAGCCAGGCTTGCATGATCGTCTCGCTGAATTGGGGCCGGGGAAGCATCGGATGATAGGTTCGCCGCGGGCCTGGCCCAGGTCGCCGCGGCGACGTTGCCCTGACATCGCCGCGCCGCCATCGTGGCCTGAAACAGGGCCTTGATTTGGCGTGACATCGGCCGATCGCGCGTGGGCAGGGCGGTCGAGACTGTGGCCCATCATGCCCGCCCTGCGCTCTTTCCTGTCGATCTGTCTGGCCGCCGTCGCCCTGCATGGCCTCCCGGCCCATGCCCAGACGCGCTGCATCGACGAGGCCCGCGTCGAAGGTGCCGGTGCCGCACCCGACGAACCGGCGGTGCACGAAACCGTTGACCCGCGTGCCACCTTGCAAGGCCTGGTGCGCGACGCACTCGACCGCAGTCATGCCGTCGGCGCCAGCCGGCTGCTGGCCGAGGCTGCGGCCAGCGACATCGAAGAAACCCGCGCAGGGCTCAAGCCCGTGGCTTCCCTCTCGGCCGGGGTCGGTCCGGGCGGAGTGCTGCAGCAGGGCGTGAACGACGCTGCGGCGTTGCAGCTGCGCGCCAATGTCAACGTCAGCCAGCTGCTTTACGACGGCGGCCGCGTCGACCGCCTGGCCGACTGGCGCACCCAGCTGGCCGAGTCGGCGCGCTGGGGCACGCTGACGGTGCGCGAACAGCTGGCCATGAACACGGTGGCGCTGGCGCTGGAGCGCAGCCGATACCGCCAGCATGTCGTCATCTACGGCCAGTACGTGCGCAAGATGGACTGTCTGGTCGAAGCACTGGAAACCATCGTCCGCGCCGACCGTGGCCGCGCCAGCGAACTGGTGCAGGCGCAGAAGACGCTGCAGCAGGCGCAGCTGCTGCAATCGGGCGCGCAGTCCCAGGCGCGGCAGGTCGACGTGCGCCTGCGCCGGCTGGTGGGCGACGGGCTGCCTGGCGTCCAGGGCCTGTCGACCGTGCTGCTGCAGGTGGACCCGCTGTCGGAACTGGTGGCCGACGTCGAACGTTCGACCGAGATCGGCCAACTCACCGCGCAGATGGCCGCGGCCAGTGCCTACGCGCGGGCCGTGGCCGCGGGTGGCCGGCCGCAGGTCAGCTGGGCCTTCACCGGCGGTGGCGCCGCTGCCGTGGGCAGCAACCCCGACACCCCGGGCAATGGCCGCAGCGGCAATTTTTCGCTCGGCCTGGCCGTGAACATCCCGCTGTACAGCCCGGGCCTGGCGCCGGCGTCCGACGCCGCCCGCCGCCGCGCCGAGGCCGCGCGGCTGCAGCGCGAGGAAGCACTGGAAGCTCGCCGCTTCCGTGTCGCCGAGGTGCACGAACAGACCCTGGCCAGCTTCGACCGCGCGCGCCGCGTCGGCGCCGTGCTGCGCGAGAGCGAGCAGCTGCGCAACTTCACGCTGCAGCAGTGGCAGCAGCTGGGCAGGCGCAGCCTGTTCGACGTGATGGGCACCGAAGCCGAGCACTACCAGCTGCGCGTGGCCTACATCAACGCCCTTCACGACGGCCAGCAGATGAACGCGATGCTGCTGTCGCTGGGGCGTGGCGTGCAGCAGTGGCTGCGCTGAAAACCGCTGCAGCCGACCGAGACCCCCTACTTCGACACCTTCCACCGCCGTCCCCATGTCCGCCATCGACACTGCCTTCCACCAGCTGGCGCTGACCCGCCCGCTGTCCGCCCGCATCGACCCGTTGGCCCGCGTCCACGACAGCGTGGTGTTGCCCGAGGACATCGTCGTGCAGTCCGGAGCGCATCTGCCGGCAGGCCTGGTGCTGGAGCAGGGTTGCCGCATCGGCCCGAACGTCGCCTTCGTCGAAGGTGCCCCGATCGTGGTGCGACGCGACGTCCAGATCGGCGCGAACGCGACGCTGCTGCCGGGCATCACCCTGTCGGCGAAGTCGGTCGTGCGACCGGGCTCGGTGGTCGGGCGCTCGGTGCCGCCGGGGGCCATCGTCGAAGGCAATCCGGCCGCGATCGTGGGCTACGTGGACACCCTGGCAGGCCCGGTCAGCCAGCTGCACGCACTGGCGGCGACGCAGGGGCCGCGGGTCGAGGCGCTGGCCGTTCGCGGTGTCAGCCTGCACCACTTTCCGGTCATTCCCGACCTGCGCGGCAATCTCACCGTGGGCGAGTTCGAGCGTCAGATTCCCTTCCCACCGCTGCGTTACTTCGTCGTCTACGGCGTGCCCAGCCGCGAGGTCCGTGGCGAGCACGCCCACCATGCCTGCCACCAGTTCCTGATCTGCCTGCGCGGCAGCTGCTCGGTGGTGGCCGACGACGGCCGGCAGCGTGTCGAGGTGCAACTCGATGCGCCGCAGCGGGGCCTGTATCTGCCGCCGATGACCTGGGGCATCCAGTACCGCTATTCGGCCGACGCGATGCTGATGGTGTTCGCATCGCACCACTACGACGCCGCAGACTACATCCGAGAATACGACCAGTTCATCGCGCTGATCGGCCAGCAGGCAGAGGCTTCGGCGTGAACGCTGCTGAACGAACCCAGGGTTCCTTCGTTCACCCGCTGTCCGACGTGCAGTCCAGCGCCATCGGGCCTGGAACGCGGATCTGGCAGTTCTGCGTGGTGCTGCCTGGCGCGCGCATCGGCAGCGACTGCAATCTCAACGCCCAGGTGCTGGTCGAAAACGACGTCGTCGTCGGCGACCGCGTCACCGTCAAGTCGGGCGTGCAGCTGTGGGACGGCCTGCGGGTCGAGGACGATGTCTTCATCGGACCGAACGTGACCTTCAGCAACGACAAGTTCCCGCGCAGCAAGTCTCCGCCGCCGACTTTCGCGCCCACGCTGTTGCGGCGCGGGGCATCGCTGGGGGCCAACGCGACCGTGCTGTGCGGTGTCGAGATCGGTGCGGGCGCCATGGTCGGTGCCGGCAGCGTCGTCACGCGCGACGTGCCGGCCGGTGAACTCTGGTTCGGCAACCCGGCGCGCCCGCACGGCCCGGCGCCGCGCCTGGACGCCCTGGACCAGCGCCCTGAGCGGAGTTCGCTGTGATTCCCTTCCTCGACCTCCAGGCCATCAACGCCGCCCAGCGGGGTGAACTGCTGGCCGCCTTCGAACGGGTGCTGGACTCCGGCTGGTATGTGCTGGGCCAGGAGGTGCAGGCCTTCGAGCGCGAGTACGCGGCCTGGTGCGGTGCCGCCCATGCGGTGGGCGTGGCCAACGGGCTGGAGGCCCTGAGCCTGGTGCTGCGCGCCTGGGACATCGGTGCCGGCGACGAGGTCATCGTGCCGTCGAACACCTACATCGCCACCTGGCTGGCCGCCACGCACGTGGGCGCCACGCCCGTGCCGGTGGAGCCCGAAGAACGCAGCTTCAACATCGACCCGGCCCGCATCGAAGCGGCCATCACGCCGCGCACGCGCGCCTTGCTGCCGGTGCACCTGTACGGCCGGCCGGCCGAGATGGCACCGATCCTCGAAATCGCACGTCGACACGGCCTGAAGGTGCTGGAAGACGGTGCGCAGGCCCACGGTGCCACCTACCGCGGCCAGCGCCTGGGCGCGCTGGGCGATGCCACTGCCTGGAGCTTCTACCCGGGCAAGAACCTCGGGGCGCTGGGCGACGGCGGTGCGATCACCACCGACGACGCCGCGCTGGCGGAACGCCTGCGCACGCTGCGCAACTACGGTTCTCAACGCAAGTATCACAACGAAGTCATCGGCTTCAATTCGCGTCTTGACGAGCTCCAGGCCGCGCTGCTGCGCGTGAAGCTGCCGCAGCTGCAGGCCGGCAATGTCCAGCGCAGCGCGATTGCGCAGCAGTATCTGGCCGGCCTGGCCGGGCTGCCCGGCCTGGTGCTGCCCGACGCCCCGCTGGCCGCCGGCTGCAGCAGCGCCTGGCACCTGTTCGTGGTTCGCCACGCCCAGCGTGACCGGCTGGCCGCCGCCCTGCCGGCGGCTGGCGTGGGCACGGTGATCCACTACCCGGTGGCGCCCCACCTGCAGCCCGCCTATGCCCCCCTGGGCCGGCTGGCCGGCAGCCTGCCGATCAGCGAGCGTTTGCATGCCGAAGTGCTGAGCCTGCCCATCGGCCCCACACAGACCGCCGCGCAGACCCAGGCGGTCATCGACGCCGTCGGCTGCGCAGTCCGCGCGCTGGCCGAATCGTCCAGCCACGCGGCCCAGCCCGCCTGAGGCCCAGCCCATGGACATCGTCACACTCGTGCCGGCCTTCAAGCCGCAGTACCTGCCCGAACTGCTGAGCAGCCTGCGCCTGCAGACCCGTCCGAGCAGCCGCATCGTCTTCAGCGACGACAGCCCCGACGGTGCCTACCGGGCGGTGCTGATGTCCGAGGCGCTGGCGCCGCTGCGGGCCGGTCTGCCGATCGAATGCCACGAAGGCCCGCGCCGCGGCGGCTACCCCAACATGCTGCATCTGCTGGACATCTGGGCGCAGAGCTCCCCGCTGGTGCACCTGCTGCTGGACGACGACGTGATCTACCCGGAGTTCTACGCGCGCCATCTGGTGGCCCATGCCTCGGGGCAGTTCTCCTGCAGCATCAGCCGCCGCTGGACGGCGAACGACGCCGGCCAGCCGCTGCAGGGCCAGAAAGTGCCCGCGGCCGTGGACCAGGCGGCCCACCGCATCGTCGCCCTGGATGCCGGCGTGGTCTTCATGACCACGGCGGTGGAGTGCTGCAACTGGTTCGGTGAGTTCTCGAATGCGGTCTTCCGGGCCGAGACGGTGCCGATCTTGCGCAGGCCTCAGTTCGAAGGGGTCAGCTACGCCGGGCTGTGGGACCTGGGCGCCTTCATGGCGGCCAGCTTGCTGCATCCGGTGGCGCACATCCAGGACCACCTGGGGTTCTTTCGAACCGGCGGCCAGGGCAACTCGGGCAAGTTCTTCGGGCCCTACATGAAGGCCGCCCACGTGGGCTATGCCGCGCTGGGCCTGGGCGGACGCCGGCTCGGGATGTACAGCGACGCGCAGGCGCGCCAGTGCTTTTCCACCATCGCCACCGCGCTGGCCCAACGATACGGCTCGCAGGACGACATGCAGGTGTTCATCGCCCTGCTGCCAAGGCTGGCCCAGGGCGAAGCGGCGGCCGAAGGCGAGTTCCTGCTGGCCTGGAACGCCTACCTGCAGCAGCACGACTTCTGAGAGCGCCGCCATGGCCATGAAACTCCGACTGGCACGCTACGGCGCGCTGCTGCAGGCCACGCCCGCGCCCGAAGCCGAATCGCTGGTGCGCGGCCTGCTGGTGCAGTACTTCTTCCACGTCTCGAACAAGGCGATGGTCGAAGTCGTGGGCGGGCCCGCGGGTTCGGCACGCACGCTGAACCTGCTGGCGCCCACGGTCTTCAAGGGGCAGGGCCGTGTGCGCGTGACCACGAGCACCCTGTTCGGCTGGGCCACGTCGCCCTTCAGCTACCGTTGCAGCTACATCGAGGCCCGTAACCCGGGCGCGCTGATCGACATCGGCGAGCGCAGCACGCTCAACAATGCGGCCGTGCTGATCGCCGAGGGTGCCGGCATCCGCATCGGCGCGCGCTGCCTCATCGGCACCGAGTTCCAGGTGCTCGACACCAACGCCCATGAACTGGAACTGGGGCGTCGGCATCTGGCCGACAGCCAGACCCGACAGGTGGTGGTGGGTGACGACGTCTTCGTCGGTTCCCGGGTCACCCTGCTCAAGGGTTGCCGCATCGGCGATGGCTGTGTCGTCGCTGCCGGCGCCGTGGTCCCGCCCGGTTTCCAGGCGCCGCCCTTGTCCATCGTTGCCGGAAACCCGGCGCGCGTGGTCGGGCGGGTGGCTGCTCCGTCCCCAGAGGTTGCACATGAACATCCATGACATTCCGGTCGTCACCGTGGTCTACAACACGCCTGGGCTGCTGCAGGGCATGCTGACTTCGTTGCGGCGCCACTACCGCAACCCGGTGTGGGTGATCGACGGCTCCGAGCCCGGCCCCGCGGCCGAGATCGCCGCCATCGTGGCCGGCACGGAAGGCGCCCGGCTCCAGGCCTTCGGCTACAACATCCACCACGGGCCGGGTCTGGCCTGGGCCATCGAGCATCTGGGCCTGCAGGGCCCGGTGCTGTTCCTGGACTCCGACATCGTCGTGATGCGCGAAGGCTTCCTCGAAGCCCTGCACGCCGAACTGCGGCCCGGCGACTACGGCGTCGGTGGCGTGGGCTATGTCAATGCCGAGGGTTTCGACATTCCCTATGCCTACGGCGCCGTGCCCTACCTGCACCCACCGTGCATGCTGTGCAATGTCGAGGTCATGCGCCAGTGGCCCCTGCCGGTCAAGCACGGTGCGCCCATGGTCGACGCCATGAAGGCGCTGCACCGCGCGGGTCAATCGGGCCTGCTGCGCCACCTGGACTGGTGCGCCAACGACGTGACGATGGGCACCCGCAAGGTCTACATCGACCACATCGGCAAGGGCACCAGCGCCGCCACGGGCGGCTATCACCTCGAGGAGTGGATGGCCGAAGTTCAGGCGCGCCAGGCACGCAGCCGTGCTGTCGCGCCCCCGACGCAGGGCCTGAACCCCGACCTGCTGGCCTTGATGCCCGCCGATGCCCGCCGTGTGCTGGAATTCGGCTGCAGCACCGGGGCCCTGGCCCACGCCTTCAAGAGCGCCCATCCCGACTGCGACTACCGTGGCGTGGAGATCGACGAGCGGGCCGCCGAGGGCGCCCGGCGCTGGTGCGATGGCGTCTCGGTCATCGACATCGACAGCCTTCCCGCCAGCGACTTTGCGATGTGGCGCGACCGTGACTGCTGGGTGTTCGGCGACGTGCTGGAGCACCTGCGCGACCCGTGGCAGGTGCTGTCGCACATCCGCAAGGTGATGCCTGACGGGGCCTGCATCGTGGCCAGCGTCCCCAACGCGCAGCACTGGAGCGTGCAGGCCAAGCTGGCGCTGGGCGATTTCCGCTACACCGATGGCGGTCTGTTCGACCGCACCCACCTGCGCTGGTTCACGCGCGTGACGCTGCTCGAGATGTTCACGCAGGCCGGCTTCAGGATGGACGCGGGCGTACCCCGCATCTTCGAAGAACCCCAGCGCGAGCGCGTGCTGCCCGCCATTCGCGCCCTGGCCCAGAGCCTGGGCGCCGACCCCGAACTCGCAGCGCGCGACGCGCTGCCGCTGCAGTACGTGGTGCGCATGGTCGCCGCCTGACCGCAGACGCCCCATGAAAAAGGGCGCCGCATCGAGCGGCGCCCTTTTTTCGTGGGCGCCCGGTGGGGCGCCCTGCAGGGTCAGATCAGCGGCAGGTTCTGCTGGGTGTCGTCCAGCAGGCTTCGGCTGATCGGCATCATGCCCGCCGGCGCAGCCCGGCCCGGCTCGCCCTGGGTGCCACTGCTGGCGGCCAGCAGTTCCCCCGGCGGACCGGACAGCAAGTCTGCGAGCGCCGGAGCCACCAGGGTCTGCGTGTCCTTGGCAAACCAGACGTCGGCCATCTCGGCCTCGGTGCCGTCGGTCCTGGTGTAGCTGGACACCATGCCCACGAGGTTGCCTTCGTGGACCCGGTCGCTGAGCGCGTAGTCGAGATTGAGCTCCAGCACACCCATGTCGGCCAGGCCCTTCAGCTCGCCGGCGTCGGTGATGCCGTCGCCGTTGGCGTCGATCCACAGCTTCAGCTCGCCGAAGCTTGCGTCACTGGCGTTGACCTTGCCGTCGCCGTTGGAGTCTTCCAGGCTCAGGGCGGCGTAACCGTTGCCCATGCGCTCGCCCTTGTCGTTGCGGGTGGCCACACCGTAGAGCTCGCTGCCGTTGTTGATGACGCCGTCGCCGTTGCGGTCGCGAACCAGCAGTGCGTCGCCTCCGCCGACCCAGCCCACCTGGGCGCTGGTGTTGCCTGTGTCGGCCAGATCGAACCGCACGCCACTGGTGGCGGCCGAGACCGTGGTCACGCCGTCGCCGTTCAGGTCCAGGACGATCGGGGTGGCCGCGAACATCGCGTCGAGCTGGGCGTTCGACATCACCGCCACGTCGGCGGCTTCGAAAGCAGAGATCTGGCTCATCGACATCGCCCGGATGTCGGCGGTTTCCAGCCCGGCGATCTGGTCGGTGGTGAAGGCGACGATCTGGTCGGTCGTCAACGAGACCGCCTGCGCCGTGGTCAGCGCTGTGATGTCGCTGGACGACAGGGCGGCGAACTGCTCGGTGCTGATGGCACTGAACTGCGCGGTCGTCAGCGACACCAGCTGGCTGCTGCTGAGCGCCTGGATGCCGTCGGTGCCCAGCGCCACGAGGTCGGCGGTCTCGATGGCCCGCACCTGCGCCGTTGTCAGCGCGCCCACCTGGTCGGTGGTCAGCGCCTCGAACTGCTCGGTCGTCAGCGCGCGGATCTGGGCCGAGCTCATCGCACGCAGGTCAGCGGTCTCGATGGCGGCGATGTCGGCGGTGGCGATGGCGGCGACCTGGGTCGTCGTCAGGGCTGCGACCTGGGCGCTGCTGAGCGCGACGACCTGGTCGGTGCTGAGCGCGACGATGCCGTCGGTGCTGAGCGAGCGGATCTGGGCCGAGTTCAGCGCGGCCACGTCTTCGGTGGTCATGCTGGAGACCTGGGCCGTCGTCAGGCTGGCGACCTGGGCGGTGGTGAGCGCGCCGATCTGCTGGCTGGCCATGGCGTTGAGGTTGTCGGTGGACAGGCTGGCCACCTGGTCGGTGCCCAGTGCCCGCACCTGGGCGGTGGTGAGCGCGCCGATCTGGTCGGTGGTGAGCGCGTCGATCTGGTCGGTGGACAAGGCGCGCACCTGGGCCGAGCTCATCGCGCGCAGGTCCTGGGTCTCGATGGCGGCGATGTCGGCGGTGGCGATGGCGGCGACCTGGGTCGTCGTCAGGGCGGCGACCTGGGCGCTGTTCAGCGCGACGATCTGGTCGGTGCTCAGCGCGACAATGCCGTCGGTGCTCAGCGAACGGATCTGGGCCGAGTTCAGCGCGGCCACGTCCTCGGTGGTCATGCTGGCGATCTGGGCCGTCGTCAGGCTGGCGACCTGGGCGGTGGTGAGCGCGCCGATCTGCTGGGTGGACAGGGCGTTGAGGTTGTCGGTGGACAGGCTGGCCACCTGGTCGGTGCCCAGTGCCCGCAGCTGGGCGGTGTTCAGCGCGCCCATCTGGTCCGTGGTGAGCGCGTCCATCTGGTCGGTGGACAGGGCGCGGATCTGGGCCGATCCCATGGCGCGCAGGTCAGCGGTCTCGATGGCGGCGATGTCGGCTGTCTCGATGGCGGCGACCTGCTGGGTCGTGAGCGCGGCGATCTGGCGGCTGCCCAGGGCCACGATCTGGTCGGTGCCGAGCGCGGCGATGCCGTCGGTGGTCAGGGCCCGGACCTGGGCGGTGGTCATGGCGGCGAGGTCGGCCGTCTCCAGCGTCGACACGAGGCTGGTGCTGAGGCTGGCGATCTGCGCGGTGGTCAGGGCCACGAACTGCTGGGTGGTCAGGGCGTTCAGGCTGGCGCTGGTCATCGAATCCA